>Ga0081539_10000480_pt1 | contig 84478 bp, 68 predicted proteins | sample TabmetS4T2R2_FD_71023 | JGI IMG/M metagenome (GOLD analysis project Ga0081539, IMG submission 71023) | Tabebuia heterophylla rhizosphere microbial communities from the University of Puerto Rico - S4T2R2 | ecosystem: Host-associated > Plants > Roots > Rhizosphere ...
AGTTAAGAGGTATGCTCTTTAACTAGCCTCTAGCCTCTAGCCTCTAGCCTCTGCTTTTTTCGCTTTGTCGAGAAGTTCGCGCCGGTCGATGATGAAGTAGAGGCGCGCGGGCGCGTCGCCGCCCGTGAGGCGTTCGACGAGTTGTTCGAGCACTTCAAACTGGTCGCGGTCTGTGATGCCTTGAGCTTCGAGGTGTCCGCCGTGGCGCATTCGACGCACGAAGTCTAAGAGCGTCAGCCGGCCCTCGAAGGTTCGCCCGCCGTGACGGTGCGAGCGGCTGACGAGGTATTGCACGAGGAGCACGTCGTTATAAATCGAGGGCGCGAGAAACAGACGCGCGCCGTCGCGCTCCCAACCCTCGGCGAGACGCTGCGAGCGTCGAACGGCGCGCAAGCCCTCGAACACTTCCGGCCAATCGGTCTTCGGCTCAATGCGTTCGAGATACGCGCGCGCCGTGGCCGTCATCCACGCGGCGTCGTTCTCGAAGTCGAGTTCGTGCCCCAAGCGTTCGAGCCACTCGAAGAAGACCTGCCGCGCCGTGCGCTTCTCCTCATAGACTTGAAACTGCTCGTCCTTCGCCGGCAATCTTTTAACGAGCGCGCGCCGCGCCGCGTCCGATGCCTTGCCGCCTTCTACGCGATGGACTGCGACGCGCGCGTGCCAGCGACGCGGCGCTTCGCAATAAGGACAGTGCGCCGCTCTTTCGTCGGAAGTTCTGAAAAACGGACGCGCGGGCGCGCGCGCGGTCAACTCCGAGACGGTCGGCGCGTAGCGTCGTATCTCGTTGTAGGCCGTGCGCGGCGCGAGTCCCAACTGTTTTGTGAAGAGCCGGAAGATGCACGCGAGACAGAGCGTCGCGTCGTGCCGCGTGACGCTCCCGGCGGGGAACTCCGCGAAGTCGAGCACGTCCTTCTTCGTCGCCTTTTTCTTCGCGCCACTCTTTGCGGCTTCAGCCGCGCGCTTCGTGGAAACGCCCGCCTTCTTCGTCGCGCCGCTCTTACCCGCCTTCGACGCGGCCTGTTTCTTCGTCTTCGACGCGACTGGCTTCGCACCCGCTTTGACGGGCGCGGGTTTAGGCTTCTTCGCGGCGGCGGGCTTGGCCTTCGCCTGTTTCGCGGATTTTGGTTTCGCTTTGGTCGCGGCCATCTTCGCTCGTAAAAAACTTTGATTGCGGCGCGGCGGGTCAGTACCGGGAGCGGTAGCGACCGTGTGTCGCGCGCAATGCCATTCAAGCTTCAGCGTCGTCTAAGGCTCACCCGGTCGCTACCGCTCCCGGTACTGAACTGAACTCACCCGGTCGCTACCGCTCCCGGTACTGAACTCACCCGGTCGCTACCGCTCCCGGTACTGAAACGGTTTTTTAGTCCGACGCAATCGAGACGAGCGCGTGCGCCGACGCTTCGTCCGCGTGGACGAGCGCGGCGTCGAGTTCGGCTTCCACGTCGCCGGTCGCGGCGCGCAAACTGCGGAAGTCGAACAACTGCGGGTCAAGCAAGTGCGACGGCGCGACGTTTCCGAGCGCGGTGAGCATCGAGGCGCGCACGTGCGGAATCTCGCGTTCGAGTTCGCTGATGAGACGTTTGACGCGCGCTCGCTTCAGGTTCGTCTGCGAGCCGCAGAGGTCGCAGGGGATTATCGGAAACTGTTTTTGCGCGGCATACTCCGCTATGTCCGACTCGCGGCAGTAGGCGAGCGGGCGTATCACGGTGTTTCGGCGGTCGTCGGAGCGAAGCACGGGCGGCATCGCCTTGAGCGTGCCGACGAAGAGGAAGTTTAGAAGGAAGGTTGCGACGATGTCGTCGGCGTGATGGCCGAGCGCAATCTTCGTGCAGCCCTCCTCGACCGCCGTTTGATAGAGGATGCCGCGTCGAAGGCGCGCGCAGACCGAGCAGTAAGTCTTGCCTTCGGGGACGAGGCGTTTGACTACCGAGTAGGTGTCGCGCTCGACTATCCGGTAAGCGACGCCGCGCTCCTTCAAGTAGTTCGGCAGAACGTCGGCGGGAAAACCGGGCTGCTTCTGGTCGAGGTTGACGGCGAGTATTTCGAAACGTACGGGCGCGCGTTTTTGCACGTCGAGCAGGAGGTCGAGCATCGTGTAGCTGTCCTTGCCGCCCGAAAGACAGACCATCACGCGGTCGCCGTCTTCGATCATCCCGAAGTCTTTAATCGCTTCGCCCATCTGGCGGAGCAGTTTGGTCTTAATCCTGCTTTCAACAAACATCTCTTACGACTCGATTCGCTTTCTTAAACCTTCGAGCTTCTCTACCGCTTCAACCGACTCAGCCAAACTCCAACCCGTACGCTCGCGCACGAGCTTGACGGCCTGAAGCTTCTGGCCGTTTTCGAGGAACTGTAAAATCTCCCTGCCGAGCGCAACGTCAATGCGCCCGCGTTCAGCTTTGAGCGAGCCTTCGATGCGCGGCAGCGGTTTCGTCTGCACTAGCATCGGCCCTTCGCGCCGGCGCGACCTGCGCGCGAAGATTATCAGCAGAGGGACGACCACCGCCGCGACCAATATCAAAAGGAGACTCTTGTCCATCCCGAATTTGTTTTAAGCCATCGCGCGGCGGGATGCAACTCGCGCCGCTGACGCTTCAAAGGCAGTTAACCGCCGCAGGCCCATGAATGACACTGAGTAGGCATCGAGGATTTCAAATTTCAAATTTCAAATCTCAGATTTCAAATTTCAAATCCTTAAATTCTCTGTGCCTACTCCGTGCCCTCTGTGTCTCTGTGGTTAATCTTGAATCCTTGTCGAGTGTGCCCGCGAGTGGCTAAGATGTCTCCATCATGCTTTTGAAGAGAACATCTGTCGCCGCACTGTGTCTCGCGCTGCTTCTCGTCGCCGTCGTGCGTGCGGAGGCGTCGAGCGCGGGCGTCGGTGCGTCAAGTTTCGACGGCGCGGCGCGCTCGGAAGCGGCGCGGGGAGTTTCTAGAGAGGGGCGGCGCAGGCGTCGGAGGGCGCGCAAGGTGAGCAAACGTACAACGGATGGCAATGTTGCGGAAGGCGTCTGGGGCGGCGCGCACGTGCGTCTGAACGTGACGGCGTCGGGCGGCCAGATAGAGTTCGACTGCGCGCACGGCGAAATCAACGAAGCCTTCAAGACCGACTCGGACGGGCGCTTCGACGTTGCGGGCACGCTGACGCGCGAGGGCGGCCCCATTCGTCTCGACCACCCGCGCCCTTCGCGTGCGGCGCGCTACGTCGGGCGAGTCGAAGGCGCGACGATGACGCTCAACGTGAAGTTCACCGGCACGGAGGAGACGACCGAGTCTTACACGCTCATGCGCGGCAGCGGAGGCCGCTTGTGGAAGTGTCGTTAAAAAATTTTCCTCAACGCATCTGACACGAATACGCCCCCGCTTCCGTCGTCAGTTGCGAGAGCAAGACTGCGGTGCGCGTTAGTAAGTAATGGGTCGGTTTGAAAAATACTCACCGCCGAGGCGCAGAGGACGCAAAGGGGGCGCAGAGACAGTCAACCCTCTCTGCGCCGCCTGCGCGCTCTCTGCGTCTGCGGCGGTGAATAATTCTCCGAACAACTGCTCCCATATCTCTAACTGACCCACTACCCGTTAGTAACTTGCTTTGACAAGCGCGTCGAACTGTGGATAATCTCGCCAGCGTAATCGCTTAGGAACTCTACGCTTGCTCCTTAGGGGGTTTTCGGTAAGTTTAGCGTTTCCAATTTTCCCTATAAAACTTAACCTCGCGTCTTCCGGCATGCCGGGAAACGATTCTGGCCTCAAGACTCGTCTCTCCCGGCCAGAGGCGACGCAAACAGAAGGTCTATCACATGAAAAACTTGCCCTCCCGCGCGCGTAGGTCTCCGGCCTTCGTCTCGCTTTACGCCGCCCTCGCGCTCTGCGCTCTGGCATTAACCCTCGTCACTGCCTCTTCGCTCGCGCAGAGGCGCACAGCCGTCCGCGTCCCCGCGGGCGAGGCGACGCAGACCTCAGCGCCCGCGAACGCCAAGAGCGAGCGTGAACGCGAGCGTGAGCGTGAACGCGCCGCGCGCCTGAAGGCCGCGCAGGGTAAGCGCGTCCTTGTCAGTCGCCGCGTTCCACAGAGCAGCGGCCCGCAGGTCGGCACGCCGACCGAAGGCGCGATGGGCGTCGAGCGAACGACCGCCGAGATAATGCTCTCGCAGTCGTTCCAGCCCGACGTGTTGCGCACGCCGCGCCTGATGAAGGAGCACGAACTCCCCTCGCGCAAGGGACTGCCGCAAGACCCGAAAGCGAAACCCGTATCCTCGACCGGCTCTGCCGCCGTCGCCAAAGGAGTGCGCAGCGTCTCATCAACAGCCGCCAACGACACGACTGCCACGAACGCGCCGCAGACCGTCGGCACGCAATTCACGGGCGCGACGCTCTCCGACACGGGCGCGTTCCCGCCCGACTCGATGGGCGCGGTCGGCCCCACGCAGTTCGTCGTCTTCGTCAACGGGCGGCTGCGAACCTTCAACAAAACTACGGGCGCGGCTGACGGCGTGATCAACGTTGACCCCGATATCTTCTTCTCGTCGGTTATGACGCCCGTCTCCGGCGGCTCGCTGAACATCAACTTCACTTCCGACCCGATGGTGCGCTACGACCGACTTTCAGGCCGCTGGTTTATGACCATCATTGACGTGCCGAGCAAGGACGCCATCGGCGATATACCAAACCGCTACCTCATCGCCGTCTCCGACGCCGCGAGCAACGGCACGATTAGCAACTCGACCGTTTGGACGTTCTTCTTCGTCCAACAGAACACCGTCGGCGGCGGCGACTCGAACGAGTTTCTCGACTACCCATCGCTCGGCATAGACGCCAACGCCCTCTACATGGGCGGCAATATGTTCGACGCGACGACCTCCGCCTTCAACGGCTGCACGGCCTTCGTCATCCGCAAGAGTTCGGTGCTGTCGGGCGGCCCCGTCGTCGCCACCGCCTTTCGAGGTCTCATCCCCGACCCGAACACGACGGATGGGATGCTCACGCCGCGCGGCGTTGACAACTACGACCCGGCGGCGACCGAGGGCTACTTCATCGGTGTGAGCAACGCCGCCTTCGGTCGTCTCATCATGCGCCGCATCAGCACGCCTGGCGCGACGCCTACGATCTCCGCCGACATACTCATCACCGTCAACTCTACATTTTTCCCCGTCCCCGTTGACCACTTGGGGAACACCAACGTCGCAGACGCCGACCTCGACCTCTTCGCCGACGGCGACCTCGACGCCCTCGACGACCGCCTCTACTCGGCGCACATACGCAACGGGCGGCTCTGGACGGCACACAACATCGCCGTCAACGCTTCGGGCGTCGGCACCGCTTGGACTGACGGCTCGAACACGGTCGTCCGCGACGGCGTCCGCTGGTACGAGTTGAACGTCCCCGTCGGAACGGGAACGCCCACGGTCGTCCAGTCGGGCACAACCTTCAACAACGCCGCCACGCGCGCCGCCGCTCGACAGTTCTGGATTCCGACCGTCATGGTCTCAGGCCAAGGCCACGCCGCCTTCGGCTTCAGCACCGCCGGCACGACCTTCCGCGCCGACGCCGCCACCAACGGGCGTCTCAGAACCGACACGCTCGGCACGACGCAGGCCGTCAACATCTACACGGCGACGACCGGCGCTTACAACCCGCCGTCAGACCCCGGCAGCCCCGGATTCGGACGCCGTTGGGGCGACTACTCCTTCGTCTCTCTCGACCCCAAAGACGACATGACGATGTGGACGATTCAGGAGTTCTGCGACGCAAACAACTCCTACGGCGTGCGCGTCGCAAAGCTCCAAGCGCCGCCGCCCGCTTCGCCCGACACCGTCACGCCCAAGAGCATCCCGGCGGGCGTCTCCTCCGTCGTCGTCACCGTGACGGGCACATCCGTCTCCGGCTCTGAGTTCTACGACCCCGGCGCAAACCTCGCCGCGCCCGCGCTCCCCTTCAACCACATTTCGGCGAGCGTCTCGGGCGGCGTCACGGTCAACAGCATCACCTACACCGACCCGACCCACGTCACGCTCGACCTCAACACGACGGGCGCGGCCAACGGCGGCAAGAACATCACAATCACCAACCCCGACGGCCAGACCGCGACCTCGAACAACGCCGTCTTCGTCGGCCCGATTCCGCCCAGCCCCATCCTCATCAGCGAGTTCCGCTTCCAAGGCACGTCGGGCGGCAACGACGAGTTCATAGAGATTTACAACAACAGTGATTCGCCGCACACCGTCGCCGACACGAACGGCGGCACGGGCTACGCCGTCGTCGGCACGAACACGACGGGCACGTTCTCGAATCGCTGCACCGTCCCGAACGGCACGATCATCCCGGCGCGCGGCCACTTCCTCTGCGTCAATAACAGTGCGTCGGGCTACTCGCTCGGCGGCTACGCCACGGGCGACGCGACCTACACGACCGGCATCGTGGCGGGCGGCGGCGTCGCCGTCTTCAGCACGACCACCACGGCCAGTTGGAACACGACGACGCGCTTCGACGCCGTCGGCTTCTCCGGCATCACGGGCACGACGCTCTTCACCGAAGGCACGGCGCTCTCGCCTGCGGGCGGCATCGCGACGAGCGGCGAGCACAGCTTCGTCCGCAAGATGACGAAGGCATCGAACGGCTTCCCGCAGGATACCGACAACAACACGGCTGACTTCGACTTCGTCTCCACGACGGGCGGCACTTTCTCGACGCGCGTCTCAATCCTCGGCGCGCCCGGCCCCGAAAACCTCGCCAGCCCGATTAACCGCAACGGGGCGATACTGCTCACGCTGCTCGACCCGACGAAGTCCGCTTCTTCCGGGCCGAACCGCGAGCGCGACGCAAGCCCCGCCGCAATCGGGCCAAACTCCGCGCAGGGCACGATGACCATTCGCCGCACGGTGACGAACAACACTGCGGCGACCGTCACGCGCCTGCGCTTCCGCATCGTTGACGTGACGACGCTCAACACGCTCCCGGCGGGTCAGGCCGAACTGAGGGCCTTGAACTCCGGCAGCACGGTCATCACGGTCAACGGCAACCCCGTCACGGTCGAGGGCACGACCATCGAGACGCCGCCCGCGCAACCCAACGGCGGCGGACTCAACTCGTCCTACGGTCGAAGCGTCGTCGCCGGAACCGTAATCAACACGCCCATCGCGCCGGGCGGGACAATCAACGTCCAGTTCGTCCTCGGCGTTCAGGTCACGGGCCAATTCCGCTTCCTCCTCAACATCGAGGCGCTGCCGTAGAAGACTGAGGGAAAGGGGAAAAGGGTAAGGGGGAAGGGAGCGAATCAAGTCTCCCTTCCCCCTTACCCTTTCCCCTTTTCCCTCTTCTTTATCCGAGGTTCGCGCGGAAAAACTCCACGGTGCGACGCCAAGCGTCGGCGGCGGCTTCGGCGTCGAAGACTTCCGGTCGCGTGTCGTTGAAGAAGGCATGGTCGGTTTCGGGGTATATGTGCATCTCAACGGGCTTTCCGCGCTCGCGCAGTTTCGTCTCCAACTCGCGCACAGCCGCGGGCGGAACGTATGCGTCGCGCTCGGCGTAGATGCCGAGAACGGGCGCGCTCAAGTTGTCCAAGTCAAGCTCAACCTTCGGGTGTATGCCGTAGAAGACGACGCACGCGCCGACTTGGTTATTCTTCGACGCGGCGTAGAGCGACAAGACGCCTCCCATGCAGAAGCCGATTGTCCCGACCGTTTCGCCCGTCGTCGCCTCGTGATTCAAAAGATACTGAACCGCGCCGCGCAGGTCTCGCTCGGCCCCGTCAATGTTTAAGGCCATCATCAACTTTCCGGCCTCGTCGGGCGAGCGCGCCACTTCGCCGTGATAGAGGTCGGGCGCGAGCGCGACGAAACCTTCGGCGGCGAAGCGGTCGGCCACCGACTTGATGTGCGGGACTAACCCCCACCACTCCTGTACGACTACGACGCCCGGCCCGCGCCCCCCTTCAGGCACTGAAAGATACCCGCGCCCACGCGCGCCGTTGCTCTCAAACTCAACCATCTCACCCGCCATGCGTTTGCAGCCCCCTTTAGAAGTGTTGGACGCGGAATGCGGAATGATGAATTAAACCCACGCTCTCGTCTTCATTCCCCACTCGTCATTCCTCGTCGTTTCGCCGTTTTATGCGCCGGTGCGTGAGAAGTCAAGCGGCGCATCGGGCGGCGGTCTTCAAACGACGGTCGCCGTCTCGACGCGTGTAACTCGCCGTTCATCAATCATCACTTGTCAGTGCCTTTAAATTGACTTATCATCGCCACGCTTTCAAGTAATTTGAAGGTCTGTTAAAGAGTCGGGGCGGTGAAGTTCGAGCCGCCGTCATCTCCCGGAGTGATTCCAAACATCAATCAAGGGCGCAACGCTTTTGCGCCATCCAGTCTCGGTCGCAAAGTGCGCGCACGGCAAACTTTCCCGACCGAAAACACACCAACCAGAGTTCTGACAGGGAGAATGCGAAATGTTTAGACCCGGAAAGACGAAGGATCAGACGCAAACAACCGACGACACGGCTGACCACACCCCACAGTCCTCCTACGGCACGGGTGGCTACTCGAACACCGCCAGCCCCGCCTCAACGAACGCAACCCCGACGGAAGCCTACCAGCAGCAGGCCTACACGCAGACCACTTCGCGCGCCGTCACCGAAAGCGAGTCGCTCGCGCGCGACATAAAGGAGGGGACGCTCACGGGCTTCGTCGGCAACGGGACGACTTTGAACGGCGAGGCCAACTTCAAGGGCATGCTCCGCGTTGACGGCACGCTCACGGGCCGCGTCTCCTCTTCGGACGGAACGCTCATCGTCTCCACGAACGGGCGCGTCGAGGCCAACGTCCAAGTCGCCGTGGCGCAGATTTACGGGACGGTCAACGGCGACATCATCGCCTCGAAGCGCATCGAGATGGGCCGCGTCGCCAAAGTCACCGGCAACATACAGACGCCCGCGCTCGTCATCGAAAACGGCGCTATCTTCGAGGGCAGTTGCCGCATGGTGCAACTCAAGGAGGAACTTGAGCGCCCGACCGCGACCGACACGAAGGCCGACGCGGCCAAGTCGTCCGCATCGTCCGCGTCTTCCGCATCCTCCTCTCCCAGCTATTCGAGCGCGTCGGCCTCCGGCGGCTCCGCGAAGACGGAGAAGTCCGACAAGCCCGATGCTTCGACGCCTTCAACCACGACGGGCACGACGGGCACGACGAGCGCGACCGGCACGGTGAGCTAATCCGCCGCGAGTCGGACGCGAACAAAAGCCTCTTCAACACAGAGAGCACGGAGGCACGGAGTTCACTGAGATTGACTGCGGTGTTCTCCGTGCCTCCGTGCTCTCTGTGTCAATCTTGTATTGCCAACTGCCGCCACGGCAGAGGCACGCGATTTGTCGTCAGTCGTTCCGGCGCGTTTAGGGTTTGAGAAGATGCTCGCTTGAGTTTGCTCGTCGCGGCTGTGTAGAATGAACGCGAACTCTGCGCCAGCGCGCGCGACTTCTCGGTCGCGCATTATAAAAGTTGATGAAGTCAAAACGTCCCGCAATTTTCCAACCCCGGCATTCCACTCGAAAAGGATAATCGAAGAGTATGAGCGCAATCATCGAGAACCCGCCCGCCCAGCATCTTGAGCGAGACTTGGAAGAGCTAGAGACCGTGACCATACGCTTCGCCGGAGACTCCGGCGACGGCATGCAACTCACGGGCACGCAGTTTACGAACACGTCGGCAATCCTCGGAAACGACATCTCGACTTTGCCCGACTTCCCCGCCGAGATTCGCGCGCCCGCCGGTTCTTTGCCCGGCGTCTCCGGCTTCCAACTCAACTTCTCCTCGCGCGACATACGAACGCCCGGCGACCAGCCGAACGTGCTCGTCGCCATGAACCCGGCGGCTTTGAAAGTTAATTTGCCCGACCTCGAAGAGGGCGGCACGCTCATCATCAACTCCGACGAGTTCAACAAAGAGAACTTGAAGAAGGCCAACTACACTTCGAACCCGCTCGAAGACGACACGCTCAAAGGCTATCGCGTGCACAAGCTGCCGATAACTTCAGTGAACATTCGCGCGCTACAAGAAGCGGGCGTGCAACTTTCGCGCAAGGAGATGGATCGCTGCAAAAACTTCTTCGCGCTCGGCGTGCTCTACTGGCTCTACGACCGCCCGATGGAGCCGACGCTCGAATGGGTGAACGCCAAGTTCAAGAAGAATCCCGAAATCGTCAAAGCGAACACGGTCGCTCTCAAGGTCGGCTACAACTTCGCCGACACGACCGAAGTCTTCACGACGCACTACAAGGTTAAGAAGGCCGTCATCGCGCCGGGCAAGTACCGCAAGATTACGGGCAACGAGGCGACCGCCATCGGCTTCGTCACCGCGGCTGAGTTGACGGGCCGCCCGCTCTTCTACGGCTCGTATCCAATCACGCCCGCCTCCGACATCTTGCACGAACTCTCTCGTCACAAGAATTTCGGCGTCAAAACTTTCCAAGCCGAAGACGAAATCGCGGCGGTCTGCGCCGCCATAGGCGCGTCGTTCGCCGGGCACGTCGGCGTGACCGGGACTTCCGGGCCGGGCGTCGCACTCAAACAAGAAGCAATCGGTCTCGCCGTTATGACCGAACTCCCGCTCGTCATCATCAACGTGCAACGCGGCGGCCCTTCTACGGGTTTGCCGACGAAGACCGAGCAGGCCGACTTGTTCCAAGCCGTCTGGGGCCGTAACGGCGAGTGTCCGGCAATCGTCGTCGCGCCCGCGTCGCCGGCGGATTGTTTCACGATGGCGCTCGAAGCCGTGCGTCTAGCCTTCCGCTACATGTCGCCCGTCTTCTACCTTTCGGACGGCTATCTCGCCAACGGCGCCGAGCCTTGGCTCGTCCCCGAAGTGGAAGACCTTCCGAAGATAGAGGTGACGTTCGCCGAAGACCCGGCGACCTTCATGCCCTACGCGCGCGACGAGGAGACTCTCGCGCGGCCCTATGCGCTTCCCGGCACGCCCGGACTCGAACACCGCATCGGCGGCATCGAGAAGCAGCACCTCACGGGCAACGTCAACTACGACCCTGAGAATCACCACTTCATGGTTCTCATGCGTCAGGCCAAAGTTGACCGCGCCGCGCAGGACATCCCGCCGCTCGAAGTCTTCGGAGAGAAGTCGGGCAAGGTTCTCGTCCTTGGTTGGGGTTCGACCTACGGCTCTATAACGTCGGCGGTCGAGAAGCTTCAGGCGGAAGGAAAGTCGGTTTCGTCTGCGCACCTGCGCTATCTCAACCCGTTCCCCGTAAACCTCGGCGAAGTGCTTCGCAACTTCGAGACCGTCGTCGTCCCCGAAATGAACCTCGGCCAACTCTCGACGATGATTCGCGCGAAGTTCCTCGTTAACGCCGTCGCCTTCTCTAAGGTCAAGGGTCGGCCCTTCCAGATACGCGAGATAGTGAAGAAGGTCGAGGAGTATTTGTAAGAAGCGACGAAGATGCGAAGTGTCACGCGGGAAATCGAAGAAACATCCGTCCGCGAACTCTACGCGGAGGGCCTTCGGTATTTCATGGGACAGGGGAAACTCAACAACGCGCTGGCGCAGTTGTGCGCCGACCTTGAGCGACACCGCATTGACTACATGGTTACGGACTCGGTCGCGCTGTTGGCGCACGGCTACCCGCGCTTTACGGAAGACATTGACCTCGTGTTGACGCGCGAGGGACTTGAGACCTTCCACCGCGAACTCATCGGTGGCGGATACCGTCCCGCGTTCGAGGGCGCGCGCAAGCGTCTGCGCGCGACGCAGAACAACGTGCCCGTCGAAGTTATCATCGCAGGCGAATACCCCGGCGACGGCAAGGCGAAACCCGTGAGTTTCCCCGACCCTTCGACCGCGTCTGTAGAGATTGACGGCGTGCGCGTCGTGACGCTCGAAAAACTCGTCGAGTTGAAACTGGCCTCCGGCATGACCGCGCCCGACCGTCTCAAGGATTTGGCTGACGTGCAGGAGTTGATAAAGACGCGCGGCCTCGGCGCGGCCTTCGCCGAAGAGTTAAACCCTTACGTGCGCGAGCAGTATTTGCGTCTGTGGAGCGCCGTCGAGCAGCGCAAGCAGAACCGCGACGCGGAAGAGACAGATTGATTATTACTAACGGAATGGTTCGAGAGGAATCAAACATGAGCGCAAACGGAAACGAGAGCAACGGGAAGAAGCAGGCGGACGAAAAGGCCGCGAGCGGCATCGGCGGCAACGTTTCGGGCGGCGGGCCTTCGCCGGAGAGCGAGCCGGGTTCAGTGACGGCGGGCAAGCCCGCGCCGCCGCCGGGGAAACTCACGAAGGCAGACTTCTCCTCCGACCAAGAGGTTCGTTGGTGTCCCGGCTGCGGCGACTACGCCATCCTCAACAACGTGCAGAAGGTGATGCCCGAACTCGGCATCCCGCGCGAGAAGATTGTCTTCGTCAGCGGCATCGGCTGCTCCTCGCGCTTTCCTTACTACATGAACACCTACGGCTTCCACTCCATCCACGGTCGCGCGCCCGCAATCGCAACAGGGATAAAGGCGTCGAACCCGGAACTCTCCGTCTGGGTTATCACGGGCGACGGCGACGCTCTCTCAATCGGCGGCAACCACTTCATGCACGCCATCCGACGCAACCTCGACCTCAACTACATACTCTTCAACAACCGCATCTACGGCTTGACGAAGGGCCAGTACAGCCCGACCAGTGAATTCGGCAAGCGCACGAAGTCAACGCCGATGGGCGTGATTGACTATCCGGTCAACCCGCTCTCGCTCGCTATAGCAAGCGAGGCGACCTTCGTCGCGCGCTCGATTGACATTGACGTCAAACACCTCGGCGCGATGGTTGACGCCGCCGCGCGCCACAAGGGAATCTCCTTCATAGAGGTCTATCAGAACTGCAACATCTTCAACGACGGCGCGTTCGATAGTTTCGCCGAGCGCACGGCGCGGCCCGAAGGCGTGCTTTATCTCGAACACGGGCGTCCGATGGTCTTCGGCAAGAACCGAGACAAAGGCATACGCATGAACGGCGCTTTGCCCGAAGTCATTCATCTCGGAAGCGAGACGGGGCTGAACGAAAACGATTGTCTCGTCCACGACGCGAATGAGAAAGACCCTTCGCTCGCCTTCATGCTCGCGCGCTTCGAGTTTCCGGCCTTCCCGCAGCCCGTCGGCATCTTCCGCAGCGTCGAGCGCGAGACCTACGAAGACCTCCTCGTCCACCAAATCGAAGAATCGGTCGCACGACAAGGCCGCGGAAGTCTCTCGAAGCTCATCCACAGCGGCGACATGTGGACGGTCGAATAAGGCCGAATCGCTTCGCACGTAAACCTTCACGGCACGGATAGTCTTCTTAACTATCCGTGCCGGTTTTCTTGTATGGACTGCAATCACGAACGGGCGTAAACTCTCCGCAGGAAACCTTAGCCATGAGCAATCAACAGCCCGAAGAAAACGGCAACCTGCTCAACTTCATCGCCGCGACGGTCGAGACGCTGCGCGACCAGATGGAGACCATGCGCGACCAGATGGCGACGAAGGACGACCTCGCTCAAGTAGAGTCTCGGCTTACGAATAAAATCGAAGTGGAGATAACCGCCGTCCGCGGCGACATCGAGCAGGTACATCTGCGACTCGACGGCATTGACCGCGCGGTATCGTCGCGGCTCGGCCACGTGGAGGCGGAGATGAGTCGGCTGCGGAGCGTCGTCTATCTGCTCGTCAAAGACAAGCCCGACATGCTGCGCCTGCTCGGACAGACGCCGCCCGTGGGCGGCTGATGAGATTCCGCGCACACTAAAGTCAGTCACGCGCCGCGCTCAACGAAGGGCGCGGCGTTGTAGTATAAAGCGCGAGAACAAAGCGTCGTGGTTCGGCGGGTTCGGACTGCGAGGTTTGAGTTGAGTCAATGTGCCTTCTACACGCGTTGGGCGGCGCGTTCACGCACAGGCCCGAAGAGTTGCGCGAGCGTCTGAGCCGTAAGTCTGCCGGCCTCGTTAAAAAATCTTTCGAGGACGTTGACCCCGCGCGCCTCGTTGACTACCACACGCACATCGCTGGAACGGGCGCGGGCGGCACTGGCAACGCCGTCAACCACAAGATGCTCAGTTGGCGTCACCCGTTCCAACGCCTCAAGTTCAAAGTCTATCTCGGCGTGGCGGGCGTGGAAGACCCCGCGCACGCCGACGCCGAAGCAGCCGCGCGCCTCACAAGCCTCGTCGGAAACATAGAGCACCACGGCAAGTATCGCCTGCTCGCGTTCGACAAAAATTACAGGCGCGACGGCACCGTCAATCTTGAGAAGACGGAGTTTTACGTCCCCAACGAATACGTCTTCGCGCTCGCCGCCCGAAACCCGGAGATGTTCGAGCCTGTCATCTCCGTCAACCCTTACCGCGCGGACGCGCTCGCCGAACTCGAACGTTGGGCCGCGCGCGGCGCACGCCAGTTGAAGTGGCTTCCGAACGCGATGGGCATAGACCCTTCGGACGAATTGTGCGACCCGTTCTACCGCAAGATGAAGCAACTCGGCATCGTGCTCCTCAGCCACGGCGGCGAGGAAAAGGCGGTCGAATCGGAAGAGGATCAGCGACTCGGAAACCCGCTTCTGCTGCGACGCGCGCTTGAGCACGGCGTCAAAACAATCGTCGCGCACTGCGCCGGGCTTGGACGGAACGAAGACTTGGACGACGCGGCGCGCAAGCGCGTTGACAACTTCGAACTCTTCCTGCGTCTGATGGAAGACAAGCGATACGAAGGTCTGGTCTTCGGCGACATCTCCGCGATGACGCAGTTCAATCGCGCGGGCCACCCGCTCAAGACCGTGCTTGCGCGCCAAGACCTGCACCCGCGCCTCGTAAACGGAAGCGACTACCCTCTGCCTGCCATCAACCTCCTCATACGCACGCGGCCTCTCCTCAAAGCCGGCTACATCAACGCGGACGAACGCGAGAGCCTGCGCGAGATTTACGGCTTCAACCCGCTCCTCTTCGACTTCGTTCTCAAACGCTGCCTGCGCCTTCCGGGTACGAACAACCGGCTGCCCGCGAGCCTCTTCATGTCGCACCCCGAACTCTAAAGCTCACGTCGCCCTGTCAGATACTCGTCTCAGTCGCTTTAAGTTTCGACGGCTGGAAAAAAAGTTGTATAAACCGGGTTCTTGTGATATACGACAAATCGCCGCGACATTAAGACCTCAATCCTGCGTTCCGAACTTCTTGCTTAGCGTTGGCCGCGGCAAAGCCCCAAGGGAATCCGAACACGGTTTAGGCCGATCCTTTAACCGACCACTACACGAAAGAATGAGTGGTTCTCACGACCCGTTGCCCGTAGCTTAGGCGGCGGACGTTCACGTCTCAGGCCGAAGCTACGGCGCGAGGAGGCGGGTGAGTCGGACGCGCCGCGAGCGCGCGTTGAAGAAAGGAGTGAGAGATGAAGCTGCGAAGTCGCAAGTTCTCCCCGTTGGTGTTGGCGCTAATCCTCTACGCCGCCCTGCCCGTTTTGGCCGGGCGCGACTACCTTTTCCGCATCTGCCCCGACGACTTCGTCGTCTTCAATCCTGAGAAGGAGAAGATTTGGATTCCCGTCGGCTGCGAGGTTGTTGACTGCTGTCCGGGCTGTCCGGGGCCGCCGATTGACTGGCACATCTTCGTCGAGGGCGACCCGCTCGAGAGCGTCTCGCTCACGTTCGAGAACCTTCCGCCCGAAACCATCGGACGGCTAGGAATAAAGGGCGAGGCGCGCTGGGACGGAAACACTCTGCGTGTCGGCAAGGGCGAGACCGTAATCACGGGCTTCGCGCCCGACGCGAAGGCCGCGCCGCCCGTCGCCATCCCGCGCATCACGGCCAACCGCGACGCCATCAAACGAATACAGGACGCCGCAGCCGCCGACTTCAATCAGTCGCAGGGAAGCGCCAACGAGATGAAGGCGCAGCGCGGCGCGGCGGAGCAGCCGGCGGTCGTGGACAAGGGCGGAGAGGCGCGTTCGGAGGCCGCGCGGAAAGACACGCCGCGCGCCGAGTTTAGAATCGAGCAGCGGATAGGCGACGTCATCGTCAACGAGACGAAAATCGCTTACTACTTCCGTTGGTGTCCTCCGCCTCCGCCGCTCACCGACCGCATCCGCCTCGTCAACAACACGACGAACGACAGCGCCGTCGTCCTCTTGGACGCGCGCAACGGCAGCGGCGTCTGCGTTGACGACCAAATCTGGCGCGGCACGGGCACGATTAACGTCGGCAGCATTTTGTCGAACGGCAGTTGCAACTCCGAGATAGCCGTCTTTTCAGACGACAACGCGATGGCGATGCTCACGCCCGTCAACACTTGGACAGACCCGCTCGGCAATCTCGTCACGGCGAACCTCGCCGCGCTCGTCCAAGCGCCCGTTGACTTCTGGGTCATGCGCGGCACGTTCGCAAACACCTCGGCGCGCGTGACGAGCGACATGGCGCGCGCAAACCAACTCTACAACACGATGAACTGCGGCATCGGCCTACAGACCGGCACGGTCACAGACTCGACCGCCGACCCCGACACCGCAGGGCTTCTAAACGCCAACTGCGGCTCGGCTGCTTCGCTACGGTCTAACATCGGGTTTACGAACGGGCGTCTGAACGTCTATTACCTCAACGACCCCGGCGCGCGCGGCTGGTGGTGCGGCAACAACACGATCATCATCGGCTCGGGCGCGGATAACGAGTCGCTCACGCACGAACTCGGACACGCGTTCTCTCTGGGCCACACGAACAACGTTGACTTCAACGGCGACGGCATCCCCGACTTCCCCGGCACGAACATAATGATTACGGGAGGGACGGGCCGCACGACCTTCAGCGAGGGGCAGTGCTTCCGCTGCAACATGAACACGGCCTCGACTCTCAACTCGAACGGCAACCGCACGGGGCCGACGCGCTCCTGCGCCGACTCGGCCATCAGCGTCACGTGCCCTTGGCTCGCGCTCGACGCGACGCCCAACTGAGGCAAATAGCTGTTGCTAGCGATGGAGGTGTATGATGAAACGCATGGCATTAGCGCTCGTCCTCTCGTTCATGTGTCTGGTGGCCGCGGGGTGTCCGACGCCTCAGAACAACAACAACGGCCCGCAGCCGACTCCCGGCGGCGGCAGTAGCGGCGGCGGCGCGCAACTCACTTCGCAGCAGAAGACGGAGGCGCGTCGCGCAATCGTCGCTTGGCTGGAGTGTGAGGAGTGCACGGAGGGGCAGTTGGAGTCGGTCGTAAAACTCGGCGCGGCAGCCGTGCCGACGCTCACGGCGAGCCTGCGCGAAGGCCCTTCGGCGGCGAGCCGCGAGTTATACCGGCGCAATCTCGCCGCAACCTACAAGGAGTTGAAGGAGTACGAACGTACTCACCCGACGGCGAAGGTCGCGCAGAGCGAAGAGGAGTATGTGAAGACTTACATGGAGAACTACGTCGCGCTCTACCAGTTGCGCTCGGCCAAGGCGCTCGGCGAAATCGGTGGGCCGGAAGCGCGCAAGGCACTCGAAGAGGCTTCGCGCCAGCAGTTGCGCGAAGACGTACAGGCGGCGGTCAAGTCGTCAATGGACAAGATACGTTGACCCTCTACGCTTCGACGCGGGCGAAGCTTCGACGCCGTTCAAGTCTTAACGAAGACGCGCGCCGCGACCGCGCCGACCGTGTCTAAAACTGACGGCGCGGCCCAAAAACGCGCAAAACTTGTATCGCGAACTCGTCATCGTGATGCAACACGATTGCAACCAAAGGTCGCCCGCGCGGGTTTAGTATTGACTCACTTAACGGGCGTTCCTTCTGAGAACGAGTGAAACTTTGGGGCAGGCCACGCAAGTGGCCCACGGGGTCAGGCCATGGGGGGGTCTGACCCCAATCTTTTTTTAAGGCAAGCCGCTCACGCGGAAGGCAAGAGGCAAAGGGCAAAAGGCAAAAGTGAAGACGAGCGTGCAGCGTCGCTTTCGTCTTTCATTTTTGCCTTTTGCCTTTTGAAGTTTGCCTTTTGCCTTTCCCAGTCGCCTTTTGACTTTTATTGAAGCTCCGCTCGCCGCCCGACTCGCCGACCTTTCTGTTCGTCGGAATGGCTGCGGGGACGGAAGGGGAAACGTCGCGCGGACTTTCGCCGCTGCCTCCGGCCTGCGAAGATTTGTCGGCGTAAAACTTACTCGCCGCCTTGCGGCGACCACTCAACGCAGGCGTCCGCTTCTTCGCCTCCAACGCTTCAATCTTTCCGCTCCGCTCGTCGCCCATCTGCTGCCCGCGCCTGCGGGCCGGAACACCCGCCTTGCTCTGCGCCTTCTTGCTCGTAACCATTCTCCCCTCCGAGTTAAATGATGAACTATGAACGCTGAACGATGAACTGAAAAGCAGTAGCCAGTAGTTCATTTCATCCTAGCGAGGCAAAACTGCCTACAAGTCAATACGACTAGCGGGCGATTAGCACTTGAAGATTTTAGTATTACTCTGTGTCAGTAATATGTGATTGTGTAGTAGATAATGAACAGAGGATCATGGATAAGGTTGCCGTTCACATTCGTCCATCTTTCCACTTCCTGCTTGATGAGGTTACCGTTCGGGTCATACTCATTAGCATAGACAATTTTGCTGGTCAGCATGCCGTTAGAATCGTACTTGCTCATCTCAACTGGCTTATCATGTGTGTCATACTTATATCTCGTTTTGCCGCTAGGAACGCCCTCGTAGTTGAAGATTTCCTCTTCGACCTTTCTTCCCTCAGCTTCATACGTGAAGACTTCTCTGTATAATAAAGTATCGTTGTCATACCTTTTGTGTTCAATAATATTTCCACTGCTATCACGCTTTTCTTCGCTGTGTCCTGACAGTAGTTCTGAACCAAATAACACGTTTGGGCCGAACGACTCACTTATTTTCTCACCCTTGCGGTTATAAGTGGTAACGGAATCTAAGTTGCGAGGCCCTAAAATCCACTCTCCTGATTGATTTGCAAAAGATGCCCTTTCCACAATAACTTTCTCGACAGGGCCTACAAAACCGTCACGCTCCTTATCATTCTTCATGCACTCACCTCATCTAAACCGTTGCTTAATAGTTTGACCATTAAATATTTCTCCTTAGTTAATTTATTACTTGGGCGGTTAGGATACTCGGAGTATCCTAACCGCCCAAGCAAGTCCATGCGCCTATGTCTTCTCAGAATATACCGAGATTGCCACATTCTACTCGCGTTGGACTCTCCCTAAAACTGGAAATGAGGTTTTCGCAGAAGAAGCCAAGGCCGGGTATTCGGAAGAAGGGCACGCCTATCACAATGAATTGGGGGAAGGGAGTACCAAAGAACACGAAAGCGGTACCCCCGATGCCGCATATTACGTTACAGGGATGTATTCGCTGGTAGATTGCTCTAGTTCCTTGGTCGAGGGCTTTCTCGTAAACTTCAAAAGAAACCCCTAAGTGTCGGGAAGAAATCGCGCCTCCGCCGTTTGTATCTCTAAATAGAATAGGGCAAAAGACTGTCGTATCGTGTGAGGTAACGAACTCGCCTACCTCATCATCAAACGGCAGTGAAACATCAGCCCTAGCGTAAGAGCCTCCGCCCCCGCTAGCTGAGGTAGCATTTCCATTCGGGCTAGTCAGAGAAGCGTTCACAGTGGCTTCATGCCCGCAAGAATCGTATGGATCCTCGTAAGAGCCGTAGCCGCGAACATCAACCGATGCAGGACCATTGGGGTTTGGAATGATCTCCATTTCCCCATTCTCATTGATCCTCTGAGTAGGTTGATTGACTCCAACTAGCCAAGTGTCAGAGTAGTTTGTCCCGTAGTTGGTGCTGCACTGGGCAGAAACAGTAGACGACGAGAACAGCCCGAATACCAGCATAGACAAAAGATAAAGAGCCTTGCTCGCATAATGTTTATGCGAGCAATGAAGCGTTGCCGTGTCGGTAGACATTATCTCTCCTCCTTTCAGAAAATGCCCTGAGACGCTATTGGTGATGCTGGTGCTGCCAACCGTCCCCACCCGGTAATGTTGCCGGAGTTGGAGTCAGCCTGATATTACTTTTAACGTGTCTGTTGATATGTTGACGTACTCTCTCAACACTGTCCGCGCTCAACCGATGCGGTAAGGAGGCTATTATCTCAGCCACTATTGCTTCTTTCTGATGTTGAAGCGCGGTTAATTGTGCCATCACCTCCGAACTTGGGTTCGGCCATGTGCGGTCTTTGATCTCTTTCGCCCGCGCGTCTAGAACGCTGACACGTCGGTGAAATTCATCAGCCGCAGCAAGGAGTGCCTCTACTTCGGCATCATCATTCCTTACTGGCTGACGGCATGCTAGACACAGACTCGTTTTACCAAGACCTATGACTTGTCTGATGTAAGCTCGGATGCTGTTCTTTTCTTCCGCCGTCTGCCGATTAGAAATCATCCTAAACAACGTCGAGTAAGCCAACTGGTCTGGGATCAATTCTGGGTTCTGTGACCCCAAAATAGTGCCCGGAGGGGCACTGACACTGTTCGCAGGCTGCTGTTTTGCGGTTTCGACAGATTTTTTCGGCGCGCGAGTGTGGTTCTTCGTCACACCTGCGTCGGTGTCCACGCTAATGGCAATGGCAACGACTATCAGGGAGAGCGCTATGACTTTACGCATGTTAAACCTCCTCTAAATCGCAAAAGTTTAGCTGGCATAGGCCCTAATGTGGCGAAGCAAACGTTGCCCGACTACTCTCCCAAAAGGGCGTATGCTTTAGTCTAACGGTAAGCCACAGGCTTACAAGAGAAGGGTAGTTAGGCAACGAAGAGACTACACCACATCCCTCCTCTGCACTTGCCGGTGATTATGAAGCTGACGGAACTTAGGAGGATTTCGTCAACAGGGTTACGACACTAGTAGGGGATAATTTGCTGTATACTCCTGCGAGATTAAAGTGTCAACATAAATTTTCATTTCTCGCAACCTGAATAGTTCAGCAACTCAAGGCTCGAAACACATCCTACCGGCTACTACTTTTCAGTTCATTGTTCATCGTTTCACCTTGCCGGAGCGACCACTTGAGCGCGGGCGGCGTGACGAGCGTCGTGACGACGACCATTATGACGACCGCGCCGAACGTCGCCGCGTTAACGACCGGCACGCGTGCGCCATCCGCGCCCGGCAGCGTGAGCGACGCGCCGATGCCCGCGAATATCAGCCCGACCTCACCGCGCGGAATCATGCCGACGCCCACGGCGAGACGGTTAACGCCGCGCCCTCGTTTGTCGCCCCCGCGCCCTCCGCGTTTATCGTCTCCGCGTCCGACGACGCCCAACGAACACACCTGCTTGCCCACGATTGCCGCCGCCGTCAGCACCGCCGCGAAGCCGACCACTCCAGCGCGCCCGAACGCGCGCAAGTCAACCTTCAAACCCATCAACACGAAGAACACTGGCACGAGCAACGCGCTCACGGGCGCGAGCAGTTCCTTCAAACTTCGCTCCTCGCGCTCGGCGAACGATTCGAAGTGAACTTCGTCGAGGACGAGTCCGGCGGCGAACGCGCCGACAATCGGCGCGAGTCCGACCGAAGCCGCGCCCCACGCGAGCAGGAAGCAGAAGGCGACCGCGAACGTGACCAGAACGCCGCGAACTTCCAGACGCCCCGCGCCGCGCAAAAGCCGCGGCACAACATACTGGCCGACGAGGAGCGCGCCCGCGAGGAACGCGATTGACTTCAGCGCGATGAGTCCGACTCCGGCGAGCGCGAGCGTCTCGCCTGCGTTCGCCGCGCGAATCGCGCCCGCGACGACGGCGAGAATCAGAAGCCCCAAAACGTCGTCAATCACAGCCGCGCCCAAGATTATCCCGGCCTCGCGCGTCTGAAGTTTCCCCAAGTCGCGCAGGACGCGCGCCGTTATCCCGACCGATGTCGCGCACAGCGTCGCGCCGATGAAGACGTGCGTGAGCAGCGGCTCGCGCGGCAAAAAGAGCGCGGCCACGCCCCAGCCCAATAGGAACGGCGCGACGACGCCGAGCGTCGCCACGAGAAGAGACGACCAACCGACCGCAAGCATCTCGCCGGCGTTCGACTCAAGCCCGACCTCGAAGAGAAGTATGATAACGCCAATCTCGGCGAGCGCGGCGACGACCGCATCCGTCCGCAGTCGTTCAATCCAAGCGACGCCCGCGAGCGCGAGCGCGCCGAGTAGGATTCCGCCCGTCAACTCGCCGAGCACCGAGGGCTGGCGGAGTTTGACGAACAACTCGCCGCCGAGCTTCGCAACAAGAAGCATGAGCGCGACCGAGAGCAGAACGACGGGGTCGAGGCCGTGGGCGGCGTCGCCCGCGGACGACGACGCACGCGCAGCCCGCGCGCCGTAGAGCACGAGGACGGCGAGCGCGGCAAACGCAACCAACAGCGTTCTCTTCGTCGCCGTCGCGCGCGTGTGCATCGGTCAGTCTTCTTTCGGTGCTTTCGAGACGGAGTTTGCCTCGCGCGAATTCAAAAATCAACCGCGACAGATACAGTACCGCGAGCCGCAAGCCTCGCGGGTTAGGTACAGTACCGCGAGCAGTAGCCTCGCGGTACTGTACCTCTCAAACCCCCTCGCTATCGCTCGCGTTACTGTCCCTATAGCGGTTTGCAATTGAATGCGACTACTGAGGGATGATTGTAGGGGCAGGGCAAGTTTCGCCAGCAATGGGCAGGGACAAGCCCTGCCCCTACAGTTTTGACATCGGTCGCACTCATCTGCAAATCGCTATAAAGACGAGAGCCTTACTAACTTCGCGTTAGTAAGGCTCTCGTTGCATCTATCAACGTCCGCGCGCTTCTCAGAAGACGAACTTGGCGGCGAGTTGGACGATGCGCGGGTCGCCGACGCCTTGGCGTAGGAAGCCGTCGAAGTTGAAGAGCGCCGAGCCGATGGTCGGGTCAATGTTGTTGTTGGTGTTGAAGGTATTGAACATCTCGACGATGGGGATGAACGCGAACCTATCGCCGAAGCGGAAGGGGCGTTGCAAGCGCCAGTCGAAGGAGAAGTATTCGTTGTTTTTGCGGATGGTGTTTCGGGGGAAGCAGCGCGATGTGCAGCCGGGCGACTTGGGCTGCGCGGTGTGCGCCTGTATGCGCGCGTTCAACTCGAAGCCCGCCGGAATCTCGACGTTGGTGTAGAAGTTGAAGCGGTGGCGTATGTCGCGGTCGGAGAGCGCGTAGTCCTTCTGTAGATTGAAGAAGTCGGCGGCGCGGTCTGTGAACGGGTCGCGCTCGTTCGAGTCGTCGTCCATGTCCTTCGAGAGGGTGTAGTTCCACTCGAACTGGTAGCTGCGACTGAAGCGCTTACGCATCCCGACGGTGAAGCCGCGATAGAGCGACTTGCCGTTGGCGCTGGCGACCATCGTCTCGCCAAGGTAATCGCCGAAGGCCGGGAAGCCGTCGGCGGCCAAAAGGCGACTGTAGTCGAGGAAGCGCGTCAGGTGCACGCCCTTCGCGTGGGTGAAGTCGAAGTAGAGCGACACGTCGCGAGACAGTTCCTGCTCGAATGCGACGTTGGTTGTGTAGATGCGCGGGTTGGCGTAGTCGCGGCTGAAGACGCGGACGCCGCTAAAGCACGGGAAGGGGTTGGTGCCGAAGCCGCCGGCCCGCGAGAAGTTGGCGCGGGTCGAGCACGACCCGGCGGTCGGCGTCACAAGTCCCGGCCAGACCGGGCCGGGTACGCCCAACGAAATGATCGGCGTGTTGAGGAAGATTGTCTGCTGCTGCACGCCGTTCGTCGTAATCGAGCCGACCTGCGTGAGCATGTTCTGGCGCGCGAAGTAGATGCCGTAGTTTGCGCGCAGGACGGACTTGCCGTTCGAGCCGATGTCCCAAGCGAAGCCGACGCGCGGTTGAAACTCCTTCTTCGGGCTGTGGAGCGTGCCGTCGGAGGGGAAGCGCGGGTCGTTTAGGAAAATTCCGTAGGCCGTCTGCGAGGGCGCGACGACGGGCGAAGGGAAGATTTGCGCCTCCCAACGAAGGCCGTAGTTGAAGGTCAGGTTCGGACGGATTTGCCACTTGTCCTGCGCAAACAGCGCAAGGTCTTCGTTGCTGATTGAGGACGCGCCCGCCGCGTCGGTCGCCGGGCCGCTTCGCCCCGCGCCTTGGAGGTAGAGAAGGAGCGGGCCGCCCGTTGCTGTCGTCCCCGCGGGGCACGTCGTCGGGGCTGTTACGAAAGTGCCGTTCGAGCAGCCGACGGTGTTCGGGCCGAAGCCTCCGGCTGCGGCGGGCGAAGCGTAGCGCAGGAAGCCCGCGACGCTGTCGAAGATGTAGCGCCCTTGGAAGAAGCCACGGAAGACTTGCGAGTTGAGACTGTGAATCCACTCGCCGCCGAACTTGGCGGTGTGCGCGCCCCGGACGACCGAGAAGTTGTCGCGGATTTGCGTGCGCCAGAAGGTCTCGTCAACGTTCGGTTCGAGGAAGAAGGGATGGCCGAAGCGGAACGTCGTGGCGAAGCCCATCGCCGTGTCCGCCGGAATGTTCGATGCCGTCGCCTCGCGCGGACGGACTTCGCGCCCGTATGTGAAATGCGCTTCGTTGACCACGGTCGGCGAGACGGTCGAGAAGAGGTTGACGTTGAAGGCTTGAATCTTCGACGGGCCTTCCGTGCCGTTGGCGGAGTTGCCGTAGGTCGCAACGTCGAAGGTCTGGTTCTCGTTCTTCGAGTAGTCGAAGTTGTAGGAGAAGGAGAGCTTGTTATTGGGCGTCACGTCCGCGTCGAGTTTTCCGAGGAGCGCAGAGTTGCGCACCGGGCGCTTGACGGGCAGGCCCTCTTCCTGACCGCGCGTCGTGCGGAAGAAGTTTAGAAGCGCGAGCCGCTGGCAGTCGGCGTTCGAGTTGATGAGCGCCTCGTTGGCCGTAATCGTCGGCGTGCCGACGGGGCAGGGCGTCGCGCCCAACGGTTCGGAGAGGTTGGCGCGCGTGAAGTTCTCGAAAATCTGCTCGAAGGCTAGGAAGAAGAAAGCCTTGTCCTTCCTTATAGGGCCGCCGGCGTTTCCGCCAAACTGCTCGCGGTGAAAATCCTTGAGGGGCTTTCCGTCGGAGGTGTTTGCGGTCAAGGCTTCGAGTCGCTGGAAGTGGAAGAGCGAGCCGTGGAAGTCGTTCGTCCCCGACTTGGTGATGACGTTGACAACGCCGCCCGCCGTTCGTCCGAACTCGGCGGTCGCGCCCGTGGCGACGACTTGAAACTCTTTCACGGCGTCGAGCGGGATGTCTATGGCGGCGCGCTGGCCTCCGGCCTGTTCGCCGAAGAAGCCGTTCATGTAGTCGCCGCCGTCGAGGCTTATGTTGTTGAAGACGCCGCGCTGTCCGGCGAAGTTTATCTCGTCGCCGTCCGGCCCCTGCACGATGGAGACGTTCGGCGTCAGAGTCAGGAGGTCTTCAAACTTTCTGCCGAGGACGGGAAGATTGCCGACCGACTTCTCGTTGAGCGTCGTAGTGGTCTGCGTGCTCGTCGTGTCAACGGTCTGGACGGCGGAGACGTTGACGGTCTCGGCTATCCCGGAGACCTTCATCTTGAGGTCGAGCGTGGCGGCTTGGCCGACGGTGACGGAGAACTGCTCTTGTTGGAGCGTGGCGAAGCCCGACTTGGAGACTTTGAGCGTGTAGTTGCCCGGAGGGAGTTGAAGGAAGACGAAGCGACCGCCGTCGTCCGTGACGAGCGTCTTCGTCAAATTCGTGTCAACGTTTTTGACTTCCACGGTTGCGCCGGGGACGACCGCGCCCTGCTCGTCGGTCACTGTGCCCTGTATGACGCTCGTGGTTATCTGCGTCTGCGCCGCACCCGAATTGGCTGCGGCGGCGACGAGGAGAGAAAGGAGAGCGAGACGTGCGAGAAGTCCGAATGGTTTTCGATGAAACGGGGGATTCATATTTTCTCCTGTTCTTCAAAAGGCTCTTGACTGCGCTTCAAGGCCGAGCGCTCGCCGTACGCGTGCGGCGGCGCGTGCGTGTGCGAGGAGTGCTACGGAAAACTTTTCGGCGGCGCGGGGCGTGCTGCGAAACTGAACGGCAGATGTTAATGAGACGACGCGTCGGCTGTCAACGAAAAATACTTTTCGTCGGCACGAAAAAGGCCGCGGCGTGAAAATAATTTTAGTGAGAATAGTTTTAGCGGTCGTTTCGTTCAGACGGGCTTCAGGATTTCGTCTCAAAAATTGTCTTTGCCGCAGGGCAGACGGTCGAAGCGTTCGAGGACGCGGCGGAAGAGCGGGTCGCAGAGTTCGGGCATGAGAGGGCCGTGCCAGCGTGGGACGCCCGCGCCGCCTTCGTAGTAGGCGGGGAGACTCAGCAAGAGCGCGCCCGCGCCGCCCGCAGGGTCGCGCGCGCCGAAGACTACGCGACCGATGCCGTGCAGAAGGAGCGCGCCCGCGCACATCACGCACGGTTCGAGCGTCGTATAGACAGTCAACTCGCGGCTTCGCGGCCAGAGGCTCGCGGGGACGCGCGCGAGCGCCTCGGTTTCGGCGTGCCGGCCCGGATGGTAGAAGGGGACGAGGACTGCGTTGCCGGCTTCGGCGACGGCCTCGCCGCCGAGCGTGACGATTGCGCCGACGGGCAGGTCGCCGCGCGCCTCCGACTCGAGCGCGAGTTGGATGGCGCGGCGCATGAAGTAGAAGTCAACGTCGTCGGTGGTGTTCAAGGCTTTTGCTTAATATTTTTTATCGTGACTGCTTGAGCGTAAGTCGGGCATTAACCACAGAGACACAGAGGGCGCAGAGTTTGCACAGAGAATTTCAAATCTCAAATTCTAAGTTCTTCTCTGTGCCGCCTCCGTGTACTCTGTGTCTCTGTGGTTAATGCCCGACTTACGCTCAAGTGAAAAGTTATCAAGTGCGTCAACTCTTTTTGCGCGCCTCGATGACGATTGAGCGCGGGACGCGGTAGTAGTCTTCGGGCCAGCCCTTTCGGCGGCGGCTTAAGGTCGGCTCGACGAATCGTAGAAGCTCGAAGCCGTTTTCGGTTAAAGCCGCGAAGTAGTCGGCGAGCGGGTGGTAGTAGTTCCAGACGGTTACGTCGCAGCCTTCGAGGTGAATCCAGACCTTTTGGCGGCGCGAGAAGTCGAAGCCGGGGATTTTGTGGAAGAAGCGCACCGGATGATAAATCGAAAATATCAGACGCCCGCGCGCCTTCAGCCACGCACGGAAGTTTCGGAAGACGGGCGGAAGCGTGCGCGAGTACATCAGACACAGTGAAGCCGTTACGAGGTCGAACGACGCGCGCCGAAACCGCACGGTCTCGAAGTCTGCGTGAAGGAAACGCCCGCGCCCGCCCGCGTTCGAGCGCGCAGCGCGCAGCATCTCCTCGCTCACGTCAATGCCCGTGACGCGCGCGCCGCGGTCGAGAAGCGCGCAGGCGTGGCGTCCGGGGCCGCAGCCCACGTCGAGAACGTCTTTGCCGCTCACGTCGCCCGCGAGCGAGAGGATTGCGGGAAGTTCCGTGTAGGTGCTCACGCCGAGCCGCTTGTTCTCGCTGTACTTGCGTCCGACTTCGTCGTAGAGCTTTTCGACCGATTTCGTCTTCATCGGGGGAGCGACTGAGAAGCCTACTGTCCGCGCGCGCGCACGGGTTCGGCGTCGGGCTGCTTCTGCTGTTGCGGCGCGCGTGCGTCGTCGGCTTGCGGCGCGGCGGGCGGCGGCGGTTGCGCGACCAGTTTTTCGAGCGTCTGTTCGAGAGCCTCGCTGATGCGCGCGGCATAGACAAACTCGATCTCGCGGCGAACGTCTTCGGGAATTTCCTCCGTGTCAGGCTCGTTGCGCGCTGGAAGGACGACTCGCCGGATGCCTGCGCGGTGCGCGGCCAAGACCTTCTCCTTGATGCCGCCGACGGGGAAGACCAGACCCGCCAGAGTTATCTCGCCCGTCATCGCCGTGTCGCTGCGCACGCGCCGGCCCGTCATCAAAGACGCGAAGGCCGACGTAATCGCCACGCCAGCCGAGGGGCCGTCCTTTGGAATCGCTCCGGCGGGGACGTGGACGTGGACGCCGTAGTTCTTGAACATCTGCGGGTCAATGCCGAACTCCGAGGCGTGCGACCAAAGGTAGGAGCGCGCGGCTCGCGCCGACTCCTGCATCACTTCGCCGAGTTGTCCCGTCAGAGTCAGCCCCGAACTTCCCTGCAAAAGCGTCGCCTCGATGAAGAGGAGTTGCCCGCCCGCTTCAGTCCAAGCCATCCCTGTCGCAACGCCCGTCGGCATCTCCTTGCGCGCCTCTTCGGGGTAGAAGCGCGGCGCGCCCAGAAGACCTTTAACGTCGTCCGAGTCAACGCGCACGTGATCCGACTGGCCCTGCGCGATTTTCAACGCGGCCTTGCGCGCGACGCGGCCAACGGTGCGTTCGAGTTGACGGACTCCGGCCTCGCGCGTGTAGCGCGCCGCGATGAACATGAGCGCGGCGTCGGTGAGTTCGAGTTGAGTTTCTTGTAAGCCGTTCTCGCCCGTCTGTCGCGGCACGAGATACTGGCGCGCGATGTGTAGCTTCTCCTGATCGCTGTAGCCGGTGAGTTGGATTATCTCCATCCGGTCGCGGAGGGGCGGCGGAATCGGGCCGAGTTGGTTGGCCGTGGCGATGAAGAAGACTTTGGAGAGATCGAACGGAAGGTCGAGATAATGGTCGCGGAACGTAGAGTTCTGCTGCGGGTCGAGGATTTCGAGGAGCGCGCTGGCCGGGTCGCCGCGATAGTCGTTGCCGAGCTTGTCAATCTCGTCGAGCATGAAGACGGGATTGTTCACATTCGCGCGTCGGAGTCCCTGAATGATTCTGCCGGGCATCGCGCCGATGTACGTGCGTCGGTGTCCGCGCAACTCCGCTTCGTCGCGCACACCGCCTAAAGAGAGACGCTCGAACTCGCGCCCCAACGCTCGCGCGATTGAACGACCGAGAGAAGTTTTGCCGACGCCGGGCGGCCCGGCGAAGCAGAGAATCGGACTCTTCGAGTCGCGGCGGAGTTTGACGACGGCGAGGAATTCGAGGATGCGCTCCTTTATGTCTTCGAGTCCGTAGTGGTCTTCGTCGAGAATGCGGCGAGCCTCCGTCAAGTCCAACTTGTCTTCGGAAGACTTGCGCCACGGCAACTCAAGCACGAATTCGAGCCAAGTGCGTATGACGTGGTAATCGGGCGCAGCCGCCGGGAGACGCTCCATCCGTCGGAGTTCGCGTTCGGCCTCCTTGCGAACTTCTTCGGGGAGGTCTGCCTTGTCCAGACGTTCGCGCAGAAGTTCGGCCTCGGCGCGTTCGCCGCCCTCGTCCTCGCCGAGTTCTTTCTGTATGGCCTTCATCTGCTGGCGCAGAACGTAGTCGCGCTGCGCCTTGTTCATCTCGCCCTGCGCCTCCTCGGCAATCTTCGAGCGAAGCTCCATGATTTCGATTTCGCGCGCGAGCCGCGAGTAGGCGATTTGCAGGAGGTCGTCAACGTAGTCGGACTCGAGCATCTGCTGTTCCTGCTCGACGCCGAGGTTGAGGATTGAGCCGAGGAAGTAGGCAAGCTGCATCGGGTCGTTTGAGGCGAGGATGGCCGTGCGAATCTCCGGCGGGATTTCCGGCAGAAGCGCGAGCGCGCGCTGTACGAGCGACTGCACGTTTCGGAAAAGCGCCTCGACGGTCTCGTCGTCGCGCTTCGTGGGCGGCTGGATTATGCGAACGCGCGCGCGTATGTGCGGGTCTGTCTGCGTCCACTTGACGACGCGCACGCGCTCCGTCCCGTGGACGATGAGATGAAGACCTTCGGGGCTGCGCATCATGCGCTTGACGACGACGAGCGTGCCGACTTCGTAGATGTCCGCGGGCGGCGTGGCCTCGCCTTCCGGCCCGCCGCGCCCCTCGCGCACGGTGATGCACGCGAGAAGTTTCTCTTCGGTGGCGAGCGCGGCCTCGACCGCCGCGATTGAACGTGGCCGCCCGGCTGAGAGCGGGACGACCGTGCCCGGAAAGAGCGTCGTCTGCTGCAAGGGGAGAACGGCGACCTCGAAAACTTCCGCGTCGCCCCGTGCCTGACCCGTCTGAACCGACGCGGCAGATTGCGACGCGCCCGCGTCCGATTCTTTCGATTCGTTCGATTTGTCGAGCGCGCCCTGTTGCGCGTCGGGCGACTGCGCGTTCGCTTCTATCGTCGCCTGCCGGCCCGCGTTCGGCGCAGACTCGTCGCTCGTCTCTTTCGTCGGTTCGTCCTTCAGTCTGTCTTCGACCATCGTGGCCTTCGTCCTTTTGAAGTTGAAGGGAGAGCTACGGGGAGTTTCGCGTACGTCAGTCGCCGGCGCTCTGAAGGTAGAGGATGAGCAGGCCGTCCTTGTAGCGTTGCTCGACGAGCGCGCCCTCAATCGCGGCTGGGAAGCGTATGGTCTTCTCGAAGCGGCTGTAAGTGATTTCGAGTTGGTGATACGAGACCGACTCGCTCTGCGTCTCGTCGCGCCGGCTGCCCGCGACACGCAGAGTGTCGCCCTCGATGCTAATCTCCAACTCGTCGGGCGCGACGCCCGCAAGCTCTATCTTGACTACCCAGCCGTCGCTCGTTCGGTAAACGTCCGCCGCCGGATACCAGAAGTGCTCCGTGCAACGAATCCCGCGCGCCTTCGGCATCATGCGCAAGTAGCGTTCGACTGATCGTGCCATAAAAGAAATGATGAATGATGAATGCGGAATGATGAATGCAGACGAGCATCCTTGTCTTCATTCATCATTCATCATTCCGCATTCATCATTATCCGAAGATTCTGTTCCAGAACGACGAGCCGCTTGAGATTTCTTCGAGGGCTTCGCCGAGTTCGCGGTCGGCCTCGGTTTCGAGAGCGATGTCGGCCATCGAGATGATGCCGCGCAGGTTGCCCTCGCGGTCAACGACGGGAAGCCGGCGCACCTGCCGGTCGCCCATCTTGCGAATCGCCTCGATGACGCGGTCTGCGGGGCGGACTGTGTGCAGGTCTGTCGTCATCACGTCTTCGGCGCGCGTCGTCGCCGCGTCCAAGCCTTCTGCGAGCGCGCGTATAACGATGTCGCGGTCGGTGACGAGTCCGACGAGCTTTCCGTTCGTCGTCGTGCGCGCAGGCACGCGCTGAACTTCCGTCACTGAATCCGAGTCGGTCTCGCCCGGCTCAACCACCGGTATGACGCCCGTGTCCTCATCGCGCATCATGCGCGCGACCTCTTCGAGCGTGGTGTCGCGCATTGCCACGGTAACGTCGCGCGTCATTATGTCGCGGCAGCGCAGGTGCGAGCGCGCCGGGCCGCGACGCCGTCGTCGCTCGCGCTCGTAGGCGCGCGCCTCTTCAAAGTCGCGCTCGTCGCGCGCGGGGCGGGCGGTGTAATACTCGTCGCGGTAATAATCGCCGCGCCCTTCTACGTAAGTGTCGTAGTCGCCGCGCAAGCCCCATCCGCGCCCGCCGCGCGCGGCGTCGCGCTCGTCCGTCTCGTAGCGCCACGGGCCGCGCCCGCGTTCGTCGCGCAAATCGTCTTCGCGCCAGCGCGGTCGCTCGCCGCCGCGCGCGTCGAAGTCGTCCCAGTCGCCGCGATGTCTCGACATCCTTCCCTCCCGAAAATTTCCCTCGCCCACGGCGCGCGAAAAACTTCGCACGACGCGCGACACGAACGCCGCCGCCCGCGCTGCCTTCCAACTCATTCACGCCGAGGGGAACTTCGGGGCCGATTATACTCGCTTGATGGAAGATTGCCAGCGGGAGAAATGATGAATGCGGAATGATGAATGATGAATGAAGACAGCGTACTCGTCTTCATTCATCATTCATCATTCCGCATTCATCATTTCTTACGTCTCTATCTCCGCGACGAGTTGAACCTGCGCGTGGATTTCGAGCGAGCCGGGTTCGATGGGTGTTTGCACCGTGGCGGTCGTCCTCTCGACGATGCCGCCCACGGGATAGACTGGAACGGGGTGCGACGCGCCCGCCTCCTGAACCTCCACGATGCGCACGACGCGACCGCCGAGCGTGTCTGCGATGACGCGCGCCTTGTTCAGAGCCTCGCGCGTGGCGTCGGCGAGAGCCTTGTTGCGCGGCTGCTCGTCGCGCCGGAGCGTGAAGGAGAGCGAGTCAACTGCGTTCGCGCCCGCGCGCGAGGCCGCGTCAATCGTCGCGCCGAGGCGGTCGAGCGCGCCCGTCGTCACGCTCACGGAGTTGCGCGCGACGTAGCTCGTGATGGTAGGCTGCGTGCCTTCTTTGTAAACATACTGCGGCTGCAAACTGTAGCCGCTCGTCTTCACTTCCGCGCCCGCGCCCGCCGCGGCCTTGACCGCGCGTATGACGGCATCGGTCTTCGATGCGTTCTCGGCCTGCGCTTCGGAAGCCGACGCGTTCTGCGTGACGACGGCGACGACGAGTATCGCCGTGTCGGGCTGCGACTGAACCGTCGCATCGCCCAACACGACAACGCGCGTCAACGTGCCGGGCTTGTTGACGGGGGCAGTCCTTCCGCCGGTCTGCGTGCCGCCCGCGGGCGCGTCGGCGTCTTGCGAGCCGCCCGCTGGCGAGCCGCCGACGCCCCGGAGCGGACGCATCGTGCGAACTTGAAAGGGCACGCCCTCCTGATAAATCGTCATCGTGCCCTGCCGGGCCTCGCCCACGGCCTCGACGCTCGCGCCCGCGCGAAACCACGTGCGCGACTGAAACTCGCGCGCGTTCAAAATCAGATACTTTCCCGCGCCCGAAACGATGAGCCAGCCGCCCGCTTCGGTCGTCTGCGCGAGTCGGCCCGAAATCGTTATCTCCGAGTCCTGACGCGCCGAGGCAAACTGCGCCGCCGCCGCGATTACGAACGCGGCTAAGACGACGCGCGCCAAAGAAAAATTTCTGGACATCATTGGATCACTCCCTCTTCTGATTTTCACGCCCACGACGGGTGAAGATTGTAGTTGAAACGAGGAGAGCGTTCTACATCGCAGAACGCACGCTCACAGAAAACTTGCGCTGCATCGGCGCGCTTCAGAGTCTGTTCTTGCTTCGGCTTGAGTAAACAAGACTTCACCGCCGCAGGCGCAAAGGACGCGGAGGAGGCGCAGAGAAGTTTATACTCTCTGCGCTTCCTCTGCGCCTGCGGCGGTGAATCTCTCTTTCGTTACACGTAAGTACGGAATAAACCCTTGCCGCAAAGCGGTGTTTGATTGGCGCGCGGGCGGTTTGTTAGGATGCGGGACAGTTATGCAGCCGTCCGATAGAAGATTCCGTAACCCTCGACGACCGCAGCGCGAGGGAAAACTGGCGACCGTGGGTCGCGTCGAAGACTTGCCGGAAGGGCGCGGCGCGACCGTGGAACTTTTCGGCGGCAAGGAACTCGCGCTCTACCGCATCGGCGGCCAGTTCTACGCCGTCGAAAACTTCTGCCCGCACAAGGGCGCGCCGCTCGCCGACGGCACGCTCCGCGGCCACTCGGTCGAGTGCGACTGGCACGGCTGGCGCTTCGACCTGCGCACGGGCGCGTGTCTCAACAATTCTTCCGAACCCGTCGAGACCTACGAAGTCGTCGTCGAAGACGGGTGGATAAAGATAAAAATCTAATGCGGAATGATGAGTGATGAATGATGAATTAAAACAGCGTCCTCGTCATCATTCATCATTCATCACTCATCATTCCGCATTCGCTTTCAGCCGTCGTTTCCGATGGCTTCGACGGGGCAGGCGAGAAGGGCTTCTTCGCAGAGTGCGAGTTCGGCGTCGGTGTCGGGCTGTTTGAAGACGAAGGAGTAGCCCGCCGAGTCGGCGCGCGTGAAGTTTGCGGGCGCGGTGTCGCGGCACACGTCGCAGTCTATGCAATTCGTGTCCACGTAATAAGTCCCCGGAGTGTTTTCGGGGACGCGGTCGTTCGGGTCAGCCATAAGGGAAGTGATGAGTGATGAGTGCGGAATGATGAATGATGAGAAGGATGCTCGTCTTCATTCATCATTCATCATTCCGCACTCATCATTTGATTGCGAGCATTCGGTCGAGAGCGACGCGCGCCCAACGCGCGGTCTCTTCGGGGACGGTTATCTGGTTGACGACGCGGCCCGCGAGGAGCGAGTCGAGCGCCCAAGCGAGATTCTGCGGCGCGATGCGGTACATCGTGGCGCACATGCAGAGGTCTGGCGCGAGCAGGCGTATGTGCTTGTCCGGGTGCTGCGCGATGAGACGGTTGACGAGATTGACCTCCGTGCCTATGGCCCAAGAAGAACCCGCGGGCGCAGCCTCAATCGTCTTGATGATGAACTCGGTCGAGCCGTTCAAATCGCTCTTCTCAACGACGCCGCGCTCGCATTCCGGGTGAACGAGCACATGGATTCCCGGCACTTCGCGCCTGACCTGTTCGACGTGCCACGGGCGAAAGCGACCGTGAACTGAACAGTGTCCCTTCCAAAGAATCAGACGCGCGCGACGGAGTTCGTCCGCGGTGTTCCCGCCGAGTTCTTTGTTCGGATCCCACAGAACCATATCTTCAAGCGCGATGCCGAACTTGACGCCCGTGTTGCGGCCCAAGTGTTGGTCTGGGAAGAAGAAGAGCTTGTCGGCCTCCTTCAGATACTTGTCGAACAAAGGCACTGCGTTCGATGAAGTGCAGACGACGCCTTCGTGCTCGCCGCAGAAGGCTTTGATGGCCGCGGACGAATTCATGTAGGTGACGGGGATGATTTTAAATTCGTCGAGCAGGCCGATTGACTGTAGTTGCTCCCAAGCGTCTTCGACCTGTTCGGCGGTCGCCATGTCGGCCATCGAGCAGCCCGCGCCGAGGTCTGGCAGAATTACCTTCTGCTGGCCGGGCTTGAGTATGTCGGCTGATTCGGCCATGAAGTGGACGCCGCAGAAGACTATGAAGTCGGCTTCGGGTCTGCGGGCGGCGAGCTTCGAGAGCTTGAAGGAGTCGCCCGTGATGTCTGCGTGGCAGATTACGTCGTCGCGCTGGTAGTGGTGACCGAGTATGACGAGGCGGCTTCCAAGTTCGCGCCGCGCCGACTCGATGCGTTCGTAGAGTTCCGCGTCGGAGAGGCGGAAGTAGTCTTCGAGCGCGGGCACTCGCGTCGGAGTTTCAATTAACGTTGTCGTCATCGCTTGTCCTAACCCTCTCCTCAGTCGTCGCCGGGCGGCGAGGACGGGAAACGCAGACTATACAGAGTCCGGGAAACGGAGCGCAAGCATACTTCACAACGCTGCCTGACGTTCCCCACGCGCAGTTTCAGACGCCGCAACGGCTCGTCTGCACTGCAAAAATTTAGATGCGAAACAGGGGGCGGCAGATGTTCGTGCGCGCGGCGTCGGCGAGTGCGAAATTCCGTTGCGGTGCGCGCGGCGGAAGATAAACCGTGCGGCGGAATATAAATTCTGATATAAGGAATCTCGGAAACCAACCTCAACGAAATGTCGGGCAGACGACTTCAACCCACAAGGCCGTCTGTCCGGCTACATCAGTACGGGAGAACTTGAAGGGAGTTCTCTGAAATCTCATAGCTATACCTTCCCAAAGATTTGATTGAGGGAAGACTGCGTCAACCTGAGCATAAAGCTCCGCGCGGAAGGTTTGCCGGGAGACAGTCCGCGTCGTGCTATTCCCCGTAGCCAAGGAGATATCAATGATGAAATCTTCCATCGCCCCAAATCGCAGCAACGCTCGGAAGATGTTTAACTTTGCAATCTTCTCCGCGTTGCTCGTTTGCGCCATTCATCTGAGCGCAGTCAAAGTCGCGGCGCAGGGACACACGGTCTTTGTCGAGGGCAACTGCGACAGCCCCGTGCCCGGCACGACGCTCGTCTCGCCCGGCACTTGCGGCGACTTCGACGGCGACGGTCGCATCGGCGTTGCCGAAGACACCGACGGCGCAGATCGAATCTTCGGCACGATTAACGCCGCGCTCGGCCCCGGCACGGGCGCGGCTGCCGGAACGGGCATCAACCACAACGGGCGCGTAGTGATTGTCGCCTCCGGGCGTTTCTACGAGTCGGTTTACATCGGGCAGAATCAGTGCGGCGCGGGCTGTCCGGGCGCGGCCAGCCCCGGAAGCGTGACGCTCGAAGCCGCGCCCGGCGTGAGCGCGGTAATTGACGCGATGTTTCAGGGCGACCCCGCCGGAGGCAACAACGCACGACTCAACGGGACGGGCATCAACGTCGCCTACATTCCCGGCACAGCCACGGGGCTGAGCCGCGTCGTCATCCTGCGAAACCTCACCGTGCGCAACTTCGCAAAGGGCGCTGAGTTCAGCCACAACGCGCGCGTCGTCGTTGACAACTGCCGCTTCGAGACCAACCAGAACTTCGGCATCGTTCTCAACTTCGGCGCGCGCGGCGTCGTCACGAACTCGCAGGTCACAGGCACGGGCTTCCGCACCGTCGGGGCTGGGCCGAACCCCGCGCACGGCATCTTCTTCGACACGAACGCGCAATTGAGGCTCGTCAACACGACCGTCTCGAATAACGCCAACGTCGGCATCTTCAACGCGACGGGCAGCGCGGCCAACCTCGTCTTCTTCAAGGTCAGCGCCTACTTCAACGGCACCGACACGCTCGGCCCGTTCACGAATAACCTAGACCCGAACTTCTCCTCGAACTGAGAAGGGAAAGAGGCGAGAGGATAAACGGATAAAAGGGGAAGAGAGGAAAGGGAAGACAGTCTGCTCCCTTTTCCCTCTTCCCCTTTTTCCCTCTTGCCTCTAAAGCGAATTGCGAATGAATTTACCGAGAAAGGATTAACACAGAGGACACGGAAGACACAGAGTTCACAGAGATTAATTCTGTAATCTCTGTGCCTCCGTGTCCTCTGTGTTGAATCTTTTCGGTAATCTCAACTGAAACACGCTCTACGGGTGCGTCATCTCTTCCGGCTTGACGTAGGCGTCGAACTGCTCGCCCGTGAGGAGGCCGAGTTCGATTGCCGACTCGCGCAAACTAATCCCCTTCTTGTGTGCGTTCTTGGCGATGCGCGCGGCGTTGTCGTAGCCGATGTGCGGATTGAGAGCCGTGACGAGCATGAGCGAGTTGTTCAAGTTCTCGTCAATGCGCGCGCGGTTGAGTTCTATCCCGCGGACGCAGAACTCCACGAAGCCGCGGCACGCGTCTTTCAGAAGTCGTATCGAGTGGAGCAGGTTGTGAATCATCACGGGGTTAAAGACGTTCAACTCGAAGTTGCCCTGCGAACCCGCGAAGCCGATGGCGGCGTCGTTCCCCAAGACTTGGACGGCGACCATCGTCATCGCCTCCGACTGCGTCGGATTCACCTTGCCCGGCATTATCGAAGACCCCGGCTCGTTCTCCGGCAGGACGAGTTCGCCGATTCCGGCGCGCGGGCCGGAAGCGAGCCAGCGTATGTCGTTCGCGATTTTCATCAGCGAGCAGGCGAGCGTCTTCAGCGCGCCGCTCGCAAAGACCATCTCATCGTGAGCCGAAAGGGCCGCGAACTTGTTCGGGTGCGACTTGAACGGCAATCCCGTCAACTCCGAAATCTTCGCCGCGGCGCGCTCTGCGAATTCCGGGTGAGAATTCAGTCCCGTGCCGACGGCTGTTCCGCCGATTGCGAGGTCGTAGAGTCCGGGCAGAACTGTCTCAAGCCGCTCGATGTCGCGTTCGAGCAAAGCGGCCCAGCCGGAAAACTCTTGGCCGACCGTGATGGGCGTCGCGTCCTGCAAGTGCGTGCGACCGATCTTGACGACGTCGCAAAACTCGCGCGCCTTCGCGTCAATCGCGTCGCGCACGCCACGGACTTCGGGGATTAACTTTTGCATCTGCTCGGCGGCGGCGATGTGCATCGCGGTCGGGAAGGTGTCGTTTGAAGACTGCGACATGTTCACGTCGTCGTTCGGATGCACGGGGCGCTTCGTCCCCATCTCGCCGCCAGCGATTTCTATCGCGCGGTTCGAGATGACCTCGTTGGCGTTCATGTTGGTCTGCGTGCCCGAACCCGTCTGCCAGACGCGAAGGGGGAAGTGCTCGTCAAGTCGTCCTTCAATCACTTCGTCGGCGGCTTGGACGACCAGACGCGCCTTGTCAGCGGGGAGCTTTCCGAGTTCTTCGTTGACGAGCGCGGCGGCCTTTTTGAGTATGCCGAACGCGCGAATCAACTCGCGCGGCATCGTGTCGTCGCCGATGTTGAAATGGTGCAGAGAGCGCTCGGTCTGCGCGCCCCAGTAACGATCAGCGCGCACCTCTATCTCGCCCATCGAGTCGCTCTCGACGCGCTTATCGCGCGCGGCGCGCGTGCCCGCGTCGCTTCCAGTCTTTTGCTCGACTGCCTCTTTCGTCATCGGTTTTCCCGCGCCCCTTCCGGCGGGACGCGCGCGGCGGCAACATTTCGGGGAAATACGACGCGAGCGCGGCCCGGCGTGGTTGGTTTTAAGTGTCTCTGGAACGATTCTACATTAAAGACGGCGGGGCGGGCCACGGGGAGGCCGCCCGCCCGTCGCAAAAAAAAATCGCCGAAAGCTTGTTTAACTCTTGATTATTTATGTGGGATGAAGTATAGACACCCTCCTGCAACCTCGTGAGGAGAGAGCCGCCGGCCCGAACGGAAGCTTTTCCCAAAAAAGTCATCATTCCCAAGCTTCAGGCATAACCGACTCTTCCGTCCGTTACAAATTCCGCTAAAGGCTCGCCGTTTGAAACACAAAGGAGAAAATTATATGGAACGCCTCCTGACTCCCATCTCTCGCCGCCGTGCGAGCGAGGGATATCGGAACACACATAGCATAAGTAACCATACGCGCGTCCCAAGGGGGATCGTGCTCTCCGCTTTGCTCATAACGCTTGTCGCCGCAGCGTGCTTCGCACTCGCCATCCCCGGCGGGGCGTCAACCACGGCGAAAGACTCGCCGCGCACGTCCGCGCCGACCGCAACGGGCGCAGCTACTATCGCACCGAGCGTTCCCGCCCCGGCCTCGGCCTTCGCGGGAAGCCTCTTCCGTCGCGCCGACGCAGCCTCGCCCAACTCTTGGTCGCCCGCCGCGTCAGCCTTCGCCGCCCCCTTCTTTCAGGCCGCGCCCCTCGCAACCTACGCCGCCGACTGCACGACGCCGCAGACCTCCTTCAATCTCGGCAACGACGTTTGCGTTAAGACTTCGGGCGTTGACACGACGCCGCTCCGCCGCGTGGTTCTGGCAAGCCCGGCCAACGTCACCTTCGACTCGATCAACGTGAACACAGCCGATCAGACCACCACGTTCACTTTGCCCTCCACGACCTCCACGGGAGGCTTCGACAACCGAGGCACGTGGATAGTCGGCCTCGTCAACACGTCGGACGGCAACTTGGAGGGGGCCGTGCTCATACAGGTGCGCGACACGGCGCGCCCCGCCGCCGACCTGACGATCTCGAAGATCAATCTCGGCTCGCTCATGCCCGTCGCGGGCACGGATGTCACCTACCAGATTTACATCTGGAACCGTGGGCCTGACGCCGCCACCAACGCCAGCTTCAGCGACAACACTCTGCCGAACACGACCTTCGTCTCGCTCACGCAGGACTCCGGCCCTGCATTCAACTGCACTTCGCCCGCCGCGGGCACGGCTGGCACTTCCACCTGTAAGCGCGGCACGGCGACCGCCCCGCTCACCTTCAACAGGGGCGACGTAGCCAGTTTCACCGCCGTCTATCACGTCAGCACCAGCATCGGAAACAACACCGAGCTTACCGACACGGCCACCATCACGAGCGACACGGAGGATCAGGCCGCTTCGAGCAACAGTTCCGACGTTACGGCCACGGCCTCTAACCCGACGCCTCCGGCCTGCACCATCAGTTGCCCGGCCAACCGCACGGTGACAGCCGCCACGGGACAGACCGGCGCCGTCGTCACGTTCAACGACCCGGTAGCCACAGGCAGTTGCGGCAGCGCGCCCGTCAGCGTCGTGCCGGCCTCCGATTCATTCTTCGCCATCGGCACGTCGGTCGTAACCGCTACGACCGAGACGGGCCAGAGTTGCAGCTTCCTCGTGACGGTCAATCCGCCCGTTGATAACGAAGCCCCGACAATCACCTGCCCGGCAGACATCAGCGTCCCCGAAAGCTCCTCGACGTCCAACGCGGCTAACGTCAGCTACGACGTGACGGCCACCGACAACAGCGGCAGCGCAGACGTAACGTGCAGCCCTGTCTCCGGCTCGTCCTTCGCCGTCGGCACGCACGAAGTCACCTGCACGGCGACCGATGCGTCGGGCAACAGCAGCAGTTGCACCTTCAACGTGACGGTGACCGATGTTGCCTGCGCCCTCAACGCAAACTCCGCCGCGCCCGTGCCAAACGTGGCTTCGCTGCCGACAATCACACGCGCCTGCTCCGTAACGCTTCTGGCGGCTGACGACCCGACCGCAACGGACGCCTGCGGCGGTATCATCAGCGGCGACACGGTTGACGACCGAACCTACGACGCGCCCGGCAACTACACCGTCCACTGGACGTACACCGACAGCGCGGGCCACACGACAACGCAGAATCAGGACATCGTCATACTGCCCGACAACACGCCGCCCGTGCCCGACGCGGCTTCGCTGCCGGACGTCACGGGCGAGTGCTCGGCGGCGATAACGGGCGCTCCGCCGACGGCCACCGACAACTGCGTCGGCGCAGGCATCGTGGGCGTGCCCCTCGACCCGCTCAGCTACAACACCGTGGGCACGCACGTCGTCCGCTGGGAGTTCACGGACAACGCCGGCAACTCCACCATCCAGAACCAGAACGTTGTGGTAACCGACACGCACGCGCCCGTCGTTACGCTCAACGGCTCCGCGTCCGTGACGGTCGAGTGCCATACGTCCTACACCGACGACGGCGCGACGGCCACCGACAACTGCTCGACGCCGCCCGCGCCCACGTCCTCTAGCGACGTGAACGTGAACGTGCCCGGCACTTACCACGTCGTTTGGTCAACGACCGACGCCGGCGGAAACACCGGCTCGGCCACGCGCACGGTCACCGTCGTTGACACCACCAAGCCCGTCATCACGCTCAACGGCGCGAACCCGTTGACCGTCATACTCGGCTCGACCTTCAGCGATCCGGGCGCGACCGCTTCCGACAGTTGCGCCGGGACGATAACACCCGTCAACGCGTCGGGCACGGTCAACACCAACGCCGTCGGCTCTTACACGCGCACCTACACGGCGACCGACCCGTCGGGCAACACGCAGACGGCGACGCGCACGGTGAACGTCATCTACAACTTCACGGGCTTCTTCTCGCCCGTGTCGAACCCGCCGACTCTAAACGTGGTCAACGCCGGACGCGCCATACCCGTCAAGTTCAGCCTCGCGGGCAACCAAGGGCTGGGCATCTTCGCCGCGAACTCGCCGTCGTCGGGCCTAGTCACTTGCGGCTCGTCCGCGCAGACAGACGTTACGGAGACGACCACGGCTGGCAGCAGCAGTCTCTCCTACGACGCCGGGTCGCAGCAGTACAACTACGTCTGGAAGACCGAAAGCTCTTGGGCCGGAACTTGCCGCGTCTTGAACGTCACACTGATTGACGGCACGACGCACACGGCCCTCTTCAAGTTCAGGTAAACGGCGCGCGTGCGGCGAGACGCGAAGACGAAAGTCTCCGCGTCCCGCCGCACGCCGCCCTTTAACTTGAAACTCTGAAACTCAAAAGGGAGTGGAACTAAAGTTCCACTCCCTCTCTCTTTTTCCGACGCCGCGACGCTTTACGCACGGCGCGGGCCACGTCTCCCTTTGAAGCCGGACGCGCGCCGCGTTAACGCTTGTCTCGTTAGCGCTTCTTACGGCGTTCTCTTCGTTAACGCTTGTCCGGCGTTTTCTTCTCGATGAATTCGGAGAGGAGACGCGCGAAGTCGTCGGCCTTGAGTTGTTTGAGGCGCGCGAGGCTGGCCGACGCTTCGTCGCGCTGGCCGAGCGAGGCGTGCGCGAGTCCGGCGAGGTAGTGCGCGCCCGCGGAGTCGGGCCGTAGTTGGGCGGCGCGGTCGGCGGCTGCGGCGGCTTCGGCATACTTGTGTTGGCCCAGAAGGGCTTCGCCTAAGCCCTCGTGCGCGTCGGCGCTGTCGGGGTTCTTTCGCAGGACGCGACGGAAGCTTGCGACGGCGTCGTCGTATTTGTGCGCGGCGATGTGGACGAGGCCGAGCTTGAAATGCGCGATGGGATATTCGGGGTCAATCTGTAGAAGCCCTTTGTAAGACTCTTCGGCCTCTTCGAGTCGGTCTGCGAGGAGTTGCTCGTCGCCCGCGACGACGTATGCGTCGGCTGCGCGCGCGAGCGACTCGTTGGCCTCGCGTTCGAGTCCGAGCTTGATGAGCGCGAGCGCGAGATTGAAGTGTGCCTGCGCGTAACGCGGGTCGAGTTTGACCGCGCTCCGGAAACTCGCGGCGGCCTCCTCGAAACGCCCAAGCGCAAAGAGCGCGCTCCCGCGATTGTTGTGCGCGGCGGCGAGTTCGGGGAAGACGCGTATGGCCTCGTCGTACTCTTTGACGGCAAGCTCAAACTTGCTTTTCGAGAAGTAGTCGAGTCCCTTCGCGGTGTGCGCGAGCGCCGTGCGCTCTTCGGGCGAGACGGCGCGGACGAGACCGGGCTTGCCCGCAACCTTGTTGGCGTCCGAAGGAAAGCTTCCGCCGCCCTTGCCCTCCTCGAAGCGGCGTCGAATCGTCTCGCTGACGGCCTGCTGCGTCTCGCGCATTCGCCGCTCCATGAGCACGCGGTAAGCCTCGTTCGGGTCGGGCTGTCGCTGCGCGTAAGTGGAGACGGCGAAGAGCGCGGGCGCGAGCGCGACGAGGAGCACGCGCGCACACGCGCCCCATAGGACGCGCGCACACGAAAACGCGTCGCGCGGCGGTCGTGCGTTGTCGCAACTCTTCATGTCGCACCTCCAGAGGCGGGAAGAAATTTAGATTTTGGATTTTAGATTTTGGATTTTGGATTGATGAGAGACACGCTGGCTCTCATCAATCTTTTGTGTGACGACTCGGCGAAGGCTTGATTGAAACGAGCGTCGCCTTCGTCAGTCAATGAAAACAGCGACGGCCTTCGTCAATCCAAAATCCAAAATCTAAAATCCAAAATCACTCTACGGGCGCGCCCTCTTGCTTCCAAGCGCTCCAGCCGCCCGCCATCGAGAAGACGTTTGTGTAGCCCATGCGTTGAAGGTTGTCGCAGGCTAAGGCCGAGCGGAAGCCGCCGCCGCAGTAGAGTATGAGTTCGGCGTCGTGGTCTGGGAAGGCGGTTTCGATGTCGCGCTCGATTACGCCGCGCCCCATGTGGCGCGCTCCGGCGGCGTGTCCGCGCTCCCACTCGTTGTCCTCGCGCACGTCTATCAACCGCGCGCCCGCGCGCACGCGTTCGAGCGTCTCGGCGACCGTGACTTCGCGCACGCGCGTCTTCGCGTCGTCAACTATCTTCAGGAATCCTTCGGTGTGCTTCATCTCTAAAAGCCCTCGCCCGCGTCTTGACTTTGAATTTCTCCGGCTGTTACATCATACAGCTTTCAGAACCCCCGGTGGAGGTTTCCCCAAGATGTACGGAAAGATTTCCCGCCTAACAGTCCTTCTCGTCGCGTGCGCCGTTCTGCTCGCGGGGTGCAAGAAGGACACGGAGGTCAACGCCGTTATCTCCGAACTCGACTCGTTCACGAAGGAACTCGTCAGCAAGATCGAGAACGCGCCAGACCCCTCCACGGGGGTTGACGACGCGCAGAAGTTTCTCGACTCGCGCAAGACCGACATGAAGGCCAAGATTGATTCGCTCAAAAACTTGCGCGGCTATCAGGTGAGCGACGACACGAAGAAGAAGATGGCCGAGAGCGTGACGGAAGACGCGATGAGCGTCGCCAAGTTGCAGACTAAGTATATGACCAACTCGATGCGCGACCCCGCGTTCAAGGCCAAGCTCGACAAACTCACAGCCGACTACCGCGCGCTGCTCACACTGTAGCGGCTCGCGCCGCAGAGGCTAGAGACTAGGGGCTAGAGGCTAGTTAAAGAGCGAGTCTTTTAACTAGCCTCTAGCCCCTAGTCTCTAGCCTCTCACACGGCGATTGGCCGAAAGCGTGCGAGTGAGTCTATAATGCCCGTTCTGAAAAGTTCACACAGCTACAACCTGAAGCGCGACGTGGGCGTCGGAAGAGTCTCGCGTTCGTCCGCCGTCTAGCGGCTTTGAGGAGAGAAACATTGGCAACGGAACAGTTTGACGTGACGGTGATAGGCAGCGGGCCGGGCGGCTACGTGGCCGCGATTCGCGGCGCGCAGCTTGGTCTTAAGGTCGCAATCGTCGAGAAGGACAAACGACTCGGCGGCACGTGCACGCTAAGAGGCTGCATCCCTACGAAGCAGCTTCTAATGTCGGCGCACTACTACGAGAAGGCGCACAAAGACTTGGCCGACTTCGGCGTCCGTGTCTCCGACGTGCAACTCGCCTTCGCCGACGTGCAGAAGCGTAAAGAAAAAGTCGTGACGAAGAACTCGAAAGGCATCGAGTTTCTGATGAAGAAAAATTCGATCACGGTCTTCAAGGGCGCTGGCCGGCTCGCGCTTCCCGGCAAGGTCGAAGTCACGGGCGACGACGGGAAGAAGCAGACGATTGAGACGAAAAACATCGTCATCGCAACGGGTTCGGTCGTCCGGCCCATAAAGGGCATGGAGACCGACGGCGAGCGCATCGTCAACTCCGACCACATACTCGAACTCAAAGACGTTCCGAAGTCTCTCATCGTCGTCGGCTCGGGCGCGGTCGGGACGGAGTTTGCCTCCGTCTATTCGCGCTTCGGCGCGGAGACGACTTTAGTCGAACTCCTTCCGCGATTGATGCCTTTGGAAGACGAGGAAATCTCCAAAGAGCTTGAGAAGTCGTTCCGAAAGCGCGGCATCAAGTCGCTCACGGGGACGAATCTTCAGAAGGTTGAACGGACGGACGCGGGCGTGCGCGCGACGGGCGTTGACGATAAAGGCAAAGAGATTTCGCTCGAAGCCGAGATGCTTTTAGTTGCCGTCGGGCGAATGCCTTTCACGGAAGGACTCGGACTCGAAGCGACGAAGATAAAGATCGAGCGCGGCTACTTGCAGACCGATGAGTTTTGCCGCACGGCGGAGCCGAACGTCTATGCAATCGGCGACGTGATACCGACGCCCGCGCTCGCGCACCTCGCGTCGAAAGAGGGCATCATGGTCGTCGAGCAGATTGCGGGACAGAAAGTTCAGCCGATAAACCTCCGCCACGTTCCTTCCTGCACCTACTGCGACCCCGAAGTCGCGTCCGTAGGGTTGACGGAGGCGAAGGCGAAGGAGTTGGGCTACGACGTGAAGACGGCGAAGTTTCCGTTCTCCGCTTCGGGCAAGGCGCGCATACTCGGCGAGGAAGAGGGCTTCGTCAAGGTCGTCTCGGAGACGCGTTACGACGAACTCCTCGGCGTCCACATCGTCGGCCCGCACGCGACCGAGATAATTCACGAGGCCATCGTCGCGCTCCATCTCGAATCAACGGCTGACGAACTCGGACGCGTCATCCACGCGCACCCGACCGTCTCCGAGGCCGTCATGGAAGCCGCCGAGGGCATACACGGTTTGACGATTCACTTTTAACGAAGGAACTTGTCCGCGTTCTATCTGACTTGAAGGACTATGCAAGTTGCGATTAACCACAGAGACACAGAGGACACGGAGGTTGCACAGAGAATCCAACTCCGTGCCCCCTCCGTGCTCTCTGTGTCTCTGTGGTTAATTCTTCCAAGCAACCTTTAGAATTATCAATGAAGAGTTCAACGACAAAGACCGCTGCGCGCGCCGTCAAAGACGCGAAGGGCAAGTCGAAAGTAGAAGACGCGGCAGACGCGAACGGCGCGAGTGCAAACACGCAGCCCTTCATCTTCCTCGCACCGCCGCGCGCCGAGAGTTTGTCGGTCGCAGACCCGCTGAACGAGCAGGGCGAACTCGTCTGCACCGACGCGACCACGCTCACGCGCGAACAGTTGCTTGAGCTTTATCGCTGGCTTCAACTCACAAGGCTCGTAGAGGAAAAGCTCGTCAACCTTTATCGCCAGACGAAGGTCGTCGGCGGCGTCTTCCGCTCGCTCGGACAGGAAGCGACCGCCGTCGGCACTTGTTACGCTCTGCGCCAGACGGACTTCATCGCGCCGCTCATACGCGACCTCGGCGCGGTTCTCGTCAAAGGCATACGGCCACGGGAGATTTTCGCGCAGTACATGGCGAAGGCTTGGGGGCCGTCCGAAGGGCGCGACCTCAACATTCACTTCGGCAACGTCGAGAAGGGTTTCATCGGCCCGATCTCGCACCTCGGCGACATGATTCCGGTGATGACGGGAATCGTGCTGGCCGCGCGCATGCAGAAAAGGGACGCGGTCGCGGTCGCCTACATCGGCGACGGCGGCATGAGCACGGGCGCGTTCCACGAGGGACTAAACTTCGCGGCAGTCCAACGCCTGCCCTTGATAATCGTCGCCGAACATAACTGGTACGCCTACTCGACTCCGACCGACAAGCAGTGCGCCGTCAAGAACCTCGCCGAAAGGGCGGCGGGCTACGGCATACCGGGCTACGTCGTTGACGGAAACGACGTTATAGCATGCTACGAGGTTATGAAGCGCGCGTCGGAGTTTGCGCGCGGCGGCGGCGGCGCGGTTTTAATCGAGGCGAAGACCTACCGTCGCAAAGGGCACGCGGAGCACGACGACCAGCGCTACTTGCCCGAAGGCGAGCTTGCCGCGTGGGAGAAGCGCGACCCCGTCGAACGCTTCGAGCGACACCTGATTGCGAAGGGCTTTGCGACGCGCGCGAGGTTGGACGAGATAGTCGCGGACGTTCGGCGCGAGGTTGAAGACGACGCTGCTTGGGCCGAATCGTCGCCGATGCCCGAAGCGTTGAAGGCCGCGTACAACGTCTTCGACAACGCGCGCGTCCCGCCAGCGTTTCGCCCAAAGGTGTTCGGCGAAGTAAAAAGAGATCGTTAATATGGCCTATGATTCGATAGACCAACTGCAAAGGGTCTTAGCGGAACAGGTTTTCCATTACGCCAAAGACGCGAAAAAGGCGGCGGGCAGGGCACTCGGCACGTTAGTTGAAATCATTACCTTTTACCTGCTTAAGTCATGGGGATTTGAACATTCGATTGCCATCGAGCGCCCTTTGGCTGAATATGGCAATCCTGAGTTAACTCATAATGTTGAGTACACGTTACATCCAATACTACGTAAGTACAAAGTTCTCTTGCGCCCATTGCGGTTGCCCGTTTCGGCGTCGCGCATCTGTTACAAAGCGCAGGAAGATGGTGAAGATTTCGCAAACTTCAAGAGAGCTTCACGAAAACTCCTTTCGACGGACGGACTGCTGAGGAATTCCTGCGTAGTCGCGAGCGGAGAGAAATCTCATCTTGTCGCAACGATAGATACGAGGGATGAAAGCACAGTCGAAATCACGATCTCTGAACAGTACAACAAACCTTATGCCATGTTTGAATGCAAGCGTGTGGGAATTGAGGAAGGAAACAAGAAAGGGCCGCAAACGATAGAAAAGGCCAAGCAGGGCGCATACGTAGCTAAGACGGTTTCATCTTTACACAAAATCCGAACGGCTTCGGGAGAGTTGCGGGGACTTATTTACAGGGCGGATGAGACTATTTATTCAAGGCCATATGCTGAGTTGATCGCCGAAATAGTGGATTCAGACGAGCCGGAACTGCTGCGTGACTTCATTCTTACGGTTGGAGTTGTTAGTAATCATGGCAACTGGTTCACGTCGGAAAACCACAACAAAGAATTAAAAGTTTTAGCCCAGTCTTATGACTGGCTTATTTTCTTGACTGATGAGGGCTTGGCCGAGTTTATCACCAAACTGCTACTTGCCCCGGCGCCTCTACTGAAACCGGCTCGGGCTGCTTTCTTGGCGAGTTACATAGCGGAGAAGAAGAAAAATTCAATTCACCAAAGTGCAGATTAACTATGAGGCGAATCAGGTCTTGCAAGCTTACTTCACAAGAGACTTGACGCGGATTGAGAAGTGGTTCAACGTCATTGCCCCTAAGGGCGGCACAATGGGAGAACTAAGAGCGCAAATCACACGGTTGCGTGCTAAGAAGTGGAGTGCGGTGCATTCGCTATGACGGCGGGTCGTAAAATTATCGGTCAAAGTCAAGATTGGGGCACGCCCCCGAAATACGTTAACGCCGTGCGAGAATTCTTCGGCGGCGTCATTCACCTCGACCCGTGCTCGAACTGCCATTCGATTGTTAACGCGCTCGTCGAATATTCGCTTCCCAAGAAGGACGGACTCAGGGAGAGTTGGAACTTCCAGACGGTGTACGTGAACCCGCCTTACGGGATTGACCGCGAGCACGGCACATCCATTAAGGATTGGCTTAGGAAGTGTGAGGAGTCGCACAGGCTCTACAAGTCGGAGGTCATTGCGTTAGTCCCCGTGGCAACGAATACGGGACATTGGAAGAGGTATGTTTATGGGAAGGCCACGGCAGTTTGTTTCCTATATGATACGCGCCTTCGTTTCCTCGTGGACGGCAAGGACGCGGGCAAAGGCGCGCCGATGTCTTGCGCCTTAATTTATTGGGGCGAGCATTTCGAGCGGTTTTTTCATACGTTCACGAGATTTGGTGCTGTCGTTAACATTGAAAACCTCAAAGGGGTTGCTTTAGGGCAAGATATTAACGGCGATAGGCAGATGGCTTTAGAACTCCTCGCGGATTCAAGGCGATAAGATACGTGGGGCGGATAGAAACTAGTTTATGTCAACGGCAACAAAGAAGGAGCACAAGTCGAACCGACCCGAACGCGGCGGCGTTGTGACGTTGGTCGAGGCCATACGTCAGGGCTTGTGGGAGGAGTTGGAGCGCGACGCTTCGGTCTTCATCATCGGCGAAGACGTGGGCGCGTACGGCGGCGCGTTCAAAGTTACTGACGGCTTGTTGGACGAGTTCGGCGCGGGGCGCGTGATTGACACGCCGATTTCGGAGGCCGCAATCGTCGGCGCGGCGTGCGGCGCGGCGTTGATGGGAATGAGGCCCGTCGCCGAGTTTCAGTTCATAGACTTCATCACGCCCGGCTTCGACATGCTCACGAACTACGCCGCCAAGTGTCGCTTCCGTTGGGGCGCGGGACTCGCGACGGTCTTTCGAGGCCCTTGCGGCGCGGGCGTCCACGCAGGCCCGTTCCATAGCTTGAACGCCGAGGCGATGTTTTTGAACACGGCGGGCCTCAAGATGGTCGAGCCTTCGACGGCCTACGACGCGAAGGGTTTAATCAAAGCCGCGATACGCGACCCAGACCCCGTGCTCTACTTCGAGCACAAGAAGCTCTACCGGCTGCCGCGCCTGCGCGAAGAGATTCCCGAAGACGATTACATTGTTGAAATCGGCAAGGCGCGCACGCGACGCGAGGGGCGCGACCTTTCAATCATAACCTTCGGCGCGCAAACGTTGACCGCGCTCGACGCCGCCGAGGAGTTGGAGAAAGAGGGCTTGGACGTTGAAGTCGTAGACCTTCGCACGCTCGCGCCGATGGACAGGGAGGCGATACTCGCAACCGCGAAGAAGACGAGCAAGATTATGATTCTGCACGAGGCTTCGCGCACGGGCGGCATCGGCGGTGAGATTGCGGCGACGATTGCCGAAGAGGCGTTCGAGTGGTTGGACGCGCCCATAGTGCGCGTCGCCGCGACAGACACGCCCGTCCCCTACTCGCCGCCGCTCGAAGAGTATCACCTGCCGCAGGTGAAAGACGTTTTGGAGGCGGCGCGCAAGCTCGCGGCGTATTGAAAGAGCTATTAGCTATTGGCTGTTAGCTTTTAGCTTAAAGAATGCGAACGAGGATTTGAACTACCAATGCTGACGCAGCCCTTCGGCGTATGCCGTGAGCTAACAGCCAACAGCTAATAGCTAACAGCTTTCTTAAGGAGAAAAACGATGCCGAAGTATTTAATCGAACGCGAAATACCCGGCGCGGGCGATTTGTCGTCTGATGAGTTGCAGGCCATCTCGCAGAAGTCGTGCGGCGTTCTGCGAAACCTAGGGCCGGAGATTCAGTGGGTCGAAAGCTACGTGACGGGCGACAAGGTTTACTGCGTCTATATCGCGCCGGACGAGGCGCTTGTGCGCGAGCACGCCTCGCAGGGCGGCTTCCCCGCCAACCGCGTCTCAGAAATCAAGCGTATGATTGACCCGACGACGGCGGAAGGATAACAAAAGGCAGGGAGTCAGAAGTCAGGAGTCAGAAGTCAGAATAAGCAGAGGCGGTCGTCAAAGTTTTTATTCTGACTCCTGACTTCTGACTCCTGACTTCTTTTTGAGGAGCAGTTATGGCGACAGAAGTTGTGATGCCGCAGATGGGCGAGTCCATCGCGGAGGGGACGATTACGAGGTGGCTGAAGAAGGTGGGCGACGCGGTTGAGCGCGACGAGCCTCTGTTCGAGATTTCGACCGACAAGGTTGACGCGGAGATTCCTTCTCCCGCTGCCGGCACGCTCACGCAGATTCTCTTCAAAGAGGGCGACACGGTCGAGGTCAACAAGGTCGTCGCCTACATCGGCGAGGGCGGCGAAGCGACCGCCGAAGCCCCCGCCAAACAGGAGGCCGCCGCCACCGCGTCTGCCGCGTCTGCTCAAGCAGCCGCGCCTCCCGCGCCCGCGAGCCAAGCCGCCGCGAGCGCGCCCGCGCCGCCGCCGCCCGCCACCTCTTCACAGACCGCCGCGCCCGCGCCCGAACAGCGCGCCGCCGCGCCGCAAGCTCCCGCGCCTCCCTCGTCAACGTCGCAGCCGCCCGCGTCCACGACTCCCGCGCCGACGTCAGCCGGAGCGTCTCAGACGCAGACGCCGTCCGCGCAGTCTTCAACGTCCGCCGTGTCGCGCGCCGAAGCGACCGCCGAGGAGTTGCGACGCACGCGTTCGAGTCCGCTCGTCAGAAAGATTGCCGCCGAGCACGGGATAGACATCTCGCAACTCGAAGGCACGGGCGCGAGCGGACGCGTCACTAAAAACGACATACTCAGTTTCATCGAATCCGGCGCGACTACGACCGCGCCGCAGGCGCGTCCGTCCGCTCCTAGTCCCGCGCCCGCCGCGCAGCCCGGCGAGGGCGACCGCGTCGAGCCGATGTCTGTGATGCGTCGCAAGATTGCCGAGCACATGACGATGTCGCAGCGCACGTCAGCTCACGTGGCGACAGTCTATGAGATTGACATGACGCGCGTGCATCGCCTGCGCGAGCAAAGCAAGCGCGAGTTTGGGGAGCGTGTGGGGACGAAGCTCAGCTACATGCCCTTCATCTTTCAGGCCGTGACGCAGGCCATACGCAAGTTTCCAATCTTCAACTCGCAAGTCTCCGGCGAGCAGATAATCTACAAGCGCGACATAAACCTCGGCATGGCCGTCGCGCTCGACTGGGGCTTGATCGTCCCCGTCATCAAGCGCGCCGACGAGCTTTCAATCGCCGGACTCGCGCGCGCCGCAAACGACCTCGCGGAACGCGCGCGCGCCAAACAACTCAAGCCCGACGAGGTCGCCGGCGGAACGTTCACGATAACGAACCCCGGCGTCTTCGGCGGACTCTTCGGCACGCCCATCATCAACCAGCCGCAGGTCGCAATTCTCGGCGTCGGCACAATCGAGAAGCGCGCGCGCGTTATAACCACCGAAGAGGGCGACGACTGTATAGCAATCCGCCACATGGCCTACTTCGCGCTCTCCTTCGACCACCGGATCATTGACGGCGCAGACGCCGAACGCTTCCTCTCCCACGTCAAGGAGATTCTGGAAGCCGGACAATTCACCGTTTGATTGCGGATGCGGATTGAAGGACGACGGGAGGCAAGCCGTCCTCCCGTCGTCACTTTTTTCGCCGACCGTGAACTTGAAGGCGCGACTGAAAACAGCGTCGTCTTCGTCAATCGGCAATCCGAATCCCTCAGACCGGCAGCCCTCGAAAATGTTGCGGACTCGTAGCGATTAGATAATAAATCGCTTTTGCGCAACCCTCGCGCGCCTTTCCGCACTCAAATCCCTTGACTTGCATTCCGCGGTCGGCTAAGAATCCGAAGCATTCGGGAGATTCGGAGAAAATCAACCTCGCTCGGCAGAAGAAAATCTTCGGCGGGAATTATCAATGCGCTCCGGCGGCTTCTAGGATTGGGCTAACAGTCCCGACTCGGCTCAAACTGAAAGACTCGGACTGTCTTGCGGACTGTGCGAGAAGTCGGCAACCGAAGCGCGCGAAGTTTCCCGACAGACTTTCGCAAAAACGGAGAGAATAAAAAAATGAGCAACCTTTCGATTAGAGTGAAATTAGTCGGACTCGCCTTCGCGCTCGCCCTTGCGCTCGCGCCCGCAGCCGTCGCGCAAACGCCGAACTCGCGCACCGTCTCGGCGGGCCAGAAGATGACCATCAAAGGCGTCGTCACGCGGCGCGACGCCGACACCTTCGTCATCCAAGACGCCAACGGCGTTCAGACGACGGTCGTCTTGAACAACGCGACGAGCGTCAAGACCAAAGGCGGCTTCCTCCGCAGCGGCACGAACTACGGCGTCACCGCCATCCTTCGCGGACTCAACCTCGAAGTCGAGGGCGTGGGCGACTCTTCCGGCAACCTCGTCGCAAACAAGATTCGCTTCAACGAGGCAGACCTCCGCACGGCGCGCACGGTCGAGGCAAACGTGACGCCCGTCGAGAATCGCGTGGGCGCGGCTGAGAACCGCATCGGTCAGGTCGAAGCGAACGCGACGCGTCTTTCGGGACAGTTGGACGAACTAGCCGCGGTCTCGAACGCCGCGCGCGGCGGCGCGAAGGCCGCGCAGGAAACCGCCGACGCCGCGGTCGCCGGTGTGAACGCGACGAACGAGCGCATCTCCGCTTTGGACGACTATCAGGTGCAGAACAACACGTCGGTTCTCTTCCGCGTCGGAAGCTCCGTGCTCTCGGCGCAGGCCAAGCAGCAGTTGGACGAAATCGCGCAGCAAGCTTTGAACGCCAAGGGCTACGTGCTTGAGGTGAGCGGCTTCGCAAGCTCCGACGGCTCGACGGAAGCCAACCGACGCCTCTCGCAACGACGCGCCGACTCCGTGATTCGCTACCTCGTAGAGAACCACAACATTCCTCTTCGCCGCATCATCACGCCGTACGGCTACGGCGAGTCGAACGCGGTGGCCGACAACTCGACGCGCGCCGGGCGCGAGCAGAATCGTCGCGTCGAAGTGAAGGTGCTCGTCAATCGCGGGCTGATTCAGGGCGCGCCCACGATGAACACGCCCAAGCCGAACGAAAACCCTGAGGACTGATAGACAGTTCTCAGGTCGGACGCGACAGGTGACTTTGGCGCACGAGCGGCGTGCTCTCGAAGTCACCTGTCGTCTTCTTCGGGCTTAGATTCAAGGAGGGACTTCGGTGGCGACTCGTTTTCCCGACGCGGCGAGAAGATTTCTGACGGCAACTCTTCTGTCGGCGCTCACGCTCTCTGCGCTTCCGGCGAACGCCGCCGCCGCACAGAAGACGCGACGCACGCGACGCAACGCGGCGGCTGCGAAGCCGACGCCCATAGTCGTCCCGCGCATCGCGGCGCAGTCGAGTCAGACGCCGCGACCGACGCCGACTCCGCCGCGCGCCGTCGTTCGCACGCAGGACGACGACGCGCCCGTGATGCCGACGCCGACGCCGAAGCCAACGCCCAAGCCGACGGAAGAACCGATTGACGAAGCGGAGGTCGTACGCGTCACGTCGAACCTCGTGGTCGTGCCCGCCGCCGTTACCGACGCGTCGGGCAACGCCGTTCAGGGCTTGAAGAAAGAGGACTTTCGTCTCGAAGAAGAGGGAAGCGCGCAGGAGCTTCAGGCCGTCGGCACGGCTGACGAAGTGCCTTTGGACATCGTAATCCTCTTCGACATCTCTTCGAGCGTGACGGCGAAAACCTTCTTCATGCTTCAGCAAGAGGCCGCCGCGCGTTTTCTCAAACAGGTCTTGAAGCCCGTTGACCGCGCCGCAATCGTCACCATCGCCGACAAGCCCGTGCTCGTCGCGCCGCTCGCGCCAGCCGGCGCGGCGACCGCGAAACTTTTGAGCATCCCCGCCGCCGACAAGTCAACGCCGACGGCCTTCTACGATTCGGTGAGCTTCGCCGCGAAGTACTTGAACGACAACGCGCCGGGGCGCAACCGTCGCGTCATCCTCGCAATCTCCGACGGCGACGACAACTTCAGCAACGCCGTGCGCGAGCAGACGGTCGCTGAGTATGAGTCGGAGAGGAAGGAGCAGGGCGCGGCGACGGGCGAGCGCGCGGCGGCGCGGCGCGACCTACAGGCGCGACACCAGCGCGCCGTCGCGGGCGTGCAGCGCACAGTGCAGGGCGCAGACGCAGTCTTCTACTCGATAAATCCCGGCGGCCCAAGCGTGCGTCTCAACGAGATAAGCACGCGCGCGCAGAGCAGCATGCAGCAGGTCGCCGACGCGACGGGCGGCACGGCCTATATTCCGAACACCAGCGGCGAACTCGACACAATCTTCCGTCAAATCGCCGCCGAACTACGCGCGCAGTACCTGCTTCAATATCTCTCTAACGGCAACGCGCCGCCCGGCAAGTTTCTACGCATCAAAGTGCTCACGCCCGCGCGCCCCGAACTGAAAATCCGCGCCCGTCAGGGATATTACAAGAAAGGCTAAAGGCAAGAGACTAGAGGCTAGGGGCTAGAGGCTATTTAAAAGATTCGCTCTTTAACTAGCCTCTAGCCTCTAGCCTCTAGTCTCTCTTCACTGCATTTCCAGAAGCACGTCGGTCAGTTTCGTGGCAACGTCGAGGAGGATTCGACCGGCGCGGTCGTACTGGTTGGAGGAGACGGCCTGCGCCGCTTGGTCTGCGCTCGCGGAGACGCCTTGAAGAAGCCTGTACTGGCCTTCAAGCCCCTGCGCGAAGCGGAAATGTCCTTCGAGTTGGTCGAGACGGTCGCGCATCGTGCGGACGCTGTTGATGATTCCGGCCTTCGTCTGGCTCGCCGCGTCGGCTGACTCGGCCTGCGCGCCCGTCAACTCCAAATCCTTCGACAGCCGACCGTAGAGATAGAGGAAGCGCGTCAGGTCTTTCGACAGGCCCGCGATTTCGAGCCGCTGCTGGTTGAAGCGCGTCGCGTCGAGCGACGACGCGGAGGTCGTGCGACGCTTCTGCGTCGAAGGCGACGTGCGGCGCGTGCGCGTCTGCGCCGACGCCGCGGCGGGCGCGACCATGAGCATGCACACAATTGCGGTTGCGATAAACGATTTCACGAGTCCCTCCTCAAGTTGCGATCTCATGTTTCACGCGCAAGCTTTGCTCGTTTGTCGCGCGAGGTCAAGCGCGCGAGCCGGCGCGCCGCCGCCTGCCTCTGCTACAATGTGCCGGAGGAGAGAAGCTAAAACACGCAAACTGCGATGCGCGAGAAACGCTTGAGAGTTCGCCGCCTCGGACGGCTCGAATACGGCGCGGCCTTCCAGATTCAGAAGGAGACCGAACTGGCCGTGCGCGAGCGGCGCGCGCCCGACACGCTCCTGCTCGTCGAGCACCCGCACGTTCTGACAATCGGTCGGCGCGCGACGCGCGACCTCATACTCGCCGCGCCCGAAGTTCTCGCGGCGCGCGGCGTGTCGGTTCACGAGACGAACCGCGGCGGCAAGATGACCTACCACGGACTCGGCCAAGTCGTCGGTTATCCGATTGTCAATCTCAGCCCCGAACGCGAGGACGTTCACCGGTACGTGCGCGACCTCGAAGAAGTCTTGATACGAGCGATGCTTGATTTCGACATCGAGACTTTCCGCGTGAAAGGCTTGACGGGCGTCCACACCGAGCGCGGCAAGATCGCGGCCATCGGCGTCCACATCGCGCGCTGGGTCACGACGCACGGCTTCGCCCTGAACGTCAACACAGACCTCAGTTTCTTCCGTCTAATCGTCGCGTGCGAGGGCGAACCCGTCGCCTCGATGAAGGAGATACTGGGACGCGAACTCGCGCTCACGGAAGTCGAAGAACGCATCGTCGCGCGCTTCGCCGAAGTTTTCGAGATGACGCTTGAATATGAGAGTCTGGAGTCTGGAGTCTGAAGTCTGGAGTCTGGAGTCTGGAGTCTGAGGTCTGGAGTTGGAACGTGATGAAGACAAGCGTGTTTTAATTCGGATTTGAAATTTTGAGAATTTCTAATTTGAGATTTGAGACCCTAGACCCCAGTCTTTTAAGAATATGCTGGCACTCGATAAGACCATTCTGACGCTCGACTCGATTCGCGTCGCCGAGGCTCGCATCAAGCCCTTCGTCCACCGCACGCCGGTCGTCACTTCGCGCACGTTCGACGAGTTGGCCGCGCGCCGCGTCTTCTTCAAGTGTGAAAACTTCCAACGCGCGGGCGCGTTCAAGATGCGCGGCGCGACCAACAAGATTCTCTCGCTCAACGAAGACGAGCGGCGGCGCGGCGTCGTCGCCTACTCGTCGGGCAACCACGCGCAGGCAGTCGCCTTGGCGTCGCGCGACGCGGGCGTGCGCGCAGTCATCGTCATGCCTTCCGACGCGCCGCGAACGAAGCTCGCCGCAACGCGCGGCTACGGCGCGGAGGTCGTCGCGTACGAGCGCGCGCGCGAAGACCGTGAGACGGTTGCGCGGCGCATAGCCGAGCGCGAGGGGCTGACGGTCGTTCCGCCTTACGACGACTACGAGATAATCGCGGGGCAAGGCACGTGCGCGCTCGAACTGCTCGAAGACGTGCCCGACCTCAACGCTCTCGTCACGCCTTGCGGCGGCGGCGGGCTGTTCGCGGGCGCGAGCACGGCGGCGAAGTCTTTGCGACAGGAGATTCGCTGCTTCGCGGTCGAGTCGGAATTGTCGGACGACACGCGGCAGTCGTTCCTCAAGGGCGAGCGCGTACATATCCCGCCGCCCGCGACAATCGCCGACGGGATGCGCACGCAGTCGCCGGGCGCGCTCACGTTCCCCATTCTTCAACAGAACGCGGAAGACGTTTTGACTGTCTCCGAAGACGAGATTGTTGAAGCGTTGCGGCTCATACTCTTCCGAATGAAAATCCTCGTCGAGCCGACGGGCGCGGTCGCCGCCGCCGCCGCGCTCTTCCGAAAACTCCCTTCCGACATCGAACGCGTCGGCGTCGTACTCTCCGGCGGCAACGTTGACCCCGACGCGCTCGCGCGCTTCGTCCACGGCACGATGGCATGAAAGAAACGATGAATGCGGAATGATGAATGATGAATGAAAACAAAAGTCCTTGTCTTCATTCATCATTCATCATTCCGCATTCATCGTTTTTTGAAGGCGCGGGTGTTAAGATGTCTTCAAGTTAAAATCATTTCGGAGCAATCAAACTTGAGCCGCGAACTGAGAGTCTTAAACAATCCTCCTTCACAACGTCCGCCGCGCGGGCCGAAGCCCGAATGGCTGAAGGTGCGTCTGGGCGACCCCGCGAACCAGAACTACGTGCTCAAACTCATCGAAAACCTGAACCTGCACACGGTCTGCCAAGAGGCGCGCTGCCCGAACATCTTCGAGTGCTGGACTGACCGCACGGCCACCTTCATGATCGGCGGCGACATCTGCACGCGTCACTGCGGCTTCTGCGCTGTCGGCAAAGGCAAGCCCGGAACGCTCGACGCCGACGAGCCGCGCCACGTCGCCGAGGCCGTCAGGACTCTCAACCTCGCGCACGCCGTCATCACTTCGGTCAACCGCGACGACCTACGGGACGGCGGCGCGGCGCACTGGGCCGAGACCGTTAGAGAGGTGCGCGCAATGAACCCCGGCTGCAAAGTCGAAGTGCTCATCCCCGACTTCAACGGCGACGAAGATGCCTTGAACGCCGTGCTCGACTCTCAGCCCGATGTGCTCAACCACAACACCGAAACCATCGCGCGACTCTACCGCCGCGTGCGCCCCGATGCCATCTACGAACAGTCAATGACTCTGCTCCGTCGCGCGGCTGAGCGGCGCGACCGCGAGCGGCGCGGCATGTTGACTAAGAGCGGCATCATGGTCGGACTCGGAGAGACCTTCGACGAGGTGGTCGAGTTGATGAAAGACTTGCGCGCCGTCTCGTGCGACATAATGACCATCGGCCAGTATCTGCAACCGCACGCGCGACGCCTTCCCGTCGAACGCTACGTCACGCCCGAAGAGTTCGCGCGTTGGCGCGACATCGGAATGACTTTGGGCTTCCGTCACGTCGAGTCGAGTCCCTTGACGCGTTCCTCATACCACGCGCGGCAGCAGACCGACGGCGCACGGTAGGAATTTCGGATTTTAGATTTTGGATTTTGGATTGACGAAGGCCGTCGCTGTTTTCAATCAAGTCTCACGTGCGTCGTTTCAGAAAAGATTGATGAAGGCCAGCGTGTCTCTCATCAATCCGCAATCCGAATTCCGCAATCCGCAATCTATGAGAGCCGTAGTCTTCCACGAGCACGGCGGGCCGGAGGTTCTAAGGTTTGAGGAACGGCCTGAGCCGAGGATTCGCGCAAACGAAGTTCTGGTCGAGGTGCGCGCGTGCGCCTTGAACCACTTGGACGTTTGGGCGCGCACGGGTCTGCCCGGCATAGAGATTCCTACGCCGCACATACTCGGCAATGACGTTGCGGGCGTCGTGCGTGAAGTAGGCGACGTGGTCGGCTGGGTGAAGCCGGGCGACGAAGTCCTGTTGCAGCCGGGCGTCTCCTGCGGACACTGCCGCGAGTGCCTGCGCGGCGCTGACAACCTGTGCGCGGAGTACGACATCATCGGCTACCGGCGCGATGGCGGCTATGCCGAGTTAGTCGCAGCGCCCGGCGTGAACGTCGTCCCGAAGCCGAAAAATTTAACTTGGACGGAGGCCGCCGCGCTTCCGCTCACGCTCCTGACGGCTTGGCACATGCTCGTCGCGCGCGCCGGCGTTCAGCCGGGCGAGGACGTTCTGATTCACGCCGCCGGAAGCGGCGTCGGCTCAATCGGGATTCAGGTTGCGCGTCTGCGCGGCGCGCGCGTTATCGCCACCGCCGGGTCTGACGAGAAGTTGGAGAAGGCGCGCGAGTTGGGCGCGGACGAAGTCGTTAACTACACGCGCGAGGATTGGCCGAAGGAGGTTCGGCGTCTCACCGGGCGGCAAGGCGTTGACGTCGTCTTCGAGCACACGGGCGCGGCCACTTGGCCCGGCTCGATTCTTTCGCTCAAACGCGACGGGCGACTCGTAACCTGCGGCGCGACGAGCGGCTACGACGCGCGCACAGACCTGCGACAAGTTTTCTACCGGCACTTGAACCTGCTCGGCTCGATGATGGGGTCGAAAGCGGAACTACTCGACGCTCTGAAGTTCGTAGAGCGCGGTCAGATTCGCGCCGTCGTTGACCGCGTGCTCCCGCTCGCCGACGCGCGTCGCGCGCACGAACTCATGGACGACCGCGCGCAGTTCGGCAAACTCGTCCTCGAAGTCTGAAAAGCCGTGAATCGTAAATCGTAAATCGTGAATAGAAGGAAACTGCTTTTCTCTATTCACGATTTACGATTCACGGTTTTTTACGATTCACGATTCACGGCTTTTCCGTTACTTCTTCACTACTTCGTTCCTCTGTTCGGTTTTGGTGTATGCGTGGCGCGGCTTGTTGCGCGTGATGATGCTGCGGCGGCGCGGGATAATGGGATTGCGCTCGCGCAGGAGTTCGCGGTGGCGCGTGTTGATTATCGAGACGAGGTTGTTGTGGTGCTTCATGCCGAGCAGTTGCGCCGCGCGCGAGACCACGCCGCCCGCGTCCTTCAAAGCCTTCTCGATTATCTTCGACTCGTAGCGCAGAACCGCTTCGCGGAAGGAGAAGTTGTCCCAGTCAACCTCCTTCGGGCGCGTGCGGACTTCGACGAGTATCTTGCGCGCGCACGCTATCAGGCGACGCAGCGTTTCTGGGTTCGACGAAGACGCGAGGAGTTGCGCGGCGCGGTCGTAGGCCGAGGCGAGTTCGCCGTTCGACAAGTGATCGCACAGTTCTTCAATGATGGTGAGCACGGCCTGCCCCGCGCGCTCCGTATCGCCCGCCTCCTCCGCGACCTCGGCTGCGCGTTCGAGCGACGAGCGCGCCTCTTCGCGGCGACCGAGGCGCGCGAGCGCGACGCCGCGCGTCAGAAGCGCGTCGGAGAGAAGCTGTCGCTGGCCCAAGCGTTCGAGCGATTCGGCGGCGCTGGCCGACATCTTCTCCGCTTCGTCGAGTCGGCCTTCGGCGAGCATTATGCGCGAGCGCGTCTCTTCAAGCTGCGCGTTCGCCAAGTCTATTCGTGGCGTCTCTTTCATCTCGGTTGGGATGTTTTTGTAAATGGCGCAGAACTATGCCAAGGCTAACGACGGCGACGACTCTCGCAGCGCGAGACTTTCGCCGCATAGACACTGTCCGCGTTGGCGACTCTCATAACGAACGCCGCCACAGTCTCTAACGCAAGGCGTGCTGGCAATTTTCTAACCGCAAAGCGAATCGGTGCGCGCTCGGCTTCTGTGTCGCGGACACGAACGACCCTTCATCGCGTATCCGAAGCTAACGCCGGGAAGAAGCCGGGGCGTGCCCGGCTGGGCGTCGCACAGTGGCCGAAAGCTTAACGCGTCGCGCCGCGTAAATCAATCGGTTATTTGCCCGCCGGGGAAGAAAATTAATTTGCAACGGGGAAAGAAAAATCTCGCGCCGGCGGTCGGCCACCGCCGGCGCGAGATTTATGAACTGCCGCCGACTCGTCAATTATCGTCGCGGCTGACGCGGGGAGGTTGTTTACTGCGGCGGCTGCGTGTTTTGGCCGTCGCGCAACTGGCGCCGGCGCTCCTCGCGCCGCTTCCGCATCTCCCCGAAGCGAGCCTTTCGCTCCTCCCGCAGCTTATCAAGCTGAGCGCGCTGTTCGGGCGTGAGCACGGAGAGGACTTCGCCGCGCGTGCGCTGGTGCGCCTCGCGCAGTTCCGTGAGCAACGCTCCGGCGCGCGCCTCCTGTTCGGGCGTCAACTGCCCGCCCTGCCTGCGCGTAAGGAATAACTGTCGAAGCTCCTCGCGCTTGGCCTGCGTGCCCTGCCGCGCCGACTGATGTATCGAGCGTATCCGCTCGCGCTGCGCGTCGCTCAAGTTGAGTTGGGCCAACGCGCGCATCGCGCGACGGCGCATACGCATCCCGCCCATCCCTCGGCCCATGCGCGGGCCGCCTCGCTGCTCCGCCTTCGGCGCGCCCTGCGGCGCAGTCGGCGCGTCCTGCGCGACGACTGCGGACACGGACGCGAAGCACAGAATAAGAATCGCGCTCGTGAGTGTTCTCTTCATCTCAAAACTCCTTCTAAGATTGCCTTCGATTCAAACTTCAAGGACGCGGTTTTTGACGGGGGCAGACTACGAAAACTACCGCGACCGAACTTTTGGACGCGCGACACGTTCTTCTGGTTTGGAAAAGTCTGGAGGAAGTAGACAGTAGACAGTAGACAGTAGCCAGTAGAAAAACATCTTCGGCGAGTCGTCAGAATGTCAGCGGCTGTGCACGCGACGCGGAGCGCCTACTGGCTACTGACTACTGACTACTGACTACTGGCTACTTATGCAATAATACGTGCCCGATGAAACTCCTACAGCAGATTGACTCGCCCGCCGACTTGCGACGCCTGCGTCTCGAACAGTTGCAGGAAGTCGCCAACGAAATCCGCCAGTACATACTCGAAACGATGTCGCGCGTCGGCGGCCACACGGGCGCTTCTTTAGGCGCGGTCGAGTTGGCCGTCGCGCTCCACTACGCCTTCGACACGCCGCGCGACCGGCTCGTCTGGGACGTGGGCCACCAAGCCTACGCGCACAAGATTCTCACGGGCCGCCGCGAATTGTTGCCGACCGTCAAACAGTACGGCGGAATCTCAGGCTTCCTCCGGCGCGACGAGTCGGAATACGACACCTTCGGCGCGGGCCACGCGTCAACCTCTCTGTCGGCGGCTTTGGGGATGGCCGTCGCGCGCGACGAGAAGAAGGAGGATCACCACGTCGTCGCCGTCATCGGCGACTCTAGTCTCGCGGGCGGCATGGCGATGGAGGCCGTCAATCAGGCCGGGCATTTGAAGACGCGGCTCATAGTCCTCTTGAACGACAACGAGATGTCAATCGCCCCGGCGGTCGGCGCTTTGACGGGCTACCTCAACCGCATACGCGAGGCTCAAGGCTACCACCGCTTCAAGGACGAAGTGGGCGACCTCCTGCACGACATACCTTCTTTCGGCGAGCGACTCTATCAAGCCGCCAAAACCGTCAAGGACGCAATCGCCGCCGCGGTTCTGCCCGGCGCGCTCGTCAACGAACTCGGCTTCAAGTACGTCGGCTACGTTGACGGCCACAACCCGCGCGCGCTCGTTCGCGCGCTCGAAGAGGCCAAGCAGGTCAAAGACGGCCCCGTAATCGTCCACGCGCTCACGCAGAAAGGGAAAGGTTATCCGGCGCGCGAGAAGAACTACTACGCTTGGCACGCCACGGGGCCGTTCGACATAAAGACGGGCGCGGCCATCAAGCCCGCGAAGCCTTCGCCCCCGCAGTACACGGCGGTCTTCGGGCAGACGATGTGCGAGTTGATGTCGAAGGACGAACGCATCGTCGCGCTAACGGCGGCGATGCCTGACGGCACGGGCATTGACAAGGTTCTTGAGAAGTTTCCCGAACGCGCGTTTGATGTCGGCATCGCCGAGCAGCACTGCGTAACGTTCGCCGCCGGAATGTCAACGGAAGGACTCAAGCCCGTCTGCGCGATCTACTCGACGTTCCTCCAGCGCGCCTTCGACCAAATCATTCACGACGTTTGTCTTCAAAATCTGAACGTCAAGTTCTGCATGGACAGGGCCGGCATAGTCGGCGGCGACGGCCCGACGCACCACGGACTCTTAGACATCGCGTACCTGCGCGGCGTGCCGAACATGATCGCGATGGCCCCGAAGGACGAGGGCGAGATGCGCGACATGCTCCTCACGATGATAGAGCACACAGGCCCGGCGGCGATGCGCTACCCGCGCGGCAGCGGCACGGGCGCCGACATCGCGCGCGAGCCGCAACTCTTGGAAGTCGGCAAGGCCGAGTTGTTGCGAGACGGCGGCGAGGTCGCAATCGTCGCTTACGGGACGATGGTCAATCCGTCGCTGCAAGCAGCCGAAGCTTTGGCGAAGGACGGCATCGAGGCGACGGTCGTCAACGCGCGCTTCGTCAAACCCTTGGACGCGGGGCTGCTGCTCGCGCTCGCGCGGACACGGCGTCTCGTCGTGACGGTCGAGGAGGCATATCTCGCGGGCGGCTTCGGCTCGGCGGTGATGGAGTTGTTGGAAGAGAACGGACTTCTCGACTCGCTCAAACTCGTACGCATGGGCGTGCCCGACCGAATCATCACGCACGGCGACCCGAAACTCCTCCTCGCCAAGTACGGCCTCGACGCCGACGGCATCTACACGCGCGTCCGAGAGTCGGTCGAAGTCATCGAGGAGCGGCGCGCGGGCCGTTCGTTGAGGGACGCGCAGGCGAAGGGCTGAATTAAAGAGGGAAAAGGGGAAGGGGTAAAGGGTAAAGGGATGGTTGCAGTTAATGAAGGTCGCCGGATTTGACCTTCACGCTTGCGCCTTTCCCTTTACCCCTTCCCCTTTTCCCCTTTTCCCCTTTCCCTTTCCCTTTCCCTTTCCCTTTGCCCCTTTGCCCTTTTCCCTTATTCTTTCGCGCATGAAGGCAGCCGTGTTGAAGACGCCCGCGCCGGTCGCGTCGCGCCCGCTCGAAGTCGAAGAGGTCGAGACGCCCGCGATGCGCGACGGGGAAGTTCTGTTGAAGGTGAGCGCGTGCGCCGTGTGCCGCACTGACTTGCATGTTGTAGAGGGCGAGTTGGCGTCGAGGCGTTCGCCCGTCATCCCCGGCCATCAGGTCGTCGGGCGCATCGAAAGAATCGGCGCGGGCGTCGAGGGTTTCAGTATGGGCGACCGCGTCGGACTCGCTTGGCTCGGACGGACGTGCGGCGCGTGTCGCTTCTGTCTTGCGGGAAGAGAGAATCTTTGCGAGCGTGCGGAGTTTACGGGTTGGACGCGCGACGGCGGCTACGCGGAGTATGTCGCGGCGGACGCCCGCTTCGTCTATCCTTTGCCCGAAGGCTTCGACGACGCGCAGGCCGCGCCGCTGCTTTGCGCCGGAATCATCGGCTACCGCGCGCTTCGCCTGACGGGCCTCGAAGATTGGAAGGGCGCGCGCCTCGGCATCTACGGCTTCGGCGCGGCGGGGCACGTGGCGATTCAGGTGGCGCGCTCGCGCGGCGCGGAAGTTTATGTGTTGACGCGCGACCGCGGTCGTCATCGTGCGCTCGCGGAAGAACTCGGCGCGGCGTGGACGGGCGGCGCAATGGATGAGCCGCCAGTGAAGTTGGACGCCGCAATCATCTTCGCGCCCGCGGGCGAACTCGTGCCCGCCGCTCTGAAGTCGTTGGAGAAGGGCGGCGCGCTCGTCGCGGGCGGCATACACATGAGCGACATCCCCGCGTTTCCTTACGAACTCATCTACGGCGAGCGCGTTCTGCGAAGCGTCGCAAACAACACGCGAGAAGACGCGCGCGAATTCTTGGCCGAGGCCGCGCGCGCGCGCGTGCGCACACACTTCCAGACCTTCGCGCTCGAAGAGGCCAACGACGCGCTCGTCGCGCTCAAACACGACGCCGTGCGCGGCGCGTGCGTGCTCGTCGTTCAGTAGAGGGTGTGTATGGCAGCGGAGTTAACCACAGAGACACAGAGGACACGGAGATTGCACAGAGAATTTCAAATCCCAAATTCTAAATTCTTCTCTGTGCGTCCTCAGTGTTCTCTGTGTCTCTGTGGTTAACTGCCTCTCGTCTCACGCTCGTTTGAAAATCACGACGGAGACGCTCAAGCGCGGTTGCGTCCGTCGTGCTTCGGAAGCTTTTCGATGATGTGGTCTGCCGCGAGCCACAGACTCCAACTGTGATGGTAGAAGGCGACGGGGAACAGAAGCGCGACGGCGAAGAGGATTGGAAGCGTCAGCGCGCCGCTCACGCCAAACGCGAGCAGGCAGAGGGCCGCGACTGTCATCACCACAAACTCCGTCGTCACGACGTTAATCATAATCGCGCCGACGAAAAATCCTTCCTCGCGTTGAAACAGAGCGCGGCACACGGGGCAGTGATGCCTCACGCGAAACGGCGCTTGAAACGCCGACGCCTCGCCGCACACGGGGCAGCGAAGCCTCGCGCCGCGCAAGAGCGTCTTGACGATTGAGCGTTCGTCCCTCCTCAAATCCGTTTCCTAACCCGCGCGAAATTTCAAACCGCTACGCGGAATACTCCCGCGCGTCGTATTATGCTCAATGTCAGCGCACACTTCCTAATCGTTGCTTCGCGCGTCGCCGGTGATTGAAGACCTTTCAAAATTTCACGCGCCCTTGACCGAACTCTTCCGCGCACCCGCGTCTGCCGAAGAGTGGGAGAGTTACGCGCTCACGCACGGGCAGGTTGAGTTCTACCGTGAGAACGGATACTTGGCGGGCGTGCGCATCTGCTCGGACGAGCAGGTCGAATGGCTGCGTGCGGAGTTGAGCGAGCTTGTTGATTTGAAGGACGAACGGCGCGCGTTGTGGTACGAGTTTCACTCGAACGAATCGCGCGACCCTGAGCGCGTGCTGTTCCACGCGCTCGGCGCTTGGCGCATCGCGCCGGGCTTTCACGATGCTTTGTGGAATCCGCGCTTCACCGTAGCGGCATCGCAACTTCTCGACGGCGCGGTTCGCTTCTGGCACGACCAACTCTTCTGCAAGCCCGCGCGCCACGGCGGAGTCGTCGCTTGGCATCAAGATTATTCCTACTGGACGCGCACGACGCCTCTCGCGCACCTCACCTGCTGGATTGGTCTTGACGATTCGACGCGCGAGAACGGCTGCGTCCAATACGTCCCGCGAAGCCACCTCTGGGCAGACCTTCCCGCGACGGGACTCGCGGGCGACATGGACGCGATTCAGTCGGTGCTTACAGACGAGCAGAAAGCGCAGTTCAAGCCCGTGGCGATTGAACTCAAGGCGGGCGAGGCTTCGTTCCACCACCCGCGAATGATTCACGGCTCGTTCGCAAACAACTCAGAGAGAGCGCGCCGCGCGACCGTCATCAACGTCTTCCGCGACGGCGTGTGCTCCGCGTCCGACTCTCCGCCGCTCGAAGGCGTCCCCGCCGTCCCGAAGGGCGAGCCGATGGGCGGACGCTTCTTCCCGCTCCTGTACGGAAAATGATGAACGCGGAATGATGAGTGATGAATGAAAACTAAGGCCCGTCTTTCAATTCATCATTCATCATTCCGCATTCATCGTTTTTCCTCCCGCCTGTAAGTTGTTGAAAACTAAAGGCTGGCAAAAATTTTCTGCCGGGAGGCGAAAATTTTTTTCCAACCTCAAGTTTCCCTCAACCACCTGAGGCTATCTTGCCGGCGTAGGGTGGTTGACAACTTCCGCCAGCCGTTTAGGGTGACGCGCGGCGGACACGGCCTCTCGCCGCGCGCCTGTTGTCGGGACGGGCGACGCGTGCGAGGATGCGGCCCGCGCGGGCGGCTTGCTTGGCAGAGACAGGCCGCCCGCCGAGTCGCGGAAGCGCGCGAGCGGACAACTCCCGGCGCGTTTGAATTAGGGCTTCGGACTGTCAGGGTTTTGCGGGTTGCCGCGTCGCGGCGCGCAGGGCAAGGCGCGTTGCGGATGCGGTTCGGGGAGCGGTTCGTCGTGCGTTCCTGATCGGGGGAACAGTGACGCACGACGAACCGCACGGGACTTAAACCACATAGGCTGGTACTCACGGACGAAGGCGAGGCATCTCCCGCCTTCGCCATAAGAGGCGCGGGCGGCGAAATCGGCAGTCGCCCGCGCCAAAATATTTTGGATTTTAGATTTTGGATTTGCGATTGATGAGAGACAGCGTGACTCTTATCAATCTTTTTGTGAGACGACTCGGCGAAGGCTTGACTGAAAACAGCGTCGCCTTCATCAATCCAAAAACCAAAATACTTCAGTTTGTGGGGCAGGGCGCGACCGTCGCGCGTTTGAGGCGGACGGGTTTCTTCGGCTTGTCGCCTTCTACTTCCGCCGCGTTTATCGCATCGGCCACGTCCATCCCTGCGCGCACGCGCCCGAAGGCGGCGAACGTGCCGTCGAGATGAGAGCCGTTGCCGACGAGTATGAAGAAGTGCGTCGTCGCGCTGTTGGCCTCGTCCGTGCGCGCCATCGAGACGACGCCGCGTACGTGTTTGACGGCGCTCGGTTCGTCGGCGACGGTTCGGGTCATGCGTTTGATGAGTTCGGGCGTGAACTTTTCACGCGTCGAGAGGTTTCCGCCCTGAACGACGAAGCCTCGAACGACGCGCGAGAAGGTCGTCGTGTCGTACGCGCCCGTGGCGGCGAGGTTGAGGAAGTTGCGAACGGTTTCGGGCGCGGCCTCCGGGAGCATCTCTATGAGTATCGCGCCCGCTTCGGTGTCGAGCGTCACGCACTGTTTGGACATCTCCGCGACCGTCGCCTTATCGAAAGGCTCGGCGGGCGTCTCAACGTCCGTGCCTTCGGGCCGCGCGTTCTTCTTGGCGGGCGTCGGCTCGGTTTTCGGCGGCGTCGCGGGCTGCGTCTGAGGCTGTTGTCGCGCGCCGCCCGCCGTCGTCAGGCAAGCGGCGCAGAAAAGAGAGGCGATAAGTTGCTTCGTGAGCATCATTGCAATCATTCCTTACACGTCAACGCGTGAAACTTACTAAGGTTCTGTTGACATTTAGTCATTCAATTGCCTCCAGCTTTAGCTGGAGGACAGAGAAGGCAAAAAAGGATGCGGGCTTTAGCCCAAAGATTTGGCTAAAGCCAAGCATCATTCTCATCCTCTGCCCCACTAGCTAAAGCTAGTGGCAATTTATCAAAAGCTAGTGGCAATTTATCAAAAGCTAGTGGCAATTTATCAAAAGCTAGTGGCAATTTATCACTAGTAGCAATTTATCAAATGTCAACAGAACCTAAATCAACACGCACCGCGCGGCAGTACAGTACCGCGAGCGGTAGCGAGCGGGTCTGCGCTACGGCGGGACAGTCGCGCATCGCAGCGCACACCCGCTCGCTACCGCTCGCGGTACTGTACCTTTAGAGCGATGCGCTTGGGCCTTTGAGCATCGCGTCGCGCTTGGCCTTGAACTCGGTGCCGGGCTTCCATTCGGGGAACTTGTCGCCCTGCGCTACCGCGTGGCCGACGGCGAAGATTAGTTGCGCGTCTTCGGCAGCGCCCAACAAATCCCAGTCCGGCTTAACCTCGTCGGTCGGCTTGTGGTAGTCGTTCGTGTCGTACTCTTCGTGTTTCTGCTTGCCCCAGTTTTCAGGCTTGCCGGGGTATTCGACGCCCGCGTTTATGTAGAGCGCGGGCACGCCCTGTTTGGCAAACTCGAAGTGGTCGGAGCGATAGAAGAAGCCCTTCTGCGGTTCGGGGTCGGGCCTCACGGTGCGCCCCTGTTGCGTTGCGACTTGGCCCGCGATGTCGTCGAGCGTCGAGTTGCCGAGGCCCACGATTGTTATGTCCGTTGTGTGCCCCCAGACGTTGGCCGAGTCAACGTTTATGTCGGCGAGCGTCTTGTCGAGCGGGTAGAGCGGGTGCGTCGCGTAATACTTCGCGCCGAGGAGATTCTTCTCTTCCGCCGTGACGGCGAGGAAGAGTATGGAACGTTTGGGCGGCGACTGTAGTTTGGTGAAGGCTTCGGCGATTTCGAGCAGGTCGGCGACGCCGGAGGCGTTGTCGCGCGCGCCGTTGTAAATCTGATCGCCCTGCATCTTGTCATTCTTACCGAGGTGATCCCAGTGCGCGGTGTAGATGACATACTCGTTCTTGAGTTGCGGGTCTGAGCCTTCGAGGAGGCCGACGACGTTCTGCGAGTCAATCGTGCGCAGAGTGTTCTTGAGCGTGACGCTGGCCTTTGCGTTCAAGGCGACGGGTTTGAAGTCGCGGCTCGCGGCGGATTTTTTGAGCGCGTCGAAGTCTTGGCCCGCGGCGGCGAACAACTCTTTGGCGCGTTCGAGCGTGAGCCAGCCTTCGATGCCGACGAAGTTCATGTTCTTGTCGGGCGTCTGTATGTCGAAGTTCTCTTGCGAACGGCTGGAGCGGACGACTTCGTAAGGGTAGCCCGCCGGGCCTGTCTCGTGGACGATGAAGGCGGCGGCAGCGCCGTGGCGCGAAGCCTCCTCATACTTGTATGTCCAGCGACCGTAGTAGGTCATGGCCGTGCCCTTGAAGGTGTTCTTGTCGAGTTCCGCCGGGTTCGAGGGGTCGGGCACGGGCGGGTCGTTGACGAGCATGACGATGGTCTTACCTTTAACGTCCATGCCCTTGAAATCGTCCCAATTGTATTCGGGCGCGACCACTCCGTAGCCGACGAAGACGATGTCGGAGTTCTCGACCTTGGTTTCGGGGACGAGGCGGCGCGAGACCGCGACGTAGTCGTCGGGGAAGTTGTAACTGAGCGCACGGTCGCCCGCTTTGATTGAGAGCGTCGGCTCGGCCTTGAAGCCCGCGAGCGGGACTTTCTGGACGTACGTGCCGTCGGGATTGCCGGGCTTGAGACCGATGCGCTTGAACTGCTCGCTGATGTAATTAACGGATAACTCCTCGCCGTGCGTGCCGGGGCCGCGCCCCTCAAACTCGTCGGACGAGAGCGCTTTGATGTGACGCAGAAGGTCGTCCGTGTTGATTGAGTCGGCGGCGGATTTAATCTCCGCCGGGAGTCCGGCTGCGACGGCGGGCGTCGGCGACGCCGGCGTTTGATTCGTCGTCTCGTTCACTTGCGCGCACGCCCCCGCGAGCGAGACGAGCAGGGCGAGCGAGATGATTGCGTGGAAGCGTTTGTTCATCGTCGGTTTTGCCTCGATTCGGAAGAGAAGTGAAACGTTTGCGGAAGAGTTTCGCCGCGGCGCGCGTCGAAGTCAAATGCGCGGTTGCATCTGTGCGTTCGTGGGTTAAAATCTGTGGCGCGCGGAACGCAAGCGAGTCTCCCCGCGCCTTCCGGGCGCACGTCCGCAAAAGCCCTTTCGTTCAGGAATTTCTGAAGCGATGAAGTCCCACAAAATTTCCCCCATCCTCGCGCTGCTCGTCGTGGCGTCGCTCCTAGCCGCCGCGCCCGCTCACGCCGACGCCGCGCAACGCACGCGCCGCCGCACGCGCCACGCCACGCCTCGAAGCACGCCGCAAAGTCAGAAGACTACGACCGCGACGCCGCAAAGTCAGAAGAGCGCGACGGTCACAACGCCGCAGACGCCCGCCACGCGCGCCGACTCGCAAGTAACCGCCGCGCAGCAGCGTCCCTCCGCGCCCGAACGCTCGCTCGAAGAGTTGTTGCCGGCGGACGCGTACGGCGTCTATGCGGAGTTGCGGAGTCCGGGCGTGCTCGCGCAGACGGAGGAGATAAAGACAGTGGCGGGCGCGCTCGCGTTGTTGGGCGACGAGACGAAGCCCCTGACAGACCTCATCGGCTTCGTCCGCGACAACTCGGAAGAGTTAACGCAGGCGCGCGTCGTGATGGCGTTCATGGCGACGCGCCCGGAGTTGCCGCCGGCGCTTCTCGCGCTCGAAATGCCCACGTCGGAGTCGGCTGCCGCGTTCGAGCCGAAGTTGCGTCGCATGCTCGGCGAACAGTTGAAGGAGTTTAAGGAGACGCTCGGCCCGCCGCAGGCTTCCGCCGCGCGACCGCGCCCGGCGCAAAGGTCTGTAAGAGAGAAGCCGGGACAGAACGCGGACGCGGCGAGTTTCTCGCTTCGTCGCACGGGGCGTCTGATACTCGCAGCCGACTCGCCGTTCACGCTCCGACGCCTGCGCGCAGATGAGGGCGCTACAACTCTCGCCGACAGTGTTCGCTTCCAGTCGGCGCGCACGCGCTTCAGTTCCGACTCGCTCTTCCTCTACGTTGACACGACGCTCGCGCAGCAGGGCTGGGCCGTGCAGACGCAGAAGGCGGAGGAGGCGCGCGTCGCAGCCGAGGCTGCGCAAGCGAACCGGCGCACGCGCGTCGGCAAAGTGGAGGAAGGACAGACGCAAACGCCCATCATCATCGCGACGACCGCGCCGCCCGCGCCCGCCGAAGCCTCGCCGACGCCCACGCCCGAAGAGACTCCGACGCCTGACGCGGAGACCGGAGAGGCGCGGGAAGTGAACGCCGTCGTCTTGACGCCCGCGGAGGAAGCTGCCGCGAAGGAAGAGGCCGCGAAGGAGGCAGCCGCCGCGAAGTCGAGCGAGGAAGAGATGGCCGTTTGGCAGATGAGCGCGCTTCTTGGGAGCGTCTGGGGCGGCATCCCGCGCGTCCCCGGCGCGTTCGCGCTCGGCGTCGGCCTCGAAGCGGGCGCGATAAAAGTGCGCCTCGCCGTGGAAAACTCGCCCGACGGGACTATCAACGTCATACCGTTTCTTCCGAACGTCGTCGCAGGCCCGCCCGTCGCGGGCGACGCGGCCTCGGTCGCGCCCGACGACTCCGACATCTTCTTCACGACCTCCGTTGACTGGACGCAAATCTACACGAACGCGATGGGGACTGCGGCGACCAACCTCTCGCTCATGAACGTAAGCCTTGAGGGTGAGAGCAAGGACGAGACGGAGACGCCGCTCAAGCCCGCGAAAATGCCGACCGCCGACGAAGCCGTCGCGACAGTCGAAAAACTTTTCCGCTTCAAGTTCAAGGAAGACCTCCTGCCCGCGCTCGGCAACGAAGTCTCCATCAGCATGCCCTTCGACATCATAAACGGCGGCTTCAACAGGCCGCGCCCCGGCACTAAAAGGGAGGAGAAAGAGTCAGCGCCCGGCTTCGTCGTCATCATCTCGCTCAACAATCCCGACAAGGTTCGTGAGATTCTGCCGCGCGTTCTCACGGCGCTCAACTTCGTCTCGCCCGGCGCGACCTTCGCCCCGCCCGAACAGCGCGAGGGCTTCGAGATACGCAGCGCGGGCGACACAGCCTACACAATCATCAACAACTTCCTCGTCGCCGCCGGAGACGTGCGCGCCCTACGCCACGTCATAGATTCCTACGCCTCGCGCCAGACGCTCGCCAACGCGAGCGCGTACCGCGACACAACCGTTTGGCAAACGCGTCAGAAGCTCGCGCAGATTTATCTGTCCGAGACGCCGATGCGACAGATAGCCGTCGAGACGAAGCGTCGTTCGGGCGCGAGCGAAGACCCTCTAGTGCGCGCCCTGCTCGCGCAACTCGAAGTGCCGCCCGAACCCGCCTCCTACGAAGTGACGAACGAAGGCGACGTTCTCATCCACGAACTTCACCTTCCTGTCCAAATGATAAAGACTTACGCGGCAACGCTGATGATCGCCGTCAAGGACGCGCCCGTCACGTCGGGCGAGGCGATGGCCGTCTATGCGCTCAGCCGCATCGAGTATGCCGAAGAGGCGTTCAAGAAGGACAAGAAGAAGGAGCGCTACGGCACGCTCGAAGAACTCTACGCCGAGGAGCTTCTCGAAAAAGATTTCCTACAGCACCTCGAATACAAAATCGAACTCAACGCCACGACCGACAAGTTTGAGGCGACGGCCACGCCCAAGAACTACGGCAAAACGGGCCGCCGCTCCTTCTACGTTGACCAGACGGGCCAAACGCGCGCCGCCGACCACAAGGGGAAGCCCGCTTCATCCGACGACCCGCCCGTTGACTAACACGGAATGATGAATGCTGAGTGTTGAATTAAAACAGTGTGCGTCTTAACATTCATCATTCCGCATTCCGCATTCATCGTTTCCTATGAACGAGCTTAGTCTTCAAGAATGCTACGCGCCGCGCGGCACGTGTTTCGGCTGCGGCCCCGCGAACGAGAAGGGCCTTCGGATACGCAGCTTCCCCGCCGAGGGCGAAGAGGTCGTCTGCGACTGGCGGGCGGAAGCGCACCACGAAGCCTTCCCCGGCGTGCTCAACGGCGGCATCGCGGGCGCGCTCCTCGACTGCCACTCCAACTGGACAGCCGCATACCACCTCATGCGCCGCAACGACCTCGACGGCCCGCCCTGCACAGTAACGGCGGACTACGCCGTCAAACTCCTACGTCCGACGCCGACGGATGCGACGCTTCACCTGAGCGCGCGCGTCGTCGAGTCAACGGAAGACCGCGCCGTCGTCGAAGCCTCCATCGAGGCCAACGGCAAAACCACCGCGACCTGCCGCGGCACGTTCATCGCCGTCAAACCCGGCCACCCCGCCTATCACAGATGGTAAGACCGATGCGTATCGCTCACGGTTGGGGCAACCGCTGCGAACGTAAGTTCAACTATTTTCGCGTTTAGCCGTGTTAAGGCGACGATTCGTCAATGACTACGAAGATTTTCGTTGACAGTACGAACGCTTTCGTAGTAGTCTCTGCGCCGGCTTGAGTCCGAGAGGTTTTGCGCAATGCCTGAACCTAACTTGCCGCGCCCGACGGACGCGGAACTGGAAATCCTCAAGGTGCTTTGGCGGCGGGGGCCGAGCACCGTGCGGGAAGTCTTCGAGACGATAAGCGAGACGCGCGGGACGGGCTACACGACCGTCCTCAAGCTCATGCAAATCATGGCAGACAAGGGTTTAGTCCGAAGGGACGAGAGCGAGCGAGCGCACCGCTACGAGCCGACGCTCGCCGAGGGCGAGACGCAGCGTCAACTCGTCGGCGACCTCTTGCAGAAGGCGTTTGACGGGTCGGCCAAAAAGCTCGTCCTCCAAGCGCTCTCTTCCGAGCGCGCCTCCGCCGAGGAGTTGACCGAGATAAGGCGTCTGCTCGACGAGTTGGAAAATGCTTCCGTCGAGCCGGAAAGCGCGCCCGGCGAAGGGCTTACGGACGGGCGGGAAAGGAGCGGGCGTTGAATACACTCGAAGCCGTCGCCGGTCTTCCGGCGGTTCAGGCCGCCGGTTGGGCGCTCGTCCACTCGGTCTGGCAGGCCGCGCTCGTCGCGGTCGGATACGCCTCCTTGAGCGCGCTCACGCGCAACGCACGCTCGAACGTGCGCTACGCGTGCGCGGTCGGCGCGCTCGCGCTCGCGCTCCTGTTGCCTCTGACGACGGCGAGCCTCGCCGCGAGTTCGACGCGCGGCCTCTTCGCGCGCGAAGAGGTTTCGGCGGACGCCGCTTGGGCCGGCACGGCGCGTGAACGCGCTCGCGCCGAACGCGCCGTTAAGCCGGACGCTCTGACCGCGACGCGCGCCGAAGCGCCGGCGCACGCGTCGCCGGCCTCGACCCTGCGCGAGTGGGCGGAGGCGCGTCTCGCGTCGCTCGTCCCTTGGCTCGCGCTTCTGTGGCTCGCCTGCGTTGTCGCGCTCGCGTCGCGCGTCTTTGGCGGCTGGCTTCTGGTGCTCAGGCTCCGCGGGAGCGCCGCGCCCGTCGCCGCCAATCTTGAAGAACTTCTCGCGCGTGTCGCTCGCCGCGTGCGCGTCGCGCGCGTGGTGCGCCTGTGCCGCTCGGCGTTCGTGGAAGTGCCGACGGTCGTCGGACACCTGAGGCCGATCATACTCATCCCGGCCAGCGTCATCACGGGACTCACGCCGCAACAGCTTGAGGCCGTGCTCGCGCACGAGCTTGCGCACGTGCGCCGCTACGACTACCTAGTTAACCTCTTGCAGACGGCGGCTGAGACCTTGATGTTCTACCACCCGGCTGTTTGGTGGCTCTCGCGCCGCGTGCGCGAGGAGCGCGAGCACGCGTGCGACGACGCGGCGGTCGAAGGACTCGCGGGCGACGTACTTCTGTACGCTCGCGCGCTCGCCGCGCTCGAACACTTGCGCGCGCGCCAAGCGCGAACGGCGTCGCTGGCCTTAGCCGCGGACGGAGGTTCACTCATGCAACGCATTCAAAGACTCGTCATGCTCAACCAACGAAACTCAAACGCAAACACTCGAAGGCGCTCGCCGCTCGTCGCAGCCGCGCTTCTCGCGGTGCTTGTCCTCTGCGCGCTCACGTGCGCGCGCGCTCTGATGCCAGTGGGCGCGAGCGGCTTGCGCGAGTTGGAGTCGGAGCGCGCGTCGAAGCCGCGGCGCGAAGTCGCGGTCACGCTCGTCAATTTTCCCGGAAACAACATCTACAGCATCGAGCGTCTGAACAACAAGACACGCAAACTCATGCGCTCGCTTCGCGCCAACGACATCAAGGCCGTCGCCTTCGTCAACGAGGCGCGTCTCTACAATGAGGACGGCAGCGTGGACGAGGCGCGCGTCGGGTTGCTCCGCGAATGGCTCGACGCCGGACACGAACTCGGCAACGAGACCTTCAGCCACCGCAGTCTCTATAACTCGACGGTCGCGGAGTTTGAGGCGCAGATAGAGCAGGGCGAGAAGATCATGTCTAAACTCGCCGCCGAGCGCGGCACGCGCCTGCGCTACTTCAGTTACCCCTATCTGAACACGGGCGCGAACGCGGCTGACAAGGCGGCGGTTGAGAAGTATCTCGCCGGGCGCGGCTACAGCATTCACCCCGTCACGATTGACAACATGGACTGGCTCTTCAGCCGCGCATACATCGAGGCGCTCCGGCGCGAAGACGACGCAACCGCCGCGCGCATACGCGCCGAGTACATCCCTTACATGGAGCACATGTTCGAGTTCTTCGAGGGCTACTCGCGCGAGGTCACGGGGCGCGAAATCCCGCAGGTCTTGATGCTCACGGCGGGCGCTCTGAACGCCGACGCGTTCGACGATTTAATCGCAATGATGAAGCGACGCGGCTACACGTTCGTCACGCTCGAAGAGGCGACGAAGGACGCGGCCTACAGTCTGCCCGACACATACACGGGCACGCACGGCGACTCTTGGATCGCGCGCTGGGCCGTGACGAAGGGCCTCCAGTACAAAGACACGGAGGAGGAACAACTCGGCCCTTACATGCAGCAGTATTTCTCCGACTACGTGAAGCAGCGCGACGCGAAGGCCAACGCGCCGGGCAAGAAATAGGCTTTCGGTCTTGAGTAAGTTTAGACGACTGTTCCCGGCTTTCCACTTTGCGCCGCCGGCGTGAATCGTAATCACGCCGGCGGCGCAAAGCTCGCAAAGCGGAAGACGGCTCACGCGCGCTCGATGAATTCGAGTCGTATGTCGTCGTCGGGCACGCCGACGACGGCCTTGCCGCCCGACTGCAACCTTCCGAAAAGAATCTCCTCGGCGAGCGGCGCGCGGATTTTTTCTTGAATCAGACGCGCCATCGGACGCGCGCCCATCTGCTTGTCGTAGCCGTGCTCGGCGAGCCAGCGCCGCGCGCGTTCGGTCAAAACGAGTTCGACGTTTTTCTCGACCAACTGCGCGCGAACCTCGCCGACAAACTTGTCAACGACGCGCTCGATGGTCTCGAACGAGAGCGGCGCAAACGCAATCCAAGCGTCGAGACGGTTGCGGAACTCGGGACTGAACGTGCGCTCAATCGCGCCGCGCCCCTTGCTCGTCGTGAGCGCGCCCTGCTGCTTCTGGAATCCAATCTTCGCGTCCGACATCTCGCGCGCGCCCGCGTTCGTCGTCATTATCAGGATGACGTTGTGGAAGTCGGCGCGCTTGCCGTTGTTGTCGGTGAGTGTGCCGTGATCCATCACTTGAAGGAGTATGTTGAAGAGGTTCGGGTGCGCCTTCTCAATCTCGTCGAGGACGACTACGGCGTACGGAGTCTTGTTGACGGCGTCCGTTAAGAGTCCTCCCTGATCGAAGCCGACGTAGCCGGGCGGCGCGCCGATGAGTCGAGAGACCGTGTGCGGCTCGGCATACTCCGACATGTCGAAGCGTATGAACTCAACGCCCAAAGCGAGCGCGAGTTGCTTCGCAAGTTCCGTCTTGCCGACGCCCGTCGGGCCTGAGAAGAGAAACGAGCCTATCGGCTTTTCGGGCTGGCCGAGGCCGGAGCGCGAGAGTTTTATCGCGTTGACGATCTGAGTTATTGCGTGATCCTGCCCGAAGATGACAGACTTCAGGCCGCTCTCAAGAAACTGCAAACGCAGACGCTCCGTTCCCGCGACCGTGCGGACGGGAATCTTCGCCATGCGCGCGACGACAGTTTCGACTTCATTTACGCCGACCTCCGACGGGCGCTCGTCCGCGGGCATCAGTTTCACCATCGCGCCCGCTTCGTCAATCACGTCAATCGCTTTGTCTGGAAGGAAGCGGTCGTGTATGTGTTTGGCGGCGAGTTCGGCTGCGGCGCGCACGGCCTCGTCAGTGTATGTGACGCCGTGCGCCTCCTCGTAGAGCTTCTTCAAGCCTTCGAGAATCATCACGGTGTCTTCAAGCGATGGTTCGCCGATTTCAATCTTCTGGAAGCGGCGCGCGAGCGCGCGGTCGCGCTCGAAGGCGGCCTTGTATTCGGGGTAGGTCGTAGAGCCGATGCAGCGTATCTCGCCGGAGGCGAGAACGGGCTTGATGATGTTCGACGCGTCCATCGTGCCGCCCGACACAGCGCCCGCGCCGACGATTGTGTGAATCTCGTCAATGAAGAGGACGACGTTCTCCTTCTCCTGTAGCGCGCGAAGCACTAACTTCAGACGCTCCTCAAACTCGCCGCGATAGCGCGTTCCGGCAAGTAGCGCGCCCATGTCGAGCGAATAGACCTCGGCGTCCTTCAATGCGTCGGGCACTTCGCCGCGATGAATCTTGAGCGCGAGGCCCTCGGCAATCGCGGTTTTGCCGACGCCGGGGTCGCCGACGTAGATGGGATTATTTTTGCGGCGTCGGCAGAGCACTTGAATCGTCCGCGCAAGCTCGGCCTCGCGTCCGATGAGCGGGTCAATCCGTCCGGCGGCTGCGCGCTCTACTAGATTGGTAGCGAACGACGCAAGCGGGTCGAGTTTCTTACGCGCGTCCTCTTCGTCCTCTGTGACGGCGAAGCCGCCCGCCGCGCCGTCCGACTTGGAGATTCCGTGCGCGAGGTAGTTGAGGATGTCTATGCGCGCGACGCCCTGACGCTTGAGCAGATAGACGGCGTGCGAGTTTGGCGATTGATAAAGCGCGGCGAGGACGTTGCCGCCGTCAACCTCGCGCTGGCCCGAACCTTCGGCCTGCATCAACGCATACTCGACGACGCGCTGGAACGCGGCGGTGTATTCCGGCAGCGCGTCGGCGGACGCGGGCACGCTCTCCAACTTCTCCTTGAAGAACGCTTCCAACTCGCGCGTGAGCATTTCAACGTCGCCGCCGCACTTGCGCACGACCGTGCTCGCCGTGCGTTCGTGCAAGAGCGCGAACAGAAGATGTTCGAGCGTCACATACTCGTGCCGGCGCTTAATCGCTTCGGTCGCGGCGAAGTTCAGAGTCTCTTGTAGCTCTTTCGTAATCATCTAATCAAATGATGAATGATGAATGCGGAGTGATGAATTAAGAACAGCAACCTTGTCATCATTCATCATTCCGCATTCATCACTCCGCATTATTCCTCCCCCGGTTCTTCCTCAAGCGTGCAGAGCAGAGGAAACTCCTGCGCGCGCGCCAACTGTGTAACTTTCTCGACCTTCATCTCGGCTATCTCGAAAGTATAGACGCCCGCGCAGCCGACGCCTTGCGTGTGGACGGCCCACATTATCTGGAACGCGTCGCCGTCCGACTTGCCGAAGACGGTCTTCAAGACTTGAACGACGAACTCCATCGTCGTGAAGTCGTCGTTGTGCAGAAGGACGCGAAAGAGCGGGGGCTTCTTCAACTTCTCCCGGCTCTCGGTCGCAACCTCCTCCTCGAAACCATACTCGCGCTCCGGCATGATGCAAGTTTAAGAGGCAATCTCGCCAACGGCAAGAATGCGACGGAAGTTAGACTTGATAAAACGTAAACATGAGTTAACCACAGAGACACAGAGGACACTGAGGATGCACGGAGGCGTTCAACTTCTCTGTGCCCCTCCGTGCCCTCTGTGTCTCGGTGGTTAATTCATGTTTGCGCTAAACTCAACCGGACGGACGACACGAAACTTTATCGCGACATGACGTTGATACGTTTCCCAGACCCGCGCGAGGCGACGCCCGAAGGCATCGTCGCCGCCGGCGGACGCCCCGACCCGGAGTTTCTCGTCGAGGCATACGCGAACGGCATCTTCCCTTGGCCCGTCGAGGGCTACCCGCTTCTCTGGTTCAGCCCGCCGGAGCGCGCGATTTTAGAGTTTGACCGGCTGCACGTCTCGCGCAGTCTCGCGCGCGAAAGGCGACGCACGCGTTTGCGTTTCACGATTGACCGCGCCTTCGAGCGCGTCATCCACGCTTGCGCCGCCGTCGAACGCACGCACGAAGAAGGGACTTGGATTACGCCCGCGATGCTGCGCGGTTACACCGAACTGCACAGACTAGGGCACGCGCACAGCGTAGAGGCTTGGGACGGCGAACGTCTGGTCGGAGGTGTTTACGGCGTTGACGCGGGCGGCGCGTTCGCGGGCGAGAGCATGTTCTATCTTCAACCGAACGCCTCGAAGCTCGCGCTCCTATTTTTAATCGAACACCTCAAAGCGCGCTCGCTCGAATGGCTCGACATACAAGTTCTGACGCCGCACATGACCGCGCTCGGCGCGCGCCTCGTCCCCCGCGAAGAATTTCTCTCCCTACTCGCCGACGCGCGTCGTCGCGGCCTCAAACTTTTTTGAAGCCGCGACGACGCGCGCAAGTGCCTTACAGCCCGTCCTTGAGCTTAACGATTCCGGTGGCGACGCTTCCACTGCCGCTTCTTATGATAGTGGTAAGCGGTGCCGCCCGCTGCCCCCGCGCCCGCGCCGATGGCCGCGCCCTTCTTGCCGTTGATGAGCGCGCCCGCGCCTGCCCCGACCGCCGTGCCGATGCCGACGCGCTTGACGGCCTTGCGTCTGCCCGCCTGCGGGTTGCGCCGCCTCTGCGCCGACGCGGGGCCAACCAACGCCCCGAATAAGAGACAGACGGCCAGCATGATTGAAACCAGCCTGAACCTCTTCAGCGAATGAATCATCCTCAAACCCTCCTCGTTGAATGAACGGAAGCACGCGACCGCCGGGGCCGCCCGTTTCGCCTAACTATGCTCCTTCTCTTCGCCCGCGTCCAGCGCTACCGATTCGACTGCGCCCCCGGCGTCAACGCGCAACTCGCGCAGGAGTTTCGCGGTCTCTCTCGCGCGCGAAGACCACCAAGCGGCGAGTTCGCCCAGCGCGTCTCGGTCTCGCGCGTGTCGCTTCGTCCAACGCACGGCCTCTTCCGCGAGCCAAGAGAGCGCGCCCGCGGCGTCCTGCGCGAAAAGCGACTTCAGCGCAAACTTGCGCTCGCCCGCGCGAAGTCCCAAGCCGAGCGCGCGGGCGGCGCGCGCGAGGTCTGCGCGCGTCAGAACGAGTCCGCTTCGCGCGGGCGCGAGTAAGCCTTGCAAAAACTCTTCAGCCGACGCCGCGGCGCGCGGGTCTTCGAGCGGCGCGGCTTCTCGAAGGTGAAGCGGAAGCGCGCGTTGTCGTCCTACATTTGCGGCCTCTTCAAAGAGCGCGTCGAGAAGGAGCTTCGCCCAAGCCCTGTAGAACGGCGGCGCGACTTCCGCGAGCTTGTCGAGGTACGCGGGCAGCCAACTCAAAAGGTGCTCCCACAGAAAAGCCTTCCGCGCCGCGCGAAACGACGCACGACGACGCGCGTACTCTTCATCAACACGACGCGCGTCCGCTTCGTCAACACTCTCTTCGACTTCATCATCGCCGACTTCAACGCGCGCCGTCGCGTCGTCGTGTGCGGAGAGTTCGGCGTAGGTTGCGAGCAACGTGGTCAGGTGGTCAGGCTCAGGCGGCGGTACGTGTCCGAGCGCGGCGAGGAATCCGGCGACGCGGTCGCGCGCCTCGCCGCCGAGCATCCCTTCGTTGCCGAGATAGACGGAGGCGTAGGGCGGGAGTTGGAAGACGAAGACATCGGTGTACTCAGTCAGCGCGGGCGGCTCGCCCAAGTCTAAAAGACGCGCGAGCGCCGCTACGCCCGCGTGGTCGGGCGGCTCGGCGAGGACTGCGAGTGTGCGGAATAGTTCCATGAAGTTAAATGATGAATGCGGAATGATGAGTGATGAATTAAGAACAGCATCCTCGTCTTCATTCATCACTCATCATTCCGCATTCATCATTTCCTTCCATCATTCCACGTTCGTCATTTCGGGAAGTTTGTAGAAGTCGCGCGCGGGCTTCAGTGGGCGTAGAAGCCAGTAGGGGCGGCGCGTGCCGTCGGGCGAGTGCGTGTCGGCGGGGCGCGTGAACTGTAGCCAAGCGCGATAGACGGCGCGCGACTTCTCCGTGTCAACAGAGATGTCGCCGGGGCGGTCTGCCGGTTCGGCCTTTCGCACGCGCACGGCTTGATGCCAGCAGTGCATCCCCGAAATCGGGTCGGGATGAACGGGAAACGTCAGGTTCTGATGGACGCCGACGTCAGTCCACCAGATGCGCGCGGTGTCCGAGTCGGGCGACGCGTAAGGCTCGACGCCGCGCTCGCGTTTGAGCGACCAAAGGGAAGCATCGCGCTCAAGCGCGACCGTTTGCATCAACTGTCGCTGTCCTTCGTCGTCGCGGAGTTTCCAACGCCCCATGTGATGACTGCACGCGACGATGCCGGGACGTATGCCTTCCGTCACCCAAGCGCGCACGACGAAGTGGCCCGTCTCGGTTTCGACGCGAACCGGGTCGCCCGTCTTCACTCCAAGTTCGCGCGCGTGCGAGGGGTGAATCCAGAGCGGGTTCGTGTGCGCGATTTCATCTAACCATTTGGCGTTCGCGCTGCGCGTGTGAATCTGAACGGGAAGGCGGAAGGTTGAAATCAGAACCGTCTGGTCGGGGTTGAGGTTGTCTGGGTGCACGTGGCTTTTGATGTACGCGGGAATCGCGTACTCGTGCCAGCCCCAATCGGCGAGCGTCTTCGAGTAGAACTCAAGACGACCGCTCGGCGTCGGGAAGCCGCGAACTATTCGTCCGTCAACACGGACGCCGACGAAGCGACGCCCCTCGGCGTCGGCGTCAATCGTCGGAATTGGGACGATGTTCGTTGACGCAGGCTTAGGCGTGCGCGTGTATGCGCGACCGAAGCGGTCAACGTTGAAGTCTTCCAACTCGTCGGCGTTGACCTCCTGTTCGTAGAGCGCGCCGATTTTCTTACTGATCTCAAATGCGCCGTAGCGACGCATGAACTGAAGCGGCGTCAAGCCTTCCGCCGCGGCGCGTTCGGGCAAACCCGGCACGGAGTTCTCGAAGATGTACGCGTAGTATTCGTCAACGCTCAAACGCTCGCCGGGCCGCCGGGCCGACTCCGCAAACTTTCTGATTCCTAACTTGCCGTCCGCGTCTATGCGCCAAGTCAACTCAAGCCAGAACTCGTTCTCCTCCCAGACCTCGCCGGGGTTGACGGCGCGCGTGTCCGTGATCTGTTCGCCGAGCCGTTCGCGCGCCGCGCGAAGGACGGGTTGCCGGAAGCCGAGCCACTGCGAGTCGTGCGTCTCGTAAGAGTGTATGTCGTGACGCTCCGAGCCGTGGCCCATCGGCAGAACGTAGTCTGCGAAGTAGGCGGTCTCGTTCCACGTCGGCGTCAAAGCGACGTAGCAGCCGATTAAATTCTCGTCCTGCAAAACTTCAATCCAAGAGAAGCCGTCGGGGTTCGTCCAGACGGGGTTATAGACGCGCGTGAAGTATGTGTCCACACGCCCGCGCCCGTCCTTCAAGAGTTGTGGCAGGAGGAACGACATCTCGTTCATCGCCAAAGGGAACTCGCGCGGCCAAGTCAACTCGTTCCAGCGCGGCGGGTGCGGAGGCGTATAAATCGGCTTCGGCACAAACTTGTTCCAAGCGTTCGGATAGACGCCGCCCTCGGTTGCGACCGCGCCCAAGAGCGCGTTCAAGAAAAAGAGCGTGCGCGCGACCTGCCAGCCGCCGCTGTTGCCCGAAGCCGCCGAGCGCCAGTTGTGACTCGAAAAGCGCGCGCCCGCGGTCGCAACCAGTTTTGCGACCTCTTCGAGTTGGCGCGCGTCCGTGCCTGATTCGCGCGCGGCGTACTCGAAGGTGTATTCGGCGTAGAGACTTTTCAAAGCCTCCTCGAAGCTCTCGAACGTCGTCTCAAGCTCCGGGTGCTCGACGGCCATGTACTCTTCCCAGTTCCACCAGCGTCGGACGAACTCGCGGTCGTATGCGTTGTTCTGAAGCAGATAATTCGCCACCGCGAGCAAGATTGCGGCCTCCGAACCCGGATAAGGCGAGACCCAAACGTCCGCGTGCGTCGCCGTGTGTGAGAGGCGCGTGTCGAAGACAATCAACTTCGCGCCCTGCGCCTTCGCGTCCATCACGCGCTGCGCGTGCGGGTTGAAGTAGTGGCCCGACTCAAGATGCGAACTGATGAGAAGGATGACGCGCGCGTTCGCGTGGTCGGGCGAGGGGCGGTCTAAGCCCATCCAAAACTGGTAGCCTGCGCGCGCCGAAGACGAACAGATGTTTGTGTGCGAGTTGTGGCCGTCAACGCCCCAAGCGGCGAGTATGCGTTCGGTGAAACCGTCCTCGCCCGGACGCCCTACGTGATACATCACTTCGTTATGGCGGTCTTCCAAGATGGCCTTGCGTATCCGCGCGGCGAGCGCGTCCAACGCTTCGTCCCAACCGACCTGCACCCACTTGCCCTCGCCTCTTTTTCCTGCGCGCTTCAGCGGATAGAGTATGCGGTCGGGGTCTGTCACTTGGTTCAAAGTCGCGGGGCCTTTCGCGCAGTTGCGACCGCGCGAGCCGGGATGTTCGGGGTTGCCCTCAAACTTCTGAACGCCCAGAGTCTCCCGGTCAACGTAAGCCAGAAGCCCGCACGCCGACTCGCAGTTGAAGCAAGTGGTCGGCACGAGCATGTAGCGACGCTCTCGTCTTTCGGGCCACGCGCGCGAGTCCAACTCCGTCCAGTCGTCCCAACGCTCCTTCGGCGGGAACGCCGCCAGATGAATCCGGCTCGGCCCCGGATAGAAAGTTTCCCCGCGCGCCTCTGTCTCCGCGCGCGCCGCGCTCACACGCTCGTCAAGTTCTTTGAGACTCATCAAATTCAAAAAGTTTATGCGGGTATCTTCAACTTACTGTCGTACCATTTATTAATTTCAGCGACAATATCATCCAATACTCCATTCTCTAACTTTCGGAATGATTTACTCTTATCCACAAGTAGCTGCGGGTATGATTGTTCTCCATAAACAGGTTTTTTAAGCCACTTGAAGTATCCTTCATCAGTTTCCATGATAAAGACAAATAAACATACCGGGAATGGAATGTCTCTTGGGACACGGATCTCTTTTATGTTGATATGTGCTTCATCGGATGAGGAGCGGCGAATATGTGAATTAGACTTCCGAGCCTTCACCTCAACGCCGAACATTCGCCCCGTGTATTCGCCGTCTTTAACCAAACTCACCAAATAGTCAAGGCCATAATCAACACTTGGGCTTTGCTCTGTAACAATCAGGTCGCTTCTGCGTGATAGATAAACGAAGGCGAGTTGCGCAGCTCTCTTCCCTAAATACCAAACATTTTCCTGAGACATAACTCTCACCTCCAACTCGGATCAACGAAGTGCGATTTTAGTCGGCGCGGCCTATCAGTTTCCCAAAATCCCCTTACCTCTTCCCACAACTGTAGTTCCCGGCTTATGAGCCGATAGTTCTTTGATATTTAGGCCGCCTTTTTAATTTCTTGCAGGTTGGGGATCATCTCTAACATGCGAGAAATTCGCGGGCGACAATACTCAATCAAG
>Ga0081539_10000481_pt1 | contig 84382 bp, 75 predicted proteins | sample TabmetS4T2R2_FD_71023 | JGI IMG/M metagenome (GOLD analysis project Ga0081539, IMG submission 71023) | Tabebuia heterophylla rhizosphere microbial communities from the University of Puerto Rico - S4T2R2 | ecosystem: Host-associated > Plants > Roots > Rhizosphere ...
CGAACCGACGACAACCGTTTTCACGCGTCGCCGCCGCCAATCGCCGCGTTCCGTCCAGATTTACTTTCCAGTATCGCTGTTCGTCGGCCGCGTGAGTCACGCCCGCGAAGTGAATGACGAGATCAAACTGCGCCCCCGATAGACTTTCGCTCACGTCAGATTCCAGATCGAGATCGATTACGTGCAATCTCGGATCCCTGATCGGAATCTCCTTCCGGTGACGGCCGCCCCAGAGTTTTATGTCGCTCTGCAAAAGCAACTGGCGCAGCACGCCAACTGCCAGGGGCGACGAGGCGCCGGTAACGAGGATTCGCATCTTTTAGATTATGACTTACGTCGTTGCAGCCGGCTTGGAGTACGTAATAACATCGCCGCGTGCCGGAGCCGCATTTTTCACTCGTCGTCCTTTGCTACCGCAGCGGTCAAAGTATTATTCCATTCGTCGAACGTTTGGAGCGAACCTTGTCGCGCTGCAATTTTTCCTGGGAGCTCGTGCTCGTCGGAAACTACATCGAGGGCAGCGACGACGAAACACCTCAGGTTGTCACCAAACTCGCTGAACGCTCACCCAACATCCGGACGGTAATTCGGCCCAAGCAGGGAATGATGGGCTGGGACATGCGCATGGGTCTCGACGCTGCGCGCGGAACGTACATCGGAGTTATCGATGGCGACGGGCAGTTTCCGCCCGAGTCGATCGTCGCCTGTCTGCTGAAATGCGAGCTGGAGGATCTGGATTTAACGAAAACGTACCGCGTCATACGCGACGACGGTCTGTATCGACGCGTCATCTCGATGGTGTACAACGCGATCTTCAGCGTGCTTTTCGGATTCAAAGTCCGCGACATCAACTCCAAGCCGAAAATCATTCGGCGCGATAAGTACGAGCTGCTACACCTCGAATCGGACGATTGGTTTGCCGATGCGGAGCTCGTGATTCGCGCCCGCGAGCTCGGCCTCAAGATTGGCGAAACGCCCGTCCACTTTTCCGTCAATGACAACCGCGGTTCATTCGTCAAACCGAAAGCGATCCTCGAGTTTGCCTCGAACTTGTTGAAGTACCGGTTCTCACCGAAGCAAAAAACAAAAGCGCGCTCGCTGCCTCGGTCCGCAGTCGAGTAACGACTAATCTTCTACGCGCCGGGCGATGCAGACGGCTGAGACGCCGAACGGAATCCTGCCACGCTGCAGAATGAAACGCTCAGCCGCGAACAATGAACTAAACGGTCCATTCAGCGGCGAAATGTTGATGCCGTATTCCGTAGCCGCACGCAGGCCCAGCCAACGCATCACCGAACGCACGAGCAGCACGGGAAGAAAAAAGCTGACGTTTGCGTAGCTGGACCACTCGACGGCGAAACCTGCCGCTGTTACCGCGCTCAGCAAACTCGGCAACGTGTAGCGGCGACGGTGATTGCTCACCTCATCCTGCACGCCCCAGAGAAACATAAACGCCGGCACAAACAACAGGAGGCGTCCGTCCGCGCGCAAGACTCGTCTCATCTCGCGCAGTCCGGCGACGTCGTCGTCGAGATGTTCGACGACGTCGAGTGCGGTGACCAGTTCGAAAGAACCGCTTTCGTATGGCAAGTCTTCGGCAGCCCCGAGCTTGACCGAATCCAAACCGCGCTCGCGGCAGAAGTCGACGGCTTGCGGAGAAATGTCGACGCCTTCTGCGCTGCCGTACGCGGCCAGCATCTTGAGATTCGCACCCGTGCCGCAGCCAACATCGAGAATTCGCGGCTGCGGATTGTTGAGCGTGGCCGAAATTTTCTCGACCAGGGATTGAATAATGCGGCGGCGACCGACGTACCACCAGTGAGTTTCTTCCACCTCGTAGAGGATCGGATAATGATGCGCCTGCATCTCTTTTGGTAGATTACGGGCGACGGTGTTACTCACCTGGCTCATATGCGACTCAACTCTACCCTACCCCGCCACCTTTCGGCGAACTTCACCACGATCGACAAGCAGCAGCTCGAGCAGGTCGAATCGTCCCTGCGCGACCACTACTTCACTCGCTTTCCGGAAGACTACCTTTCGACCGAGTGGGGCAAAAACGATTTACAGAACCACCTGTTTCGCAGGTTAGACCTGGACCGCAGCTTGATCGTTCCGTGGCTTGATGCAGCTAGGCCGCTGCGCGGCTCGTCGATTTTAGAGATCGGGTGCGGCACCGGGTCGTCGACCGTAGCGCTCGCCGAACAAGGAGCAGAGGTCACCGCGATTGATGTCGATGAGAGTTCGCTTGCGGTGGCCCGTGAGCGGTGTCGGGCGTACGGCTTGAAAGTGAACTTCGCTCACGCAAATGCAACTGACGTTGAAAGGCTCTTTGCGGGCCGGCATTTCGATTACATCATTTTCTACGCGGCGCTGGAACACATGACGATGGAAGAGAGACTGTTTGCCATCGGAGCGACCTGGAAGGTGCTTTCGCCCGGCGACCTCTGGTGTGTGATCGATACGCCAAATCGTCTCTGGTATTACGACGCTCACACGTCCTTGCTGCCCTTCCACATGTGGCTGCCTGACGATCTGGCTTTCGCCTACTCTCGGTTCAGCCCGCGGCAGAATTATCGTGAACGCTATCGAGAATACACGGACGAAGCGAAGCTCGATTTCCTGCGGCGTGGCCGCGGCGTGAGCTTTCACGAGTTCGAACTAGCCATGAAGCCGCTGAACGAACTGAAGATCAAAAGCAGCCTCAACTTAACGAACAGGCGCCGAGGACTGTGGGGGCCGCTCAAGTGGAGACGCTCGAACGAATATCGTTACCTCTCACTGCTGCGCAGAATCGCACCCGAGGTACACGAGGGATTTCTGCAAAGCTTCCTGTATTTGATTATTGAGAAAGATTCTTGAAGCACACCCGGTTGTTGTCTGACGTGATGCGGAAGGTTTCCTGCTCCGCGGCGCTCCCGGTGCCGGTGAACACGTCGATGTGCTGCCCGACGATCCCGACGCCAATATCCGTCGCGCGAAAAGTTTTCGACGCCCAGGGCGCTGGCAGCGTCGAGATCTGCACGTGTGCGCCCGGCGGGATCAGCGAACGATCGATCGCGATGGCTCCCTCGACCAGCGGATTGCCGGCAGCGTCGAGCGGTCCGGCGTCGGAACGGTGCCAGCCGCCACCGTACCAACCGAGCGCCCAACCGAAACGCGTGATGCCCCAACCTTCGGTGCGCGTGTGTTCGAGAAACTCATCGCTGAAGCTCAAACTGCCGACCCGTTCGACGTCGATTTGCTCCGGATCACCCGGCAGCTCGTTCTCTCGCGGCACGAAGTAGCCCGTGATGTACCAGCCATCGGAGCACGATTGTCCCTTTGTCTGCATCGGCAAAGAGAGCGCACCGTAAACGATGTTTCGCAAACCGCCATGCCTGTAAGCTGACGTAGCAACCAACAAGCCCGCACAAACCAAAACCATTATCAACGTAAATCGCCGTTTCATAACCCCTCGGAACTTCTCTCTGACAGCTTACGCCACGCATCGTCGATCGCCGAGACAACAGCATCAGGTCGGGTTTGCGGAAGCTGGTGTCCGGTTTGCGGCAATACGATCAGTTTGGAATTCTTGATTGCTTCGTGCAGTGGATAAGCGTGCTGTTGTGGATCGAGAACGCGATCGGCGTCGCCAGTGATGATTACCACCGGAATCTCGATCTCAGCATAGCGTTGACTCAACGCCGCCAGACTCGCGCGCAGCGTGATTTCGTCGTTGGCCCACGCCGCGATACGCTCGGGGTGAATCCACATCGTCGCCGAGTGCTCCGCGTATTCGTCGTGAACGTCCTGCGGGTGGTACGCGTCTCGCAAACTACCTTTCACAACGGTGCGCCCGACAAACGGCGTCACTGTTTTCACCAGGAACTTCCCAAGCCAGGGCACGCGCGGCAGATGCGACCACCATTCGATGCTGACCGTCGGATAGGCCGCGGGCGCCAATAAAACGATTCCCGAGAGCTCGCGGCCGTAAGCGACGGCCGCGGCGAGTGCCACCGAGCCGCCCCATGAATGCCCAACCAAAAGTGGGTTCTCGATCGACAGCTTCCGCAGTGCGTCGCGAATCATCGCCGCCTGAACCTCAACCGTCGTCTCGAGCGAACAGTGCCGTTCACTGTGGCCGTGACCGGGACGATCGAAAGCCAGCACGTGATACCGCTCGGTTAGTTTGTCGAACACCGACAGCATGAAATCCTGATGCGAACCGGGATTGCCATGAATCAACACGACGGCGCGGCCCACGCCCGCGCTGACGTAGTTCAGCGCCACACGATTCGCGGCCACAGACTTCATCTGCGCGCGCGGTTTGGTGCCCGCAGGAACCGGAGCTTTCGCCGCCGGGCTCGCGTTGCTCATGCGCTGCCAGGCTCGATTGATTTGCCGGGCCACCAAAGTGGTCGGTCCAGCCGGCACAATCGCCTGAACGAACGCCCGGATGACGCGCGGCGGCGCGGTCAGCTCTTTCGAGATCAGGACGTACTCGCTTTCCCACCAGCTCGGCGCAAACTTCCCTTTGAAACGCCTGATGCCGCCGAAGTTGTAGAAGACGGAAAAACACGGGGCGATGGCTCGCGTCAGTTTTGAAAGCGTCAAACTCACGTGTACGTCCGGATCTGCGTGACCTTCCATCGCCATTGGCGCCGTCCCGAGCGTCGCCAGCTTCGCGCCGTCACGTTTCAGCAAATCAAGCACTTCAACCACGAGCAGGTCACTCGTTCCGTTCGGCCCGTCCTTCGCCCGCAACACGTCTTCAAGGTACCAGCCATCGCGCGCCGGAATCGGACTCGCCGCCAGAAATCCGACCAGTCTCCCGTTTGGATCTCGCGCGGTGAAGTACTTCTTTCGTTCTTTGTGTTGGAAGACATCGATCGCGAACAGCCACGCGAACTTGATGGGACTGCGTCGCGTGGTCAACCAACTCGTGCAAAGACACGCCGTTTCGCGAACGAGTTTTTCATCGACCTCGAGCACTTCGGTCACGCGCACGCCCGCGCGCCGCGCCTGGTTCACGCCCGCCCGCGCTTTCTTGGCGCGATCGCCGCGCGGAGCCCACGTTGCCAAATCGAAGTACGGCGCCGAGCCGATTTTGACGGCGCGCAGTCCGAGACCGCTGCTGCGTTTGGCAAACTGCTCGGTCGCCGGCATGAATCCGACCACGCGGCCTTCCGCGCGTGCTTTGCGCAGGAAACCCTCGGTTAGTGTGGCGAGGTGCTCGGCGCTAGCGAACGGGTCGCCGGGAATCAGCCACACTTTTCCAAACTCGTTGTAAGCGACCGCGCCGCCGGTCTCCGGACAGGTCCACGCGCGAATCCCCGGCGCAATGCCAACCAGCGCGTGCGCGTTGTAACCACACGACTGCTGCAACCTGAGCAGATCGACCGTGGGATCCGGGAGTAGAAGTTTTTGTGTGCGGCGAATGTAGAGTTGCAGGTACCGACCGGCGACACCGCCGCCACCTCCGGCAACAATCAACCAAAGATGCTGGCTGAGGAAATGTAGCACTGTTTAGCCACTGGGATGCGCGGTCCAATCTTAAACCAAACCACTGGTCAATATAAAATCGGCGCTTTCAAGCCGCGCGCTCGCAAGCCGCGGTGGCCAATCGCCGGTACATCTCAAAATAACGTTGGATCATTCGCTCAACGGGAAAGCGTCGCCGCGCTGTGTCTACACAGACTTGCGGGTCCAACGACTCCGCGTCGTGAATCGCGTCCGCCATCTCACGTTCGTTTTTAACCAGGAAACCCGTGCGTCCGTGTTCGACAATTTCCGGCAACGCGCCTGAAGCAAAGGCGATCACCGGCGTGCCGCAAGCTAATGCTTCCATCGCGACCAGCGAGCTCGTCTCGGGCGCGAGACTGGGCACCAAGAGACATCGCGCCGCCGACAGCAGACGCCGCTTTCGCGCCGAGCCCACCGGCCCGAGAAACCTGATTGCACCATTGCATCGGGGCGCGATCTCTTTGTCGAAGTATTCCTGGTGCGTGGGGAAGTTGAAGATCTGACCGCCGATCAAGAGCGGCACTTTCGCTAACTCCGCCGCCGCGATCGCGAGATGGAAACCTTTCTCCGGACAGACGCGCCCGAGCGCGAGACAGAAATTGCGTTTCGCATGCGGCGCTTTTTCCGCGCCGACCGGAACACCGTTTTCAATGTCCGGAAGCAGCCGCGCACCCGGCGGACACGAACGACGCTGCGACCACGAGACACAATGAAGAAACGTCCTTGGGCGTCGTATCGAAAAAGCCTCGGGTGGATAATACGAAGGAGGCAGGTGCAGCGTAACGACTACGGGCACGTCCTCGGCCGGCATATATTTGAGGAAGTTAAGGCCGTGCAGGTGCACGACGTCGACCGGGTAATCACGCAGAATCTCGGTGATCGCGCCGCGTTGTTGTCTGTCGGTGGATTCGAGGGTTTCGGCTAACGTCGAGCCGGAAATGCTGATCGGGAAGAGAGCGCCGGAAGTTTTCGAGCCTTCGCAGGCAACGACTATCGATTGATGACCGGCTTTGATAAGCGCCGAGTCCAGGTACGTCAGAATCTGTTCCGCACCACCCACGGCATCCGGTCCCATCGGCGCCAGTGGGTACGCCACACTCAAAATCGTGAGCGCCATTACTTCCTCGTTCCCGCGCGCTCAATGTTTATAGATGAAACCCCAGAGATTCTTCTGTACGCCAGAGTGCAGAATGCTGCTCACCCTAATCAACGAGGCCAGAAAGCGAAGGCGACGGCGCCGATTAGGAGGGCGTAGGAAACCATGTTGTTCCAGCGGAGTTGCTCGCGGAAGACAACGAATGCAAACACGGTGAACACTACCAGCGTGATGCACTCCTGCATGATCTTGAGTTGCGTGACCGAGAAGTAGTTCGCTCCGATCCGATTTGCCGGAACTTGAAAAATATACTCGAAGAGCGCAACCGCCCAACTCGCGACAATCGCAAGCGCAATCGGCGCCTGTTTGTATTTGAGATGTCCGTACCAGGCCACTGTCATGAAAATATTCGAAATAATCAAAAGTACAACCGTTTTCACCTGCGGGTTCGCCTTCCCTTCATGTTCGCGTTTCTACTCAATCGTCAGTTTACACGCAGCATAACAACGCCGTGACCGGGCACGGTCGCTGAATACTCCGGCGCCTTCGCGTCGACGTCTTGATGTAGCCACAGATCGCGCACCTTGCGTTTCGGGGGCGCACCGACGTCCGCCCACTTCACACTAATCTTCGCTTCGTCCTTCGCGCGATTAAAAATCGCGACCGCCATCGCGCCGCCCGCCAACTGCCGCGTCCACGTCTCCTGCTCGCCCGACTGCCAGACGCGGTTTCCCTGTTTGCCGAGTTTGTCCTGATCGACGGCGATCACTTCGCGGTTCGTGAGGATCGCCAGCGTCTCGGGCGTCATCTGGCGCAGATCGTTTCCGGCCAGCAGCGGCGCCGCGAGCATCGCCCACAGGCTCATGTGTGTTTTGTACTCCGCCTCCGTCATGCCCCCGTTGCCGATCTCCAACATGTCCGGATCGTTCCAATGTCCCGGCTGCGCGTACTGCGCGAGTTCGTGCTGGCTGAAACCGATCCTGGTCATCGATTCCCACGTGTCGCGAATGTCTCCCGTCGTGCGCCAGAGATTTCCGCCGACTTCCGCTCCCCACTTCCAAACATCCAACCGTCCGTACTGACAGAGGCTGTAAACGATCGGCCGCCGCGTCTTCAAAAGCGCATCGCCCATCTTCTGATAAATCGCCGGCATCTCTTCGTCGGTGTACAACGTGCGCGCGCCGCACCAGTCGTACTTCAAATAATCGATGCCCCACTTGGCAAACGTCTGCGCGTCCTGTTCTTCGTGCCCGTAACTGCCTTCGTAACCGGCGCACGTGTTCGGTCCGGGCGATGAGTAGATGCCGAGTTTCAAACCTTTCCGGTGGACGTAATCAGCGAGTGCTTTCATGTCCGGAAACTTCTTGTTCGTCTGGATCTCGCCAGTGGCGTTTCGTTCACCTTCCCAGGTATCGTCGATGTTGATGTAGACGTAGCCAGCCTCGCGCATGCCGTTGCTCGCCATCGCGTCGGCGATCCCGCGCACGGTCGCATCATTGATGCGTCCGGCAAACTTGTTCCAACTGTTCCAGCCCATGGGCGGCGTTTTCGCCAGGCCGTTGTAGGGAACCCGGTGGCGCGCCGGTGGTTCGATACGCGCGGGCAACGCTCCTTCACCAGCGGGCGCGCGCTTCGCCACCATCTCGGTGATCGGCGCATCGGGCCGGCGACGAAAAGTAATTCGCAACTCGTCGCCCACCAGCTTGCCTTCGTACTGTACCCGGCGCTCGCTGTGTCCGTCCTGCATCGCCGCCACGAGCGTGAATCCCTCCGGCCCGCCAGTGCTTTCTTTAATCGTGTAGAAGAATTGGGTCGTGCGGATCGTGCCGGTGATCTTTCCGCCTTCGTGTTTCAGGTTGAAATAAGTCGAACGGACGGTGCCTTCCGTTTCGTTTACATTGCGCGCGGCCCAGTTGCCCGTAAGCTCACCCGGCTGATTCTGACGAGCTGACGAGACGCACAGCGAGATTAGCAGGAAAGTAAAAAGTAGATTTTTCATGGTGATTACGGGTATTTTTAGCACAAACGGCCCGAGACCGGATTGGTTTATTGGTTCAAGATGCAGGAGACCACAGTGAAACACTTGACGATGGCAGAGCTCGAAGCAGCGCTGGACCACCTGCGCGCGGCGCCGAAAGATAACGGCGAGGTGCAACTGATCGTGCGCCGGCCGCGAGTCGACGAACGTGAAGTGCTCGAAGAAGCCGAGCTCGATCCGGTGAACGGTTTGATCGGCGATAGTTGGTGCTTTCGCGGCAGTTCGAAAACTGCCGACGGCGGTCCGCATCCGGAAATGCAAATCAACATCATGAACGCGCGCGTGACCGCGCTCGTCGCGCAGGAAAAGAGCCGCTGGAGTCTCGCCGGCGATCAACTTTACATCGACATGGACCTGAGCAAGGAAAACCTGCCGGCGGGAACGCGTCTCGCCATCGGCTCAGCAGTGCTGGAAGTCAGTCCACTGCCACACACCGGCTGCCACAAGTTTGTCTCGCGTTTTGGCCGCGATGCGATGATGTTTGTGAATTCAGTGGTGGGAAAGGAACTGTGCCTGCGCGGTATCAACGCGAAAGTGGTCCAAGCCGGCGCGATCCGGCTCGGAGCCACTGCGAAAAAACTTTAGCCGCTCATCTCACGCGGCCCTCTGGCGAGAGTGACGCCCTTCGGCAAACTCCTCGACCACTTTCTTATTGAACGCGGGAATGTCCGCCGGCTTTCGACTCGTGATAAGGCCGTTGTCAACCACCACGTCACGATCGACCCAGTGTGCACCGGCGTGCACCAGGTCGCTCTTCAAAGACGGCCATGACGTCAACGTCTTGCCCTTCACCCATTCCGTCTCGATGAGTAACCACGGTGCGTGACAGATGGCGGCGACCGGTTTCCCCGTGGCGATGAATCCATCTACGAACTCGACGGCTCTGGTCGACATTCGCAACTGATCCGGATTGCGCACACCGCCCGGCAACAACAGCGCGTCGTAATCGTCAGACCGCGCCAGATTCAACGGCATATCAACCGGAAATGTGTCTGCCTTCTCGTCGTGGTTCCATCCCTGTACTTCACCCTCGGCCGGTGAAACGATTTCAATCTCTGCGCCCGCTGCTTCCAACGCTTCTTTTGGACCCGTTAATTCGACTTGTTCGAATCCGTCGGCAACTAAAATCGCGACTTTCTTACCCTTTAACTTACCCCGCATGGGACCCTCCGTGTCAGTACTTCGGAAAATCCCGAAAGCAACAAAGGTGCCGCCAGATTTACTAAACGAGAGCAACTGGAGCACAAGGAAAACGTAACGAAGCCCGACACCAGTGTTCGTTCTCGTACCTTACGTCAGCAGTGGGTTAAACGACTTTCCGCTTCCACCGACCCTGTCTGAAAACGGCGCCGCTGACGACCGCGAGTGTCGAAAAGGCGATGGTGATGGCGATGAAGACGCCGCGGGGACCCAAATTCAGCACTACGCTGAGCACGTAAGCCAAAGGAATCTCCCACAGCCAGAAGACGAAGAGATTGATGATGGTGGGCGTCCAGGTGTCGCCGGCGCCGTTGAACGACTGCCCGAGCACCATGCCGTACGCGTAAAAAAGAAAGCCATAAGCAACGATGCGGAGGCAATCGACGCCGTAGTGCGCAACGTTCGGGTCAGACGTGTAGAGCCATATTATCTGTGGCGCAAAAAAGATAAACAGCAACCCGACGATGCCGAGAAAGATCATGTTGTAGAAGCCGGCCTTCCACACTGCGCGTTCGCCGCGATCGGGATTGCCCGCGCCGAGCGCCTGCCCGACCATCGTCGCCGCCGCGTTCGCCATGCCCCACGAAGGCAACAGGGCAAACAGGATCACGCGAATGCCAAACGTATATCCCGCGACCGCGTTGCTGCCGAAGCTCGAGATGATGCGCACGAGCCCGATCCAGCTCGCCATGCCTATGAACACTTGAAACGTTCCCGTCGAAGACAAGCGGAGCAAGCGCCACATGATCGACGGTTCGAGTCGCACGTGCCGGCGCCGCACATCGAAGCGACCGCCGGGACGAACGAGTTTGCTGAGTGCGAACAACGCACCGGTGCCGCGACCGATGTTCGTCGCGATCGCTGCGCCGACGATGCCGAGTTTCGGAAATGGCCCAAGCCCGAAGATCAAACATGGGCCAAGCAGGATATTGATCCAGTTTGCGAGCCACAGCGTGCGCATCGCGATTGCTGCATCACCAGCGCCGCGAAAGATTGCGTTGACCATGAACAGCAGCACGACCGTCGCGTTGCCGGCGAGCATCACGCGAGTGAATGCGGAACCGTGTTCGATCACCCACGGCGACCCGCCCATCATCGCGAGCAGCTTCGGCGCGTTCGGCGTGGCGACGATTCCGATCGTCAACGACACAAGCAACGCGAGTGCGATCGCCTGCACGGCGGCGCGCGCAGCGCCTTCCGGATTTTGTTCCCCGATGCGGCGCGCGATCATGGCCATCGCGCCAATGCTCAAGCCGATCGCGAGCGCGTAGATCAGAGTGAGTAGTGATTCGGTTAGTCCAACGGTTGCGGCGGCGTCTGTTCCGAGATGCGATACCCAAAAGATATCGACGACGGCGAAGACGCTCTCCATCAGCATCTCCAGCACCATCGGAATCGCCAGCAACAGGATCGAGCGACCGATTGGACCGGTGGTGTAACTACGATGCGAGCCGCGGATCGACTCTTTGACGGCGGACCAGAGACTTTGCTCGTCTTCCGGCGGGGCAGCGACTGGCGAAACTAGTTCGGGGGAGGATTCCATTTTGTTTACTCTGAGGCTTCGGTTAAGCGCGTCCGAAATCGTCTTCGAGTCGAACGATATCGTCTTCGCCAAGATAGTTGCCGCGCTGCACCTCGATAAAAATCAGATCGTCGTCTGCGGGGTTTTCGACGCGGTGCGCAGCGCCAACCGGAATATCGATCGCTTCGCCGGTGCGAATCGTGAGCTCGCGCCCGTCGAGAGTGACCTTCGCAGTGCCGGCGACGACGACCCAGTGCTCCGCTCGTTGCGCATGCTTCTGGTAGCTCAGCCGCTTCCCGGGCAGCACCTCGATTCGTTTCACTTTGAAAGTCGGCGCTTCCTCGAGAACGGTGTAGGTTCCCCACGGCCGCCGATCGAATTCTCTCACGGTGTTTTTGCTCCTTCGCGGCCATTTAACCACAAAAAAGCCGTCCACGGATGAGAACGATCCGTGGACGGCTGTTTGGTGCCGCTTTTATAACCGAATTAGGAACCGGCTTTCAAGCTCACGTAGATCAAGGCGTTCCGTCGCTTGATCAGCACGAGCGCCGGACGGCTGCCCGACTGCCGAATCGCATTGCTGAACTCCACAAACGTCTTGACCGGCAGCCGATTCACTTCCTGAATCAAATCGCCCTGGCGAATGCCGGCCGTCGCCGCGTTGCTGGAAGGATCTACGCGCGTAACCAGCAAACCCTGATCGTCCGCGTCCAGGCCATAACGCTGCGCCGCGTCGGAGGTGAGCGGTTGGAGTGTCAGGCCGAACCGTTCGGTGCCGCCGCTCGCGCCCTGCTCGCCGCTGTCCGTGTCGGGGTTGGGTTGCTCACGATCGGGAAGTTCCGCGAGTGTGACTTGCATCTTCTGCTCGCGGCCGTTTCGCATCACGGTCACGGTCGCATTCGAACCGGGGGCGAGTTTGGCGATTTCGTTCCGCGCCGAGTTGTTGTCGGCCACGCTTTGATTATTAATGGCCGTAATCACGTCGCCGCGTTTGATGCCCGCCTTGTCGGCCGGACCGCCAGCCGTTACGGAAGTGACGATTGCGCCGCGCGCCGCCGGCAGATTCAAACTCGACGCGAGATCCGCATCGATTCCCTGAATCGTCACGCCCAGCATGCCGCGACGGACTTTGCCGTTCTTCAGCAACTGGTCCATCACGGCTTTCGCCATGTTTACCGGGATGGCGAAGCCGATGCCGATGTTGCCGCCGGACGGTGAAAGGATCTGCGAGTTGATGCCGATCAGTTCACCGGTCGTGTTGACGAGGGCGCCGCCGGAGTTACCGCGGTTGATCGCGGCGTCGGTTTGCAGGAAATCTTCAAAACTGCCGTCACTCAATCCCGTTTGACGGCCTTTCGCGCTCACGATGCCCGAGGTCACGGTTTGGCCAATACCCAATGGGTTGCCGACCGCGAGGACCGGATCGCCGACGCGCACTTTGTCGGAGTCGCCGAGCTGCAAAGTCGGCAAGTCCTTCGCGTCAATTTTCAAAACGGCCAGGTCGCTCGGCGGATCCGAACCGATCAGTTTGGCCGTGAAAGTACGGTTATCTGTTAGTTCAACTTTGATTTCGATAGCCCCATCGACCACGTGGTGGTTGGTCAGAATGTAACCGTCGGAGTTGACGATCACGCCGGAACCGACGCCTTGAACGCGCTGTGGGTTCTGTTGCTGCGGCAAACGGTCGCCGAAAAACTCGCGGAACATCGGATCGTCCATGAACGGGTACTGCTGCGCGGTCCGCACTCGCTCAGTCGACCGAATCGTGACCACGGCCGGCGCGACGCGGCTCACGAGGTCCGCGTACGACGTCTGCACGCCCGCGATACCCGGATTCGAAACGCCTAGAGGTGCCGGATCACCCGGCTTGAGGGTTGCCAAACGGCTCTGGCCACTGCATGAGGCAAATGAGAATACAACCAATGCCAGACTTAGAAGCATGTTTGCACGGGAGCTGGCGCCCCGGAAACGTTGGGAATTATTCATCGCTTCTCTCTTTCTGAATTTGCATTTTCTCTGTATGAATTCAGGGTTTTGATTCCGCCGCAGCCTTTTCCGTTTACCGCGCTGTGGTATACTCCGCCGCAGCTAACCTAGTTGAATAGTTGGTGTATTTTGTCAAAACCGATACCGGCCATCGCCTGATTTTGCGACCTGAAAAGCCGCGCGTCCCCCTTCGCTTTTCCAACCAGCGCGGATCCAATTCGAGGTAAAAGCTGCAAGATGCGCGGGGTAGAAATCTCAAACGGGCGCGAGGACAATTCCGTTCTCATCGTCAACGACGAACCCGACCAGCTACAGCTCATGCGCAACCTGCTAAACAAGGCGGGGTTCGCCGTGCTGACGGCGGACGATGGCGCGCAAGGACTCGATTTAGCGAAACGCGAGCGCCCGGATCTCATCATCAGCGACGTTTCCATGCCGGAAATCGATGGGCTGGAGTTTTGCCGCCGGCTGCGGGCCGAAGGCGAACTGAAAACGGTCCCGATCCTGCTGATCAGCGCCCATCAGAAAGACACACAAACCATCGTGGCCGGCCTGCGCGCAGGCGCCGACGACTATCTCGAAATCCCGTTTGACTCGACCCGTCTTATCGCCAAAGTCTCGCGCCTGCTGGAACGTTCGCGTCTGGAGGCGAGCTATCGCGACCTGGTGGAACAGGCCAGCGACGTGATCTTCACGCAGGATTTGACTGGCCGTTTGACCAGCATCAACCTCGCGGGCGAGAAGTTTCTCGGGCGGCAGCAGGAAGAGATCATCGGCAACTCGTTTTTCGCGCTTTTTGGCGTGATCCCGGAAGCCAACGGCTTCGCGGGCGCGCTGAGCCGGGCGAGCGAAGTGCGGGAGTTTCGGCATCAGTTCGTCGCGCGCTCCGCGACGGGCGACGATCGTTGGCTCGACCTGATCGTCTCGCCAATCAAGAAATTCGACGAGACGATTGGCTTTCGCGGCCTCGCCCGCGACGTCACGGAACGAAAACGCTTTGAAGAAGCACTGCGCGATTCCGAAGAACGTTACCGGCTGCTGTTTGAATCCACGCCGCAACCGATCTGGGTTTACAACGAAGAGACGCTCGGATTCCTGGCCGTGAACGAAGCCGCCACGCGCACTTACGGCTATTCCCGGGACGAATTTCTCTCGATGACCATCAACGATCTGCGGCCCGAGGAAGATATCCCGACGCTGATGATCAAGAACGCCGAAGACCCGGATGCGCTGGTGATTTCGAGTCCGTGGCGCCATCAGACCCGCGACCGGAAAACCATTTACGTCGAGATGAGTTCGCACCCGGTCGTTTTCGACGGCAAGCACAGCAAGCTCGTCATCGTCAACGACGTTACCGAGCGGAAACTGCTCGACGAAAAGCAGCAGCGATTACACACGTCGATTCAGCAGTCGGCGGCCGAGTGGCGACAGACGTTCAACGCGATGGAATTTCCGGTGCTGATCGTCGACCTCGCCGGCACGATCAAGCGTGCGAACGCCGCCGCCGAACAGATCGCCGGCGTCTCCGCGGAACAGCTCGCGAATCGCCTCGTCGGCGAGCTGGGCGACAGTCAGCCTTGGAAAAAAGCCGCTAAACTTCTCGAAAACATCGGCGACAATCCAGCGCCTGTTACCGAAGAAGTGAAAGACGCAGTGACCGGTAAGACGTGGGCCGTCACGCTCTATCACATCAACGAATTCGGCTCCGCGGGCGAACGCGCCATACTCATCGCGCAAGACATCAGCAAGCGAGCGGAGCTCGAAGCTTCGCTGCGACAAAGCGAGATGATGTCGTTGCTGGGATCACTCGTGGCGGGCGTGGCTCACGAGGTCCGCAACCCGTTGTTCGGCATCTCCTCGATCCTCGACGCGTTCGAGACGCGGTTCAAAGATCGTTCGGAATACCTGCGTTACACCAACGTCTTGCGCGACGAAGTCGGACGGCTCACGGTGTTGATGGAGGAACTGCTCGAGTATGGCAAACCTTTCCGCGGCGAGCTCTTCCTCGTGCCTATCGAAGAGATGATCAGCCGGTCGATTCGCGCCTGCATGCCGGCGGCGGAGGTGGCCAAAATCACACTCGCCAGCGACGTCGAAGACGGGTTGCCGAAAATTCGCATCGACCGCCGCCGCCTCTCGAAAGTTTTCGTAAACCTGATCGAGAACGCGATTCAACATTCGCCTGCGGCGACCACCGTGACCGTCGAAGCACGACGAGTCAGCGACGGCGGCCATGATTGGGTGCAGTGCTCGATTCGCGACACCGGCCCCGGGATTTCGGAACAGGACATTCCCAAGATTTTTGAGCCGTTTTTCTCGAAGCGGCGCGGCGGCACCGGGTTGGGCCTGGCCATCGCCCAACGAATCATGCAGGAACACGGCGGTAAACTGATCGCCGCCAATAATCCGACCGGCGGAGCGTGTATGATAGCGCGGTTCCCAGCACCGACGGAGGCAGACAGCTAAATGTCCAGGAACAAGGTTTTGGTGGTCGATGATGAGTCGGGCGTTAGGTTCGGCATCCGCGATTTTCTGGAACAACACGGGTATGAAATCGAGGAAGCCGAGAGCTGTGACGATGCCCAGGAAATCTTTCGCACCTCAAGACCGGACATCGTAATTGCCGACTACATGTTGCCGGACGGCACCGCGCTCGACCTGCTGCCGCGGCTGAAAGAGATCGACTCGGGAATTCCGTTGCTGGTGCTGACGGCGCACGGCTCGATCGATCTCGCAGTGCGAGCGATCAAGGAAGGCGCCGAACAGTTTCTAACGAAACCGCTCGAACTTCCCACGCTCCTGGTCATTCTCCAGCGGTTACTGCAAAAACAGCGAAATCATCACAAACAACTTGCCAGTAAGTCGCGGCAGGTGCGCCAAGCCGTCGATCCGTTTATCGGTACCAGCGCAGCGATTCGCGCGTTGAAAGAACAGGCGAAGAAGATTTTGTCGACGGAAAGTCCGGTGCTGATTCTCGGCGAGACCGGCACCGGCAAAGGCGTCCTGGCGCGTTGGCTGCACGACAACAGCCCGCGTGCGGAAGAAGCATTTGTCGATCTGAACTGCGCTGGTCTATCCCGCGAGCTGCTCGAAACCGAACTGTTCGGCCACGAAAAGGGCGCGTTTACCAGTGCCACGGCCTCGAAGCAGGGGCTGTTTGAAGTGGCCCATCGCGGCTCCATATTTTTGGATGAGGTAGGCGACGTCGATCTGCAAATACAGCCGAAGCTGTTGAAGGTGCTCGAAGAGAAACGTTTTCGACGAGTCGGCGACGTGCGCGATCGCCAGGTCGACGTGAGGCTGATCGCGGCGACTCATCAGGACATGGGCCAGCTAGTCCGTGAGAAACGTTTCCGCGACGATCTTTATTTTCGGATCAGCACGATTCCGCTTTCGTTTCCCGCGTTACGCGACCGAATCGAAGATATCCCGACCATGGCCCAATACCTCCTCGACAAAGTCTCCGCCGACCTGGGCCGAGGTGAACTGCGGCTGGATGAGAACTGCATTCAAGCTCTGAAGGCCTATTCATGGCCCGGTAACATCCGCGAACTTCGCAACGTTATCGAACGCGCAGTGTTGTTGAGTGACCAAAAAACGATCACGATCAACGACCTTCAGTTCGACGGCCACACGCAAGTCGGAACTCCGTTTCTCAACTCTCGTCTCACTCTTATTGAGCTCGAAAAGCAGCACATCGAACGCGTGCTGCAGGAAGAACGCGGCCGCGTTGAGAAGGCCGCGAAGCGACTCGGCATCCCGCGAAGCTCGCTTTACCAGAAGATCAAGAAGCACCAGATCCCGACGTCCAAAGTCTAGACATCAGATCTGGAATTTGGACGACCTCCTGCACTGCCAATCTGCCAGGCTCAAATCTGCCAGTAAAAAGCGGTGGTTCATGGCAACGTTTGCTACCTGAAGTGTGGCCCATGTTTTGCTGAGATGGGGCGCACGTGCCAATGTGAATTTCTCTCGACCCGACCGAGAGTTCGTCTGGCTGGTTATCGTCCGAGCACGCACTTGCCCCGCCCCTGCTCACAGTAACCAACTTTCCCGTAGGTTTTTTTCCCGAAGAACTGATCGGGTTAGCACTTACGTACCCCGGTACAAGTACAAAGGAGCTTTAGAATGCCCGAGTTTGCGTCTGTACGAAAATTTTTACTTGCGTTGGCGGTCGTTGGGATCGTCAGCCTGGCAGGAGGAGTTGCAAAGGCCGATATTGTTGTCGTCTCAGGCGTCAATAATCAAGGTACTGACAACGTCCTGCTGAACCCCGCAACCAACGTTACGACGGTAACTGGCACGGTCGGCCAGAACAACCTGCTCGTTAACTTCACCTCGACCAGCGGCAGTCATTTGCTGAGCGCTAATCCGTCGGGTCAAGCCACTGTCAGCGGCGGAACCGGCAATACAGCTCTTACGCAGTTGTCGTTCGGCCTGGCGAACAACGGAACTTTCACGCGTGCGGTATTCAACATCAACGCCTCGACCTCCGGTTCGGTGATCATTCACGTCACAGGCGTCAATATCACTGGCGGCTTTTTCGAAAACACCTTCACTGTTGATGCCAACGGTCAGAATTTCTTTACGGTCACCGCTATTAACGGACAGCTAATTCAAACGATTAGCTTGACCGCGACTAATGGCGCTGTCTTTCAGGACGTACGACAGGTTCGACTCGGCGGAGGTCAAGTTGTGCAAACGGTTCCGGAACCGGCCAGCATGTTATTGCTCGGTTCAGGGCTGGTTGGAGTGGCGGCCGGATTCCGCCGGCGTTTTCGTAAGAATGCTGGAAACGACTAGCTTTTGATGTTTTCCAGTTTATGAAGTGCGTTAGTTAACCGTGTGCTTTCACATCCGCTTTGCCCGCGGATGTGGAAACACCAAATCGTTAACCGGGTGCCAATTGCCGGGCGATCGCTTCGCTTGGCCTCCGTAGTGCGGGACGGATTATTTGGGGAAAGATAGGGGGGAACCTAAATGTCAACCTTCTTCAAAGCATCTGTAATGGGCGCTCTGCTGGTAGGCATGTTGGTGTTTGGAACGTCGCAAGCCAAAGCGGATCCGGTCACCTTCTCGACTACCGGCGTTTTCAGCGTCAGTGGCACGAACGTCGTGAATTTCACGAACGGCAATGGAACCACGACAATCACTTTCAATGGCACGACCGACGCGGTGAACACGCCTGCGGGCGCGCAGTTTGGCGACATCGTGGTCACTACCACGGTGCCCGCTAACCTGCAGGGACCGATGATCGGTGGTAATTTCACGCTAAACTTTTTCCAGGTCTCACCGGCAGGTTCGGCGAGTCTGGTCGCTACACTATCCGGAAACATCGGCTTTAACACGGGTATAGCGACTATAAGCTTCACAACGACCTCGGTGACGATCGGTGGCTTTACTTACACAGTGAATCCAACCTACACCATTGCCCTTCCGGTCACTGGCGTGGGTGGAGGAGCTGGAACAGGAACGACAACCATCCAGGGTACCGTGGTTGGTGGCACAGTTCCGGAACCGGCAAGCATGATATTGCTGGGAACCGGTCTTGTCGGCGTTGCAACGGCAGCACGCCGGAAATACAAGAACCGGTAACTCCTGATCTGGAAGTAATCAGACAGTAATAAATGCTTGAAAAGCCCCGACGAACACTATCGGCGTCGGCGGTGAAGGAGAACTCTGTACATGCAAGCGCAACCATTAATCTTTCCCCTGGACGCAACTGGACAGATATACGCGCTACAGGATGAGAAAGGCAATACGATCGGAACGGGTACCCGTGAGGTCTGCGAGGTATTGCTTTACATCATCACGAAGCCAGCCTCGCCGAGTATTTCCGGCAGGATAAATATCCCCGTTTCTCAGCGGCCCAATGTAAGGGCAGCTATCGCTATCTAGCTTTCGGGTCGGACAGCGGCAATCGAGCCGCTGCCCGACCTCATCGTTTCGTGCGGAGAAAAGACGATGAGCTCCAGCGGAGCTGAAAGACTAACGATCCCTCGGCGGCGACTCGCTGGAGTACGCCATGCATTTCGTGTTCGGCCTCGCGGTACTCTGATCTATTTCAAACAGCCTCGGCTTCTTCGCTTGCTTCCCACTTTTAGGTCGCAAGTCGAGGCGGAACTGTGCACCTCGCGTAGACGTTACCCCCAGTAAGGGGCAGGCAGCGAAGCCTGTTTGCTATTTGACCGACAGCCAGTTGTACCCAGCTCTGGTGTGCCCAGTTTTTTCGTGTGTCCCGTGAAGCGGAATCGATTTGAAACTCTCAAAAAAGTCTCCGGTAAGCTGAGACAAATGTGGCTGTCGCGAGCGGAAAATACTTCGCGGGAAGAACCACTGCCTCGCCTGCTGGTCGTGGATGACGAAGAAGCCATCTGCTTTTCGATGAGCGAGTATTTCTCGTTACACGGTTACAAAGTCGACACGGCGCGCGAGATGGAAGAAGCAGAGAAGCTGCTCGGCGCTTCCGAGTACAAGGTGGTAATTCAGGACTTACGCCTCAGCTTGATGAGCCAATCCGACGGTCTTGAAATGATCCAGACCATCAAGCAGCACAACCCGCAGACACGAATAATAATTCTGACAGCATACGGAACGGCCGAAGTCGAAGACGAAGCGCGACGTCGTGGCGCCGACGCCTTTTTGCGAAAGCCGAAGCCGTTATCGCAGGTTGCCCAGGTCGTTCAGGGACTGATTGAATCGCCACCCCGAAGCTCTTCCATTCGCCAGGCGCCGCGTCCGGCATAGCTTTTCTTAGTGAAAATCGTGAGAGGGCGCAGCGGCCACTTTGAATGGCAGCGGTTCGATCCGGCTTGCCTTCACCGAGATGACGTTATCCTGGTTTTGTAACAACCCTTCGATTAACAGAAACGGATGGCTCACCAGTTCGCGGCGATAACGATCGAAGAGTTGCGGTGTGACGATGACGTTGCTGACGCCGGTTTCGTCTTCAAGACTCAAAAACACGAATCCTTTGGCAGTGCCCGGCCGTTGACGAACGATTACCCAGCCGGCGACGCGCACGAAGTTACCGTCGTTAAGCTGGCGAATATCTACCGCGCGGAGGGCTTTCAATCGATTCAATTTCTGCCGGTGATAAGCAACCGGGTGCTTACCAATCGTCAGGCCGGTGCCGCGAAAGTCAGCGTCTACACGTTCGGTTATGGTCATCGAGTCCAGCGGCGAATTACCGTCTTCTTCGAGCAGTTGTTCATACAATTCGCCTCCCGTTCGCGCGACCCGCTCGACTTGCCACAACGCATCACGGCGATGAGCGGAAGGCATTTGGATAAAATTCAAAGCGCCGACCGCGGCAAGTTTTCTCAACTCGTCTTTGCGCAGCTCGGGCACGCGATTCCGCAGGTCGTCGATGCCGGCGAAAGGTGCAACCTCGCGCGCGCGGACGATGGCGCGTCCCGACTGCTCGGTCAGTCCCTTGACGTATCGTAGACCGAGACGTACAGCCAACTGCTGCGAGTGGAGGACGCGGAGACGGGGAGAATGAGACGGACTGGAAATTGGGCCAACTCCCCATGTCACCCAATCTCCTGGTCCACGTTTCTCCCCGTCTCCGCGTCCCCCACTCTTCACGTCGCTCAGGTCACGCACGTCCTCGAGCGTGCACAACCAATCCGAGCGAGTGATGTCAACTGGCAGAACCTTCAACCCATGACGCTGCGCGTCTTTAATAATCGTGAACGGCTGGTAAAAGCCCATCGGCTGGTTATTGAGCACTGCCGCCGTGAAAGCCGCGAGGTAATTACATTTCAGGTAAGCGCTCGCATACGCCAGCAGCGCAAAACTCGCCGCGTGTGATTCCGGAAAACCGTAAAGCGCAAACGAGCTGATCGCCTGCACGATCTCATCCTGCGTCTTGCCCTCGATCCCGTTTCGCTTGAGGCCGGCGCGGAGTTTTACTTCGATCGCCTGCATGCGCGCTTCCGAACGTTTGAAACCAAACGCGCGGCGCAACTCTTCCGCCTCACCCCCGGAAAAGCCGGCGCAAGTCATCGCCATGCGCAGCAGTTGCTCTTGAAACAGCGGCACGCCGAGCGTGCGCTTCAGGATTGGTTCGAGCGCCGGGTGCGCGTACGTCACCTCTTCTCGGCCCTGCCGGCGTTTGAGGTATGGGTGGACCATGTTGCCGACGATGGGTCCGGGACGAATGATCGCCACCTGGACGACGATGTCGTAAAAATTCGCCGGCCGCAGCCGTGGCAGGCAAGACATCTGCGCCCGGCTCTCGACCTGAAACATGCCAATCGTGTCGGCATTTTGCAGCGCCGTGTAAACGGCCGCGTCGTCCGGTGGCAGATGCGCCAGGTCAACTTCTTCGCCGTACGAATCGCGAATCAGTTGAATCGAATCTTCGAGCACCGCCATCATTCCCAGCCCCAGCAGATCCACTTTGATCAATCCCAGATCCGCACAATCTTCTTTGTCCCACTGCACGACTACGCGTCCCGGCATCGCCGCCGGTTCGAGCGGCACGATCGCATCAAGCTCTCCCTGACAGATGACCATGCCGCCCGAGTGCTGTCCCAGATGACGCGGAAGATCCTGGACCATTTGATAAAGCTGAAAGAATTTTTTGATTCGCGTGTTGGTGAGATCCAGGCCGGCATCGCGAAACTGCCGCTCGCTGGAATCCTTCGGATCTTTCCATTCCCAGGTGTTGACCAGGCCGGCGAGTCGGGCCAACGTGTCGTCGTCAAAGCCCAGCACCTTGCCGACTTCTCGTGCCGCAGAGCGGCCGCGATAAGTAATCACATTGGCCGTCATCGCCGCGCCCAGTTTTCCGTAACGCCCGTAAACGTACTGAATCGCCTTCTCTCTTTGCTCGCCGCTCGGCAGATCGAGATCGATGTCCGGCCACTCGCCGCGCTCCTCGGAAAGAAAGCGTTCGAACAGGAGGTCCATGCCGATCGGATCGATGGCCGTGATTCCCAGCGCGTAACAAACGGCACTGTTTGCCGCCGACCCACGTCCCTGAATCAAGATCTTCTCGCGCCGGCAGAAGTCGACGATGTCGCCGACGATCAAAAAGTAACCTTCGAGTTTCAACTTCTCGATCAGCTTCAACTCGCGTTCGAGTTGTGCCTGCGCCTGCTCGTAAGTCGGGCCGCCGTTCGCGCCGGTGTAACGCCAACGCGCGCCAGCCTCAGTCTTTTGGCGCAGAAACGACATCATCGTTTCACCTGGCGGCACCGGATAACGGGGAAACTCGTAACCAAGATCTTCGAGCGTGAACCGCAGGCGCGACGAAAGTTCCGCGGTATTCGCAATGGCTTCCGGCAGGCCCGCGAAGAGCTGCTCCATTTCGTCCGCACGCTTCAGGTAGCGTTCGGAATTGCGCGCCAGTAAGCGGCCCGCGGTTTCCAAACGCACGTGATTGCGAATGCAGGAAAAGACGTCCGACACTTCGCGTCGCGCGGGGCTTGCATGGCAGACGCCGTTTGTCGCCAGCAGCGGCAAACGATTGCGGCGGGCAAGTTCAATCACCGCCTGGTTGCGAGCTTCCTGGTCGCGATCGAAGTGGCGTTGCACTTCGGCGTAGACATTCTTTTTGCCGAACACGTCGCGCAACCAATCGATGGTTCGCTGCGCTTGTTTTTCGCGGTCCGGATCCTGGCGCTGGACCACGCGTGCGAGTGGGCCATCGTCGTCGCCCGTCAAACAGATCAAGCCTTTGGCATAGGCGGCCAGCTCTGCCGCGGTCGCGGCACACTCGCCGGGCTGGGCGTGTTTCGGCGCCCGCAGCTTCATCAGCGTGAGCAAACGGCAGAGGTTTTGATAACCGGCGCGGTTTCTTGCCAGCACCGGAAGCGAGACGACGCCGGCGTTTGGAGTTTTGATACTTATCTCGGCGCCGATGTGCGCCTTGAGTCCGTTCTTGTGGGCGGAAAGGTGAAATCGCGGCGCGCCGTAAACGCCGTCGCGATCGAGCAGCGCCATCGCCGGCATGTCAAACTCGAGCGCCGTGGCGATCAGTTCCTCAGGCACGGAGGCGCCTTCCAGAAAACTAAAAGCCGAACGGGCATGTAACTCGATATAAGACATTCCAAATCTCAATTCAGACGTCAGCTAAGAATCAGTACCGGGAGTGGTAGCGACCGGGTTGGTTCGCATGATCATTCCGTCCGGTTGCGTTTAAAGACCACGTTCTGACATACGAACTCGAACCCTGATCGCTACCACTCGCGGTAATCTTCAATCGTAGTTGCCTTCCACAAACCACATCTCACTGTTCAACTGCCGATAAATCCGATACAGCCCCGGCGGTTCGTTACTCGTCTTATTACTCGCCGCCACCGCCACGTCCCATTCGTCGCGCGCCCAGCGATCCTCGCGCCACCAGTCGCCCGTCGTCCGCCATGGACCAGCCGCTTGCAGCACCTTTCCGTAAACACTTCGCTGCTTGCCCCACGCGCTGATCTGCGTGGGCCAGCCTTGCTGGGTCTCGACCACTGCTCGCAAAGGCGGACGAAACATTCGCAAGCCAAGGCATTGACGATTGCCGATTGACGATTGACGATTGGTTTTCCTGGACGGCAACACAAACCTGTTCATGGCGAAGGCATCGGGACGATGAGTGTCGAGCAACGCGGGAGAGCCGATGTTTTCTTCACCAACCAGTTTCGCCAGGCGAGCGAGCGTAAGCTCCAATTTGTCTGGCGCCGGCGCGAGGGGCACAAACAATCCGTGCTGCACGACGCGCGGCTTCACCGGTTCACATGACAAAGAAACGGTCCGCACCGCGGCCACGGGCGGATGCATTTCCACGTCAAGCAATAGCAATTTCAAAAACACCTTGTGGTCGCGCATCGGATAAGGCAGCGATAAACGACGCTCATGAACAGTCTGATCTTCCAGTTGCAACTGCACCTGCAACTCATTCGTCGCCAGCGCGTAAGCGTTCAAAGCGGCGCACAACTGGTGCAACAGCCGCGCGAAGATGAACGACAGCGGCTCGATTTCGGCGACCGGATGATCCAGTTCCAGCGAATTTGCAAAAACAGGCGCGGACTGCTTGAGCCTTAACTGACGCTCCGTTTTCCCGGCCGCCAACTGCTGCAAGCGGATGCCTTCCTGGCCCAAGCGTTCGGAAACACCGGCGACAGGCAGCGACGCAAATTCAGCAAAGGTGCGAATGCCCCACAGCCGCAACGTCTCGAAGATCTCTGCCGCCTTTTTGCGCTCGACACCAACCAACTCGTAATGAAGCCGATCGATCGGAAACTCACCGAGACAGGTCAGTTCTTCACCGGGAGAAACAAACGTAACGCCGCCTAAATGCGTGGCCGCGTGAATCGCCGCGTCCGCGTTTGCGGCAATCGCCACGCTCACGGTCGCCTCGAGCCCGCCGTCGGCTGGTGATTGCTTCGCCCGGCGCATCACTTCATTCGCCAGTTGATAAGCCGAACCAAACAACAGCTCACAGCCGTCGACGTCGATCACCACCGTGCCTGCTTTCGTTTCCTCGACAAGCGGTGAAAACTCGTAGGCAAAGTCAGTCAGAGACAGGCCTGATGGGATTTGCTCGCTGTAGATACACGCAAACATGATCGGATTTACTCAGGCGACGGCGTGAGCTCTAAATTGACTCTCATTCAACGCGGGCCAAAAGGGCCGGCAACGATTCACGTTTACCGAGTTGGAACTCAAAAGATTTCGCGACCACTCGCCGTTGCCGTGCAGCTCGAGTGTCAGCGCCGCGCACGAACGCGTACACGCCTCTTCCGAAATCACGATGATGGCCGTCGGTCGATTTTCGACTGTGCGGCGAAAGCGATACCACCAGGAGGAGATGATCCGGCGCGCTTCTTTGCCCGCGACGTCGCCGATGTCGAGGATGACGAAGCCGAAGCCGCCCGCGTGTAACAACAGATCCGTCGCCTTGAACGCGTGCTCGAGATTGGCGGCACAACGGACCCACAGCAGCCGCTCGAAATCGATCCCCGCAGCGGCCGCCGACGCCGGCGCAAACGTGTCGTTCGTATCGACGAGCGCGCAGATCTCGTCATGCGTGGTCGCGTAAGCCAGCGCGGAGTAAAGCAGGCTCGTGCGGCCGGACGATCGTGGTCCAAAGATTTCGGTGATCGCACCGCGGGGAATGCCGCCGGTTAATGCATCGACTGCCGCAATGCCGGTGGAGAGAGTTTCCGGCGTGGTCTTCTCGTGGAGTTTGAACGCATCGCCAAAACGGCTGGCAATGTTCGCCTCGATCTCAGCTTTTGATAATGCACTTCTCATGGTTATATGTAACGCATGGCCACACGCAAATCTTCCGCTAGCGCAGCAAACGATCTGATTCCGCCGCGGCCTACGCTCACCTCGCTAAAAAATGCCGCCGCCGGCTGCAAGGCCTGCGATCTTTGGTTGAAAGGAACGCAGACCGTTTTCGGGGAAGGAAGCCGTCGCTCGCGCGTCATGTTCGTCGGCGAACAACCTGGCAACGAGGAAGATCTGACCGGCCAACCGTTTGTTGGTCCCGCCGGACGTTTGTTTGATAGCGCGCTGGAGGAGGCGGGCATCGATCGCAAACAAACGTACGTCACCAATGTTGTCAAACATTTCAAATGGGAGCCGCGCGGCAAACGCCGCATTCACAAGAAACCGAACTCGATGGAGATCGCTGCCTGCCGTCCCTGGCTGGAATCAGAAATCGCCGTCGTCAAACCCGACGTGATCGTGGCGCTCGGCGCTACTGCTGCCCAGTCTCTGCTGGGCCCGCAATTTCGCGTCACCAAACAACGCGGTGAATTCATCGAATCAGCCCTCGCTCCCTACGTGATGGCTACTGTTCATCCTTCCTCTATTCTTCGCGCGCCGGATGACGAAACCCGGCAGCTCGAATACCGACGTTTCGTCGATGACCTCAAAAAACTCGCCCGCGTAATCAAGTAAATCGCGTCCTTCGCACACCGTGGATTTAGCCCGGTGAGTGGTTTCAAATTGGCCGCCATCCGAGACCGTCCGACTGACCCCGAATGACGTGAGGCGGCCCAACGTTGATCACCGGGCTAAAGCCACGGTGTGAAAAAACACTTGACGTCGCGGCGAACATGTTCGAGAATGTTCGTACGATTTTCGGTTGTCAACGAAAATTGTTTTTGGTCCCCCCCCCAAGCAAGGCATTAAGGAGGCGAAGCAATGCCAATAACTGCGAAACAACGCAGAGTTTTTGAATTTATCAGAGGGTACTTCGAATCAAACGGTGAGTCACCCACCCTGGCCGAGATTGGCAGACATTTTCGGATTAGTTCTTCGGCCAGTGTTCACGGAATTTTGCTGGCGCTTGAACGGGAGGGTTTAATCAAGCGGACGCCGAATATCAGCCGCGGTATCACCATCGTCAAGCCTTCCCCGAACGGCGATGACAATCGCGCCGGCGAGATTCCGTTGGTCGGGATCGTTGCTGCGGGTCAGCCCATCGAGGCGCTTCTCAGCGATTGGATTGCTGTGCCTCGGGACCTGCAGGGACGTGGACGCACCTACGCGCTGCGCGTGCGCGGCGACTCGATGATTGAGAACAACATTCAGGACGGCGACATTATTGTGGTGAATTCACAGAACACCGCGGACAACGGCCAAGTGGTGGTAGCGTTTATCGATGGACCCAACGCGACGGTGAAGAAGTTCTATCGCGAGCCAGACTTCATTCGTCTCCAGCCCGCCAATCCACAATACAAACCCATGTTCATCAGAACGCCGGAACGAATTCAGATTCAGGGAGTGGTGACGGGACTGATCAGGAAATACGCCGCGCAAGCGCTATCCCCGACATGATCATCGCGCCCCCGGCAATCGTCCGCCACTCTAATTTCTCGCGCAGCACGACCAGGCCCAGGAGCACGGCTACGACCGGTGTGACGAGCGAGATCATCATCGTCTTCGTGACGTCCATGTGGTGGATCAGCCAGTAGTAAAGCAGAAACGCAATCACTGACCCGACGATCGCCAGATAAAACAACGACACTAACGCCAGCGGCGTCCAGCGATAGTGAAGCGGGTTTCCTTCCAGCGGGATGCCGATCAGCAACAGCGGAATGAGACCGAAGAACATCTGGCCCGCGGCAAGTATGGCCGGCTCGAGTTTCCGGCCGTGCGCTTTGACCAACACGTTCGAGTAGGCAACAAAAACCGAGCTCGAAACCACCGCCACGCACCCCGCCAACGCTAGTCCACCCGCGATCGAGAGTTGATTTGAAAACACCACGCCGACGCCGCAGATGCCGAGTACGACGCCGACGATCTTCGGCCACGTCAGACGCTCGGACGGAAGATGAAGGTGCGCGATTACCAGGCCAAACGCCGGCGTTGTCGCCTGCAGGAGCGCCGCCAGGCCCGAGGAGATGTATTGTTCGGCCCAAAAGATCAGGCCGTAATTCAGACTGAACGACAACACGCCGGTGACCGCCAGTAAAATCCAGTCGCGACGCTGCCTGGGCAGAGAAATGCGGCGAGCGAAAATGACCAGCAGGATGATCGCGCAGGCGATCACAAACCTGACGCCGGCGAACGTGAGTGGCGGCAGATCGGCGAGACCGAGCTTGATGAATAACCACGTGGATCCCCAGATGCCGCAGAGTAGCAGCCAAACGAGACGCGCTTTCATTTAACGTAAAGCCGCGCAGCAAGCGAACCGCGAATCACTTGCTGCGCGGTGATCTATCTCCCGGGCAGAATTAAAACTTCACGCCTGAGCCGGAGCGGGTTTGATGACGGCGAACACTGCCGACGCCGGATCTTGCAGAATCGCGAAACGACCGATGTTTGGAATATCTTCGGCTGGCCGGATCACTGTGCCTTCGTTGTCCGTAGTTTTTTGCACCGTCTCATCGCAGTCGTTCACGGCGAAGTAGGGCATCCAGTGCGGCGGAATCGGACCCATCAGGGGAGTAATTTCATACATGCCGGCAATACCCTCGCCGGCATTTTTGAAAACCGTGTATTCCATCGGCCCTGGCAAAACTTCCCGGCTCCAGCCAAACAGCATCGAGTAGAAATCTCCGGCTTTTTGCGTGTCGCTCGTGCCGAGCTCGTTCCAACACAAGGCCCCGATAGCTCGATAGACGCCCACCCCCTGATGACCTTTCGGCTGCCAAACAGCGAAAACCGGGCCGGTCGGATCTTTAATAATTGCCATGCGTCCGTTGGGACCGACGTCGAATGGTTCTTTGATCACGCTGCCGCCAGCCGATATCGCCTGCGCGGTCGCATCGTCGGCATTATCTACGTAAACATAGCTGAGCCAGTGCGACGGCATTCCCTGTTGCAGCATGTCATTCGACAACTGGTAAAGTCCGCCAACGTCCTTACCGTTGAGCTTGATGATCGTGTAAATCCCGGCGGGACCCATTGACTCGTCGTGGTAATCCCAACCAAAGAGTTGCGTGTAAAAATTCTTGGCAGTGCCGGCGTTGGTAGTGCCGAGTTCGACCCAACAGAAGCTGCCGGGTTTTTGAGTGGGGAGTTCCTGCATTCGCGCTTCGGTCATCGGTCCAATCCTCCTTAGTGGAGCGGTACTCTATCACCGTACCGCAAAGAGGCACAAAGCGGACACGAAGAAGCACAAGAAAGACAGTTTCAAACGTCTCGCTTGTGCCTTTTGCGTCTGTCTTGTGCCTCTTCGCGATGCAAAAAACGAAATGCGCTACTTCCAGCAAGCTGAAAGCAGCGCAATCCGTTGTCTTACAGTCAGCCGAAGCTTTCTATAAGATGGCAACAAGAGCATGTACACGCTCGAGTTGCCTGATTTGTATCCCGATGACTAACTGGCGGTCAGTCAGTCGCCGGTCAGCACTCGAAATGTTTTCACAAATCTCGCGTTCCGAAGAACGCGGTGCCGTTAGGTTTTTGTTTTGGTGGCTTTTCCTCCACCGCCGATTACGCTCCGGCAACGAAGCTCAACTTTCGCTGAGCCGCTTCGCTCCCTTTGGCGGGTCCTTGCCTTAGGGTGCCACTCGTTTTTATCCGAATGGCTCGAGAAAGTCTCGCAACCTTCTCTAGCTGAGCCTTTCGGCTCTGACTCGGGCGTCAGTAGAATCGGTAGCCGCCTACCTTTTCTCTCGCTCGGGCGTCACCGCACCGATTGCCGATCCCTTTGTCAGTCTCGAGCGCCGCAACGCTCGCGACGGGGAGAGTTATACTCCTGAGCTGTTTTTAGATCAAATTTTTAGGTGTTTTATTTCCGAAGAAATTTTTTCGCGTACAACTTCCATCTCTTCGTCGCTTTTATACTTCGTTCTGGGCCAGAAGAAACCTTTCAATCCATCCTTGCGGCGACGCGGAACAATGTGCACGTGCAAGTGGGGAACACTCTGGCTGACACGATTATTCATCGCCACAAAACTTCCCTCTGCTTCCATTGCTCGCTCGATGACGCGCGAAAGTAATTGAGCATTCTTGAAAAAAGGTTCGACTTGCGCGGCCGGAAGATCTCCGAGCGTTTCGTAGTGCGCCCGCGGTACCAGTAACGTGTGCCCCGGAAACAGCGGCCGGTGATCTAGAAAGGCCAGCGTGTTTTTGTCTTGGTAAACCACTACCGCCGGAACTTCCCCGGACACAATTCGGCAGAACAGACAGTTTTCTTCCGTCATCGCAAATCGTCCCTTCGTTTATTAGCCGCCCGCGCTTAGTTTGCCGCGCCGAGAACTTCGTCAAATCCGGGCCTGACGAAATCTCGCGCTTCCGGAAAATACTTTTCCACTCGCCGGCGTAGTCGTTCCAGTTGCAACATCAATGGCACGATCGATTCGCCACGTGCCGGCAGCGAAAGCTGCACCAGCCGCCATGCCGCCATCGAACGATCGATCCCAATCAGCGCCACTTTCGCCGAACCGTCGGAATCCTTTGGAAAATCGGCCAAATCGGGCTCGTCTTCCCATCCGTCGTCGTGGCAGGAGAGCGCACGCATGAGCTTCACCGCTATCTGATACTGATACCACTGAATGACCTCGCGCGCATCCTCGAGCTCGTCCGATTGCTCGCCGCCGGCATCACACGCGCACACATCTGCAATCTCAATCACCTGGTCAAACTCGCGAAACCAATCGCTCGCCGCATTCGCATATTTCTTTCCGGCGCGCGCGAGCGGATGGTTGTCGACGAGCTGGCGGCGGCGCTTGCGCGTCTTTACTTCTTCTTCCGGAATGTTGCTAAGATCGATACCGGCCTCCCTGGCCCAATCGGCAATCATCCCGTGCGTGTCCAGCAGGATCGAGTTGAGCTTGCGCCAGAAAGCTTCGTTGTGAAGGTCGTGCGTCGCCGCCGATCCATTGTGGTCCACCTGCTCGGTGGCAAACACGAGACAGCGCGAAGTCAGTGGACATCGTTCACACCAACGATCGCAATAGTTGTAAATACCCGAAATCAAGTCAGGACTACTGGCCAGTTCGGTGAGGCTTCTACGTCGCATTGAAATGTCTCCTTGAAGATGAGGATTTAAGGTTGGCGCATTGTACTGTAGACTCACGCGAATATGAAATCGTTAAAGCGCATCGCTGCCTTTCGCTCGCTGTTGCTGCTGCTGGTGCTGGCGTGGTCCAGCACGATCTCAGCGCAACAGGGTCAGAAAACTGTCAGCTACGGATTCGTCAGTCCGAACACAGCGCAGAACCTTAAACTCGAACAGGCGATGGCCGGCATGAACTCACCAGCGGAAACGGAGTTGCGCCGGAAAGCGATCAATCTGAGCTGCGTGGTGCGCACGAAGATTGGCGCGTTTAGGGCGTTGGGAGCGTGGAGCGACGGCGCCGAGCATTCAGTGATGGTGCGCTTCACGAGCGATGAAGACACGCTGCGCTACGTCGTTTCGCGGATGGGCCGCGACGCGCAGCAGAAGTACGTCATCTATTTTCATCCTGAACAAAGCGGCTCAGTTAATCTTTACACGCTGCGGGCGCGTTCGAAAACGCGAAATCTGCGCGCGTTGTCGGCGGCGCTCGCGCGCGCGGGAATTCCATTCAGCACCATCGTCCCTTTGAACGGGACCACCGCCATCTACATCATCGATTTGGAACACGATCTGCGCGAGAAGATTTTGAATGCCGCACGAATACTGAGGGCGCGCGTCGACTCGGTGGCCGGCACAGCAAAGCTCTTTGGCGACGACGACCGGCAGAAGGCCAAAACGCTTTTCGACCTCGTGACGAAACACTACGAAGCGGATAACCCGAACCTGCCGCCCACGTGCGACGCACAGAAACCGCGGCCTCCCGCTCACCGAAATTAGCAACTATGAAGTCAAAGAACCCCTGCATTACCGTCACTGTCACCGAAGCTCTCGAGCGTCTGCCCGGGCCGGAAGGTCAACGCTTCGCGACCGTGTTCGAACACGGCGGTTTGCTGGTCGAGATCTACGCGCCCCGCGGCACCGATCCACAACAGCCACATACGCGCGACGAGATCTACTTCGTCGCGTCAGGCACCGGCGAGTTCGTCTGCGGCGACCGGCGCACCACATTCGGACCCACCGACATTCTCTTCGCTGCTGCCGGCGTCGCGCATCGTTTCGAAAACTTTTCCGGGGATCTGACGGTTTGGGTGATGTTCTACGGTCCCGAGGGCGGTGAAGAGTCTTAGCAGTGTCGCCTAGGAAATCGATCCGTGTCCATCCGTCAAATCCGTGGCTAAGGTTTCACCGCTTTCGCAAACGCCGAAGCACTTAGCGTGTTCAGCACTTCGGTTTTTCTAACCCAGCCGCGGCGGGCCATCGCGACCCCAAACTTCACATTGTTCAGCGCGCCCATCGAATGGGCATCGACCGAAATCACAAACTTGATCTTGCGCTGGCGCGCCTCACGCACCCAGCGCGGCTCCAGGTCCAGCCGGTACGGATCGCCGTTGATCTCGATCGCCGCACGCGATTCGGCAATCACGTCGAGAATGCGTTCGATGTCACACTCGAACGGCGGTCGCCGCTGAATCAAACGTCCCAGCGCGTGGCCCCAGATCTTGAACACCGGCTGCCGCATCGCGTTGACGATCCGCTCCGTCATCTTGCGCGAATCCATTTTGTAACGCGCGTGTACGCTCGCCACAATGCAATCCATCTGCTCCAAAATGCGATCCGGATAATCGAGATTGCCGTCGGCAAGAATGTCTGACTCGGTGCCGCGCAGGATCTTCACCTTCGTCTTGCTTTGCACTTCGTCGATCTCGTCCCACTGCCGGTACAACTCTTCGACCTTCAAACCGCCGGCGTAAAATGCAGTGGGCGAATGATCGGTGATCGTGATGTACTTCATGCCCATCGCCTCGGCGGCGCCGACCATCTGTTCGAGTGTGTGCTTCCCGTCGGAGTAAGTCGTGTGGCAATGCACCATGCCTTTGATGTCTTCGAGCGTCAGCAGATCTTCAGGCAGTTTGCCGGCGACGGCGGCTTCGATCTCGCCCTGATCTTCGCGCAACTCCGGCGGCACGTATTGCATGCGCGCGCGCTCGTAGAGCTCTTCTTCAGTGCGCGGCAAACCCTTTGCAGATCGTTTCCCGTTCACGATACGAGCCGTGACTTTGTCGACGTGCGCTTGCGATCCCGTGCGTGCAAAAAGCGAGGTGGCAAACTCCGCCGGCGTAACCGCGGTGAACGAAACCACGGCACTGTCGGCAAACTGCGCAACGCAGTTGTTAGCTTCGCCATCGACAGCCGAAATGATTAGCGGAAACCTACGAAAGTGCTCGACGAGCGCGGCGGGCTTTTTCCCGCTTGCGACGATCTCGATCGTTCCGACTGTTTCCACCGAACGGCGCAAAGAACCCGCAAAGCTGATGTCGCTCAGCCCGCGATTCGTTTTCATGTATTCAATCACGCGCTCGGCGGTGCTCAACGCGTGATGCAGGTGCAAACGCTCGCGCGGCTTTTCTTTCGGCTGGGTGATCTGCTCGAGCAAACGCTTTTCCGTCTTCGCGCCGAAGCCTTTCAGATCGCGCAGCTTTCCCGCTTCGGCCGCCGCCTTCAATTCGTCGACGGAACTGATTCCGAGTTCGTCGTGGAGCTGTTTGATCTTGGCAAGACTCAATCCGGGCACCACCGACAACTGAACAATTCCGGGCGGAAACTCTTTGCGCAGGTCGTTCAGGACTGACGACTCGCCGGTCAAATAAAGCTGCTTGATCTGCGAGGCGAGCGCGCCGCCGATGCGCGGCAAGGTCGTCAAAAGATCCTCGCGCACTAATCTATCCAGGTCGCCGACGGCCTGAATCGATCGCGCGCCCGCGTTGTAGGCCTTCGCTTTGAACCGCGATTGTCCGCCGCGCAACTCCATCAATTGCGCAATCTCCTGCAGTGCGGCCGCGATTCCAAACTTGTCGAGTTGTGGCTTCTGCTCGGGCATCGATCTACACTAACTTAATCATGGCCATCGCAACAATCAATCCTACTACGGGCGAAACTGTCAGAATTTTTGACGAACTAACTGCGGCGCAGATCGAACAAAAGCTGCAACTCGCCGCCGGCGCCTTTGAAACACACCGCCGCACGTCCTTCGTCGATCGCGCGCGCTCGATGACGCGCGCGGCCGAGATTCTCGAATCAGAGAAACGGGAATTCGGCCGGTTAATGACGACTGAAATGGGCAAACCGCTCAAGGCCGCTATCAGCGAAGCGGAAAAATGTGCGTGGGTCTGCCGCTACTACGCTGAAAACGCGGAACGCCATCTCGCTGATCAAATCGTGGAAACGAATGCGAAGCGGAGTTATGTGAAGTTCCAACCGCTCGGTCCGGTGCTGGCCGTGATGCCGTGGAATTTTCCGTTCTGGCAGGTATTTCGTTTCGCCGCGCCGGCGTTGATGGCCGGCAACGTCGGACTTTTGAAACACGCCTCAAACGTGCCGCAGTGCGCACTCGCCATCGAAGAGATCTTTCGGCGCGCCGGTTTTCCCGCAGGCGCGTTTCAGACGCTGCTTATAGGGTCTGACAAAGTCGAGAGTGTTTTGAACGATCCGCGCGTCGTCGCCGCGACGCTCACCGGCAGCGAGCCGGCAGGTGCGAGCGTCGCCAGTATTTCCGGCAAGCAGATCAAGAAGACTGTTTTAGAACTCGGCGGCAGCGATCCATTCATCGTGATGCCGTCAGCGAATCTCAACGAAGCGATCAAGACCGCGGTGCAGGCGCGCACGATCAATAACGGCCAGTCGTGCATCGCGGCGAAGCGCTTCATTGTTGCTTCTGAAATCTACGACCACTTCGAGCAGGGATTTGTCGACCAGATGAAATCACTGGTCGTGGGTGATCCGTCCGAAGAGAAAACCGATATCGGGCCGCTGGCGACGCCGCAAATCCTCGACGATTTGGACGGACAGGTGAAGAAGGCGGTGTCGTCCGGTGCGCGCGTCCTCACCGGCGGCAAGCGACTCGATCGTCCCGGAAATTTTTATGAACCAACCGTGCTCGTCGATGTCGATCCAGCCACGGAAGTCTCGTGCGAGGAGATCTTCGGCCCCGTCGCGATGCTGTTTCGCGTTAACAACATCGACGAAGCGATTCGCCTCGCAAACGCCACCACCTTCGGCCTCGGCTCAGCCGCCTGGACCAACGACGCGCGCGAGCAACAACAGTTCATCGACGAACTCGAAGCCGGCTGCGTGTTCATCAACGGCATGGTCGCTTCCGATCCGCGACTGCCGTTCGGCGGCGTCAAACATTCCGGCTACGGCCGCGAACTCGCGGAGTTTGGCATCCGCGAGTTCGTGAACATCAAGACCGTTTGGATTGGGGAGAGTAAAGCGGCCACGGATGACACGGAGTAACACTGGCCGGTTCAACTGCCGGCGGTTCAGCCGCCTGTTCCAAGCGCAGAACGTCAGCGAGCTCTTGCAAATCAGACGTGCCGGCGGTAGGCGACAGCGCCCTTCGCCGGCGTTTGATGACGATTGTCCGATCCATTTCCAGCGTAATCTCAGTTCGTATCTTCATCGTTGTCCCCTCTCTCACGGGCTTAATCACCTCGCGAATCACTCGCCACAGAATGCGCGGACGAAACAGCGTCGACGGCGGCTCCAACATGCTAAATACGCGCAACAACGCGCGGCGCACAACGACGTCGCGCGTCGTCAGTTGCAGCACGTGATTCATGTAGCGATGCATGAACGTCGTCATCACCGAAGGCGAACCGCCCTCGGTCTCGCGGTAGCGATAGTCTTCACCGGTCGCGAGTAGCCACGGCGCTTTGTTTACCTTCGCCAGGCGACGTTGAAAACGTCGCGCGAACCCGCCGAAGCTGCCGTTCGCCTGAAGCTTCTGCTGTTCGCGCAAACAATCTCGCAGCGTCAACGCTCCGAACGCCGCGATCGTCATTCCCTGTCCGTAAACCGGATTGAAAGCACAGACAGCATCGCCTAGAACGACGAAGTTTTCCGGCAGTTCTTTCGCGCTTTCGAAATGACGCAGCCGGTTCTCCGTCGCACGGTGCGTGCGGATCGGCGCGATCGGCTCGGCGGCGCGAATCGCGTCCGCGATGATGGGCACCGGCAGTGATTCCGCGAACTCGAGAAAACCCTGCTCGTCGCTGGGCGGGAAATCGTGACCGCCGCCGATGAGCGTCACCAGCCAGCGATTGCCTTCGACCGTGAACAGAATTCCGCCACGCTTCCGTTCCGGCGGCGCCGACTGCACGTAAGCGGCCGACCAGTCGCCATCGAAGTGCTCAGGAATGCGATACAAGCGGCTCGCGTAACCGATATGCGCGTTGACGCTCGTTTCCTGCGGCGGTTCATAACCGAGATCTTCAAGCCAGCGCGGCGCGCGCGACGCGCGGCCGGTCGCATCGACGATCAAATCGGCGTCTAACTGCTTCGCAACGCGACGATCGGCTTCCGCAGCACGCGGACTGATCAGTACGCCCGTCAAACGGTTCGACTCCGCACCGCGCAAGACCCGCAAGACTTCCATGTTGTCGCGAATCTCGATCTTCGGGTTCTGCGCCAACCGGCGGCGCACGTGCAAGTCGAGCATCGGCCGCATGAACGCCAGCACTTTCAAATCCGACGGAAACCTGACGCCCCAACCCGGGCGCGTGAACCACGCCACTTCATTCGCCATGTCGATCTGCGGCGCGCCCGCGGCAATCATTTCGTCCTGGAGTTTGGGGAAGAGCTCTTCGAGTATCTGGCGGCCGCGTAACATGAGGCCGTGAACATGGTTCGCCTGAGGAATGCCTTTGCGCACGTCCGAGTTGTCGGGGTAAACATCGCGCTCGAGTAAGGTGACGCGATCGAAGTAGTCGGACAGCACGCGCGCGGCTAACAGTCCGGCCAAACTGCCGCCGAGCACCAGGGCGTGCCGGCGGTTTGCGTTCGCTCTTGTGTTCATTCCGTACCTCCTAAATAATCCTGGCGTCGAAAATACGTGGCCCGCCGCCGGGCGTATTTAGAAAGCTCTGAGATTGTTCTCAAAAAGTTCTGAAAGCCAATGCTGAACCGACGATGACCAGTCGACCGGAAAAGCGCATTTACTCCTTCGACGTCTTTCGCGTCGACCCGGCGGAGCGCCTGCTTTTCAAGGAAAATCGCGAAGTGCCGCTCACGCCGAAAGTTTTCGATACGCTGCTGGTTTTGCTGGAGAACAGCAGTCACGTGCTGACGAAACAGGAGCTGATGCGGAAAGTCTGGCCGGACAGCTTTGTCGAAGAGAACAACCTCGCGCAGAACATTTCGATCCTGCGCAAAGCTCTCGGCGACGAGTACATTCAGACGGTGCCGAAGCGTGGTTATCGTTTCGTCGCGCCGGTGAGCATCAGCGAGGACGAGACGATCGTCGTCCACGAGCGGGTGCAGAAGCGCATCGTCGTCGAAACGACAGACGACACGGATGAGGTGGATGAAACGCATTTAGAGAAACTGCTTGCGCATCCACCGCAGACGATGTACGCGCGCAGCGGCGACGTGAACATCGCGTACCAAGTCGTCGGCGACGCGCCGCTCGATCTGGTGTTCGTGATGGGTTGGGTTTCGCACCTCGAGTATTGCTGGCGCGAACCGAGCTTCGCGCGGTTCCTGCTGCGGCTCGCTTCGTTTTCGCGTTTGATCCTGTTCGACAAACGCGGCACCGGGCTCTCCGATCGCGTGCCGATCAATCAACTGCCGACGCTCGAACAACGCATGGACGACGTGCGCGCGGTAATGAACGCCGTCGGCTCGGAACGCGCGGCGCTTTGCGGCGTTTCCGAAGGCGGCCCGATGTGCAGTCTCTTCGCGGCGACTTATCCGGAGAAGACGCTCGCGCTGGTGATGATCGGCACGTACGCCAAACGCATCCGCGACGCTGATTACCCGTGGGGACCGACCGCCGAAGAGCGCGAACACTTTTTCGAGCTGATGCGCCGCGATTGGGGCGGTCCGGTCGGCATCGAGGAACGCGCGCCGACGCTCGCGCACGATCCGAAGTTTCGCGAGTGGTGGGCCGCATTCCTGCGCACCGGCGCGAGTCCGGCCGCGGCAGTGGCCTTGACGCAGATGAATGCAGAGATCGACGTGCGCAACGTGCTGCCGTCGATCCGCGTGCCCTCGCTGGTGATTCATCGCCGCGACGATCAGTGTTTGAAGGTAGATGAGGGCCGCTTCGTCGCCGAACGCATTCCGGGCGCGAAGTTCGTCGAGCTACCCGGAAACGACCACCTGCCGTTCGCCGGCGATCAGGATGCCATCCTCGACGAGATGGAAGAGTTTTTGACCGGCGTGCGCCACACGCTCGAACCCGACACTGTGCTGGCGACGGTTTTGTTTACGCGCATCGCGGGCGTGGATGAACGGCTGCGGCAAAGCAACTGGGAAGAGTTGTTGCGCCGTTTGCGCGCGCACATCGCGAAGGAAATCGAATGGTTTCGCGGGCGCGAGATCGACATGATCGGCGATCGGCCGCTGGCGATTTTCGACGGGCCGGCCCGTGCTGTCCGTTGCGCGTTGGCGATTACCGAGTATGCCTCGCGACTGGGTGTGGAGACGCGCGCCGGACTGCACACCGGCGAGGTTGAAATTATTGACGGCCAGGTCGCCGGCGTCGCCGCGCAGATCGGCGAGTGCGTGGCAAACGAAGCCGGCGCCGGTGAAGTGCTGGTGTCGAGCACCGTGAAAGATCTGGTGGCGGGTTCGGGAATCAACTTCGAGGATCGAGGGATTCGCGTGATGTCGGATTGCGGCGAGTGGCGGCTGTTCTCGGTGCAGCGAACAGCGAAAGGAGACGCATGAAATATCCTTTCGCGGATCTGGAGCTGGCGCGGCGGTTGGAAGGTACCGAAGCGCGCAGCAACGCCGGGTTTGTTGAAGCTCGCGCGAAGGCGTTTCCGAATTTGGGCGCGCAGTGGATCGAGGTCGGCGGTACGTTTGCGATGTTTGACGGGCCGGGTTCGCCGATCACGCAGACGTTTGGTTTGGGAATGTTCGAACCGCCGTCTGCCGCACACTTCGATCGCCTCGAACAGTTTTTCCTCGAGCGTGGCGCAGACGTGTTTCACGAAGTCTGCCCGCTCGCCGATCCCACGACGTTTGCGCTGTTGAGCGAACGCGGCTACAAGCCGATCGAGTTTTCCAACGTGCTGTACCGGCCGATCAGTGCTGACTTGCGCCTCGACGCGGCGCGCAACGAGCAGATTCGCGTGCGGCGCATCCGCGACGATGAAGTAGATCTGTGGGCGCAGACGATGTTCGAGGGTTGGAGTGAGTTTACGGAAGTCGCAGACTTTCTTCGCGACCTCGGTCACGTGAGCGCGCGCTCCAGGTCGCTCCCGTTTCTGGCGGAGCTCGACGGCAAACAGATCGCTGCCGGCGCGTTGTCGATCAACGATGACGTCGCGCTGCTCGCGGGCGCGAGCACGATTCCCACCGCGCGGCGGCAGGGGGCGCAGAACGCGTTGCTCGAGGAGCGACTGCGCTACGCGGCCACTCGAGGGTGTAACGTCGGCATGATGGTGACGCTGCCCGGCAGCGGCTCGCAGCGCAACGCCGAGCGACACGGATTTCGGGTTGCTTACACACGAACCAAATGGGTATTGCAAGGGGGACAATAACAAGATGCAGGATTTTGAGAAGCTCGGCGCGTTTTATCTGGGCCGTCCGTTCGATCTCCAACACAAGAAGCCAAAAGAAGGTCTGCTGCTCTACGATTCGAAAGACCTCGTGACTCACGCTGTCTGCGTCGGCATGACCGGCAGCGGCAAAACCGGGCTGTGCATCGCGCTGCTCGAAGAAGCGGCCATCGACGCTATTCCGGCAATCATCATCGACCCGAAGGGCGATCTCAGCAACCTGCTGCTGACGTTTCCGAACCTTGCGGCTGACGACTTCAAGCCGTGGCTGAACGAAGGCGAGGACGCCGCGCAACAAGCGCAACTCTGGAAAGACGGGCTCGCCAAGTGGGGCCAGGACGGCGCACGCATCAAGCGCTTGCGCGACAGCGCTGACTTCCGTATCTACACGCCCGGCAGCAACGCCGGCTTTCCCGTTTCGATTCTCAAGTCGTTTGACGCACCGAACGGAAGCGTCAGAGACGACAGCGAACTGCTCGCCGAACGTATCAATACCACCGTCACCAGCCTGCTCGGTCTGATCGGCATCACCGCCGATCCGTTGCGCAGCCGCGAACACATCCTGATTTCCAACATTCTCAACCAGGAGTGGTCTAACGGACGCAACCTCGACATCGGCGGGTTGATTCAACAGATCCAATCGCCGTCGATCACGAAAGTCGGCGTGATGGATCTCGACTCGTTCTTTCCGGCGCCGGATCGTCTCGAACTGGCGATGGCGTTGAATCATCTGCTCGCGTCGCCGAGTTTTGCGAGCTGGATGGAAGGCGAACCGCTCGACATTCAACAGTTGTTGCACACGCCAACCGGCAAGCCGCGGCTGTCGATCTTCTCAATCGCGCACCTCGGCGATGCGGAGCGGATGTTCTTCGTCTCGCTGCTGCTGAATCAGGTGCTCGGCTGGATGCGAACGCAGTCGGGCACCACCAGCCTGCGCGCGATTCTCTACATGGACGAGATTTTTGGTTACTTCCCGCCGGTCGCGAATCCGCCGTCGAAGTTGCCGTTGTTGAGCTTGCTGAAGCAGGCTCGCGCCTTTGGTCTCGGCGTTGTGCTCGCGACGCAGAACCCGGTCGACCTGGATTACAAAGGGCTCGCGAATGCGGGCACGTGGTTCATTGGCCGGCTGCAAACCGAGCGCGACAAGGCGCGCGTGTTGGAAGGCTTGGAAGGCATCGCGGCCGGAACGGGTCAGGCGTTCGACAAGCAGGGCATGGAGCAGATACTCGCGGGGCTCAGTAACCGGATCTTTCTGCTCAACAACGTGCACGACGATGCGCCGGAGGTGTTCGAAACGCGCTGGGCCATGTCGTACCTGCGCGGGCCACTCACGCGGGCGCAGATCAAAGCGCTGATGGATCCGCTCAAGTCAGAATCCCAATCCTCGCAAACAGCCCCTTCACCTGCAACACCGTCGCCGACAGTTTCAACTCCTCCCTCAACCAATCAACAAAGGCCGATCTTGCCGGCGGAGATCACGCAGTATTTCATTCCCGTTCGGTCAGCCGGCAACGCGACGCTCACGTACCAACCGATGCTCCTCGGCTTCGCTGAGATTCATTACAGCAAGTCCAAATCGATCGACCTGACGGAACAGCTAACGCTGCTCGCGCCGTTCGGCGACGGCCCGATCGATCTCGACTGGGCTGACGCGAAACCGCTGAACGTTCCCGTTGAAGATCTCGAGTCCGAGCCTCATTCCGGTGCTCAATTCGCTGACGTTCCGTCCAAAGCGGCGAAACCAAAGAGCTACGCCACCTGGCGCAAAGATTTTGCGAGCTGGATCTATCAAAACCAGCGCGCCGAATTGTTCGAGAGTCCGAGCCTCGAGGTCGCTTCCAATCCCGGTGAATCGGAGCGCGACTTCCGCGTTCGCCTGCAGCAGCTCGCGCGCGAGCAGCGCGATCAGGCGGTTGAGAAGCTGCGCCAGAAATACGCGCCGAAGTTTGCACAGTTGGAGGACCGAAAGCGTCGCGCGGAACAGGCGGTCGCACGCGAAGCCGAACAGGCGAAGGATCAGAAGCTACAGACCGCCATCTCTTTCGGCGCCACGCTGCTGTCGTCGTTTATGGGCCGCAAGCGCACGAGCATGTCGACGCTGGGCCGCGCTACGACGGCCGTGCGCGGTGTCAGCCGCTCGATGCGCGAAGCGGATGACGTCGGTCGCGCCGAAGACAATGTCGCCGCCGTGACGCAGCGGCTCGCCGATCTCGAAGCGGACTTCAAAGCCGAAGCTGACACGCTCGAGCGCTCTTTCGATCCACAGTCAGAACCACTCGACACGGTCAGCCTGAGGCCGACCAAGGCAAACATCAACGTCAAATTACTAACGCTGGTTTGGGCGCCCTATCACAACGACGTGCAAGGCCTGACGCCTGCGTGGGAGTAAACACCGGATGAAAATCCCGATCAAATACGGCTTGCTGACTGCCGCCGGGCTCATTGTTTGGGTGCTCGTCACTCACGCGCTGATCGCGAACCCGAACTCTATCGTGCACAAACTCGGCGCACCCATTTTCTTCAACGTGCTGCACTTCATCATGATCTTTCTCGGACTGAAGGCTTACGAACGCGAGAAAGGTGAAAAGCCTTTTTTCAAAGAAGCGGTGAAGACGGGTGTTTCGATTGCCTTCGTGTTCGCGCTCGCGGCCAGCTTGTTCTTCGTTATCGTCGTGTTCGCGATCGGCACGAGATGGATGGGCGGCGAGCCCGGTGCGGCAACTACGCCGGCCTGGATCGTGATAGTGCAGGCGTTTGCCGGCCTGTTTATCGGCACGCTGATCTTCGGTTTGATCTACTCGACCGTCATCGCGTTCTTCGTAGCGCGACGATTGTCAGACCAGGCGAGAACCTGATCGGGGATGTTTCACGGCACGAGCACGACCTTGCCGATGTTCTTTCGCTGCTCGAGGTACTGGTGAGCTTTGCCGACGTCGTCAAATGAGAAGGCCTGATCCACGTACGGCCGCACCCAACCTTCTTCAACGCCGCGGAGAATGTCGCGCATCCAGAGCGCGATTTTTTCCGGCTCGTGCCACATGTGGCCGAGGTTCAGGCCAAACACGCCGCGGTTCTTGTTGAAGAGCCGAAGCGGATGAAAGAACGGCGTCTGCACCGCTGCTTTCAATAACTTCAACTTGCCGCTGAGGCCGTTCGCGGAAGCCGTGGAAACGCCAAACATTCCGAGCCGGCCCGTGTGCCGCAGCGCCTCGAAACTCTTCTTCCAATGCGCACCGCCAATCGGATCGATGATCAGATCGACGCCGCGTCCGTTGGTGAGTTGCATCAGCGCCGGCACCCAGTCCTGACCGCGATAATCGATTGCGTGTTCCAGCCCACGCTCGGCCAGAAACTTGTGTTTCGAAGGACTGGCAGTGCCGTAAGTCACTGCGCCGATCTTCTTCGCGATGTCGATGGCCGCAAGGCCGACGCCGCCGCCGGCATTGTGAATCAGCACTGACTCACCGGCATGCAGCGAACCCATCACCACGAGCAAGCCGTAGGCGGTCAGATAATTCACGGGAATCGCCGCCGCCTGTTCGAACGTGAGCTTTTCGGGCTTGTCGAAGACCTGCGTCGTTTTCACGGAGACCATCTCCGCCTGGCCGCCGAAACGCGTCATCGCCGCAACCGACTTGCCGACGAACGACGTGTTGACGCCCTCGCCAACCGACTCGATCACGCCGCTCACTTCATAACCCATCACGCACGGCTTCGGCGGCGAGTCGGGATACAAACCCTGGCGCGAGAGGATGTCGGCGAAGTTCAGCCCCGCCGCGCGAACCTTGATTACCACTTCGCCGGCCTGGGGTTGCGGATCCGGTTTCTCCTGGACCTTCAGCACGTCGATGCCGCCGGTTGCTGTCGTCACAATTTGTCGCACGGTTTCATCTTATCAGTGTTACTCTTTGGCACCAATGATTAGGACCATAGCGCTCGCGCTGGTTGTCGTGCTGCTGGCGGCTGTCGCCTGCACGAAACCCAATTCCAAGCAGTTGACCCTGGCGGTCGTCGAAGGCGTCGAAGGCGAGGCGCTCAAACAGGCCGCACTCGATTACGAAGCGCAAACGGGCGTGCACGTGCAAATCGCGCAGTTTCCTTACGCCAATCTTTTCGAGAAAGAGTTGATAGATCTAAACTCGCGCACCGGCGCCTACGATCTGATCATGATGGACGATCCGTGGTTCCCGCGTTTTGCCGGCAGCCAGTTTTTGACCGACCTCACGCCGCTGCTTGCAAAACGAGGACAGTCAGGACCGGACGCGGATTTCGTCGCCAGCTCCGTCGCCGTTTGCCGCCATCCCTATCAAATCGGCGCGCTCTTCGCGCTGCCTTACGTCGGCAACTCGCAGTTGTTTTTCTATCGCAAGGATCTGTTTGCGAAGTACGGGTTGAAAGAGCCGGCGACGTGGAACGATGTGCTCGCCGCGGCGCAGACCATTCAGGAAAAGGAACCCGCTGCGAACGGCGGAAAGATGTACGGCTACGTGATGCGGGCCGCGCAGGGCAACGCGGCGGTCGCCGACTTCATGCCGATCTTCTGGGCGTTTGGTGCGGAGATGTTCGACGCGAACGGCAAACCGACCGTCAACACTCCCGCAGGAATCGCGGCGCTGCAATTTATGTTGGAGCTCGGAAAGTACTCGCCGCCGGGCTACGCGAGCTTCAACGCCGACGAAGTGAGCGCACACCTGCTGCAAGGCACGGCGGCGATGTCGATCAACTGGCCGGCGTGGATCAGCGCGTTCAGCAATCCGGCGAAATCGAAAGTGATCGGCAAGATCGAATTCACGACGCTGCCCGACGCCGCCAAATCGGGGCAGGCCGAGATCGGCAACTGGCTGATCGCGATCCCGCGTTACTCGCAAAATGCCGAAGCAGCGATGGATTTTCTGCTGTGGGCCACGAGTGCCGAACAGATGCGCCGCTCCGCCGAACGCGGCAATCCACCGACGCGCAAGTCTCTGTTTCAGGACCCGCAACTGGTCGCAAAGTTTCCCGCGTATCCGGCGCAGCTTCGTTCCCTCGAGACGTCGCGCCCACGGCCGCGCACGCCGCAGTGGAACGAAATCGAAAACGTTTTCGGCATCTTTCTCTCGAAAGCAAACAGTGGTGAATTGTCTCCCGCCGACGCAATGAACCAGGCGAATGCCGAGATCGAGAAGATTCTCCAGCGCGCCCAATAGGCGCGAACTGCTGCTGCCTTACCTCCTCGTCGCGCCGGCGCTGGCGGTGCTGCTCGCGCTCTCAATCTACCCGCTGCTGTATTCGATCACGATCAGTTTGCAACAGGAAACCGCGACGGGCGTCGTGTGGAGCTTGAGTCACTTCAAACGCCTCGCGTCTGACAATTTCTTTCGCACGGCGCTGCTCCACACGTTCGTCTACGCCGCGGCGGCGTTGACTGGTGAGTTCCTGCTCGGGCTCGGCCTGGCGTTGTTGCTGAACGAACAGATCCGCGGGCGTGGATTCTTTCGCGCGAGTTTGCTGGTGCCGATGATGTTGCCGGCGGTCGTGGTCGGCGTCGTTTGGCGTTTACTGTTGAATCCAAACTTCGGCGCGATCAACGGGACGCTCAGGCAGATCGGCATCAACACGGAAAATTTGACGTGGACGGCGTCGCCGCGGCTGGCGCTGCTCTCGGTGATAGTGGTCGACATCTGGCAATGGATACCGTTTGTGTTTCTCGTACTGCTGGCGGGACTCCAGGCGATTCCGCAGGAGCCGTACGAAGCGGCGCTGATCGACGGTTCGAGCCGCTGGCAGACGTTTCGACATGTGACCTTGCCGCTGCTGAAACCGGCGATCCTGATCGTGCTCTTGCTGCGCACGATGGATCTGCTGCGCGTGTTCGATCAGATTTTTATTTTGACGGAAGGCGGGCCGGGGTTCGCGACAGAGACGATCAGTTTGTACATCTACCGCGCGGCGTTTCGGTTTTCGGATTTTGGGTACGCGGCGGCGATGTCGTTTGTACTTTTGGCGGTGACCAATGTAGTGAGCCTCGTTTACCTGAGGGTGTTGCGAGATGAGAGGTAGGAGGGGGATTTTAAAGACAGGATTGGTGGCGCTGGCGTTGGGCGTAGCGCTTGTCGGGGCGCTGGCGCCGGTGTACTGGATGATCACGATCTCGTTGAAGACCGAGATCGATCAGTTCGCGAGCCCGCCCAAGTGGTTCTCGTTCACGCCGACGCTCGAACACTACTACGATGCGTTTGTGACGCGCTCGTTTGCGCAGTATTTGTTGACGAGCGCGATCGTGGCGGTTGTCTCAACAACGTGTGCGCTCGTAATCGGCACGCTCGCGGCGTACGCGCTGACGCGCTTTCGTCTTCCGTACAATCTCGATCGCAAACTCTCGTTGTGGATACTCTCGACGCGCATGTTTCCCGCCATCGTGACTGCGGTGCCGCTGTTTCTGATGATGCGCGACCTGCGGCTGCTGAACACCAGACTGGCGCTAATCGTCGTGTACACCGGATTCAACTTGCCGTTTGTGGTGTGGATGATGCGCGGGTTTTTCGCGGAGGTGCCGCGCGATCTCGAAGAGGCAGCGCTGGTGGATGGTGATTCGCGTTTGGGCGCGCTGGTGCGCGTGGTGCTGCCGCTGGTTAGCCCGGGCCTGGCGGCGACGGCGGTGTTTTGTTTGATTGTTTGCTGGAACGAGTTTTTGTTCGCGCTGGTGTTGACGCAAACGGATGCGGCGATGACGTTGCCGGTCGGAATCGCCGGGCGTGTGACGCAGTACGAGATCAAGTGGGGCGTGATGAGTGCGGCGGGCGTGGTGGCGATGATGCCGATTCTGGTTTTTGCGCTCGCGATGCAACGGTATTTAGTCAGGGGATTGTCGCTCGGCGCGGTGAAGGGCTGAACGTAAGGATCGATGCGGATACGATTCGACAGGCTAACGAAGCGGTACGGTGAGCTGGCCGTCGTGGACGATCTTTCACTCGAGATCGACGACGGCGAGTTTGTCGTGTTGTTGGGGCCGTCCGGTTGCGGTAAGACGACGACGCTGCGAATGCTGGCGGGGCTCGAGACGGTTACGAGCGGCGAAATCTACCTCGGCGACGAACTCATCAACGACGTTCCGACCCAACAACGCGATCTCGCGATGGTGTTTCAGAGTTACGCGCTGTATCCGCACATGACGATCGCGGAAAACATCGCGTACCCGCTGCGCGTGCGCGGCCTGAACCGGGATGAACGACGGAATCGGGTAGCGAGAGTGGCACGGATGTTAGAGATTGAGGCGCTGTTGGACAGAAAACCGCGCGAATTGTCCGGCGGCGAACGCCAGCGCGTGGCACTCGCGCGCGCGATCGTGCGCGAGCCCCGCGCGTACTTGATGGACGAGCCGCTCTCGAATCTCGACGCGCGTTTGCGCGTGCAGATGCGCGGCGAACTCAAACGACTCCAGCACGAACTCGGCACCACCACCATCTACGTCACGCATGACCAAGCCGAAGCGATGACGCTCGCCTCGCGCGTCGCCGTGATGAGTAAAGGACGCGTGCAACAGTTCGACACGCCGCTGAATATCTACAATCAGCCGGCCAATCGTTTTGTGGCGGAGTTTGTCGGCAGTCCGAGCATGAACTTTATCGACGGCCGCATCGACCGTGGTGTGTTTGTGACCGACGTGTTCAAGCTCGCGGTCAATAAGCCGGACGCAGAAGTTTCGTTGGGCATTCGTCCCGAACACATCCACGTCCTGACGAAGCCTCAGGACGGCGCGATTCCGGCGCGTGTTTACGTGACGGAGTTGATGGGCAATGAAACGTTCGTGTTTCTGTCGGTCGGCGGGCACAAACTGATCGCGCGTGCGGCGGCGGATTTCCGGGCCGAAGTCGAGAGCACGGTTTGGTTGCGCCTCCAAATAGACAAGGCGCACTTTTTTGCGCAAAAGAAAGCCACAGATTACACGGATTGAAAACCGGATCTGTGTAATCTGTGGTCCTGTGGATGACAGTCGTAGCTAGGAAGCGGTCTTCGCGGCGGTGTCGCCCGCCTGTTGCTTGTTTGGTTGCGGCGTGATGCGCAGGTACGGCTTCGGTGCGCGCCAGCCGCCCGGGAATTTCTCCTTCGCCGCTTCGTCAGACAGCGACGGCACGATGATCACGTCGTCGCCGTCTTTCCAGTTCACCGGCGTTGCGACGCTGTACTTCGCCGTCAACTGCAACGAATCGATGACGCGCAGAATCTCGTCGAAGTTGCGTCCGGTGCTTGCCGGGTAAGTGATCATCAGCTTTACCTTCTTGTCAGGGCCGATGACGAACACCGATCGCACGGTGAACACGTCGCTGATCTCGGGATGAATCATGTCGTACATTTCAGCGATCTTGTGATCGGGGTCGGCGATGACGGGGAAGTTGAGTTCTGAGCCTTGGGTCTCTTTGATGTCCTCGGCCCACCGCTTGTGCGAGTCAGTAGGGTCGACGCTGAGACCGATAACTTTGACGCCGCGCTTTTCGAAGTCCGGCTTCGAGCGGGCCACGTAGCCGAGCTCGGTGGTGCAGACCGGCGTAAAGTCTTTGGGGTGGGAAAACAGGACGGCCCAACTATCGCCAATCCATTCGTGGAAGCGGATTGGGCCTTCGGTCGTATCTGCGGTGAAATCGGGTGCTATATCGCCTAGTCGTAAAGCCATTTTAATCTCCTTTGCTGTTGCGGGTAACGGGACGCTTTTACAACCATCCGCGCGGCAAGTCAAACCGCCGTGTTATGCTTGGCGAAAGTATGAAAATTGCACTGAACGGCGCCACGACAATGCGCGCTAACCTCGAAACGGACTTCGAGGCGGCGCAAGCGGCGGGCTTTGATTACGTCGAGATCTGGGCCGCAAAACTCCGCACGTTCCTGCATCACCGAACCACCAGCGAACTCAAAGACCTAATCGCCAAAACGGGCGTGCCGCCCCTGAGCATCAACTCGATCGAGCACGTCACGTTTCGCGACGCGCCGGCTTACGAGTCGATCAAAGCGGAATGCAACGAGCTGAGCCGCATCGCGGCAAATATCAGTTGCCCATTCATCGTTGTCGTTCCCGGCAAACTGCCGAACGCCGACATTTCGCGCGCGGAAATCATCGACGAATCAGTACGTGTGCTGAGCGAACTTTGCGATATCGCCGCCCGTCACGACGTTTCGCTCGCGTTTGAGTTTCTCGGCCAGACGGATTGCAGCGTGCAGACACTCGACCTCGCGCACGAGATCGTACGCGCGACGAACCGCGGGAACCTCGGCCTGGTGATCGACAGTTTTCATTTCTACGCCGGCGGTTCGACGATCGAAATGATCGAAGCCGTCGATCCGCGGCTCATCTACGTGTTTCACATCAACGACGCCGAGAACCTGCCCCGCGAAACGTTGCGCGACAAACATCGCCTGCTGCCCGGCCTCGGCATTCTGCCGTTGCGCGAAATGATCGCGGCGTTTCGGAAGATTGGTTACGACAAAGTTGCCAGCGTCGAGATCTTCCGGCCGGAGTATTGGGATCGGGATCCTTTCGAGCTGGCGCGTGAAGCGCACATCGCTACGAAAAAACTCCTGCAAACCAGATGACGAAAGTCAGAGTTGGAATTATCGGCTGCGGCTACATCGGCGGCTTGCACGCCGCGATTCTCGCGCGTGACGAACGCGTCGATCTTGCAGCGGTCCACGACATCGACGACGAACGCGCCGCGAAACTCGCACGCGCTCACGACGCGCACATCGCAAACTCTCCAACCGAAGTCGTCGAACGCTGCGACGCCGTTTACATCACCACTCCCAACACGCAGCACGTCGCACTCACGTTCGCCGCACTCGACGCCGGCAAACACGTCTTCTGCGAAAAACCACTGGCCACCAACATCACGGACGCCCAATCCGTTTTCGATCGCGCAACCAACAGATCCGCCAAATCCCTGTTCCAAGTCGGACACAACCGGCGCTTCGCTCCCGTCTACGCCAATCTCAAACAACTCCTCTCCCAAACCCACACCGCGCATTCAGCGCACGTGAAGATGAACCGCGGCGAACTGCTGAACCCGGTTTGGACTGGCGACCCGGCCGTTACCGGCGGCTTTCTCTATGAGACGCCGATTCATATTTTCGACCTGCTGCGGTTTCTGTTCGGCGAGGTTGAAAGCCTGCACGCGCTCGGCTCGAAACACGAGTACAGCGAGACCGACGACTTCTCCGTGCTGCTGAAATTCGCGAGCGGCTTTCACGCGACGCTCGCCACCGCCGCTGACGCAAGCTGGTTATTTCCGTTTGAACGGGTCGAGGTTTTTTGTCATCACGCGACCCTGGTGACGCGCGAAATGGAGAGTCTGGTCATCAGCACTAACCTCGAAGGACATTTCACCGAACAGTCGATGCAGCAGTTGCCGCGGGAAGAAAAATGGGGCTACGCTCAGGAAGACCGCGCTTTTATCGACTCGATCGTGAACGGCACGCCGACGCCCGTCACCGTCTTCGACGGGTTGATGTCAGTGAAACTGGTCCACGCCGTTTACGAATCGGTTGCGTCGGGCAAGGCGGTCGCGGTGCGGGTGTGTTAAGATGCGGCTACCCGATTCGAGACCCCTTTGACTTGATTTCCCGCTTATCTTTCAAGGTGTCGTATGTCGCAACGTGCGTTCTCACGACCGGAAGAGCGCATCGAGCCGCAGGCTCGGCCCGTCGAACTGCACGCGGACCTCTACCGCGAAATCTTCGACCACTCCAAAGAAGCCATCGCGATCATTGACCCCGAAGGTTTCTATCTCCAACAAAACGGCGCGCACTTCACGCTGCTCGGCTACCCCGACGAAGAGCTGAAACGCAAGACGCTCGCTGACGAACTCGGCGCAGAAGTGTCTGCCGAGATTAAAACACGGCTGGCCGAATCGGACGAATATGCCGGCGAGATTACCGGCCGCACGAAAAACGGCGACGAGCTGGACCTGGAACTCTCCGTTTTCACGATGCGCAGCGGACTCGGCGAGCCGCTTTGCTACGTCTGCATCAAGCGCGACATCACCAAACGCAAACAGAACGAACTCGAACTGCGGCGTAACCAGTCGGAGTTGACGGACTTCTTCGAAAACGCTTCGGTGGGTTTGCATTGGGTCAGCGCTGACGGAACGATCCTGCGCACCAACCAGGCCGAACTCGACCTGCTCGGCTACACACGCGACGAGTACGTTGGACGCAACATCGTCGAGCTTCATCACGACCGGGAAGCTATCGAAGACATTCTCGAGCGGCTGCGCCGGGGTGAAGTGATTCGCGATTACGAAGCCCGCCTGCGTTGCAAAGACGGTTCGACCAAGACGGTACGCATCGACTCCAGCGCGTATTTCGAAAACGGCAAGTTTGTCCATTCCCGTGGCTTCACGCGCGACATCACCGACCGGCGTCGCACCGAGCACCGGTTGGCGCTGCAATACGCGATCACCCGCATCGTTTCGCGGTCGATCGATTTCGTCGAAGGCACGCACGAGATACTCGAAACAGTTTGCGAGAGTCTCGGCTGGCAGGTCGGCGTGTTGTGGGCCGTCGATCATCAGGAAGCGGTGCTGCGCTGCGTCGACGTGTGGCGAAGTCCGGTGCTGAACGCGAATGATTTCGAATCCGCGTGCGTCAGTATGCTGTTTCCGAAAGGGGTGGGACTGCCGGGCCGGATTTGGACGACCGGCAAACCGGCCTGGATACCTAACCTGAAAAAGGACCGTAACTTTCCGCGCGCGCCGTTGGCAGACAGCTCGGGACTGCGCGCCGGTTTTGGTTTTCCCATTCAACTCGGCGAAGAAGTTATCGGCGTGATCGAGTTTTTCAGTCAGGAGATTCGTCAACCGGATCAGGAACTGCTCGAGATGATCGGCAGTGTCGGCCGCCAGATCGGGCAGTTTCAGGAGCGCAAGCGCGCGGAAGAAAAACTGGCGCACCTGCTCGTGCGTGAACGTACGGCGCGCGCTGATGCCGAGAAGGCAAACCGTCTGAAAGATGAGTTTCTGGCGACGTTGTCACACGAATTGCGAACGCCGCTCAACGCCGTAATCGGTTGGGCGCGCATTCTAAAGTCGGGCCGCGTCGATAAAGACAGCGCGAGGCACGCCATCGACGTGATCGAGCGCAACGCATGGGCGCAGAAACAGATCATCGAAGACATTCTCGACGTTTCGCGCGTGATCACCGGTAAGCTGCAATTGCATCTCGCGCCCGTGGATCTCGTATCGGTCGTGAATGCCGCGCTGGATGCAGTGCGGCCGGCGTTTGAAGCCAAGCAGATCAGGATCGACACGAGCTATCAACCGGAGCTGAAGGTCATCGCCGGCGACGCCGATCGGCTGCAACAAGTCGTTTGGAACCTTTTGTCGAACGCTTCGAAGTTCACACCGCCGGGCGGCGAAGTCGGCATCAGCGTCACCCAGAACACGAAGCATGTGCACATCCAGGTCAGCGACACTGGCCCGGGCGTCGCGCCTGATTTTCTGCCGCACGTGTTCGAACGCTTCCGCCAGGCAGACGGCTCGACCACGCGCTTGCACGGCGGTTTGGGTCTGGGGCTCGCGATCGTGCGCCATCTGGTTGAGCTGCACGGCGGAATGATTGAAGTCGAGAATGGCACCGTCCGTTCCGGCGCCGTCTTCACGGTGAGACTGCCACTGCCGAGCGGAAATCTCGATCTCGCGCCGCCGCCCGCGCCGGCGGCAACGAAAGAGCCGATGGCGGCCGAGACTGATCTGGCGGGCTTGAATATTCTCGTCGTCGAAGATGAGTTGGACGCACTCGATCTGCTCGCGATCGATTTGCGGGAGCACGGCGCGAAGGTCACCGGCGTCGGCTCAGCGGTGGAAGCGCTCGAACAGCTCGGCAAACGACACTTCGATCTGATCATCAGCGACATCGGCATGGCCGGCATGGATGGCTACACGCTCATCCGGCAAGTGCGCGAAGAGGAAGGTAAGCAGGGCGAACACATGCCGGCGATTGCTCTGACTGCCTACGCGCGGGTGCAGGATCGCATTCAGGCCATTGCCGCCGGCTATAACACTCACGTCGCTAAACCCGTCGACATCCGCGAACTCGTTTCTGTCGTAAAATGTCTGACCGGTAAAATCGCTTAGCCACCAAAAGGCACAAGAAGCCAGGAAATGGAAAATCAGCGCCGCTGCTTTTGGGCCACGACGCCGTTATCGATTGCTTATCACGACGAGGAATGGGGCGTGCCCGTTCACGACGACACGCGCCTGTTTGAGTTTTTAATTCTCGAAGGCGCGCAGGCGGGGTTGAGCTGGGAGACGATCCTGCGCAAGCGCGACAATTACCGCGCGGCGTTTGACCGCTTCGATCCGGCGAAAGTCGCGCGTTACGATGAACGAAAGATCGCGGCGCTTTTGAACGACGCGGGAATCATTCGCAACCGGTTGAAAATCAATGCGGCGGTCACGAACGCGCGCGCGTTTCGCGAAGTGCAAGGAGAGTTTGGCAGTTTTGATGACTACGTGTGGCGCTGGGTCGGTTGGAAACCGCGGCGCCGCAAACGCGGGCAGGCGATCGCGGCACGCACTCCGCTGTCCGACGCGTTGAGCAAAGACTTGCTCCAGCGCGGCTTCAAATTCGTCGGCTCAACGATCTGTTACTCCTTCATGCAGGCGGTCGGAATCGTCAACGACCACGATCCATCCTGCTTTCGGTATCGTGAAGTATGAACAAGATAAATCTGCGCGAGAAGTTTTCGCTCATCAACGACCAGTGGAACCCGCGCATCGCGGCGGAGTTGAATGGTCAGTACGTGAAGCTGGTGAAGTTTCAGGGGCCGTTCACCTGGCACCATCACGAAACCGAAGACGAGCTCTTCATGGTGGTGAAGGGCCGGTTCCGGATGGAATTCCGTGAAGACGGAGCAGAAAAGAGCGTTTGGATCGAGGAAGGCGAGCTGATCGTCGTGCCGCGTGGCGTCGAGCATCGGCCGGTAGCTGACGAGGAATGCGAAGTCGTGCTCTTCGAACCCGCCTCGACCCTGAACACCGGTAACACTGAAAACGAACTCACGCGAAAAGAACTGTCGCACATTTGATCCGGTAATCGCACCAACGAAGTTGGTGCCCTGTCAGACGTACAGCCAACGCAACTCTCGCTACTGCGAAAAAAGCTGTGGTAAACAAATCATCGTCGTGCGAGTATTACCCAACTTTTTGACTGGAGGTTTCACTTGAAACGAACCTGTTCAACTCTGCGCTTGCTTGTAACAGTTATTGTTTTCCTGCTCCCAGCGACGGCGTTGGCCCAGGACTCGCACGCCACCTCGGCCGCAATGCAGTCAGCGGCGACAGCGCTCGCGAGTTTGCCGGACGCGGACGTACTGATCTACGTGAGTCCGCAGCGAATTCTCAACGACGCACTGCCGAAGTTCATGCCCGCGACTGAGCTCGCGAAGATGCGCGCGTCGTTCGCGGACCTCAAGAAGAGCGCGGGTATCGATCCGACGACTGTCGAGTATCTCGTCATCGCGGCGCGGTTTCACAAACCGGCGGGCGATCTCAGTTTCGTCGGTCCAGACGTGATGGCCGTGGCCGGCGGTGATTTCAGTGCGGATTCACTCTTCACGCTGGCGCAACTCTACATGCAGAGCGCCGGACGAATGGAGAAACACGGCTCGAAGACGATCGCCGTGATGACGGTCCCCGCCATCGCCAGCGAGGCGGAGAAGACGCCGCTGCTGAAGTCGCTGGTCGAGATGGGCATCGTCCCGCTCAGCGCAAACTCAATCGCCGTCGGCAATTTTCCGTACCTCAAATCCGCCGTCGACGCCGCGGAAGGCAGCGGCCGCATCAACCCCGCCACGCTCGAGTCACTGATGCGCGATCCAAACGTGCTGATCGCCGCGACCGGCGCGCCGTTGACGTCGATGTTCAAATCGCTCGGCCTGTTCGGCACCGAAACAACCCCGCGCGACAGCCGCTGCAACACGCCTTTCGGCAACTTCTACAGCGCGGTTACAATCAACGGCGCCAATATCAGCCTGCGCGGCGCAATGAATGCCGACAATCCCGATACCGCGAAGATCATCAGCGGCTTGCTGGCCGGACTGATGCAGCAGGGAATCAACGCCGTTCCCGACAAAGAAGCGCAGTCGATCCTGCAAACGATCAAGATGACGCCGAAAGACGACGAGGTCGTGTGGGAGGCTGACATTCCGGACAAGGTCGTGGCTGATATGTTTGCTCCCAAGCCGCCGAAGGTAATGGCGCCTCCACCAGCGCCGAAGCCAACTCCGAAACGCCCGATTCGAAGGAAACGATCGCCATAAGAATTATCAAGGAGACAACATGTTCATGACGCTGCGCGTCATCGCGCTTGCCTTATTACTCGCAGTCGCCTTCCTGGTTGTGAGCACGTTGAAGTTTGAGCCGGCTTCGGCCGCCCAAAACGCAAACAGTTCCACCACCACGAACAAGAACCAGAACGACAGTCGATCCACTACTCCAGCGGCGAAAGCGGCGCAGCAACAGGATGTTTCAAAGAACACGTGGGAACTTCCTGACGACGCCGACAAAACTCCGAACCCCGTTGCTTCATCACCGGAGTCAATCGCCAAAGGCAAAGAGCTGTACCTGGAGCGGACGAAAGGCAACTGCGTCTTCTGTCACGGTGAAACCGGCGCGGGTAACGAACCAAATTTCCGGAAGCTGCGCCGCAAGCCGGCCGACCTGACAAACAAGGAACGCACGGCCGCGATGACCGACGGCGAGCTCTTCTGGAAGATTTCGAAAGGCATCACCGGGATCATGCCGGCCGGTGAGAAGCGGATGACGGAGGAAGAACGCTGGCACGTCGTGAACTACATCCGCACGCTGCCGAAAGACAAGTAGCCACAGATGACCACAGATGACACACAGTCAGCCATGTTATCCGTGCTAAAAAAAACGTTCCGCGTACTCGCGAATTTCCCGTAACGACGACTCTGCGAGCAGGCGGAAAACTTTAACCGCACAACCCGCGGGTATGCGCGGCGCCATCAGCGAATCCGTGATCACAAACGTCGCCGATCGCAAGCCTTTGTCCCAGCCGCGCTCGCGTGCGTCGCGAAAACTGAGCGCGTCAGGATCCAGCCCCGCCGCTACGAGCATCGTCCGCGCCGAACGTAAAAACTCAGGCCAGCGAGACACGATCGCCACTAACGCATCCGCCGGCGGCCGTGTTTGTCCCTTCAATCTCTCCACCACCGAAGCCGAGTGAAGCACGAGCAGATCCGCTTGCGGGTCGATAAGCTCCTCGAACTGTTGCTGGTGCCCGTACAGCACCAACGGCACCGCGCCGGTCAACGATACGCCGCCACCATCGAGATCTTCCGGCCCGACGCCTTTGACCTTCACTCTCGCCGCCGTCGTGATCTCAGCGGCGAGTATCTCGCGCAGCTCCGGATCCGCTTCGAGCAAGACGAAATGATCCGGGCGCTGAACGGAAAACGCGCGACGCACCGCGTCCTGAATCTCGGCAAGCGAATAGCCGTCTTCGCGCAGGTTCCTGAAGAAGCGCGAAATCAACTGCTCGAGCGCGAGCTGCTGTTCGAGTTTGTCGCCGCTGCGGGCGCGCACGTAAACGCCGCTGCCTTTACGAAACTGGACCCAACCACGCCGCGCGAGTTCGCGATAAGCAGCGCTGACGGTGTTGGCGTGAATGTCGTAACGTCGCGCGAGGTCCCGCGTGCTCGGCAAACGTTCGCTGATCTTCAAATCGTTGCTGACGATGCCGAGGACGATTTGCGTGACGAGTTGTTCGCGAATCGGCACTTCACTGTTTTTGGAGAGCCAGAGGCGCATCGGGTTTTGACAGGATTACAGCATTAACTATAAAAGAGCAACGATGGACACGAGCTCCGCGATTGCCGTGTTGACGGCCATGATCACGCCCGCGGTGTTGATTTCGGCCTGCGGCAGCATGATCCTGTCGACGTCATCGCGGTTGGGCCGCGTGGTGGACCGGGTCCGCTCGTTGTCCGACCGGCTCGAAGAAGTAGCGGAGCGCAAAGAACGCGGCGAGGCGACAACGGAACGACAGGCGTCGATCTTCGGCCAACTCGACAAGCTGACCAGCCGCGCGCGGCTGCTGCAACGTTGCATGGTGACGTTTTACCTGAGTCTGGGCATGTTTGTCGCGACGAGCGTCGCCATCGGGATCGTTGGCTTTGCGAGCAATCCGCATTACAACTATATTCCGGTGGCGCTCGGAATCGCCGGCGCGTGTTTTCTTTTTTACGGCAGCGTGCTTTTGATTTTCGAGGCGCGGCTGGCGCTCAGCACGATTCACGACGAGATGGATTTCATCTGGCGACAATCGAAGCGCGCGACGCCGGCGGAGATCGTCGAACAACACAAACCGCATTTCGTGCACTTCAGACGCCATGAGTGATTCATTCGTTCCATCGTATCTCGAGCTACTCCGCACCGGTGTGCTGCAACAGCGGGTGGAAGAACTCGAACGCCTGCTGGAACGCTGCACCGTGTGCCCGCGCGACTGTCTCAACAATCGTCTGCACAACGACATCGCCGCGTGTTATTCCGGACGCCTGCCGATCGTCTCGTCTTACACCGCCCACTTCGGCGAGGAGCCGCCGCTCGTCGGCACGCGCGGCGCCGGCAACATCTTTTTCGGCAACTGCAACCTTCGCTGCGTCTATTGCCAGAACTACCAGATCTCGCAAACGCACAAGCAGCAGCTCAAAAACGAAGTGACGCACGAGCGGCTGGCGGAGATGATGCTGGAGCTCCAGGCGCGCGGCTGTCACAACATCAACTTCGTTTCGCCGACCCACTTCGCGCCGCAGATGGCGCGCTCGATTCTGCTCGCCGCGCAACAGGGTTTGCGTTTGCCGGTTGTTTACAACACGAATGCTTACGACGCGGTGCCGGTGTTGCGGTTGTTGGATCGCGTGGTCGATGTTTACCTGCCTGATTTGAAGTACGCGGATGATGAGTCGGGTTATTTGTATTCGAAGGTCAGCGGCTACAAGGAGTTTTCGCGGCTGGCGTTGCAGGAGATGTTTCGGCAGACGGGCGATGAGCTTGTTTACGATGAAGACGGGTTGTTGAGACGCGGATTAGTGATTCGGCTATTGGTCTTGCCGAACGATATCGGCAGCATTCGTGAGTCGATCGAGTGGATCAGGGATGAGTTGAGTCCGCGCGTGGCGATCTCGCTGATGGCCCAGTATTACCCGACGCACCAGGCCGAGACCAACAAGCGTTACATGTTGTTGTCGCGCCGCATTCGTGAATCGGAATGGTGGAAAGCGACGGCGGCCCTCGAACAGTTAGGAATGGAAGAAGGGTGGGTGCAGGAGTTTGACGGCGCGTCTTATTACTACCGGCCCGACTTCAACGATGCCGAACGGCCGTTTCGCGACATCAGGGATTTTGAGTAGCGGTTTCGTATCTCACTGCCGGACTGCCCGCCGGATAAAAGACACCGAGAAGACGCAACTCGCCCGTTCCGGTATTTTCCAAGCAGTGCACTTGCCGTCGCGGCAGATAAATACAAGATCCGTAACCGATCCGCGTAGATCTCGTTCCCGCCCACATTCGTCCTTCACCGCGCAAGATGAACAGCACCTCTTCGTATTCGTGAAAGTGATCCGGAGCGCGGCCGGGCGGAATCGAGCCGACGAACTGCGTCACTTCCGAGTCGATTAGCACGCGATACCAGCGGTCGGCGGTAGGCATCGCCCGTTGGTCAGCGAGTTTGACGACGGCTGTTGGCGGCGGAGTTTTCGTCGGCGGAGACTGAACTCCAATTAAACAGGCTGGGTTGCTGCCGCGGTTTTCGAAGCGGAAGGTTTTTTGAGCGGGGACAAAGACGCCGGATTGGGACTCGAGTTCGTGCGCGACGTCGTCGAGATATAACGTGCAGTCGTCGAGGGCAAACAGCACCTCATCGCGATCTTCGTTGCGAAACTCGGATGAGCGTCCCGGCGCAACCTCAAACACACGCAGCGAAATCAACTCGCCCTCAACTTGCGGAGCGCCGTCGCGCATTTCCGTGACCCGGCAACCTCCTTCGAGCAAAACAGCCATCGGTCGCTCCTGACTACTTACTCGTCTTCAGATGATGCGTCGTGTGCTCGGTGATTGAGGCGAGCGGAGGAGTCGTGGCTGGCCCGAGCTCATTCGTCGGACCGGCAGGCGCTTCGTATCGCACCCGGTTCTGCGCGGAGTCGAGCACCTGCTGTGAAAGTGCGTCGGACGTGTCGCCCGGCAGTGTCTTGCGCGGCAACGTGAACAGCAAGCCGTTGATGACGATGCCGAGTCCGACCATGAACGTGATGAAACCCGGAACCATGAAGGGGAAAAAGTCACTCTTATCGAGCGCAGCCAAAAACGTGATCAGCGTCAGCGCGAAACCGACCGACGCCGTGATCACACCCGCGCGCAATCGCCGCAGACGTCTTTCTTCGGGCGACTCCAAAAACTTCTCGAACGACGGCAGCACGTCTTCCGCCACGTGTTCGAGGTCCTTGCCCGAACGCATCTGCCGGATCTGATCCGCAATTGCGAGCCCCATCTGTTCGCGCGCCGAAACCGCGGACGCGGTGATTGCGTCAGGGCGCTCGAGACTGTTGCGGACCACGCGCAGGTCAGTGCCGCACGCGCGACAGAATTGGCTGAGTTGTCGTTCTTCAGAACCGCAGGACGGACAGTACATGTTCGTTAAGCTCCGCCGTAATTTTTGCTGTGGCTTACGGCAGGATTCCTTCCGGCACGATCCACGGATGAATTTGCAAAGCCAAACGTCCCGCTTGCACGGCCGGATCGGTCTGGGCCAGCGAACGCGCTTCCTCGATTGAGCTGACGCGAAAAACGAAGATGCCGCGCAACGTGCCGTCGTCACCGAACGGACCGGCGACGACGAGTTTTTTCATCTCCGCGAGCTTACCGATGTTCGCGAGATGTGCTTTCTGAATCGCTTCGGTTTCGGGAGTCTTATCGGGTGTCCACTTCGCGCCGCGCACGAGAAAGGCGAGATAGGCGGTCATCGTTCGGCCGGGTGTCGCCGTCCGCTTCATCACGTCTTCCGCCCACCAGGGATGTAGCTCGACGGTGAAGTGTCCGGCGGTGACCGCGGGATCCTGAGTCGCCCAGTTGCGTGCGTCGTCGGCCGAGTCAGTGCGAAAGATGGCAACACCGACCAGTTCCGGGTCATTCTGGATGCGTCCGGCGATCATCACCTTGCCCGACTGGATTAGCGACTGCATGTACGCCAGGTGCTGCTCGCGCAGGCTGGACTTTTCCCAGCCCGCCGGCATTGCTTTCGGCCCCCGCTTCAGCAGCGCCATCTGGAACTGCACGAGTTTGTGTTGCGGCTGCGCTTCCGGTTCATGTTGCTGGGCGGCAACGGGCAAGGAAAGACAGAAGAGGGCGATTAGGATCAGGGTGGTACGTTTCATCGGTTTCCTTACGAGTGCGATAGACGCGGAGTTTCGCTCAAGTTCAGCGCGCGCGCGATTATATAGCTGGCGAATTGCTAAAGGCGAACTTGGACTGTACGATCCCTCGCAATCTCGTCGCAGAGGTATTTCAATGAGGAAATTGCTTTTACTGCTGGTGGTTCTTGGCGTCGCCGTCGTTCCGGTGTCCGCGCAGGAACAGCCTGCGCCGCAACAACCGGCCGCCGAGGACCAGGAAAAACAGAAAGCCGAACGCGAGAAGAACGGGTACCGGCTGCTCGACCAGGTCATCGACGAAGCACAGTCGTTGCGCCTGCCGGAGAACCGGGTGCGCGTGCAGATCGCGGCCGCCGATCTGCTCTGGGACAGCAATCAGGGCCGCGCCCGCTCGCTCTTCGCGACGGCCGTCGAAGGCGTCGCTGAGCTGAACCGCAACCAGCAGAACAACAACAATCGACGCGGCGGTGGACCGCCGAATCGTACCTTTCAACTGCGACAGGAATTAGTGCTGGCCGCCGCGCGTCACGACGCGCAACTCGCGTATCAGTTGCTGGCCGCGACCAAACCTCCGGCGGCAATAGAACTCGATCAGAACGCGCGCAATCGGATGCAGCTCACGCCGGACGATAATCTCGAACAGACGCTCCTCGGCCGCGTCGCGGCGCTCGATCCGAAACTCGCGGCGACGAATGCCGAGCAGATGATGGAGAAAGGCACGTTTCCGCGCACGCTGCCGGAAGTGCTTTATCGCCTTCAGGAGCAGGACAAGGACGCCGCGGCAAAACTGGCGGACAAGACAGTCGCAAAACTGCAGGCGTCAAATCTTTTGACCAACAACGAAGCCGTCAGCCTCGCGCAATCGCTTTTGACGACCGGTCCGCGTTTGGTCGAGACGAGCGCGCGCCCGGCCCCGAAGGACGCAATTTTCCGTCGCGGACCGGTGCTCCCGCAAAGTGCATACGTGTCGCTGCTCGGAACCGTAGTTGACCTGGCTCTGAAAGCAACCCCGGGAACGCAGGGCAATCCACGACAAAACGCTGCAGTCAACGACACTCTGCCAATGGGCCGCAGAGTCCAGGTGCTCGGCCCCGGCAACCCGCAATCACCGCCAACCGACGCGCAACTCGAACAGTACGGCGCGCGACGTTTGCTCGCCGGAATACAAATGGTGCTGCCGTCGATCGATCAGTACCTGCCGTCGAAAGCTGCCGCCGTGCGTCAGAAGCTCGCCGAAGTCGGACTGAGCACCAACTTGCAGATGATGAATCTCGCGCAAACTTTCAGCGCGACGCAGGGCAATCCGTCCGCCGACACGCTCGTCCAGGCCGCCGCTGCTGCGCCGGCGCAAATGCAGCCGCGTCTTTACCAGCAGGCTGCGTACAAGGCGCTCGAGGAAGGTGACACGAATCGCGCGCGCCAGATCGCGACCGAGCACTTGCAGGCAGGCGCGCGCGACGCGTTGATCCAGCGAGTCGATTTTCGTGAGCTGGCCCAGAAAGCAGACGGCGCTCGTCTTTCAGACATCAGGCAAGTGATTGCCGCAGCGCAGACTGATGCCGACAAACTCGATCTGCTGCTGCAATTCGCGCGCGACGCGCAGAAAGTGAATCCGAAGTTGTCGCTCCAACTGCTGGACGAAGCAAAGCAGATCACGAGCCGGCGCGCGACGAGCTACGATCAGTTCGAGCAGCAGTTCAGAGTAGCGCGCGGGTTTGCGGCGATCGATTCGGCGCGTAGCTTTGAAGTGCTGGAACCGGTGGTCGGTCAGCTCAACGAACTGCTCGCGGCCGCGGCGGTGTTGAATGGCTTCGAAGTGAACCTGTTTCGCGACGGTGAGATGTCGATGCAGGCCGGCAGCGGATTGACGAGCATGGTGAATCGCTTCGGACAGGAGCTGGCCCAACTGGCGGTCAGCGACCTGGAGCGTTCCGAAACGCTCGCCGGACGCTTTCAGTTTCCGGAACCGCGGATCATGACGCGGCTCGCCATCGTGCAGGGGTTGCTGGGAGTCACACCCAACTTTAATACGCCCTCAATGTTCGGCTTTCGCAACTAAACAAGGCCACGGATGCTTAGGTTTTTCCTGCGGCTGGGTATCTTCGGCCTTTTTTTGCTAAGTGCCCTCGACTCTTCTTTTCTCGTCCTGCCTTTCGGCAACGACCTGCTGCTCATCGCGCTGGTGAGTTCGGGCAAGCGTACCCTGAAATGGATCGCGTACGTGCTCGTGTCTGCGCTCGGCTCGCTGGTAGGCGTGTTCGTGGTCGACGTGTTGATGCGCAAGGCCGGTGAAAAGGGACTCGAGCACTTTGTTAGCCGGCGCAAGATCGAGAAGTTAAAGGAGAAGATTGAAAACAAGGCGGGGATCACGGTTTTCATCGCGACGGTTTTGCCGCCGCCGTTTCCGTTCACGCCCGTCGTGATGACTGCTTCGGCATTGCAGTGTTCGCGTGCAAAACTGTTCGGGGCGGTGTTTGTCGGGCGCCTGTTGCGATTTACGATCGAGGCGTTGCTGGCGCTGTATTTCGGTCGCCAACTGATCTCTTTTATTCGCTCGGACGTGGTGCAGTACGCGGTTTACGGTTTGATGGCGCTGGCTGCTGTTTTGAGCACATTATCGCTACTTACTTGGTTGCGGCGGAAGTAAGGGCGAGGGTAGAATCCCGAGGCAAAAACCTCCTGAAGGGAGCCCCAGCATGCCAGAGAGACGTGGCGTCCAGGCCACCGACGAAATCAAAGCAGAATGGTCCTATGCTTACAGCGTGTACAAAAGGGCGCCAGGCGACCGCTTTGACAAGAAGAAAGATCGAACAGCCCGCATCGATTACGTAGCCCAGGAAATGAAACTAACCCGCAAGCAAGCAAAACGCCGGATCCGAAACTACGAAGCCTGGCAACGGAACATCAAGAAAGGCATCGCCAACCCCTAGTTCAAAGCTCACTGTTTCCGTGTGAATCCGATTGCTTGTCGTTAGTCCGCGCCTTTTGGCGCGGACTCTTTTCCCCGTCTAAACAGACTCAAAACTTCGTCCCCTTCAGCTCCTTGTACATGTCTTCCACATTAGTAAGGGCGAAGTTTTGAAAAGCGAAGTCTTTGTACTTCTCCGGCAGTTTCAACTGCTGCTTCGCCTGCTCGATCGTGAGCCCGTCACTAATCGCCTGCTTCACTCGCGTGCGTAAATCGTCCAGATAATCTCTGAACTCGCGGATCTCCGCCGCCGTCGCAACCTCACCATGCCCGGGCACAAACTTCGCCGTCGGATACTCAGTCAAAATCTTATCCAGCGACGCGATCCAATCACTGACAGTCGCGTCGACCAGGTTCGGCAGCGTCTTGCGCCAGCCCATGTCGCCCATAAACAACACGTTCGCATCAGGCACGTAAGCGAGCACGTCACCACCGGTGTGCCCCGGCAAAGTAAACAGCACCACTTCACGTTTGCCGAGATGCAAATGGATCGTTCCCGACGCAAATGTAACTGTCGGATTCGTGAGCTTGATCGGCAACATCGCGTCGAGCCGGCGAATCTGTCGTTCGATTGGCACGCGCTTGTCCGGCTGCTCGGCGGGCACCTCGCTCAACCGTTTCGCCGCCGCATCCCGCCGCGTCTGCAGCTCGTCCGTCGCCGGCAGAAAGCGACGGTTCTTCACCGTCTGCCACTCCATCACTTTCTCGTGTGCGATGATCGGAATGCCGCGCGCGGCCAGCACCTGATTTCCGCCGGTGTGGTCCAGGTGGTAATGCGTGTTGAGCGCGTACTTGAGCGGCTGTTTCGTTTCCGTCGCAATCGCGCCAATCAGATCTTCGACGGCCGCGGGCGTAAAGAACGTGTCGACCAGCAACACGCCATCGTCACCGGCAACAAATCCCGCGTTCCCGGACGCCAGTCCGCCGGCCTTCGCCACGGCGGCATAAACGCCATCAGCAACTTTCACGAGCGTGAAATTATCTTCAGGCTTCGGCGCCGGAAGGGTAAACACCAACGCGCACGTCCACACGAGGAGGATGGTAGTTTTCATGGTAAGTGGCCTTAGATAATACAACAGGGTTATATTGTGGTCCTCCCCAAAACTCAGGAGGTTTAACCCGTGAACTTCAAACAGCGACCGCGCCAACTGTGGTTGGCCGGATTCTTTCTTCTCTGTGTGGGACTGCTGCTTATGTCTTCGTGTACCGACAATCCAAACATTTCATCATCCGGCGCCGGTTCTAAAGACGAGGCCGAGAAGTTTATGGCCGATGCCGAAAAGCGATTGCTGGATCTCAGCATCAAAGCCGGCCGCGCGGATTGGGTCCGAAGCACGTTCGTCACTGACGACACTGAATCGCTCGCGGCCCAGGCGAACGAAAACCTGATCGCCGCTACGACCGAACTCGCCGAGCAAGCGCGACGTTACGAAGCGCTCGATCTTCCGGCGGACACCAGGCGCAAGCTGAAACTCTTGAAATTGTCGTTGACGCTGCCCGCGCCGAAAGACCCAGCGGAACGCGCGGAACTGACGAAGATCGCCGCCGCGATGGAAGGCGATTACGGCAAAGGAAAATATTGTCCCGAACCAAACAAGTGTCTCAGCCTTCCCGATCTGGAACAGATCATGGCCAACAGCCGCGATCCGGAAGAGTTGAAGCGAGTGTGGGTCGGGTGGCACCAGATCGCGGTGCCCATCAAGAAAGACTACGTGCGCTTCGTTGAGCTCAGCAACAAGGGCGCGAAGGAAATGGGCTTCAAAGACACGGGCGCGATGTGGCGTTCGAAGTACGATATGGAGCCCGACGCGTTCGCGGCTGAAATGGAGCGCCTGTGGCAGCAAGTGAAGCCGCTTTACGACTCGCTTTACACCTACACGCGTCACAAACTGGCGGAGAAGTACGGCACGAACGTCGTCGCCGAAGACAAACCGATTCCGGCGCACCTGCTCGGCAACATGTGGGCGCAGGGCTGGGCGAACATTTATCCGCTGCTCGCGCCCGCAAACGCAGATCGCGGATACGACCTGACGTCGATTCTGAAAGCTCGCAACACGGACGCGAAACAGATGGTGCGCTACGGCGAAGGCTTCTTCACTTCGCTCGGCTTCGACTCTTTGCCGCCGACGTTTTGGGATCGCTCGATGCTGCTCAAGCCCGCCGACCGCGAAGTGGTTTGTCACGCCAGCGCCTGGGACATCGACTACGAAAAAGACGTCCGGCTGAAGATGTGCGTCCAGATCACCGAGGAAGATTTCTCGGTCGTGCACCACGAACTCGGTCACAACTACTACCAGATGGCGTACGCGGGACAGCCTTTCCTCTTCCGCGACGGCGCCAACGACGGTTTTCACGAAGCGATCGGCGATGCGGTTGCGCTGTCCGTGACGCCGCAGTATCTGAAACAGCTCGGCCTGATCGATCAGGTGCCGCCGCAGTCAGCGGACATCGGCTTCCTGCTCAATCGCGCGCTCGACAAAGTCGCGTTTCTGCCGTTTGGCTATCTCGTCGATCAGTGGCGTTGGAAAGTGTTCTCGGGCGAGGTCGGGCCAAACGACTACAACAAAGCGTGGTGGGAGCTGCGCGAGAAGTATCAGGGCGTCGCGGCGCCGGTGGCGCGCACCGAGCAGGATTTCGACCCGGGCGCGAAGTATCACGTGCCGGCGAACACGCCGTATGCGCGTTACTTCCTCGCGGCGATTCTACAGTTTCAGTTTCACCGTGCGTTGTGTCGCGAAGCCGGATTCAACGGACCGCTGTATCAGTGTTCGATCTACGGCAACAAGAAGGCCGGCGAGAAACTGAAAGCGATGCTCGCGATGGGTCAGAGCCGGCCGTGGCCCGAGGCGTTGAAAGCGATGACGGGCGAAGACAAGATGGACGCCACCGCGATCATCGACTACTTCGCGCCGTTGAAGCAGTGGCTCGACGAGCAGAACTCGAAGAAGTAGTTTACCCGTGTTCGTCCGTGTAATCCGGGGCTAAATACGCGAGATGCTGCGGTCGCGCACGACGTAGTGCTGCACGTTGCTGCTGGTGATGACGTCGGCCGTCTGAAACTGTCGCAGCACTTCCGGCGGCCAAACACGATGCGTGCGCCCTTCGCGAACGGTCGCGTTGCTCACGCGCATGAATTCCGCGGTTGAGGGCACCACAGTCTTCCGGTTGACGAAGGAAAAGAGTTTGGGACGTCGCCGTGGGGCAAATCCCAGTTTGAAGGAGAGCGTTGAGTTTTGTTGGGCTAATGCGTTCACAACCTAGAGGAACTCCGAATCGGCGCGGGATTCCACAAAAAAGGGTGGCCACGCACGCCACCCTTTGTCACGTTTAGTTGTAAGTCGTTGACCGAGTTAGTCCTTACCAAGGCCAGATTCGGCCATAACGTCCGCTGTTCCGTCCCCGATTGTAGCCGCCGTAGCGCTGCCAACCGTCGCGGTATCCCTGTTCAAACGCATCGCGGAAGACCTGCTTGTACTGGCCCTTATTGCCATAGTACGAGTTGTAGCCTTCGGTGGCGTTTCTCCAGTAACGCGAACGCTGCGGGTCGTAGTTCTGTCCCCGCTGCGCGTCCGACGCGCCGACGTTCATGCCGTAGCTGTAACCCTGCTGCCGCGCGACGTCGTAGCCGTTGTTCCGTCCGTAGCGATAATCACGATAGTCGCGATCACGCTGGTAGTCGCGATCACGGTCGTAGTCACGATGGCGCCGGTAGTCACGATCGCGTTCATAGCGATCGTCCCGGTCGCGGTCGCGGTCGCGCCATTGCGCCTGAACGCTGGTACTGGCGATCGTGGTAAACCCAAGAATCAGGAAGAGTGCCAGAATATATCCGCCCAGTTTTTTACTCGAGTAATTGGTTGTCATTGAACTACCTACCTCCCTGCCGTCAGTTTCGCAACTGCCATGCCTGTAGCGGAAGACTGTTTTCAGGCGGATTTCCGCTGATTTTTGACACGATTTCGTGCGTCTGATGGACGACATCGGTTCAGCCGTTCAGGCAGGCCGTTGGAGATAGGATCTAAGTTCCGGGCGCGTCGCTTTGCGCATCAATGCGCTCTTTGCTTTCCACTCCATCGCACGACTCAACTCGACGAGAAAATGTGTCTCGCCGGATTCAAGCGCGGCGATGGGTGCGCCGTCGTGATAGAGGATGCGATTGCTCGTGTGCGCGGTGATCCGGTTGCCGGGCATGATGATGCCGACGAGGTTCAAAGGGTCGGCAGCGCTCACCGAAATCAGACTGTCCTGGGCGCCCTCGCGTCGAATCGCGCGCAGCATACCGACGGCTTCGGGCAGGGCAAACTGTTCGCCCGAGATGCCCGCGACGAAGCGTCCGCCGCGAATCTCGCCGCGCGCTTCGAGTCGGTGATAGAGACGCAGCAGCACGCGCCACGGCAAAGTCAGGCCTTCGCGTTCGAGCAGGCGTTTGAAGACGACGCCGTAGCGACGCAACAGCGTCCAGGCGATCTCTTCGGCTTTCTCCTGGTCGATCGGATTTTGGTTGTTGCGATTGGCAGCCGAGCCGTTATTGTTTTCGCGATGAATGATAGACCAGCGGCCGGCGCTCGCCATCTCGTACACCGGTTGGCGATGCTTTCGGCGCGCGGCTGCCTGCGTCTTGCGGCTGCCCGGCGTGAGCAGCGCGCGCAGGCCAGTGAAACTGTCGGAAACGACGACGCCGTTGGCGACGAGTTCCGCCAGCGATTCTTCCACCTGGCTGCGCAGCAGTTTCGTGTTCTCGACGATGTCCGTGAAGAACGACGCACCGCGCTTTTTGAGGTAATCGTAAACAACCTGCGTAGTGGTGGAGAATTCGTTTTCCGTCGTGATGGTCAACGGCGGGAACACCGAACTCCACAAAGCGAAGTTCTTGCGGCGGAGCAGCGCGATCGGCGTGTTGCGCACTGGTCCGGCGCCGCGCGGTTTGTCGGCGGCGCTGTCGCTGACCGTGCGCACGGGCGGCGTGAGCCTGGCCCACACGACTTCGCCGGACAGGCACAAGGCGTCGAGCCAGGCCGGATCGTATTCGACGAGACGAGCGGGGAGGAGTTCGCCTTCCCACGCCGCGGCCGGCGCTTCGAAACCTTCGAGCTGATCGATGATGGCGCGAACGCTTTCCGGTCCTTCCATCTGATGATCGGGCGCGACTTTCTGCCATGCGAGCAGAAAGCGTATGAAGTCGGCGCTCGAGACGGGTTCGATTTCCTGCCGCAGGCGATTGAGCGTGTAGCTGTGAATGCGGGCGAGCAGGCGGCGCGCGCTCCATTCGGTTTCGCTCGTGCCGGGCGTGAAGCGTCCGCGAATGACGAAGCCTTCGGCTTCGAGTTTCAGGAGTGCGGTTTCGATTTCGAGCTTGTTGAGGCCGGAAGATTCGCTGAGTTGTTCGATGGTGACTGGGCCGAGGCCTTCCAGACGGCCGCGAATGATCTCGACGAGGGCGTCTTCAAAAGTCCACGACGCCCGGGCAACGGACTCAGGAGGGGTGATTGGTGGTTCAAGCGTGGCCGACGGAAATACAGATCGGAGCTGCGGTAACCGTTCAGCCGCCACCCAAAGATCCTTTCGGCCCCTCAAAACCGAGGCCCGCTTATCCCCGTTCAGTTCGGCAAAGAATTCTTGCCACGCAGAACCTTCTTGCGCCGTTAAAAAACCTAGCTCAACTAGCGCATCGTGCAGCTCATCAGCATTGCGCGGGTCGGGCCAGACTTCCTCGCGCACGCGATCGATGGCCGCCTGGTCGAGTTTGCCCATGTCGCCCGCAGTTTCCGGATCGAGCCAGCGTCGCTGAAACACCGCGCGCGTGCGGCGTTCTTCGAGGGGCGCGTCGTCGAGGTAGGCGTACGGCCGCGCATTGAGTATCTCCTGCGCCAGCGGCGAGGCCTCGATGACGTCGCGTGCAAAGAGGTTTTTCTCGTTGCGCTCGATCGCGGTCAGCAGTTGCTCCAACCCGTCGATGTCCATCGCCTCTTCGAGACAGTCCTTCACCGTTTGTTCGACGAGCGGATGACCGGGAATTTCACGTTGACCGGCCGGCAGGTTCTCGGCACAAGCGACCTGATCGGGAAAGACGGCGGTCAACAAATCTTCGGCGTCCATGCGTTGCAACTGCGCCGGGATCTTCTTCCCGCCGCGGCGCCGCAACACAGCGAGCGAGCGCGTGACGTTCCAGCGCCAGCGGATGTTCCACATCGGCGCATCGAGCAGTGCCTGACACAACAACTCCCGGACCGTCTTCGAATTCAGGTAGTGGAATACCTCGTCGAGCGGAAAACTATGCGTTGGGCCAAGCGAGAGCACGATCGCGTCTTCCGTCGCGGCGGCCTGCAATTCGAAATTGAACTTGCGGCAGAAGCGTTTGCGCAGCGCGAGTCCCCAGGCCCGATTCAGACGGCTGCCAAACGGCGCGTGCAGCACGAGCTGCATGCTGCCGCTGTCGTCGAAAAATCTTTCGAGCACCAGGTTCTGCTGCGTCGGCATCACGCCAAGAACGATCTTCGCGCCCGCTAAATACTCGACGATCTGTTCCGCCGCCGAGCGCGACAACCCGACTTCTTCTACGATCCAGTTTATGGCCGGCTCCAGGTCGGGATCTTGCGGATCAATCCGTGCGGCCACTTCCTCACGCAGCCGCGCCACTGAAACCGACAGCTCGTGCGAGCGAGCCGGCGCCTCACCCAACCAGAACGGAATCGACGGCGGCTGGCCGTGCGCATCTTCAACGCGCACTTTTCCCTGCTCCACACGCAACACGCGCCACGACGTGTTGCCGAGCTGGAAGATGTCGCCCTGTAGACTCTCGATCGCGAAGTCTTCATTCACCGAGCCGATGACCAGATCGCTCGGCTCGAGCACGACCGCGTAATCGGCCGTGTCGGGAATGGCGCCCCCTGACGTGATCGCGGCGAGGCGCGCGCCGCGACGTCCGCGCAAACGTTGATTGACCGCGTCGTGATGCAGATACGCGGAGCGCCGGCCGCGCTTGGTCGTGAATCCTTCCGCCAGCATCCGCACGATCTCGTCAAACTGCTCGCGTTCGAGATTGCGATACGGATACGCGCGCCGGATCATCGCGAAGAGATCCTGTTCGGTCCACTCCTCCGCCGCCACCGCGGCAACGATCTGTTGCGCCAGAATATCGAGCGCCTTCTCCGGGATTTCCAAACGGTCCAACTCGCCGCGTCGCACCGAATCGATGATGGCCGCGCATTCCACCAGCTCGTCGCGGGAGAGCGGAAAAATTCTCCCCTTCGGAAAACCCGCAACCGTGTGGTTCGAGCGGCCGACGCGTTGCAGAAAACTCGCGATCGTTCTGGTCGAGCCGAGCTGGCAAACGAGATTCACGTCGCCGATGTCGATGCCGAGCTCCAGCGAAGCGGTGGCGACCAGCGCGCGCAGTTCACCGGCTTTCAATTTTTGTTCGGCGGCGAGACGTTGTTCGCGGGCGAGACTGCCGTGGTGCGCGGCGATGTTTTCGTCGCCCAATCTCTCGCCGAGATGCCGCGAGACGCGCTCTGCCAGGCGGCGCGTGTTGACGAAAACGAGGGTGGTGTTGTGCTGCCGGATGAGTTCGGCGAGACGGTCGTAGACTTCTTCCCAAACTTCGCCTGACATGACTGCCGACAACGGCGACTCGGTCAGTTCGACGGCGACGTCGAGCTGGCGTGCGTGGCCGCTGTCGATAATGGCGCAGTTCGGCGTTTTGTCGTCGCGGATGTTCGGAGTGCCGACGAGGAAACGAGCTACTTCTTCGATCGGGCGCTGAGTCGCGGAAAGACCGATGCGAACGAGTTTTTGAGGAGATAATTGCTCAAGCCGTTCAACTGAGAGAGCTAAATGGGAGCCGCGTTTGTCGCTAACGACCGCGTGAATCTCGTCGACGATCAGCGTGCGGGCTGTTTCCAACATGCGCCGGCCGCCGTCGCTGGTCAGCAGGATGTAAAGCGACTCAGGGGTAGTGACGACGATGTGCGGCGGACGCTTCGTCATCGCCGTGCGTTCGGAAGCGGGCGTGTCACCGGTACGCACGAGCGTGCGAATGTTCACTTCCGGCAAGCCGAGCGCCTGGAGTTCCTTTTGAATTCCTTCGAGCGGTGTTTGCAGGTTGCGCTGCACGTCGTTGCTCAAGGCTTTGAGCGGCGAAACGTAGATGACGTGCGTGCTGTCGTCGAGTTTTCCTTCGAGACCGAGGCGGACGAGATCGTCGATGGCTGAAAGAAAAGCGGCGAGAGTTTTACCTGAACCAGTGGGCGCGGCGATGAGCGTGTGGCGCTGTTTTTTGATTTCGGGCCACGCTTGTAACTGCGGCTCTGTCGGAGCAGGAAAACTCCGCGCAAACCAGCGCGCGACTGCTGGGTGGAAAAGTTCCAGGCTCATAAGGGACGTTCATTATACTCGTGGCCCGCGAGGTTGCATAGCTGAAACATGCCCGTAGCCGTGAAACACAATCCCTTTTTCCTAAAATCTCCTTGCCCGGACGACGCGCCAGGTCGTCCGAAGACTTCACTCGAACTGTTTCCTGAAGTCTTCAAACTGTAAGCGCAATTTTTCGACTTCCGCTGCGAGCGCGTCGACCTTCTGTTCGAGGGTTTGGTGGGGGATTGGAGTCGCTTGCGGGTGACGAGGGGAGATCGCGGCGGCTGGCGGGAGTGGCTCGACTGGGATTTCAGCGGGTGCGCCGGACAGCAAATGTGCGAAGCGAACTTCTTTCTGCCCGGGCTGACGCGGTAAACGCGTAACCAGTTGGTCCGGCTCGTGCGACATTAACCCGGCAAGCGTTTGTTCCACTTCGTCGAGGCCGCTGAAGTCGAACATACGTGAAGCATTGCCGCGCAGCTCACCGGGCGTCTGTGGCCCACGCAACATCAACACGCACATCAACGCCGTTTCCGGCGGCGTGAGGTGCAGCACTTCCGGCACGACGTGCTTGTATTTCGGCACGCGGCTGGTGCTGCCGTAGAACACGTAAACCAGGTTCTTCTCGCGCAAACTCTCTACCGCCTGCGCGACGGCGTCTTCGCTGTACGCAGTCACCGGATAACGATTGTTTTTCTGATTGCACGCCGCAGTCAGCGCGTTCAGCGTCAGCGGATAGTATTCCGGCGTGGTGATCTGCTTCTCCACCAGCGCTCCGAGCACGCGCGTTTCGATATCGGTGAGAATGTCAGCCACGGATTTACTGGTCGTCGCCCGCAGTACTGGTCGCCTGACCGCGGCCGCCGCGACCTTCGCCGCGTCCGACGTTCAGGTTGTCGTAGTTCAACGCCGCATTCCAGACGAGGAAAAACTCGCCCTGCGTCTGATGCCGCCACATCGGATTGGTCGCAAACATCACCACGTGGCCGCGGCCCACCGGAACATCGACGACAGCCGGCCGGTTCGCGAGCTCGTTGCCGCCGGCGAGCATGCCGCTCACCAGCAGGTTCTTTTCGTCGGACGCGAAGCGCAGGATGACGCGCGGCCGCAATTGAGGCGGCACGAAGAACGGACTTTCGCGCGCGTCCTGATCATCGGGGCGCGCGTTCGGATCCGCGGGACGCGGTTGCGGCATCGCCTGAATCACGTCCGGATCGTTGACGCCGCCGCGTCCCGAGGCACGAGACTGGGGCCCGCCACCTCCCTGGCCACCACCTCCGCCGCCGCCAAAGCCACCGCCGCCGGGGCCGGCAGCAACCTGAAACAGCGGCACCTGATTGAAGTAAATGGGCAAAGCAGCGTCGTAGCCGTAAGCAATCGGGCTCTTCCGATCTGAAAACGTCGAGTTGTAGATCGAGCCGCGCGCTTGCAGCCGCTCTGATTGTTGAATCGAGACGCCGTTGGTGATGCCATAGTCGATCGGGATCTGCGAGACGCTGCCGATAGTAATGAACAGACCGCCGTCTTCAATGAACTTTTGCAGGTTCGCGACGCCGGTGACGCTCATGCCGCCGCGCATGTCGTCGGTTTGATCCGGCGACGACGCGAAGTTTGGCGTCACGGCGGAAGCTTTCCACGGGATCGGATCGCCGCGCATCGGCATGCCGTTGACGATCGTCTGGGCCGAGCCGCCGACCGGCGGGAAGATGATCACGTCAAACTTCTCGCGCAGGTTCGGCGTGTCGCGCAGCACGTGATCGGAAATGTAGGTGTAGGGAATCTGGTAGCGATCGAACTCGACGCGATACCAGCCTTCGTTCTGCGTGTTTGTCCAGGTGTGGACGATGGCGATCCGCGGCACCGCGAGATCGTGCGTCTTTACGTCCGGGAGTTTGTCGACGCCGACGGCCTTGAGACCGAGGTCGGCGACAGCGGATTGGAGTCGCTGGCGCAGGTCGGAACGATTGCCGTCGTGTTTGATAATGAACGAGCCGGTGTTGAACTGCTGGTCGCCAATCTTGAAGCTGTCCTCGGCGGCGCTCATCTTCACGTCTTTCAACTTGAACCGCAGCGTCGCGAGCGTGTTGTCGGTGTTGTGGTTGATGACGTACGCCACCGCCGAAGATGGGCCGATTAGTTGTCCCGCAACTTTCGCGTCCTCCGTGAGCAGCTTCGCGTCGACGTCCAGCACGCTCTTGTCGGTTACGCGCACCGTTTTGACGTTCCGCATCGCGCCGATCGTCCAGCCGGTGTCGTCGTAAGGCGCCGGATCGCTGACGTTGTAATACTGCGTGTCGAGCAGCATGTCGGCCATGCGCGAATACGGTTGATCCATGCGAATGATGTATGAACCGGCCGGAAACTTCTGCTCCTTGACGCTGAAATCCTTCGTCGCGCGATGGATTTCAATTCCCTGCATCCGCATCAGGTTGACCATGTCAGCCGCTTCGACCGGGCGCGGCGTGTCGCCGGGAATCACGTAAGCCGCCGGGCCTTCGTTCGTCGCTTTCGCGATTGAGCGTTTGCTTTTCAGGTAAAAGTTGTTCAGGAAGCGTTGCTTGTCCTTCGCGACGAAGTTCATCGCGAACAGAATCGCCGACTGCTGCATGTTGATGTTGTTGCGCATCGACCAGTTCACGCGCGGGAACGGCGGATTCGGGCGATACCAGACGCGCGACGTCTGGTTCGCGGGCAGCGTGCGTTCGCGCGTGTCCGCGCCGCCATTGCCGAACGTCTCGTAAAAACGGCCGATGGCGTTGTGGCCGGTGGCGATGTAGAGCATGTAGTTCGGCGCCCAGCCGTCGTAAAAGCCGTGCGTCCAGACGCCGGGCACGCCGCGCTTCGTCATCTCTTCGATTTCGTGGTAGGCGAGCAACTGAAACTCGTCGATGGCGAGCGGGTCTAGCCACGCGTTGTACGGACCGGTGCCCGTCATCGTGTAGAGGTAAGGCACTGACTCGTGCAGATCGTGCAGCACGGTTGGGTGATACTCGAGAAATGTGCGCATCTGGTTGCGCGTCAGGGCCAGCGCCATGCCGAGGCCGTCCCGATTGTTGTCGTGCGCGACGTACTTCCCCCAGTAAAGCAGCGGCGGCGTGGGTTTGCCCGAGTTCGCTTTGCGGTAGTTGTAAAGATCGACCATGAAATCGCGGCCGTCGACTTCGAGCGCGGGCGTGATCATCACGATCATGTTCTTGCGGATGTCTTCGATGAACGGCGAATCCTCGACTGCGAGACGGTAAGCCAGTTCCATCAGCATCTCGGGCGAGCCGGTTTCCGGCGAATGAATCGAGCCGGAAGCCCAGTAGAACGGTTTGCCTTCGGTGATGAGCGTTTGCGCGTCGGCGTCCGTGAGTTTGCGCGGGTCGGCGAGTTTCGCGGTGATCTCTTTGTAGCGATCGAGCTTCGCGAGATTTGCTTCGTCACTCACGAGCACCAGCAACTGCTCGCGTCCTTCTTCGCTCTTTTCCGGCGCGACCAGCACGCGCACACGCGGCGAAGCGGCGGCGAGCGCGCGGAAGTAGCGGTAGAGATCCTTGGTGTAGGTCAGCTTGTTTGGCGTGCCCACCACGTAGCCGAGAATTTTTTCGGGCGATGGAACTTTGTCCGACAGCGGCAGGTGATCGACGAGTTCCGTCAGGAAATACTTTTCGGTGGTGTACTCGGCGATCTTTTTGCCGTACTCGGTATCGTTGGGTGATTTCGGCGTCGTGTATCTCGGGTTGGGCGAGTTATTTTGAGCGGAAATCTGCGCGGACAAAACACTGATTACAAACCCTACGACGAGAAGGGTAGTCAGGGATCTTCGGAACATGCTTGGGCTCCTTAGAGATCACGCGCACAGCGGAAGCCGGAGATCATCCAGCGTTCGTGCGCGTGAAAGAAGTTTCGGTACGTCGTTCTGATGTGCGACTGAGGCGTGGCAAACGAACCGCCGCGCAAGACTTTCTGATTGACGAACCACTTGTCGTTGTATTCGACAAACTCCGTCTTGAATCCGGGATACGGCACGTAATCCGAGGTCGTCCACTCCCACACATCACCGATCAGTTGCTGACAGCCGTAGGGATTGGCGCCCTCCGGAAACGCACCGACGGGCGCTACCGACCATAAACCGTTTTCGAAAAGATTTGTGTTGTCGCTCGCGGGATCGCTGTCGCCCCAGGGAAATCGCTGCTTAAGTTTGCGGTCCGCATCATAACACGCCGCCTTCTCCCATTCAGCTTCGGTCGGCAAGCGCTTGCCGGCCCACTTCGCGAACGCGGACGCTTCGTAGTAACTGACGTGCGCAACAGGATCGGCGGCTCGGTCGTCGGCGTTGTAAAGGCCGGTGAAGTCGCGAATCATCCATTCGTCGTCGTGCAGTTCCCAGTAGAGCGGCGCCTGCCACTGTTCGCGTTTGACGATTTCCCAGCCTTCGGAGAACCACCACTGGAAGTCCTGGTAGCCGCCGTCGCGGATGAAATCAAGGTATTCGGCGTTGGTAATAAGCGCGCGGTCGATGGCGAAGTCTTGCAGGAAGACCTGGTGTGCAGGTTTCTCGTTGTCCCAGGCGAAGCCGGAACCTTTGTAGCCGAGTTCGAAAAGTCCACCTTCGACTTCGGCCATGCCTTTCACCCGCACCAGTGGCTCCGGCTGCGGTTGCATCTCCACCTGAAACTGATCGCAGAGGAGATGTTTGATGTCGTAGACGAGCAGTTCCTGGTGTTGCATCTCGTGTTCTAGGCCAAGCCGGACAAGGGATAAGACGGATTCGTCTCCGGATCTTTCCGACAGAAACGAGAGCATCTGCTCGTCGATGTGGTTGCGGTAGGCGACGGTCTCGCGGACGGTTGGACGCGACTTCGTGCCGCGCTTCGGGCGTTCGATTCGCGGCCCGAAGCCTTCGTAATACGAGTTGAAGTAGAAGAGAAAATCTTCGGAGTAGACTTTGTAAGCCGGCTTGTGGGCCTGGAGCACAGTCTCGAAAAACCACGACGTGTGACCGATGTGCCAGCGCGGCGGACTCATGAATTCCGCCGTCTGAATCACGTAGTCTTCGATTTCGAGCGGCGCCACAATTTCCATCGTGCGCGCACGAACGCGCTGGTAAAAATCCGTTATCGACATTTTTTTGCCGCCAATAATACTAGCTCACGACGAGCGAGTGTGAGCCGCGCGGGGAAGCTCTTCCGATTATTTGTGCTCGGGGGTAATGGTCGCGCAAGGTGCGCAGCAACGCGTCTGCTTTGTCTTCCGCGACGGCGATCAGCATGCCGCCGGCGGTTTGCGGGTCAAACAGCAGCTTGACGAGATTCGGATCGACTACGGGCGCAATCGCGACGTCGGCGCCGATGTATTCGCGATTCGTCTTGTCGCCGCTGGTCAACATTCCCGCGGCCGCGAGTTCCAGCGCGCCGTCGAGCAACGGCACTGCCCGGGCATCGATTTCGATCGTGACCTTGCTGGCGCAGGCCACTTCCCAAGCGTGGCCCAGCAACGCAAAGCCGGTCACGTCCGTTGCGCCTTTCACGTCAAACTCGCGCATCGCTTCGGCGGCGTACTTGCCGGGCGTCAGCATCGTTTCCACTGACGCAGTCACAGTCGCGGCGGTCGCGCGATCCTTTTTGATTCCGGTGGAGATCACGCCCGTGCCGATCGGTTTCGTCAAGATCATCACGTCGCCCGGCCGCGCACCGGAATTCTTTGCCACTTTGTTCGGATCGATAACGCCGGTGACCGAGTAGCCAAACATGATCTGCGCGTTGTCGACGCTGTGGCCGCCAATCAACGTCACGCCGTACTTGTTCAGCGTCTCGAGGCCGCCGCGCATGATCTGGGTCAGAATGGACGGGTCGACGCCCGTTTTCGGAAAACACGTGATCGCCATCGCCGTGATCGGCGTTCCCGCCATCGCCCAAACGTCGTTGATCGAATTCAGCGCGCTGATTTGTCCGTAGTCGAACGGGTCGTCGACGATGGGCGTGAAGAAATCGAGTGTCTGCACCAGAGCGAGGTCGTCGCGGAGGCGGTATACTCCCGCGTCGTCGGCCGTGTCGAAACCGACAATCAGATTGGGATCGCTGGGTTGTTTTGGTAGCTCGCTCAAAACCTGAGCGAGTAAGCCCGGGCTAAGCTTCGCCGCTCAACCGGAACACGAAACCATCTCAGTCAGACGCATCGCCGGCCTCCTTTCTCTGGATGCCTGTGTTTTACCATAGTTGTGGAAATTGGCCGAAGGGGAGTTGATTAATGATCCGGATAGGACCGGCGGGCTGGTCTTACAAAGATTGGGAAGGCACTGTCTATCCGCAGAAGCCCGGCAAGAACTTTGATCCGCTCGAATATCTGGCGCGGTATTTCACCACAATCGAAATCAACAGCAGTTTCTACCGTCCGCCGGCTGTTACAACCACGAAAGCGTGGGTGCAGCGCGTGGCGGCGAATGAGGAGTTCACTTTCACGGCCAAGCTTAACCGGCTGTTCACGCACGAACGCGGCAAGGCGACGGCAGCGGATGAAAAGGAGTTTCACGACGGGATGAAGCCGCTTTTGAAAGCGGGAAAACTGGGGGCGTTGCTGCTCCAGTTTCCGTGGTCGTTCAAGAACACCGTCGACGATCGAATCTATTTGGCGGAGTTGCTTAAGAAATTTGCGAAGTATCCGCTGGTTCTCGAAGTGAGACACGCGTCGTGGAACACGCCCGCGATGTACGAGTGGTTAGAGGAACGAGGCGTCGGCATCTGCAACATCGACCAGCCGGTGTTTTCGAAATCGATTCGCCCGGCGGCGCTGACCACGTCGCCCGTCGGCTACGTTCGATTGCACGGCAGGAATTATCAGAACTGGTTTCGCGAGAAGGCGCCGCCCCACGAGCGTTATAACTATCTTTACTCTTTGGACGAGTTGGATCCGTGGCTGAAAAGAATCAAGGAGGTGGCGAAGCAGACGCGCGAAACCTACGTGATCACGAACAACCACTTCCGCGGGCAAGCAGTGGTGAATGCAATCGAGATCGAGGCGGCGCTGAAGGAACAGCGCGTCCCCGCCCCCGAGCCGCTTTTTAGTGTTTATCCCCGGCTTAAAGAATCCGCGACTGCTGAAACACCTGAGCGAAAACTGTTCGACTAGCTGCCGGCGCCGTGCGCCATGAGCTGGGCGAACGAGATCGGCAAACCGTCCGGATCGATTCCCACCGCCAGCTTGATTCCCTCACCTTCACGCTGCGTCGGCGGCATGATGAACCGGATTCCCTTCGCTTTCAGTTCTTCGTAAGTTTTATCCACGTCGTCGACGTTGAAGCCGATCGAGCACGCACCCGCTCGCTTTGACGGGTCGCCGTCCGGCGGCGCGCCCGCGACTCCTCCGCCGTGCAGCGCCAAAGTCGTAGTCCCGGTGGCAAACTCGGTCCACTCGGGCGATTCAAACTTCAACGGAATTCCCAGTTTGTCGCGATAAAACTCAACCGAGCGCTGCATGTCGGAAACAACGATCATCGTGTAATCAAGCTGCTTGAACATTTCCCCTCCTCTAACGCTTGCGTGTTTTACCGCTGCCCATCGCCACGATTACGTCAAACTCGTCTTTGGTGAGCGGCATGACCGAGAGTTGCGACTGGCGAATGAGCGGCAGTTGACTGAGCCTTTTGTCATAACGGATAGCTGCGAGCTGGACCGGCGTCGCCAGCGGTTTTACTGGTTTCAAATCGACGGCAACCCACTGTGGGTCGTCAGCAGTCGGATCAGGATAAGCGCTCTTGACGACTTCAGCCAGACCAACCACCTCTTTGCCTTTGCCGGAGTGGTAAAAAAGAACACGGTCTCCGACTTTCATGCCGCGCAGATTATTTCTCGCCTGGTAGTTGCGCACGCCGGACCAGTCAGTGCTGCCGTCCTTCACGAAATCGTCCCACGAATAAGTTTCCGGCTCCTGCTTCACCATCCAATAGTTGTGTTTATTTTTCGTCGAGGTTCTCATATCCGCACTTTCAACTTACAATTGGGCCATGATTAAAGAAGGAACAACGGCACCCGCCTTCAAGACAAATGACGCCAACGGCGAAACCGTTTCGCTGAAAGATCTACGCGGGCAGAAAGTCGTGCTCTATTTTTATCCGAAAGACGATACACCAGGTTGCACGAAAGAAGCATGCTCATTTCGCGACGAGTTCGCGCAGTTTAAGAAGCGCGGCATTAAGGTGCTCGGCGTGTCACCGGACAGCGAAGCCTCACACAAGAAGTTCGAGACCAAGTTTAAACTTCCCTTCACGCTTTTGGCCGACAAGGACCACGCGATCGCGGATGCTTACGGTGTTTGGGGCGAGAAGAAGTTTATGGGCCGAACGTACATGGGTGTTCATCGAACGACTTTTCTGATCGATGAGAAGGGCAAGATCAAAAAAGTTTTCGCAAAGGTGAAGCCAGAAGATCACGCCAGTGAGGTTCTGGAGGCTTTCGCTGACTAAGCGACGACAAACGACGGAATAACCCGTGAAACGGGACAGGCACGAATGCCTGTCCCTTTAGCAGGCTAGGCTGCCACCCAGCCTCCGATTTTCGCGGGTTCGCCTTCCGGATTCCGTCCAGGCATCAGTCCTTGTAAACAACTAAACGAACTCGGCACGTCTCGCTTGCGAGCCGGCAGGCGTGGGCTGTCTTCGACCGCGCCGGCCTCGTCTTCTTCGTTAAGAAAATAGAGCCGAGTGTTTCCCACGACCTGCGTTCTGATTTCGTGGGTCCAGAGCAGGAGGTTGGCTAACGCATCGCCGATCTCATCTTTGCCAAGCTTTGTTTCCTGGGCGATCTCGCGCTGCGTGCGCGAGCCTTTGCGAATTGCATCACGCACACGCTCGACCGGTGACAGCTTGCTGAGCGATTTTGCAGGATACGGCGCGCTCCCGGAATCAGCAGTGATGAGTTCGGTCATTTCGATCTGCTGCGAGATGTATCGCTTGCGTGCTGATTTGTATTCCTTCAAAGCGCGGCGGCTCTGCGTGACTTTGTGACGAATGCAACTTTTGCAGTAGAGATTTCTTCCGTCCTTACGTGCTCGACAAATTCCAAATTCGGCTATCGGCAAATCCTGTGAACAAATCGGACAATGTTTCAATTGGGGGGACAATAAGTTTTCCTCTTTCATTTCGCACTCCACCACTGGGCAATAAGAGACCGTACTGCAGTCCGGCACGCGGACAACACTTTACCGACCCGGCTTGAACCCTCCGGTAAGAAATTTCAGTTTGAGTTTATTTTTTGGCGACGCTGCCCACCACAGGGCGATTCGCCGAGATTGCCTTGCGCGACACCGCACGAGTCGCGCCCCACCATTTCACCTGATCGTTTTTCGCTGAAGGCTCCGGGCAATTGCGAGAATAGAGATGAGAGCTTAGTAACCTTCAGTCGAATCAAAAAACAGGTCGCTGACCCTACTTGTTCTGGCAATCAATGTTCAGCGAGGGAATCGCATTATAGTTATCGGAAGCTTTTTTGCAACACCTTTTTCAGCTGTGTTTCGACTAGAAGTTAGTCGCTGATTTTCCTGTTGTGATCGTGAGTCGTGCGATCATCTATCCTGCGATTTAAGAGTTGTTTGCGTTCCAGAAGTTGAGTACGTCAGCGATCAAAACTTGTGTTTTAGTTGTCGCGAGCGCCGGCGTGAGGCAGTCGATTTCTTAAGAAAATGCGCGTGCGATCGTGAATTGAAAAAGCGTTCGCCGATTGTTTCGCGCTACTACTTCGTATGTACTTTCGCTGGTCCCACAAAATGTAGACGCACGGCGAATCTTTGGACGAGCCGAGTTATGTTTTGATTGCACAGTTGGACCACCTGCGAGAGAGGTCGCGCGATCAGTCGCGAAAGAACTAAGACGTTCAAGGGTAAAGGCTTTTCGTCACGCCGCTCGCGTGTGCAAAATGTTGTAAGTGCGCGTTTGTAACAGCTTTGTAAAAATATCCCCCATGATTTCCACAAAGATTTCCACAGGATCTGAGGAAAACGTCAGCGCGACTGTCGATCGCGCAAACGATAGACGAACTTCAGCCCTGACCACGTCTCATCAATCGCGCAGATCTTCACGTCAACCAGGCCGGCATTAAGTCCGATGCGTTGTACGTTATCGAAGGAAAGATCCGTCGCGACTCCCGAGCTCTTTTTTGGCCACGCGATCCAGATCATGCCGTTCGTCGTTAGCTTGCCGGCCAGTTTCGCGAAGTCTCTCGTAAGCGCGCGTTCAGTCGTGACGAACAACAGAATTAGATCGAGCGGCTTTGTTATTCGCTTCACGACTTCCGCGCTTGCCGGCAGTGGACCCAGGTAGTTTTGGAAGCCGTCGGGCGCGTTTACAAATGCAACGCGCGAGTTTTCTTTGATTCCGAGTTTCTTGGGTAACGGTGTTGAAGAGTATCCGGCCATAGTTCTTTCGTGATCACCAGAGTCGCAGAAGTTTCCACCACGTAACACCCACGATGCTCCAGATGAGAATCGTTGTCACAGAAGTAATCAGTCCCAGCCACCACCAAGTGCGTTGGGACGTGTAGCCGGAGCCGAAGTAGATCGGCGCGGGTGTTGTGCCGTAGTGAGTCAAGGCCGCCGCCAGGTTTGAAAAATAGGCGAGCGAAAGCACCGCGAGATACGGCGGCGCTCCGGCGGCGAGAATCACGATTAAAAACGGCACAAACATCGCCGTCACGTGCGCGGTGATGCTGGCGAAGACGTAATGTGCGTAAAAATAGATCAACAGCAGCGACGCCAACGCGAGCCACCACTTCCAACCCGTCGTCAGTCCGGCCGCAGCTTCGGCGAATCGCTTCGTCAAACCTGTTTGGCCGAGCGCTTCGGCCATGCGAATCAGACCGCCGTACCAGATGAACACCGCCCACGCCGCTTTTTCGGTGATCAGATCTTCCCAATCGAGTACACCCGTAATCAGCAGCGCGCCGATTCCCAACAGCGCAACGACGGCGTAGTCGATGTGGTGAAGCCGATTGGTCGTCATCCACAGCACCGCGACGAACCCGAAAACAATCAGCATCATCCGCTCCGACCACCTCATCGGGCCCATCGCGTCCAACTCGTCAGAGGCAAACTCACTCGCCGCCGGTGTGTGTTTGATCTCCGGCGGAAAGACGCGATAGATCAGCCAGGGAACAGCGATAAGACTGACGATTCCCGGAACAATCGCGCCGACGGCCCAGCGCGCGTACGTCACGTCGATTCCGGTCACTTCTTGGGCGAACCGCGCGATGATCGGATTCGAAGCCTGGCCTGTAAGGAACATCGCGCATACCACGACATTACATTGGTAGACGCTCGTCATCAGGAAAGCGCCGAGGCGGCGGGCGGTCGGGCCCGGTCTGGATTCGTAAGCCTCGGCCAGACTTTTGGCGATGGGAAAGATGATTCCGCCCGAGCGGGCGCCGGTTGAAGGTATGACCGTCGCGAGCACGGCTTCGGTTGAGCCGAGGGCGTAACTGAGCCCGAGCGAGTGTTTGCCGATGGCCTTGATGAACAAAAAGGCGATGCGCCGGCCGAGACCCGTCTTGATCATGCCGCGCGAGATAAAGAAAGCGGCCAGCACGAGCCACACGACGGGGTCGGCGTAACCCGTGAGCACTTCGTTCATCGTCATCACCTTGAACAGTGGTAACGCGGTAACCCCCAGGAGAACTACTGCGGCGCCGGGAATGGGTCGGACAATGGAACCCGTGATCGTGGCAGCGAAGATCGCCAGCAGTCGCCACGATTGCGGTGTCACGCCGGTTGGAGGTGGAATCAGCAGGATTCCGATCGCTACCAACAGCACGACCGCCCAACGCAGCAGTCGGCTTCTGAATCCCATCTGATCGCGGGATTCCTTTTCAGATTCGGGCGTGTTTTGCATACTTAACAAGGCAAGGCTCCAAAATGCCGGAAAAGATAACCGATAAACAAACATATTTGAACCGTCGACTCTTCATGCGGGCCGCAGTGCTCGCCGGGACGGCGACTGCAAGCACGCTGCTTTATCGACGGCTTAATCCGCCGCCTGCCGAACCCGTCAACCGTGAAAAACTCGACGCACCGGCCGAAGCCTCAAAAACAGAAGCCCTCAAGAATGGTTACGCCGTCGACGACCAGTTGACGCCGATTGAGGCGATCACCACCTACAACAACTTCTATGAGTTCGACACGTCCAAAGGCGGCGTCGCGAGCGCCGCGAAGGGTTTTGTAACTAAGCCGTGGCAAGTTTCCGTCGGCGGATTAGTAAACAAACCGCGCATCTTCGATCTCGACGAACTGCTGAAGTTTCCGCTCGAGCAACGCATTTACCGGCTGCGCTGCGTGGAAGGTTGGTCGATGGTGATTCCCTGGATCGGTTTTCCGTTAAGCAAACTGCTGGAAAAAGTAGAACCGACTTCGCAGGCGCGCTACGTCGCGTTTCAAACGCTGCTCGACCCGCAGCGCCTGCCGAATCAACGCACGGGCATTCTCGACTGGCCGTACGTTGAAGGCCTGCGTCTCGACGAAGCGATGCATCCGTTGACGATCATGGCGACCGGTCTGTACGACGAAGTGCTACCGCCGCAGGACGGCGCACCGATCAGGCTGGTCGTGGCGTGGAAGTATGGGTTCAAGAGCATCAAGTCGGTGGTGAAGATCAGTTTGGTAGCGGACGAACCGCCGACGACCTGGAATATCGCCGCGCCGGATGAGTACGGGTTTTATTCGAACGTGAATCCGAACGTGCCTCATCCACGCTGGAGCCAGGCGACTGAACGCCGCATCGGCGAATATGGGCGGCGCAACACGCTGCTCTTCAACGGCTACGGCGAGCAGGTCGCCCACTTGTATCAGGGAATGGACTTGGTGACGAACTTCTGACGCCATGTCGTTTCCGAAACTCGTCATCTTCGTCAACTCGCTCATTCCGCTCGTACTGCTGCTTTGGGACTTGTATCGCAAGCGTGTTGGACCGAACCCGCTGGAGTTTGCGACGAGAACCACCGGCATGTTGACGCTGGTTTTTCTGTGCCTGACGTTGGCGGTGACGCCGCTGCGAAAAATCTTCCGCGTCAACTCACTCGTTAACTTTCGTCGGATGCTGGGGCTGTTTGCTTTCTTCTACGGATCACTGCACTTGCTCACCTACGTTTGGTTCGACCGGCAGTTTCACTTGCTCAGCACCATCGAGGATATCGGACGGCGCCCGTTTATTCTCGCGGGTATGACGGCGTTTGTGTTGATGGTCCCGCTGGCAATCACCTCGACTAACCGCATGGTCAAACGCCTGGGGGGAAAACGTTGGGCCAGACTTCATCGACTTT
>Ga0081539_10000482_pt1 | contig 84124 bp, 65 predicted proteins | sample TabmetS4T2R2_FD_71023 | JGI IMG/M metagenome (GOLD analysis project Ga0081539, IMG submission 71023) | Tabebuia heterophylla rhizosphere microbial communities from the University of Puerto Rico - S4T2R2 | ecosystem: Host-associated > Plants > Roots > Rhizosphere ...
CGGGCAAGCCCGGGGGCCGACCCGCCGGCACAGGACCGCCCCCCCCCAGCCCCCCCGGCCAGCCCGGCGGCCGACCCGCCGGCACAGGACCGACCTCCCCCAGCACCCCCGGCCAGACCGGCGGCCGACCCGCGGGTCCGGGCGGATCCCCGATGGGTTCGAGCCCGTCTGGCATGCCCGGGCAGAGCGGTGGTCGGCCGGTGGGTCCCGCGGGGACTCCTGCGGGTCCTGCGGGCACGCCGCCGGGCCCGAGTGGCCGGGGTCCAACACCGGGCGGCGCAACACCGGGCGGCCCGACGCCGAGTGGTGTGACGCCGAGTGGTGTGACGCCAGGTGGACCGGCACCCAGTGGTCCGAGGCCAGGCGGGCCCACGCCGGGCGGAACGACCCCCGGTGGCCATGGACCACAGGGTCAGCCCGGCGCACCTCGCCCGATGGGGCCGCAGGGTCCCGCGCCTGGGGGACGGCCGCCTTATGGTTCGTCACAGCCCGGTGGTTTCGGTCCGGGGAACCAGCCGCCCGGCTATGGACCCACCCCGAACGGTGGACCTGGTGGCTACGGACCGTCCGGCAGGCCTGCCGGCCCGAACCAGGGTTTCGCCGGCCCGCCGGCCGGCGGCGGCCCAACCCGGCCGGACGTCGGTCCGGGCGCGGGTCCGCGGCCGGAGTCGCTGAGCCGCCCGGGTACTCCACCCGGCACTCGCCCGGAGGGCGCCCCGCGGCCCGACGCCGGCCCCACCCCGAACCGGCCGGCGGCAAACCGCCCCACCACCGAACCGGACGTCTCCCGCTCAGCCGACGACGTGTCCCGCTCGCCGGAAGACATCACCCCGAAGCCAGATTCGGACACCCCGGCAACCACCGACCCGAAGCCAACCACCGACACCGAGCCTCGGCAGGACTCCGAGTCCAGTCCGGCCACCGACACCGAAACCAAGCGGGACTCAGAACCCACGCCAGCCACCGACCCCAAACCCGACACGGACCAACCGGCCACCGACACGAAGCCGGACACCGATACCACGCCAGGCTCCGAGCCCAAGCCAGACTCAGAGCCAACCCCGGCCACCGACACCCGACCCGACTCCGAGCCCAAGCCAGAAACCGAGCCCAGGCCCGACTCAGAGCCGGCACCCGCCACGGACACCCGGCCGGACACGGACACCACGCCAGGCTCCGAGCCCAGGCCAGACTCAGAGCCAACCCCGGCCACCGACACCCGACCCGACTCCGAGCCCAAGCCGGACAGCGAGCCCAGCCCACCCGCTGACTCCAAACCCGACACCGACCAACCCGCAACCACCGACACCAAGCCGGACTCCGAGCCCACCCCTGCCGCCGACGCCAAGCCCGACACGGATCCCACGCCGGATCCGAAGCCCGACACCGAGCCCGACAGCGACGCCGACACCACCCCGGGTTCCGAGCCCAAGCCGTCTGACCCCACGCCCGACGAGAACAACCCGGAGCCCATCCACGGCGACGACTCCGAAGGCCCGACCCCCGACGACGACGGCCCCCCGACCGACGCCGACGACGCCGACAACGCCGACGACAACCCCGACACGGACGACGCCACCGACACCGAACCCGTCAGCGGCGAGCCGAACGACGGGCCAAGGGTCGACGAGAACGGGGTCCCGCTCAACTTCCTCGGGTACCAGCAGGGTGAGCACCGGTTCGCCGACATGGGTGAGTACATCCCCATGGGCGGGGATCGGTCCAATGGGATGGGGAGTTACGACCAGCGGGTCGCCCCGCTCATCTCGGATCACAACCCCTGGGGTGTGCACGGGTCGCGGGACGAGTTCAACGCCCACCACCGGCCCGACGGGACGTACCAGACCAACCGGTGGCCGCCCAACGACGGGGCCGTGGCCGGCTCGGAGCGGAACGTCACCCTGCCCGAGGGCACGGTGCTCGACCGGTTCGGGGGCGAGTCCGGGCGGTTCCTGTCCCCGATGGACACCGACGGGACGCCCTACCACTACCGCGAGCGGGCGATCTTCCCCGACAACGCCGAGGTCGGGTACCACGTCTACGTCGTCTCGGACCCCAGCGGGTTGCCGGGCACGCTGGCCGACGTGGCGCCGGCGCTCGGGCAGCCCGGTGGCGGCCGCCAGTTCACCCTGCCCGCGGACGTCGACGTCGCGCAGCTGCTCAGGGACCGCGTCATCCGCGAGGTGCACGTCCCGCCGAACGACGGGCGTGTGCTGCCGGAGAGCTTCGGGCAGGACCGCGGCGACGGCACGCCCAGCAACGACACCGCCAGCGTGGACGACGCCCGCGACGCCACCGACAGCACCGACAGCACCGACACAACGGACCGGCCAGACCAAACGGACCAAACCGACAGCACCCCGCCGGACACCGACACCACCCCACCCCTGCCGGACCACCTCCAGCAGGTCGCGGACAACAGCAGCTTCCGCACCCCGGCCGGTGCCGCGCTGTTCGACCCGACCGACACCCGCACCCGCGACGCCGCCGCGGCCGTCCGACCCATCGACGGCCACTTCGTGCTCGACGTCCACAGCGACGGCCAGCACGCCTACGTCAACGGTCAGCAGCTCAACGGCCGCGACCTCGCCCAACTGGCCCGCAACCTGGGCTGGAACGGCACCGACCCGATCATCCTCAACGGCTGTGAGGCCGGCCGGCACAACAACGGCCTGGCCGCCGACCTGGCCAGGGAGTCCGGCGGACGCGTCATCGCCCCGACTGAACGTTCCTGGTCCGGCCAGCAGAACACCACGCCGTACTCCGCGAGCGCCGACCGCGTCGACGGCGAGGGCCGCGCCCGCCCGACCCATCCGCCGGACGGCGGCTGGCGGGAGTTCGACTCCGACGGCAACGTCCGCGACACCGGCAGCAACGGCCTCCCGGTCGACACCCGGCCGGACACCCCGGCCGACTCGACGACCGGCACGCCGGGCGACACACAGGGCACGCCGGGAGAACCGGGCGACGGCCCACCGACGACACCGACCACCGACCCCGGCCAGCCGCTGCCGTTCGGCGACGACGTCGACCGGGGACGGATCCAGTCCCCGTTCGTCATCCCGCCCGACGTCCGCAACGCCGACGACCCGGTCACGATCGACGTCGACACCGACGCGGCGAACGCGGCGGACCCGAACGACCCGGACTACGCGCACCGGCCGTTGCGCGAGGGCGAGCAGCTGATCGGCCGCACCGGCCTCACACCGGACACCGCCTACCACGTCCCCGGCCGCGGCACCTACTACACCGACGGGAGTGGCCGGATCACCCATGCCGACCTGGAAGTGAACAACCGGACCGAGGGGATCCACGAGTCCGGCGCGGCCGTCAACCCGGACGCGGCCTACCCGCACCCCAACACGACCTACCGGATCGACGTCGACGGCGCCGAGCACACCTACACGACCGACGACGCCGGCCTCCCGCCGCGGTACCAGGAGTGGACGACACCGCGCTACGACAACACGGTGACGTTCCCGTCGACCGACCCGAACCTGCCGCCGAACCACCCGCTGGTGCAGCCGCTCCACCAGCCGGCCCGCGGGCTCGGCGAGGCGCTCAGCAGCCGCACCGGCTTCCCGCCGTACACCCGGATCGAGCACTCCACGCCGGACGGGCGGCCGACCACGCTCTACACCGGCGCCCCGGAGCCCCCGAGCGGCACCGCGAGGGTCGTGGCGATCGACACCTGGTCGAGCCAGAGCGCGACCGGCTCGGACAGCGTCCGGGTGAGCGAGCTCAACCCCGAGCTGAACAACTTCCCGCCGAACACGGTCACCCGGATCAACGGCACGGACGTCTACGTCACCAACGAGCACGGAGTGACCACCGAGGCCTCCGACCAGCGCGACTACTCCCAGGACGCGCCACGCAGCGACAAGGCGCAGAAGCTGGTCAAGCAGATCGGCGGCTCGACCGACGTGGACGGCGGGCACATCCGGTCCACCCAGGGCGGCGGTCACGTCGACGCACGCAACCAGGTCCCGCAGCTGAGCGCCGAGAACCGGCCGCTCGGCGGGCCCGCCGACCAGATCTGGTGGAACCAGGACATGGCGGCCGCGCGGGAACAGCTCGACCACGGCAGCACACACGAGTGGCACGACTTCCAGACGGAGGGCTCGCACCCGAGCGCCCCGGCCCGCCCGACGCAGCTGCACGAGCGATGGGTCATGCGGGACAGCCATGGCAGGATCAGGCTTCACTTCCGGCGTTACGGCAACTAACAGGAGATCGCAGAGAACATGTCTCAGCCGTGGGACCCACAGGCCCGCCAGCAGAGGTACGAGGAGCTGCTGCAGCTGATCGGCGGCGCGCTGCTCGGCGCCGCGCCGCAGGGGTGGCGCCGGATCGACCTGATCGCGCGGATCGCCGAGGGCGTGCAGGACTTCGGCCTCTCGGTGATCATGGGGGACCTCACCTACGCCGAGGTCGACCCGCCGGCGCAGTCCGCGCAGGCGCTCCTGGAGCTGCGCCGGCTGATGTACGAGCCGGAGCGCGGCGCCTGGTTCTCCGCGCGGTACATGATGAACCCGCCCGGCGAGTTCCAGATCTTCTACAACTACGACTTCGACCCGCAGTGGGAGCCGCCGATCCCACCCGCGTACTTCAAGCGCGACCTCGAGACGTATCCCCGGCCCGCGGACCGGGTGCCCGACTGGCTCCGCCGGGTCGTCGAGCAGGCCGGCACACCCGCATAACTAGGAGGACTCCCTTTTCATGACCCGCCCAGCCCCGCTCGGTTTCGTGGAGCAGCGCGACCTGCAGCGGAAGATCGCCGACCTGCTGGTCCTGCGCGCGCCGTCCGACCGCGACCAGATCCGGGTTATGTACCGCGCCTGCGGCAACAACGAGGAGATCGTCGGGCACATCCTCGGCATCGACGGCCAGCTCCGCGAGTGGGAGGTGCCGCGTGAGGTCGCGGAGTTCTACCGCCGCCTGCGGGCCGGCATGTACCGGGAGACCGCCGGCGCGTGGTCGGCGGCCAGCACGGTGGTCGAGTGGCCCATCAAGCTCACGATCAACTACCTGTTCCCGGAGGACCCGCGCTGGCGGCAGGCGCCGTCCCGCTACGACGTGCTCGACGAGCTGGAGAAGTTCCCGCGGCCGCCGGCGAGCGTCCCGGAGTGGATGAAGGCCATCCTGCCGGCGGCTGAGCGGGTCGCCGAGGTGGCCGGCCGGTTCCGGCACGCACGCATCTTCGACCAGCGCGACCCGAGCGGCCGGCCGCTGGTCAACCGGCCGCCGGTGCCCGAGCCCGAGGTCGCGGGCGTGCTGAACTACCTGAACACCGCCCACGTGATCATGGGCGGGCGGGGCTTCGACACGGACCTCTTCGACCCGAACGGCACCCGCGACACGCCGGCCGCGTTCCACACCGACGGGACGTGGATCTGGCCGGCGGCCATCCCGCACTACCTCGCCAAGCACGGGGTGCCGCCCGAGCCGGACCTGGTGGCGCACATCCGCGCCAGCGGGTTCACCCCGCCCCAGCTGGACCAGCCGACGAAGGACGCCGCGTACCTCGCGCTCACCGGGGAGGTCCCGGCGCCGCAGCAACCGCCGTCCGGGCAGCCGCAACAGGGCCAGCAGCCACAGGCGGGGCAGGCGCCAGCGGGCCAGCCGCAGACTGAGCAGCCTGGGCAAGCAGGGCAGCCGGGGCAAGCAGGGCAAGCCGAGCAGGCGGGGCAAGCAGGGCAAGCCGAGCAGGCGGGGCAAGCCGGCGTGCCAGCGCAGAACGGCCAGCCGCAGGCAGGCGGACCCTCCCAGCCCGAGCAGCAACCGCAGCCGGGGCAGACCGCCCAGCCATTGGCGGGACAGCCACCACAGGCCGGCCAGTCCGCACAGGTCGGCCAGCCGTCGCAAGCCGGTGAGCCCGGGCAGCCAGGCCAAGCCGCTCAACCACAGGCCGGCCAGCCACCACAGGCCGGGCAGCCGGGGGCCGGGGAGTCGGCGCAGGCCGGGCAACCCTCCACCCCACCTGAGCTGTCCGACCGTGACCGTCGGGTCCTCGCGATCATCGAGCGGCAGGTGAGTGAGGCGGGCGCAGTGCCGGAGGCGTACCAGATCCTCGGGTCGCTGGAAGGCGCCCTGTGCCTGGAGCGCGTCGACGACGAGTGGCAGGTCGCCGCCTACGAGCGTGGCAAGCCCCGCAACCCCAAGCGGTTCACGCAGCTGTGGGAGGCGGGCGCGTACCTGCTGGGCACCCTGACCATCATCACCTCGCGCCTGCGTCTGGGCGGCTCGGACGTGAACACGGCCAAGGCGCTCAACGACTGGCCGATCCAGCCGCTGCCGGGCGAGCCGCCGCTCACGCTGCTCGCGGAGAAGCACATCGCGGCGTTGATGCCGGGCCGGGTGGTCGTGCGGTACGGCTCGCCGGCCGGCAACCTCACCTTCGCCGAGGAGACCGAGTTCGCCGCCATGTCGCTGCGGCCGGAGCGGGAGGAGCAGGGGCCGCGCCGCTACCGCGTCGTGCGGGCGCTGCGCACGCTGTCGGGCTTCACCGTGCCGTGGCACAACCAGCCGGGCGGCGGGACGGCGTACCTGCTCCCCCGGTCCGTCGAGGAGCACCTGGCGAACGGGAGCCTCACCGAGGAGGAGCAGTAGCGCCGTTGCCTTCTCGCCGGAAACCGCGTTAAGTGGGGAGCCGGCAACGAGGAGGACGGCGATGTCTTTCGACAGGCGGACACTGTTGCGTGGCGCCGGCGCGGCCGGGCTCGCGGGGTTGGCGTTACCCGGGCTCGCAGCCGCCGACCCCGAGGACCTCGAGTTCCGGATCCGGCACAGGTTCCGGCCGTTCGACCTGATCGCGCCGCGGTTCGTGCAGTACGACACCGTCGCGCGGCCGGTGCGGGACACCGTGGTGTCGACCGACGTGCGGCCGCGGGCGCCGTACGGGTCGGTGCTGGTCGAGGTGCGGTCCGGCACGGGCGTGGTCGCGGGCCTGGTCGGCGACGACGGCACCCGCGTGCTGGGCACCTACGGCGCGGGCCGGGCGGCGATCGAGATCACGACCGGCGGCACCACCACGGTGGTCAGGTCCACGGCCGCGAACCTCGTCGCGCCGTTCCGGTTCGCCGTGGTTTTCAACGAGAACGCGGTGACCGTGCTGGCGGACACGACCGGCACCGGCACCGGCTGGCAGCCGCTGCTGACCGAGCGGAACGGCGTCCGCGCGCTGATCGACCTGCGGGTGCCGGACGTGCTGGGCCGCCTGTCCTACGGCTACGGCGGGCGCGGGGACGTGTTGCTGGGCCGGGTGCGGGCCGGGTACTTCGGGCAGGCCGGCGTGCGCGACCCGCACGTCGTGCAGTACGCGGACGGCCGCCCGGTCATCCGGAACAACAAGCTGTACCTCACGCTCACCAACGCCGGCCTCGGGTTCTTCCAGCAGGCGCACTGGGGTGTGTGGACGCTCGACCTCGCCGACCCGACCCGGCTGGAGCAGGTCGCGCAGCTGTTCTTCGCCCGCGACGGGGTGGTGCTCGGCGACCACGCCGGGCAGATCGTGCTCGACGGCGACGAGTACGTGCTCGCCATGTCGTCGTGGGGCGACTTCGACTTCGCCGGCGTGCGCGTCAACTACGCGCGGACGAAGGAGAACGTGCTGTCCGGCGTGCACGTCCTGCCCACGACACCGTTGCCGCTGCCCACGTCGGTCAGCTCGTGGGACCCGGCGCTGACCCGGATCGACGGCCAGTGGTACGTGGCGTTCGTGGAGAGCCCGGCGCAGTCACCGGCGTTCGTGTTCCACCCGGCGCTGGCCCGCGGCGCCACGCTGGAGAGCCTGTCCCCCGTCGGCGCCGACCTGACCGTCGACCAGACCGAGGGCACGATCATCCAGCGGATCGACGGCGCGTGGTACGTCCTCGCAAGTGACGGCGACGCCCGGCTCTACCGGGTGTACGACCTGCGGATGCGTCCACACGGGACACTGAACGCGCCGTACGGCACGAACATCCCGCACCCCATGGTCGTCCGCGCCAGGAACACGTGGTGGCTGCTCACGTTCGACGGCACGCAGTACGCGGAGCCGGTCCTCGGCTACGGCGGCCACGGCGACTTCATCGTGATGACGGCGTCACGATAGGTCCGGCGGCTCAGCCGGGCCGGACGTCCTCGGCCGTGAGGTCGGTGCGCAGGCGGTGGACGCGGGGGCGCAGGCGGGCGGTGAAGGTCAGGACGGTGGCGTCGGCCTCCACCTCGACGACCAGGGTCGGGTGGACCGGCTGGTACAGGGTGCCCTCGTGGCCCAGCACGGCGGTGGGCAGGCGCCGTTGCGGCTCCCCCGTCGGCCGGACGTGCCGGGCGGCCTCGTCGCGGAACGCCGGTGGCAGCGGCAGTGACAGCCCGATCTGGCGGAGCACGCCGTCGAGGTCGGGGCGGGCGAGCAACAGCGCCTCGGGCCGGGCGAGGGCGCCGGCGACCCCGATGACGACGGCGTCGACCACGACCTTCTGGCGGATCTTCACCCAGTCCCCCGCCCGACCGGCCCGGTAGGGCGAGCCGCTGAGCTTGGCGACGACCCCCTCGATGCCGACGTCGGCGACCTCGGGCCGCATCCACTGGGTGGTGGCCTCCCGGTCCCTGGTCGACGGCGTCAGCTGCAGCGGCGGCCGCGCCTCGGCGAACACCTCCTCGAGACGCGCCCGCCGCGTCACGAAGGAAGCCGGGCGGAGGTCCTCGTCCCGGTCCGCGAGCAGGTCGAACGCGACGAAGTAGACGTCCACGCCCGCGGCGGCCCGGCTGGCGGGCAGCGCGACGAGCGACCCGAAGTCCAGCCGGCCCTCGCGCAACGCCACCAGCTCACCGTCGACCACGACGTCCCCGAGCGGTCGCACGGCGGCCATGATCTCCGGGAACCGCGCCGCGAGGTCGTTGTTCCGCCGCGACTGCAACACACCGTCACCGGCGAACACGACCGCCCGCCAGCCGTCGAACTTCGGCTCGTACGCCCACCGCGGATCGGGGCCCGGGATGTCCCTGACCTCCCGGGCCAGCACCAGGCCCACCGGCGGACGCAGCACGCTCACGTCTTTCGACCTCCCCGCCCGCACGGTAGCCCGCGTGACCGGGAATTGCCAGATAAGGCCTGTTCAGAAGCCGTCGCAAATAGACAGATTGGCGCGGGTGAGAACATCGGTGGAAGACTCGCTGACATGTATGCTGGAACGGCTGGGACGATCGATGTCGGCGGCGACCTGACGGTGAACCGCCTCGGGTTCGGGGCCATGCGGATCACCGGGGACGGGGTGTGGGGGCCGCCCAGGAACCTGGACGAGGCGAAGGCGGTGCTGCGGCGCGCCGTCGAACTGGGGGTCAACTTCATCGACACCGCGGACTCGTACGGTCCGCACGTCAGCGAGGAGCTGATCGGCGAGACGCTGTACCCCTACCCGGACGACCTGGTGATCGCGACCAAGGGCGGCCTGGAACGCACCGGCCCGGGCCGCTGGCCGGTCAACGGGCGGCCCGAGCACCTCAAGGAGGCGTGCGAGGGCAGCCTGCGCCGGCTCAAGCTCGACGAGATCCCGCTGTACCAGTGGCACCGGCCGGACTCGTCGGTGCCGCTGGCGGACTCGGTCGGCGCGCTCGTGGAGTTGAAGGAACAGGGCAAGATCCGGCACATCGGCGTGTCCAACGTGACCGAGGACGAACTGCGGCAGGCGCAGCGGCTCACGCCGGTCGTGTCCATCCAGAACCGCTACAACCTGTCCGACCGGCGGTCCGAGCCGCTGGTGGACCTGTGCGAGCAGGAGCAGCTGGTGTTCCTGCCGTGGGCGCCGATCCAGGACCTGGACGCCTCCGTGGTCGAGGAGGTCGCGCAGCGGCACAACGCCACGCCGCGGCAGATCGTGCTGGCCTGGCTGCTGGCCCGCTCCCCGTCGATCCTGCCGATCCCGGGCACCGGCACGGTGGCACACCTGGAGGAGAACATCGCGGCGGCGGCCATCACCCTGGCCCCGGCCGAGGTCGCGGCCCTCACCCGGAGCTGACCCGCGCGCCCTGAAAGGCGCTTTCAGGACATCGGCCGCGCCATGAAAGGCGCTTTCAGGACGCTGGCCCTGCCCCGAAAGGCGCTTTCAGGACATCGGCCGTGCCATGAAAGGCGCGTTCAGGACGCTCAACGTCCCGAACGCGCCGTTCAGGACATCGCCGATGTCTCGAACGCGCCTTTCAGGGCACCGGGCACGTCTCGAACGCGCCTTTCAGGGCACCGGGCACGTCTCGAACGCGCCTTTCAGGGCGCGGCCAGCCTCACGCGGTGACGCGGAACGTCGCGTCCTGGCGGTCGGTGGCCGTGGAGATCGGGTCGATGCGGACCAGGTAGTCGTAGTGCCGGATGTACCGGTCGGGGACGTTGTACGACCGGAACGACGCCCACGCCGAGTCGGCCAGGCCCGCGACCCGGTAGTACGTCGCGTCCGCGCGGAAGGTCGCGGTGTTGTCGTTCACGTCCAGGCGGAGCGCGTAGTCGAAGTGCCGCAGGTACCGGTCCGGGAAGTTGACGGACTGGAACGACACCCCCGCCGAGTCGGCGAGCCCGGGCACCAGCCGCCACAGCTGGTCCTGGTACGGGTCGAAGGGGTACGCGTCGAGCCGGGCGACGTTGTTGGCGTGCCGCACGAACCGGTCGGGGAAGTTCGACGACTTGAGCCGCACCCAGTTCGGGGTCCCCCACCGGGTGATGACGGCGTTGTACTCGGCCTCGGTGACGCCGGCCATCGAGCCGTGTTTCGCGTTCAGCGGCGGGGTGTAGTCGCGCTGGTTCGCCACCGTCCACGAGCCCGAGGAGATGCTGCTCGTCGTCCACGCGTAGTAGTCGTTGTTGACCGGGCTGAACGAGTCGCCCCACAGCCGCCAACCGTTGCCCTCGTTGGTCTTCAGCAGCAGCGGCGCCTCGATCGCGTTGCCCTGCCGCAGACCGCCGGTGTAGGTGGTGAAGCTGTTGGGCGCGCCGGTGGACGACCGCGCGCCGTAGAGGTTCCCGTTGGACAGGTTCTTGTAGTACAGGTACGTCGTGCCGCCGTCGACGACGATGTCGCCGTCGAGGACGCCGAACCCGGGACTGAAGAAGACCTGCGGCGAGGACACGGTCCGGAAGTCCGTCGTGTAGTTCACCATGAACACGTCGGCGCCGTTGTTGGCGGAGTACACGATGCCGTACTGCCCGCGCGCGGCGTCCCAGAACGCGGTCGGTGCCCACGTGTGCGTGTTGAGCGTGTGCATCCGGATCCGGCGGTACCCGGTGAAGCTGGTCAGGTTCGTCGAGTCCCACACGTGCAGGTACTGGCTGATCTTGGTGAAGTCGGTGCCCCGCAGGTCGGTCGCGATGACGACGAACGTGCCGTCCTGCTTGCGGAACACGAACGGGTCGCGCAGCCCCAGGTCCCCGGCGGTCGGGGTGACGACCGGGTTGTTCTGGTTCAGCGGCGTCCAGTTGAGCCCGTCGCGGCTGACGGCGAGGTGCAGGCCGTAGTCGGCCCCCACCATCTGCGGGGACTCGGTGAAGTAGGTCATGACGTAGGCCGTCCGCGCGGCCTGCGCCTCGGCGACACGCGGGACGCCGGCGACGGCGACCGCGGCTCCGGCGACGGCCGCGCGGGTGAAGGTACGTCTGCTGATCGTGGTTTCTCGGCGGAACGAAGGCATGGCACGGTTCCTCGACGTCGTTGTCGGCAGGGGGGTGGAAACAGGCCAACGAGGGTCGGACTTTTCGGTCGAACCAACGACTCAATGTAGGCGCGGCCGTGTCGTCCAGTCAACGATTCGACCGGCAGAAATGTGAGCGCTCACCGGGCCCACTGACCATAGGTTCAGCGGATTTACGCAGGTCCACCGGCTATCACATGTGAGCGTGAACATCCAGCGTGCGGCGGGCGGTGAACAGCAGGGTCTCCGCCGGGGTGCGCAGGTCCGTGAGCTCCAGGCCGGCGCTCACCGCCCACGAGACCAGCTCGTCGACGCGGAAGGCACGCACGTTGAACGTCCTCTCGTGCCGCCGCTGGAAGTGCCGGTAGGTGGGGCGCCGAGCCTGCCGGAAGGTGAACGCCGTCAACGTCCCGCCCGGACGCAGGCACCGGCCGATCTCCTGGAGCACGGTCCGCGGCTCGGGCAGCAGCTGCAACGCGTTCGAGCAGTTGACCGCCCCCAGCGATCCGGTCGCGAACGGCAGCCGGGTCGCCGTCCCCCGTACGACGCACAGGTCGGGCAGCTCGGCGCGGATGAGGTCGATCATGGCCGTGCTGAGGTCGAGGCCGATCACCCGGTCCGCACCGACGTGCGCCGCGACGGTCCTGGTCCACCGCCCGGCGCCGCACGCGAGGTCCAGCACCGGCCCGTCCACCGGGTCCAGGCCGGCACGCAGGTAGTCGTCCTCGCCGGCGGGGGTCAGCTCGCCGTCCCAGTTGGCGCCCATGACATTCAGGAACGCCACCCGCGTCTCGTTCTCGTACCTGGTGACGTGCAAGGGATCCTGGAGGTAGAACGGGCCGAGGCCGGGCTTCATCCGCACCTCGGGCGCGAAGTCCGGATAGCCGGCCGCGGTGCTGAAGAACCGGCCGCAGCCGGCGCACGTGAGCGGGTCGCCGGTCACGGGGAGCCGGCACGCCGGGCAGGCGAAGACGTCGAGGAACCGTTCGTGGGGCAGCTCAGGCACGGGCGGTCTCCACGGCGTGCTCGGCCCGCGCACCCATGTACGCCAGCAGCGCCACGGTCTCTTCCTCCCACAACGTCCACGCGGTCCCGACGTCCAGCCGCAGCCGGGCACGCCAGGCCTCGTCGAGCTTCTGCTCGGTCTCATCCAGCCGCCACACCGCGGGCGACGGCCAGACCCTGCCGAGCTGACGGGGATCGGGACGGTCGAGGCAGCGGACCAACCGCTGCCGGTCCCGCTCGTCGAGGGTGGTCGAACCCATCGCGGCGAGCACCATCGGGCCGTGGTCCGGGAAATGCGCCAGCAGGTAGGCGAAGGAGAGGACCGCCGGCTCGTCGAGTGCCGGGCCGACCAGCCGGAGCAGGCGCGGCAGCGCGGCCTGCCAGCGGATGTCGTCGAGACCGGACCGTTCGGCCAGGATGCCCAGCAGGACGAGTGCCCGCGCGTGCACGGAATCGGGCAGCCGCTCGGCCGCGTCGACCAGCCGGTCCAACACCTCGCCGGCCCTCGCCGGCACGGGCGACGGTTCGACCAGCGCGGCGCCGAGCAACCGGTACGCCTCCAGGATCTCCCCTCGGCTGGACGAGGTGGCGACCGTCGAGGCTGCGGCGACCACCGCGTCCTCGAAGCCGCGGAACACCGTCGTGCCCCGCGCGCCGGCCGCCCGCACCATGTCCGCCGGGTCGGTGTGCGCGTGGTCGGCCGCGGCCGGCACCCGCGAGGCACCCGCGGGCGGGCTGACCTCGGTGAAGAACTCCTCGAACCCGCCCGGCGTGATGATCACCAGGAAGTGCGCCTCGGCGGAGGTCACCGCGAACCGGTGGGCCAGCCCGCGCGGCAGGTGCACCGCCTCACCGGCGACCGCACTCGCGGTCACACCGTCCACTGTGTACTCAAGGGTGCCGTCGATGACGTACAGCGTCTCGTCCTCGCGCCCGTGGACGTGCGGTGGCGTGGCGTACCCGCGCATCGCCCGCTCCTCCACGACCGCGATCGCACCGTTGGTGTCACCGGCCGCGGCTCTGATGGTCAGCAGGCCGCCGAGGTGCCAGCGTGCCCGTTCGGACAGCGGATCCTCGGCCCTCACGTCGACGGACAACGTCGGTCCCTTCAGGTCAGCACGGGGAACACGGGCGCCGACGGGCGGCCGGTGGCGAGCCGGATGAACTCCTCCGGCGGGCTGAGATCGGTCAGCACGTCGACGGTGCGGCGCAGCGCCTCGGGCGGCGGCGCACTCACCTGCGGCACCGCGGCGCGGAGGTCCAGCAGGTGGACCGTGGCCTCCACGATCCGCGTGACGGCGTAGTCCCCGACCCTGATCGTGCCCGCGAGTCCACGCACGACGGTGTTCCGCGCCGCGGGCAGCACGGCGAGCACCTTCTCCGCCGGCACGTCGAACGCGTCGACCAGCACCTCGTCCGCCCGCGCCTCGGCCCACACCGACGCCGTCTCCGCGACCTGGGCCGCGCCCGCCGCGCCGAGGGACCGCAGCGCGGCGAAGTAGCCGGCGGCGTCCGGCAGGCCGGGGTCACGGGCCAGCGGCGGCTGGGACAGCAGGTCGGCCAGCGTCCACACGCCACGGCCGACGTGCGCGTACAACTCCCGTACCGTCCAGTACCCCAACCGGGTCGGCGCCGTCCAGCCGCCGGCGGGCATTCTCAGCCCGGCGTCATGCCAGCAACGCCACAGATCCGCGAGTGTGTCGCGATCCGTATTGCGATACGTCGAACGAGAAAAAACATCCGCTCTCCCCACGGACGAATTCTGGGCCGGCTGGAGTAATGCGGTACCCCGAAATGCCCTTCCCGCCAGACTAAGTTGCCCTATGAGGCCGGGGCGGCCAGCACCACCGCGGAGTTGTGGCCGCCCATGCCGATGGAGGATTTCACGGTGATGCCGCCGGTGGCCGGGGTCGGCCCGTCGAGCAGCCGCGGGTGCGCGGCCGCCACGATCGGCGGCGCGGGGATCAGCCCCCGGTCGTAGCCGAGCGCGGTCACCGCCACCTCGATGGCCGACGCCGCGCCCTGGCAGTGGCCGGTGAGCGGCTTGACCGAGTAGACACCGACGTCCGGCCCGAACAGCTGTTCCACCACAGCGGACTCGGCGCGGTTGCACTGCGCGGTGCCGGGGCCGTGGGCGTTGAAGTACCGCACCTCCGACGCCGGCACCCCCGCGATGGCGAGCGCGTCCCGGACGCAGTCGAAGATCGCGGTCAGCGACGGGTCGATCGAGGTCACGTGGTGCGCGTCGTGCGACATGGCGCCGCCGAGGGTGTACGCGTAGGGCCGGCCCGCCCGGGCGGACAGCACGAACGACACCGACGCCTCACCGAGGATGAACCCGCGGCTGCCCTCCTGGAACGGCCGGCACGCGTCGAGCGGCTCCATCTTCGTCACCGCGACACCCAGTCGGACGAAATGGCGGATGTTCTCCGGGGTGAGCGACAGGTCGGTCGCGACGAACACGACGTCGTCGACGATGCCGGCGTCCAGCCAGGCCTTCGCGGTGATCAGGCCGGCGTTGCCGGACGCGCACATGGCCGAGACCATCATGGCCGGACCGTGGAACCCGTACTCCTGCATGAGGGTGGACATCGGTGTGGACGGCATCATCGCCAGGTACTGGCGCAGCGGCAGCCTGCCTCCCCGTTCGGTGTAGAACTCGCGCCAGAGGTCGACCTCGCCGAGCACGATCGCGTGCAGCAGCCCCACCCGGGGGCCGGCGCGCCAGCCCCGGGCACGGGCGTCCTCGATCGCCTCCCGCGCGGCCGCCCGCATCGCCCTGGCGAACCGGCTGGGCCCGTCGTTCGGGCTACCGCCGGCCGGCACACGGGCCAACCACATCGTCTCCCCGGGTTTGTCCGAGGGTGTCGGGACGGCCGCGGGTTTGCCGGTGACGAGCCCGTCCCACAGAAGTTCGCGGCCCCAGCCATAGCCGCTGACGACGCCGATCCCGTGGATTCCGACCCGTTCCGCGACCATGCCCCGGTCCCCCTCCACTCGCGGACCTCGTGTATCAATCGTAACTCCGATAAATTCCCCCAGTTAAATATCCACAGTGGCCGTACCGCAGTGACCGAACACGATGGATTGGACAGACCATGGGGCCAGGACGCCATGACTTCCACCAGCTCATGGAAGAGGCAAACGCCGCTCCCGAGCTGCTGGTCGACCTGGCGCTGTCGGTCGGTGCCGCCGTCGCGTGGTCGCTCGACCTGTCCACCGACGAGCTCACGTGGACGAACGGCGTCGCGGACATGATGGGCGCGGGCGGCGCGGACGAGGACGCGATCCGCGAGCGGCTGTCCGCCTTGGTTGCCCCGATGGCCCTGTCCGCGCGGACCGCGGCGGTGTGGCAGGAGTTCGACCTGGAGCAGCCGTGCGACGCCGAGGACGGCACGCTGCGGTGGCTGCAGTTCCGGGCGAGGGTCGCGGCCCAGAACGGGCGCCGGCGGCTGGTCGGCATCGTCACGAACGTGACCGGCCGGCGCTCCGAGCGCCAGGAGCTGTCGGACCTCACCGACCGTTACCGGCTGCTGGTCGAGCTGAGCCCGGACGCGATCGTCGTGCACGAGGCCGGGCGGCTGGTGTACGCGAACCCGGCCGCCGTGCGGTTCGCGCGGGCCGCGTCCACCGCCGACCTCATCGGCCGGCCGATCGTCGACTTCGTCCACCCCGACTCCGTCCCGGCCATGCTGGCGCGGATCGCCGAGCTGACCGAGCCGGGCGCGACGACCGAGACGGCCGACGTCGTGCTCCTGCGCCTCGACGGCACCAGCCTCGACGCCGAGTCCGTGTCCGTGCGCACCACCTGGGAGGGCCGGCCCGCCTACCAGGTGATCATGCGGGACGTCAGCGCGCAGAAGGCCGCCGCGGCCGCGCTGCACTACCAGGCCGCGCTGGTCGCGCACGTCAGCGACGCACTCATCGCGACCACCGCGGCCGGCGTCGTGACGAGCTGGAACCCGGGCGCGGAGACGATCTACGGCCACTTCGCGGTCGACGCGATCGGCCGGCCGATCGAGCAGCTGGTCGGCGCCCCGCTGGACCCCGCCACGGTGCTGGAGATGGGCGGCGTCGTGCAGGCCGACCACCGCGACGCGAACGGCGGCGCGCTCGCGGTCCGCGTGTCGGCAGCCCGGATGCCCGACGGCTACGTGCTGATCTGCGCCGACGAGACCGCGCGGCGGCGCGCGGAGCAGTACTTCACGACCGTGGTCGCGGCCATCGAGGAGGGCGTGATCGTGATCGGCTCGAACGGCGCGGTCGAGTCGGTCAACCCGGCGGCGGAACGCATCCTCGCGATCAACGAGAAGGAGACCCTCGGCGCGCCGGCCTCGCTCGCCGAGCTGTACGACGAGAGCGGCGCGCGGATCCCGCAGGAGGACTACCCGAGCGTCCACACGAGGCGCACCGGCGAGCCACGCAACGGCCGGGTGGTCTGCGCGGTCCGCCCGGACGGGACGCGGGTGTGGCTGTCGATCAGCTGCCGGGCGCTCAACCCGGCCGACGGCCTGCCGGCGACCGTGGTCATCTCGTTCACCGACATCACCGAGCGCCGGCTGATCGAGGGGCGGCGCGAGCACGAGGCCACCCACGACGCGCTGACCGGGCTGGTGAACCGGACGGTCGCGATCGAGCAGCTGAGCCACGCGAACCGGGCCGGGCGGTCCGGCCCCACCGCGGTCCTGTTCATCGATCTCGACAAGTTCAAGGTCATCAACGACTCGCTCGGCCACAGCATCGGCGACCGGGTCCTGCAGATCGTCGGCGAGCGGCTGCGTGACGGCACCCGCCGCAGCGATGTGGTGGGCCGGCTGGGCGGCGACGAGTTCGCGGTGATCGCCCACGGCATCACCAGTGCCGACAGCGCGCGGGGCCTCGCGGAGCACATTCGCGCCGAGCTGAACCGGCCGGTCGTCGTCGAGGGCAGGAGCCTGCACATCGACGCGAGCATCGGCATCGTGATCGCCCGCCCGGACGACCCGCGCGACGGTGAGGCGCTGCTGTCGGACGCGGACCTCGCGATGTACCACGCGAAGACGCAGGGGCGCGGGCAGCACGCGTTCTTCGACGTCGAGCTGCGGGAGCGCAGCCAGCGGCGGATGCGGTTGGAGCAGGACCTGCGGGCCGCGCCGCGCGAGGGTCAGCTGTGGTTGGCGTACCAGCCGATCGTGGACCTGCGCACCGGCCGTGCCACCGCCGTCGAGGGCCTGGCCCGGTGGACGCATCCCCGCTTCGGAGCCATCTCGCCCGGTGAGTTCATCCCGCTCGCCGAGGAGAGCGACCTGATCAACCTGCTGGGCGAGCACGTGTTGCGCATCGCGACGGCGGAGATCATCGACCTGCGGGCCCGGCACCCTGACCTCGGCCTCACGGTGAACGTGTCCGTCCGCCAGCTCGACCATGATCGTCTGATCCGCACGGTACGCGCGGTCACCGAGTCGACGGGGTTGCCGACCGGGGCGCTGTGCCTGGAGATCACCGAGAGCGCGATCATGCGCGACCCGGTGAGCGCCGCCAGGACGCTCGACGCCCTGCGGGAGCTGGGTGCGCGGTTGGCCATCGACGACTTCGGCACCGGGTACTCGTCGCTGGCGCAGTTGCTGACGCTGCCCCTGGACATGCTGAAGATCGACCAGACCTTCACGGCCCGGCTGGGCTCCTCCGCCGACGCGAAGAACGCGGAGGCCATCCTGACCAGCATCATCGCCATGGCCCACGCGGTGAACCTGACGGTGGTCGCGGAGGGCGTCGAAACCGAGCAGCAGTACCAGATCCTGCGCGGCCTCGGCTGCGACGCCGCGCAGGGGTTCCACCTGGGCCGCCCGGCTCCGGCGGCGGAACTGAACCTGACTGTTTAGCTGCCGTGCGGTGCCCGGCCTCCGTGCGGCGTGGCCCGTCCTGAAAGGCGCTTTCAGGACACCGGCCATGCCCTGAAAGGCGCTTTCAGGACGCTCAACGTCCCGAAAGCGCCTTTCACGACACCCGCCATGTCTCGAACGCGCCTTTCAGGGCGGGGGCCGCTCGCACGGACGCTGGGCGCGTAGGCCCGGCCGTCGCTCGGCGGCGTCTGCCGCGAAAGGCGCGTTGAGGACGTTGGCCGTGTCCTGAAAAGCGCGATCAGGACACGGCGGCCATGCCCCGAAAGGCGCGATCAGGACGCTCAATGACCTGAACGCGCCTTTCAGGGCGCGGGCGATGTCTCGAACGCGCCTTTCAGGGCGGTGGCCGCTGCCGGAGGTCCGCCTCAGGCCTGGCCGGTGTCGAGGCGCGTGATCTTGCCGTCCTGGGGTCAGCGTGCGTCGAAGGTCAGCCACAGGTGTTCGGGGGTGCCGAACGGAACGCCGACCAGTGGGCGGATCTCGGCGCCCTCCTTGAGCCGGAAGTTCGTCGTCCTGGCGAGGAGTTCCTCGAACGCGATCGCCAGTTGGATGCGGGCGAAGTTCTGCCCGAGGCAGCGGTGGATGCCGATGCCGAAGGCCGCGTTCGGTTTGTTCGGGCGGTGCACGTCCAGCTCGTCCGGGTGGTCGAACCGCTCGGCGTCGCGGTTGGCCGAGTAGAAGTGCACGGCCAACCGGTCCCCCGCCTTCAGGCGCACGCCACCCAGCTCGGTGTCCCGGGTGACCGTCCGCGCCATGAACGCCACCGTCGTCTCGTAGCGGAGGAACTCGTCGAGGGGCCCGTGCCACCAGTCCGGCGTCCGCAGGACCGGCTCGATGTCGGGGCGTGTCGCCAGGTGGTGGGCGATGTGGACGATCATGCCGCGGGTCGTGTCCAGCCCGCCGAGCAGCAGCGCGGTCACGACGCCCAGCCGCTCCTCCATCGTCAGCGGCCGCCCGTCGACCTCCGCGGTCACGAGCGCCGCGAGGACGTCCTCCCGCTCCCCCGCGGTGTCCCGCACCTCCGCCATCGCCTCCATGGCCAGCACGGCCAGCGCCTGGAACGTCTCCGGTGTGCTCTCCGTCGCGACCCGGTTCACCGCGGCCACCCCGCGCCGGACGAGGTCCTCGTTGTCGGTGGCGAACACGATCCGCGCGAGTGAGCCGGCGCTGAATGGCACAGCGTAGTCACGCACGACGTCCAATTCACCCTTGTGGAGGAATTCGGCGACGGCGGCCCGCGCGATCTCCCGCATCTGCTCCTCGTAACGTAGCAGGAACGTCCGCGAGAAATACCGGTTCAGAAAGTTACGGAAATGCCGGTGCTGGGGCGGGTCGGAATCCACGGGAATGACGCGGACGGGCACACCGCGCAGACCGGGCTGCGCCGAGCTGAACACGTCCGGGTTCTCGCAGACCGTGCGGACGTCCTCGTACCGCGTGACCACGTAGTACCCGCCGTCGACGTCGGTGTGCAGCACCGGGCACTCGGTCCTGGCGACGGCCAGCGCGTCGAGCAGGTGCTCGCACTGGTCGTCCGCGTAAAGGTCAACATTATCGAGGATCTCGGCGACGGACTTGCTCATCTCCTTATTCTGGTTGACATGCGCGGAACAGTCACATTGTTCGCCGTCATATCACTCGTACTGCTGTCCGCGGCACCGGCGGTAGCCGCACCCGGAGCCGGGGTCGTGGTCGACTCGAACCGGCCGGAGTTCTGGCAGGGAGAAGTCCTCGAACACGACCCGCGCGTGCGGAACGTCCCGGAATGCCGGCGCAACGGCTGTGACCGGGCCGAGGTCGCGGTGCGCCTGCCGGAGAGGTTGCGAGCCAGGCCCGGCGGCGTGGAGCTGGCGGTCCGCACGGTCGGCGCGACCCCCGACGACAGCGTCGGTTTCGCCGTCTACCAGGGCCGCCGCCGCGTCGCGCTCGCCGACGCGCAGATCGGCACCTCGCGCTCGGTGTGGCTGCCGAAGACCGCAGCGCGCTACACCGTCTACGTCTTCTACAACCCGTTCGTGCCGGAGCTGGGGTCGCCGCGGGTCGAGTACGAAGGCCTGCTGGAGAACGAGGACACGCGGCGCGAGCCGGTGGTCCGCGCGCTGCTGCCCGACCTCCAGGTGCTGCCGCAGCGCTTCGCCACGTTCGACACCCCGCCGCCGTTCTTCGGCGACAGCGCCGCGGACGGCGCGTCGTGCTTCCAGAGCGAGATCGAGGACCAAGGCGCCCGGCGGTGCCTGCGCTTCGGCCAGGCGATGGCGAACGTCGGCGACGGCCCGGTGGAGGTGCGGTTCTCGACGCCGGCGGGACAGCAACCGCCGGAAGTCCCTGGCGCACAACGGATCCACTACTCCGACGGCACCTACACCGACATCCCGTCGGTGGGTGTCATGCACTACCACCCGATCCACTCCCACTACCACTTCGAGGACTTCTCGGTCTCCGCGCTGTGGACCATGGACGCGGCCGGCAACCCGACCGGGACCGCCCCGGTCGCGGCGGGCAGGAAGAACGGCTTCTGCATGTCCGACACCGAGATGTTCTGGTGGGCACGCAAGGGCAACGCGCCGCAGAGCTACCCGGGGCCCCGCTGCCTGTTCCCCGAGCCGGACTCCCCGGCGGGCACCGACATGTTCCGCAACGGCATCTCCGTCGGCTGGGCGGACGAGTACTGGTGGGCGCTGCCCGACCAGATGATCGAGGTGAGCGCCCTGTCCGACGGCACCTACCTGCTCGTCACCCAGGTCGACCCGGCGAACAAGCTCCGCGAGCTGAACGAGGACAACAACTGCGTCCGCATCCCGATCACGCTGACCGGTCTCGCCACCGGCTCCCCGCGGGCCGCGCTGGGCACGTCGGCCACGCCGTGTGGCTGAGGGGTGGGTTGCGTCCCGGCGCGGGTGCGGGTATCGAGGATGACCGTCCAGTCTCTGGGGAAGGAGTCACGGATGTCTCCTGGCACGACCGTACGTGGGCTCGGGGCCGCGCTGGTCGCCATGGCCACGATGTTCGCCACGCCGGCGGGGGCCAGTCCCGCCACGCACGCGCCCGTGGTGGCGACCACGGGCGGACTGGTCCGCGGCGTGACCGCGGACGGGAACGACCAGTTCCTCGGCATTCCCTACGCCGCGCCGCCGGTCGGCGCGTTGCGGTGGCGCCCGCCGCAGCCGGCCGCGCCGTGGCCGGGGGTGCGGGACGCCAGCGAGTTCGCGTCGGCCTGTGCGCAGCCGCCGGACCCGCTGAGCCAGCCCAGCGTTTCGGAGGACTGCCTCTACCTCAACGTCTACACCCCGTCGGCGTCCCCGGCGCGGCACCGGCCCGTGATGGTCTGGATCCATGGCGGCGGGCTGACCAACGGGTCGAGTGACCTCTACGACCCGACCGAGCTGGTCCACGACGGCGTGGTCGTCGTGACCATCAACTACCGGCTCGGGGCGCTCGGGTTCCTCGCGCACCCGGCGCTGGCCGGCGCACCCGGCGGGCCGGCCGGTAACTACGGGCTGATGGACCAGCAGGCGGCACTCAAGTGGGTGACCCGCAACATCACCCGCTTTGGTGGCGACTCACGCAACGTCACCATCTTCGGGGAGTCCGCCGGCGGGCTGAGCGTGCTGTCCCACCTCGTCTCCCCCACGGCACGCGGGTTGTTCGACCGCGCGATCGTGCAGAGCGGCGCCTATGCCCTGGAACTGCCGTCGCTCGCCGAGGCCGAGGCGTCCGGGCAGGCGTTCGCGGCCGCGGCCGGGTGTGCCGACCAGTCGGCCGCGTGCCTGCGGAACCTGCCGGTGGCCACGCTGCTCGCCAACCAGGGCTCGTACGTGCCGAACGTCGACGGCCGGGTGCTCACCCGGTCGATCGGGCCGGCGTTGACCGCGGGGCAGTTCGCCCGGGTGCCGGTCGTCAACGGCACCACCCACGACGAGTGGCGGCTGTTCGTCGCGATCGGCGAACTGCAGGGGTTCCCGGTCACGGCCGAGAACTACGTCGCCATGATCGCGTCGACGCTCGGGGTGCCGGCCGAGGTGGCGGCCGCCATCGCCGCGCAGTACCCGCTCAGCGCGTATCCCAGCCCGGCGGTCGCCCTGGGCGCGGTCGGCACCGACGCGGTCTTCGCCTGCCCGGCGCTGACCGTGGACGACGCCGTGTCACGGTTCGTGCCGACGTTCGCGTACGAGTTCAACGACGAGAACGCGCCGTCGCTGCTGCCGCCGGTGAGCTTCCCGACGGGTGCCGCACATGCCGCCGAGCTGCAGTACCTGTTCCGGCTGCCCGTCGGCGGTGCGCTGTCGCCGGAGCAGGAGCGGCTGGCCGACGCCATGCGGCGGGGCTGGACCACGTTCGCCGCGTCCGGCAGGCCATCCGGTTGGGTGCGGTACGACACCCGCACGCAGCGGATGATGTCGCTGGTCCCGCCGAGGCCGGTGGTGGAGACCGGTTTCGCCGCCGATCACAAGTGTGCCTTCTGGGACCGGATCACGCCGGCGGCCGCGACCGCCAGCCAGACGGCCCCGAGGGCGACGGCGAGTCCGAGGCCGTAGTTCCGGTCGTGGAGGCCCGGGTTGGTGACCACACCGAACGGGCGCCACAGGAGCGGGATAGCGAGCAACGTCAACACGGCGGTCAGCACCACGCCGACCGCCACCGGGGTACGCCACTGCCGCGGCACGAACCGCGCCAGCGCCACCCCGGCCACCCCGACAACGGGCGCGACGAGCCCGTCGTGAACGAGGGGGCCGCCCACGAACCAGGCGGCCCCCTGCACGGCGTTGACGGTGCGGGAGGTGGCGAACTCCCACGCCAGCACGGCCCCGTAACCGAGCAACGCCAGGCCCACCAAAGCGAGGACGATCCGCATCACAACACCTCCAGGCGCTGAACCCATTTGGTCTGCAGCACCCCGGGGCGGCTGGGCGCGATGATCCGGCACGGGAAGCCGTGGTCGAGGGCGAGGCGCTCACCGTTGAGGCGGAGGGCGAGGAGGGTGCCGTGGGTGTGGGTGGCCGGCAGGACGCTCGTCCGGTAGGCGCCGCGGCGTTCGAGTGATGTCACGCGGATCGGGCGGTCCGGGTCGGCGCCGGCGAGTTTCAGCAGGTCGGCGATGGGGACGCCGGTCCACGTGGCGTTCTGGCTCCAGCCCTCGACGCACGCGATCGGGAGCTCGGCCGTTCGTTGGGGTAGCGCCTCGAGGTCCGCGAGGGTCAGCCTCATGCTCCCGAGCTCCAGCCGCCAGCCGGGGTCCAGGGCCGCGTCGCGCACTCTGGCCGCGCCCGCGGTGCGGTTGACGGGCAGGCCCTGCGGACCGGCCGACCGCCAGGACAGCGGGGACACGTTGCGCAGCAAGGGAACCGTCGCGCCCGCGGTGGCGACGACCGCGACGCCGGCGGTCAGGTACGTGGTGCGGAGGAACGCGCGGCGGGACATCCCGCGTTCATCCGGTTCGGGGTCGCCCAGCCGGGTGAGGCCGCGCCGGATCACCGGTAGTTTCACCGCCACGTGCAGCAGGACCGACCCGGCGGCGAGCCACGCGACGGCGTAGTGCGCGGCCGGGAAGTAGAACCCCCACAGGTAGTTCTGCGCGACGTTGAACAGGCCGGTCGCCAACTCGAAGAACGCCGCCCCGGACAGGACGAGGATCGACAGGCGCTCCAGCGCGTGCGGCAGCGAGCGGACGAGTGGGCGCGCGAACAGCTTCGGGTAGACGGACCAGAGTTTGGCCAGCAACAACGGAATCGCGGCGATCCCGGACAGGACGTGCACACCCTGCGTGATCCGGTACAGGTTCACGGGCGACGCCGGCCAGACGAACCAGCCGGGCGGCTTCTGCACGAAGTGACTGAGCAACCCGGTGACGAAACACAACAGGAACGCGATACCGAGCCAGAGCCCGAGCCGGGCGGTGACCTTCTCGTTGTGCGCGGGAGCCCGGAAGTCCTCCGGCTGCAGCCGGTCGACGAGCCGGGCGAGACGGGCGTTCATGCGCGCTCCAGCTCCGTGAACCAGCGGCCGCCCGCCTCGCGGAGCCAGTTCGTCCGCAGGCCGGCCTGGGTCGCGGTCGACGGGACCGCGTCCGCGCCCAGCCAGGCCCAGTCGAACCAGCGGGCGCCCTTCTCGTCCACAGTGGACACCCTGACCCGGCCCTGGCGCAGGCCCACACCCGGCGGGTCCACCTCCACGAGGGCGCTTCCCTTGTCACTCAGCAGTTCCCGCACCCGACCGAGCAGCCGGACCGGGTCGCCGCCGATGCCGATGTTGCCGTCGGCCAGCAATGCGTGGCGCCAGCGGCCCTCGGCCGGCTGCGGGTCGAACACGTCGCGGCGGACGGCCGCGGCGCCCGCCTCGATCGTCAGCCTCACCGCCACCGCGGAGACGTCCACACCGAGGGTGGCTATGCCCCGTTCGGTGAGCGCCGCCGTGAGACGGCCCGGGCCGCAGCCGATGTCCAGTGTCGGACCCACACAACTACTCAGCAGCAGCTCGTCACCCGGATCGGGCGTCGCGCGCCACCGTTCGGTCGGGAGGTGGATCCGCTCCCCCGTCGCCAGCTCCAGCCAGCAGTGCTGACCGAGCAGGCCGGGCTCGAAGTCGATCATCGGGCCATCACCTGGGCGAACCGGGAGTCCGGCGCCTGCGCCGCCACGGCGACGGCGTCGGCCATCGTGTCCACATCGGACAGCAGAGGCAGCGGCAGGACCTGTAGGCCGATGCCCTGCAACGCCTCCAGCGTGCGGGCCCCCGTGTCCGGACGGGACATCGGCACGTTGCGCAGCACCGAAGCGTCCTGCGGCCGGCGCAGGCCCAGCGCCCACCAGCCACCGTCGGCGGCCGGGCCCAGTACCGCGTCCGCCTCGCGGAGGCGGGCCAGGGCGGACGTCAGCAGCGGGGCACGCAACTGCGGCGTGTCCATACCGACCTGCACCACCGGCACCCCGGGGAACCGCAGCGCCACGTCGGCGTGTGCGTTCGCCAGCCGGGTCGCGAAGTCATCGCCCCGCTGGGGGAACACCACGCAGTCGCGCAGCGCCTCGGTCAGTTCGCCGGCTCGTTCCGCGTCCGCCATCGAGCCGGTCAGCGCGCAGGCCACCGTCGCGTTCGGGACCGCGCATGCACTGTCCACTGTGTCCAGTAGCGCGGCGGCCGCCAACTCCGCGGCGAAGCGGTCGCCGACCGACGCCGCCAGCCGGGTCTTGGCCAGGCCGGCGACCGGCGCCTTCGCCACCACCAGCACCACGGCGGCGGTCATCGCAGGACTCCCGCCATGTCGCGGACCGCGCGCAGGGTGCCGCGCACCGAGCCGGAGACCTTCGACTTGGTGCCCGCCGCGCGGGGCCGGTACGTGATGTCCTGCTCGACCACCGACCAGCCCGCCGCGGCGGCTCGCACCAGCAGTTCCAGCGGGTACCCGAACGCCCGGTCCCGCACGTCCAGCGCCAGCAGGTCCGCCCGGCGCACCGCCCGCATGCACGCGATGTCCGACACCGGCAGCCCACGCCGCCGCAGGATCGTTGCCAGCACACGGTTCCCGGCCCGTGCGTGCCACGGCCACGCGTCGCGGGACACCGGCACGCGGCGGCCGACCGCCAGCCGGACGCCACCCGCGACGGCCGCGACGAGTGGCGTCAGCTCCGCCGGGTCGAGTGAGCCGTCCGCGTCCAGGAAGCACACGATCTCCGTGCTGGACAACGACAGTCCGGTGTGTACGGCCGCGCCGTAGCCGCGCCTCGGCTCGTGCACGACCGTCGCGCCGTGGGCGGCCGCGACCTCGGGCGAGCCGTCGGTCGAGCCGTTGTCCACCACGATCGCCCGGTAGCCGGGCGGCAGCGCGGCCAGCACGCCGGGCAGGGCGGCGGCCTCGTCGAGACAGGGAAGCACCACGTCCACTGCGTTCATACCGGGAAGCTATGGCCACCGCGGGCACGCGGAAACCCTTGTGGTGCTTACCGAAATGTGACGGCGGGCCAATTCTTACGGAGTTCTGACGGATCCTCGTCCCACCGAGCGGGGACGGCGGCGCGGGCTTACCGTCCACCCGTGGTGATGTCCCCGCCTGTCCGCAAGACGGCCCGCGCTGACCTGATCGCGGGCGCCGCCGTGATCGGGTTCGTGCTGTTGGCCACCGCCGTCGGCTTCCTCACCGGCGCACGCAACTACGGCGCCGACCTGTACTCCCGCGCGGCGCCGCGGTTCGGCGAGTACCCGGTGCTCGGCGACCTGTACCCGAGGATCGGCCCCGGCAGCGTGTTCGCGGTCATGATCGCCGCCGGCACCGTCGCGTGGGGACCGGCGCTCGCCGAACGCCTGCGGTGGCGGACCCTGCTCGCCGCCGGCTACCTCACCTCCGTCGCGTGGATCCTCGCACTGGCGCTCGTGGACGGTTGGCAGCGCGGGATCGCCCACCAGCTCGCGTCCGGCGGCGAGTACCTGGGCGTGGCCGGCAAGGTCGCCGACATCCCGCGGTTCCTCACGACGTTCACGTCCCGGATCCTCGACTTCCAGCCGGACTCGTGGCCGACGCACGTGTCCGGCCACCCGCCGGGCGCGACGCTCGTCTTCGTGTGGCTGGACCGGATCGGGCTGTCCGGCGGCGGTGCGGCCGGGGTGGTCTGCGTGCTCGCGGGCGCGGCGGTGACGGTCGCGGTGCCCGTCACCGTGGCGGCGCTGGGCCGGCAGGACCTCGCGCGGGCCGCGGTCCCGTTCGTCGCGTTGCTGCCGGGGGCGATCTGGCTGGGCGTGTCCGCGGACGCGATGTTCGCCGGCGTCACGGCGAGCGGGGTCGCGTTGTTCGCGTTGGGCGCGAGCCGGGGCAGGCGGGTTCTCTGCGTGGCCGGCGGTGTGGTGCTGGGGTTCGGGATCTTCCTGTCGTACGGGCTGTTGCTGATGGCGCCGATCGCGCTGGCCGTCGTGGTGGTGACGCGGAACTGGCGGGCGCTGTGGTACGCGGTGCCGGGTGCGCTCGCGGTGGCCGGGTTGTTCGCGCTGGCCGGGTTCTGGTGGCTCGAGGGGTACCACCTGGTGGTCGAGCGCTACTACCAGGGCATCGCGACGCACCGCCCGTACTGGTACTGGGTGTGGGCGAACCTCGCGTGCCTGGCTCTCGCGGTCGGGCCGGCGCTCGCGGGACTGCGCCGGGTGGACTTCCTGACCGGCCTGCGCCGCCCGGCCGAGCCGGTCGACGCACTGCTGCGGGGTGCCGTGCTCGCGGTGCTGACGGCCACGGTGTCCGGACTGTCCAAAGCGGAGGTGGAACGGATCTGGCTGCCGTTCGCGGTGTGGCTGGTGCTCGCGGCCGTGCGGCTGCCGACGACGTCACGACGGTGGTGGCTCGCGGCCCAGGCGGGGACGGCGCTCGTGGTCGAGCACCTGCTGCTCACGGTGTGGTGACCTGGGCCGGCGCACGCAGCGGCGCGGTCGCGAACTCGGCGATGCCGTCCTCGAACGTCATCTTCGCGGTGAAGCCGAGCTTCTCGCGGGCGGCACGCGGGTCGGCGACGACGTGGCGGACGTCGCCGGGGCGGGCGCCGCCGACCACCTCCGGGGTCGGGCCGCCGCAGGCCTTGGCCAGTTCGGTGGCCAGTTCGCCCACGGTGTGCGGTGTGCCCGAGCAGACGTTGGCGGGGACGAGAGTTCCTTGTGGCGCACGGGTTTCCGTCGCCAGCGCGTTGGCGAGCGCCACGTCGGTGACGTGCACGAAGTCGCGGCGCTGGTTGCCGTCCTCCAGGACGGTCGGGGCCTCGCCGCGTTCCAGCGCCGAGCGGAAGAGGGACGCCACGCCGGCGTAGGGCGTGTCTCGCGGCATCCGCGGGCCGTAGACGTTGTGGTAGCGCAGCGCCCAGACCTCGCCGCCGGTCTGCCGCGCCCACGCCGAGGCCAGGAACTCCTGCGCGGCCTTGGTCGCCGCGTAGGTACTGCGTGGGTCGAGCGGGGCGTCCTCGGGTACCAGGCCGGGTTCCAGTGCGGCGCCGCAGCTCGGGCAGGGCGGGTCGTACCGCCCACTGTCCAGATCGGACTGGCGGCGGGGTGCGGCCGGGACGACGCCGTGGGCCGGGCACGCGTAGCGCCCCTCGCCGTAGACGACCATCGACGACGCCAGCACCAGGCGGCGCACCCCGGCGCCGTGCATGGCGGCGAGCAGGACGGCGGTGCCGAGGTCGTTGTGCAGCACGTACTCCGGCGCGTCGGCCGGGGAGACGCCGTGGCCCACCATGGCGGCCTGGTGGCAGACGACGTCGACGCCGGCCAGCAGGTCGTCCAGCAGCGCCGGGTCGCGGACGTCACCGACCACGCCGGCGAAGTCCGGGTGGTGGCCGTGTGCCTTGGGCAGCAGGTTGTCCACCAGCACCAGGTCGTGGCCGCGGGCGGCGAGCGCCTCCGCGACATGGGATCCGATGAAGCCGGCGGCGCCGGTGACCATGACTCGCATGCCCGCGAGACTAGGCACCGCGCCGGCCCGGCGGCGAGCCGGCGCGGTGCCACGTCACGAAAACGTCAGATTTGCGATGGCGGGCTCCCGGCAGGCCTTGGCCCGCAGGTGCTCGACGAGCCGGTTCCGCGCGTCGTGCAGCGCCTCGACGAGCCGCAGGCACGTGTCCGGGTGGTCGACGATGAGCCGCAGCACGTCACCGCCGATTCGGTATTCCCCCATCGCGATTTCCACGATGTCGTCCACGGGATACATCTCGATACTCATGGGGCAGTCCCGCTTCACGTGCGTGTATTGGTCGGTACGCAGATACATCACCTTTTGTCCCTCCGGGTTCCGATTTAGTTTTCCGAAGTGCGCGTCGCAGTGAGGACGCTAGACTCACTTCTCGGAAGGCGCTGGCCCTTCCGCAGGTGGGAAGGTGTAACAGTGCCGAACAAGAGGCAACCCCCGAGGCCCCGAGACCGAATCATCGGCGCCCGTCTGCGAGCAATTCGCAGGGAACGAACAAACCTCAGCCTGGAGGCCGCCGCGAAAGTGTTGGGCTGGGGTCTGTCGACGATGTCGAGAATAGAGAACGGCCAGCGGAACATATCGACTGAGGACGTGGCGATGATTCTCACCGCGTACCGGATTCCGTCCGCGGAGCGCGAGGACGTCATCGCCGAGGCCAGGGCGGAGAACTCCTCGGGGTGGTGGGACCGCCCGCTGCCCGGCGTGCCGACGGAGATGGGCACGCTGGCCAGCTATGAGGCCGACGCCAACCGCATGACCGACTGGTCGGCGACGCTGGTGCCGGGACTGCTGCAGGTCGAGGACTACGCCATGTCGCTCATGCTCTCCCAGGAGGTGCCGCAGGACGTGGCGGAACTGCGGTGGCTGGCCAGAAGGAGGCGGCAGAAGATCCTGGGCACCATGGACTACGCGGCCTACATCAGCGAAACGGCGCTGCGAACCCCTTTCGGCGGTCCAGCGGTCCACCGGAAGCAGATCAGGCATCTGCTGGACACACGCGATCGCGGGATCCCCGTCCGGATCCTGCCGGAGTACCTTCCGGTCGGGTTGATCAGTCATTCCTGGCTCTACATGACGTTTCCCCACGCCACCCCGGTGGTGAACGTCGAGGTCTACTGGGGTGGTGTCTACCTGCACGACGAGCAGGCGGAGCCCTACACCAGGATGGTGTGCAAGCTCGATCGCATCGCCCTTCCCGCCGACGAGAGTCAGACTATGCTCCGGTCCATCCTGAAGGAGGCGTGATCATGGACTGGCGCAAGTCGAGCTTCAGCGGGAACAGTGGCGAGTGCGTGGAGGTCAGGCGGGACCTGAACGCCGTTCGGGACAGCAAGAACGCCGCCGGGACCGCGTTGGCCGTCGAGCTGGCGCGGCTGGTGGTGGCCGTCAAGGAGGGCAAGCTCTGAACCCCAACCATGGCAGAACGGGTCGTTGTGACCTGTTCTCCGGGTAATCGTGCTTGTGAGGCACCACCGCTACCGATAGAACGGGCCGCGAAGGCTACTGGAGGGACTTCGCATGCGCCTGTTGAAACTTCTCGTTCCCGTGCTGGTCGCGGTCGGTCTGGTCTTGCCGGCACCGGGGGCTCAGGCCCAGCCGGCGACCATCCCGCCGCCGTCGGCGCCGGTGGGGTGGTCGTTCACCGGGACCCAGCTCGTGTGGCACTCGCCGAGACCCGTGCCCGTCGGGGACGCCGCCATCGAGTTCTGGGAAGGGGACCGGCTGCTCGGCCGGCCCGTCGCCACGGCCGACCACCGCACGTTCACGCTCGACGCCGTCAAGGTCACCGACCCCGGCGCGTTGTCGGTCCGGGCCGGCACCCGCCGCCTGGACGCCGAGGAACCGCGGCGGCCCATGCGGGCACAGCCGACGGCCCTGCCGGCACCGCAACCTGCTGGAGCGGTCGACCCGGGGCTGCCCGGCCCGTTCAGCACACGGACCGGTGAGTACACGCTCGACTCGATCCGGCTGCCGGACTACCCGCAGGCCGTCGAGATGCAGGCCATCGTGGTGGCACCCGTCGGCGCGCCGGGCAAGCGGCCGCTCGCGCTCTTCCTGCACGGCCGGCACCAGACCTGCTACGACCCGGCCGACCCGAACATCATCACCATCGAGTGGCCGTGCCCGACGCCCCTGAAGCCCGTGCCGAGCTACCGCGGCTACCTGCAGGCCCAGCAGCTGCTCGCCTCGCAGGGCTACGTGACCGTGTCGATCTCGGCCAACGGGATCAACGGGCAGGACAACTCGGTCCTCGACCTCGGTGCGCAGGGCCGTTCCTCGCTGGTGCGCCAGCACCTCGCGCACTGGGCCGACTGGGCGGGAGCCGGCCGCGGCGGCGCGCCGGGCATCGTGCGGGCGGCACCGGTCGCCGACCTGTCGAAGGTGTTCCTGATGGGGCACTCCCGTGGCGGTGAGGGTGTCAACCGGGCCGCCACCGACAGCGTGTCCCCGCCGCCGGGCGGCACCGGCTACGACGGGCCCGTCCGCTGGACCATCCGCGGCACGCTGCTCATCGGCCCGACGATCTTCGGGCTCAACCCGGCGCCGGACGTGCCGTCGGTGACGATCCTGCCCGGCTGTGACGGTGACGTGTCCGACCTGCAGGGCCAGATGTACCTGGACGCCACCCGCGGGATCAGCCGCGGCGCCGCGTTGCACAGCGCGCTCTACGTCATCGGCGCGAACCACAACTTCTTCAACACCGAGTGGACGCCCGGCCAGTCGGAGGCGCCGTCCTTCGACGACTTCTTCACCGAGGACGACCCCCTGTGCTCGCCGGGCGCGCCCACCCGGCTGACCGCGACGCAGCAGCAGAACGTCGGCGCGACCTACATCGCGTCGGCGGCGCGGCTGTTCGTCGCCGGTGACCGGCGGGTGCTGCCCCTGGTCGACGGCTCGGGGGTGCGGGCGCCGTCCGCGGACCCGGCCCGCGTGCTCAGCCACGCGGTCGGCGGCGCGCGGACCCCGTTCGTGGTGCCCGACGCGGCGACCACGGCCGACGGCGGCGCGCGGATGTGCCGGGAGGTCACCGTCGACGACGCCGCCGCGTGTCTCACCGGGCCGAACGTCTCGTGGCAGCCGCACTTCGTGACGCTGTTCGGCGTCTCCGAGGACCCGGACCGGTTCGCGGTGGCGCTGTCCGGCGCCGGTGTGATCCGGCCGGCGAAACCGGTGTCGCTGGCCGGGTCGGACAGCGTCGCGCTGCGGGTCATCGTCCCGCCGAACACCACCGGCAACCGGTTCTCCGTCGCGATCACCGACACCCGGGGCCGCCGGGTCGAGCTGGGCTCGGTGTCCGTCGACGGGCTGCCCGCCACGGAGAACATGTCCGCGCTGTGGGCCCAGGAGGTGCGGGTTCCGCTGCCGCGGCACGGCATCGACCTGCGTGCGGTGGCCTCGCTCGAGCTCAGCGGCCCCGCCCAGGCGTGGCTCATCGACGCGTACGGGTGGCAGGCGGGCCTGCCGGACCAGCGGCCGGTCGCGCTGCCCCGGGTGGACGTGGGTGCCATGTCGGTCGAGGAAGGCGACTCCGGGACCATGACGTACCAGATCCCGGTGACGGTGACGGGCAACGGCACCGCGCTCGTGCGGCTGTTCTTCCTCGGCGAGGACGGCGCGGTCACGACCCGCCTGTTCACGGCCCGGCCGGGGCAGCAGACACTCGAGATCCCGTTCGAGGTCACCGGCAACACGCGGTGGAGCCTGGAATCGATCCAGCCGGTGCTCGCGAAGGCCGTCAACGGCGTGGTGAGCGGTGGTTACGTCGGCGGCCTCACGGTGCTCAACGACGACCCGGTGCCGACGATCACCCTCACGTCCGACGCCGGCACGGTCGCGGAGGGCGGTGCCCTGACGTGGACGGCGACGTCCTCGGCCGTGGCCGACTCGCCGATCACCTGGTACGGCTGGGCGGTCCGGCCGGCTGCCGGGCCGGAGCTGTCCAGCACGGACGTCGACCCCGAGTGGTTCCGGCGCAACGCGTTCGCCGACCCGCTGCCGTCGCGGCCGCTGTCCGAGGCGGGTCTGTTCCTGGTGCTGGAGATCCCACCGGGCTCACTGACCGCCGAGCTGACCATCCCGACGGTGGTCGACGCGGAGGCGGAGCCGACCGAGCACGTCCAGCTGTTCTTCATGGCCTGGCCGCCGGTCACGGAGGACCGGGAGCTGGTGGGCGCCGTCGCCGACCAGTAGCTTCATGCCCTGAAAGGCGCGTTCGAGACATGCCCGGTGCCCTGAAAGGCGCGTTCGAGACATGCCCGATGCCCTGAAAGGCGCGTTCGAGACATGCCCGATGCCCTGAAAGGCGCGATCGGGACGCTCAATGACATGAACGCGCCTTTCAGAGCATGGCCGATGTCCCGAAAGCGCCTTTCAGGGCACGGCCGATGTCCCGAAAGCGCCTTTCAGGGCACGGCCGATGTCCCGAAAGCGCCTTTCAGGGCACGGCCGATGTCCCGAAAGCGCCTTTCAGGGCACGGCCGATGTCCCGAAAGCGCCTTCAGAGCACGGCCGATGTCCCGAAAGCGCCTTCAGAGCACGGCCGATGTCCCGAAAGCGCCTTTCAGGGCGCCCGGGGTCAGGCGATCAGGTGGCGGGTGTCGTCGCCGAGGTGGGCCAGGAGCGCGGTCAGCTCGGCGTCGGTGCACGGCCGCAGCGGGGGTGCCACGTGTGGTGGGCACAGGCCCCGGTGGTGCAGGATCGCCTTCACCGCCGGCACTCCTGGGCGCACGCCGTGCAGGGCGAACAGCCGGTTCAGCGCCTCCTGCGCCACCTCGGCGCGGGTGTCGAACAACTCCACCGCCAGCCGGGGCGCCAGGTTGGCCAGGCCCGGCACGATGCCGTCCGCGCCGAGGCGGAGGCCCGCGAGGGCCTGCGTCTCGGCGCCCTGGCTCACGCTCACCCCCGCGCGTTTGGCCGCGAACACGATGTGGCGCAACAACTCCTCGTCGCCCGAGCTGTCCTTGACCCCCACGACGTGCGGCAGGTCGACCAGCGCGTCGATCAGCGCCGGGGTCAGCGGGTTCGAGTACCGCGGGGCGTTGTAGACCACCACCGGGATGTCCACATCGGACAGCGCGGTGTAGTGGGCGAGGATCTCGTCCGCGCGGTGGTGGAAGTAGATGGGCGGGCTCAGCACCAGCGCGTCCGGCCGGGCCGGGGCGACGGCCGCCACGCGTTCCAGCACCTCCGCGGTCCCCGCGGCCGTCACGTTGCACAGCACCGGTCCCCCGGTCAGCGCCCGCCATCTGGCCGCCGCCCACGACGCGAACGGGCCCAGCGCCGAGACCGGTAGCAGCGGCCCCTCCCCGTTGCTGCCGAACAGCATCAGGCCGCGGACGCCGGCGTCCGCGAGCGACGCCAGGAACGCGTCGGCCTCGGTCGGGACGCCCGGCGCGGACATCGGCGTGACCAGCGGAACGGTGACTCCGGACAGCATCAGTACCCCGCTATCTCGGGCCAGGCCAGTTCGACCCCGTCGGCCACCAGCTCGTCCTGGAACACCCTCAGGCGCTCGGGATCCGCGTGCACCTGCGACGGTTCGAGGCCGTGTTCGAGGCAGTGCGCGGCCAGGGTGCCCGCGACCTCACCGATGTTCCACTCCACCGGGTGCAGCCGGTAGCAGCCGTTGGTGATGTGCGTGGTGCCGATGTTCTTGGCCGCCGGCAACAGGTTCCGCAGCCGCACGGGGATGAGCGCGCCGAGCGGGAGCTGGAACGGGCACGACCCGACGTCGATGTAGGTGTCGCCGCCGGTCGACGGGTGCAGGTCGACGCGGTACATGCCGACGCCGACCGAGTCCGGGTAGTCGACCGCGCCGTGGTGGCCGCGCACGGCCATCGACAGGTCCTGCTCCACGATCCGGTACCGGGCCTGGATCCGCCGGGACTCCCTGACGTACGGCGCCTTCGCGAAGCCGTCGGTGGTGCCGAAGACGTCGCCACGCAGCCGCAGACCCGGCCAGCCGGTGCCGCCGTCCGGGCGGGGCGCCTCGGTCTGCAGCCAGTACAGCATCGACAGCGACAGCTCGCGGGCGCCGGCCAGGTGCTTGTCGCGCTCCTCGTCGCTCACGCCGATGAGCGGGCCGGGCAGGTAGTCGATCATCGGCCAGTTCACGACCGTGATGTCGCTGTCCGCGAAGCCGGGGCGCAGGACGTGCCGGGACAGGATCCGTCGGAACGTCCACAGCTCCATGTCGCCGCCCTCGGCCCGCTGGTCGGCGACGACCCGCTCCGGCGGCGGGTTGGGCACGAAGCGGCGCTCGACGTTCGCCAGCGTGCGCGGGTGCGGCGCCCAGAGGCTGAGCAGCGGGTTGGGCCACTTCGGTGGCTGGTAGCGCACCCAGTCCGAGTAGCCGGCGGGACGGTCGATCGTGTTGTCCACACCGGACTGGTGGTCGAGCGCGAAGACCCACGAAAACGCTTGCATGTTCCCCGGTTGCGCCTCGGCCGGGGCGCCGGGCTCGCCGGTGTCCCGAGTGGACTCGAAGCCGGTGACGTGTTCGGCGCCGGCGAGCGGGAGGAGGTCGCCGAGCTCGGTGGCGTCGAGGATATAATTGGCCTGTAGGTGTTTTCGGCTCTCGCCCTCGATGGTGAGGCCGGTGACCCGGTCCCCGTCCACGTCGGCGGCGACAACCCTGTGTCCGAAGTGGATCGTCAGCCGGCCGGCGGCGACGTACGGCGCGACCATGGCGTCGAGCACGGCGGCCGCGACCCTCGGCTCGTGGCAGAGGCGGGAGACGCGGCCCTCACCGGGGTTCAGGTCGGGGCGGGCGCGGGCCTGTTCGGTGAGCGGGTACCAGGTGCGGTAGTGGTCGCGGATCGCGTCGCGCAGCCGGCGGTAGGTCCTGGTGCAGCCGAACTGCTCGATCCAGGTGTGCTCGTCCGGCGGGACGCCCTGGCTGGTGAGCTGGCCGCCGATCCAGTCGGTCTCCTCGACCAGCACCACGGACCGGCCACGGCGCAACGCCGCCAGCGCGGCGGCCACCCCGCCGAGGCCTCCGCCGGCGATCAGGACATCGGTCTCGCTGTGCACGCACTCCCCCGTCTCTAGTCGGTGAAAAGGAAAGGCCCGGGGCCCACCGGCACGAGCGCCCCGGAGGGTCTGCGGACCCGGACTTCGCCGCGGGCGTGGCCACTCACCTCGTGCGGCGTGCGGCGGTAGGCCGTCACCACCGTGTCCGGCGGCGCGTCGAGCAACACCTCGCCGTCCAGGGTCACGGTGAGGCGGTCGTCCGCGGTGACGGTCAGGCGGCCGTCGCCCAGTGGGAGGTCCGCCAGTTCGGCCGGCTCCCCGGGGTGGGCGAAGCGCCAGCCGTCGTGGCGGGCGTCCGCCAGTTCGCCGAAGGCGAGGTAGGCCAGCAGGCCGCCCCAGGCCATGAGGCCGTCGGAGCGTTTGGCCAGTGCGCGGACGTCCTCGCCCCGCGTGGCCGGGTAGTTCTCGCGGACGTGGCTGTGCCGGTCCCACTCGTCGAGGAACAGGCGCAGCAGGGTGCCGGTGAGCGGGCGGGTGTCGTGGTCGTAGCGGCGCAGACCCTCGATCGCCAGGTACGCCATGGGGGCCCAGATCCGGCCGCGCCAGTAGGTGGCGGCGTAGCCGGGGTCGTCGCGGGCGACGCTCGGGAGCGGCGGGTCGCCGCCCAGTGTCTCGTCGCGGAGGAGCCGGGCGACGAGGTCCTCCGCGCGTTCCTTCGACGGCATGCCGGCCAGCAGCGGGTACAGCAGGGTCGGTGAGACGTGCGGGTCGTGGTCGCCGTTCTCGCGGAGGTTGCGGTAGCCGTTCTCGGTCCACAGCAACGGGTCCGCGTGGGCGCGGGCGGCGACCGCCTCCTGGCGCAGTCGGGTGGCGGTCCCGGTTTCGCCCAGTACGTCCGCCAGGTGGGCCAGCGCCTCGGCGTCGGCGATGTGCAGGGCGGTCAGGCCGGCGTCGGCCAGGTCCATGGTGTGCGTGGCCGGGTCGTAGGCGACGGCGTCGTACATCGGCGAGTCGTCCAGGCCGGACTCGCGCTTGGCGGCGTCGAGGGTGGCGGAGTGGCGGTCGCCGTCGATCGGGTCGGAGCCCCAGGCGAGCAGGCCGTGCGGGCCGCGGCGGTGCTTCGGCCACCAGTCGTGCCAGGCCAGCAGCGCCGGGAAGGTCTCATTGAGCAACTGACGGTCGCGGGTGTGGTCGGACAGGCCGCTCGCCAGGTACGCCTTGTGGACGGTGAGCGCGCCGACGGGTGGTTGCGAGCGGTCCTCGGTCGTGCCGCGGTCGTCGGAGACCCGGTTGGGGATCATGCCGGCCGGGGTCGCGAACGGGAGGATCTGGGTGAAGATCCGGCGCGCGGTGTCGCGGTCGACGAGGGTGGCGACCAGGCCGGTGAAGAACGTGTCCCAGGCGTGCAGGGCCCAGGTGCCGTAGAAACCCTTGCGCCGCTTGGCGACGAAGTCGCGGGAGGTGGGGGTGAGGACGCGCCCGAGGTCCGGGGCGTAGATCGTGTTCCAGGTGACGGCCCGGGTCGCGGCCGCGGCGGCGTCGCCCAGCCAGCCGCTCGAACGGACGGTCTCGCGCTCGGCCTCGACCAGTTCGAAGGTGCCTTCCTGTATGCCCTCGGGTGTCACCACCAGGTCGACCGTGCCGGCGAACTCCTGCCGGACGGGCTCCACAGTGGACAGCCAGTTGTCGGTGACCACCACGATGGCGGACCCGGTGGCACGCACGTGGAGGACGTCGCCGGGGCCGCCGGCCATGACGAGGTGCAGCCCGTCGACGGTGACCTCGGCGTACGAGCCGTCGGCGGTGTGCGGGCCGAGGCGGACGAGCCCGTCGCGCCAGGTGTAGCCGTCGATGGGGTGGTCCGGCACGCCGAACCGGACGCGCGTGCCGGAGGGCAGGTGGACCATGCCGGTGTGGGTGTCGACGTCCCAGGTGTTCCAGCTCATGCCTCGACCGCCAGGTCGAGCGCGGCGTCGAGCAGGGCCTGGGTGTAGTCGTGCCGCGGGTTGCCGAGGACCTCGCTCGTGGGCCCCTCCTCGACGACCGCGCCCCGGCACATCACCGCGACCCGGTCGGCGAGCTGGTGGACGACACCGAGGTCGTGGGTGATGAACAACAATGCGAGCGAGTGGCTGGCGCGCAGGTCGACGAGGAGCCGGAGGATCTGCGCCTGCACCGAGACGTCCAGTGCGGACACGGCCTCGTCGCACACGAGCAGCCGGGGCCCGACCGCGAGCGCGCGGGCGATGCTGACCCGCTGGCACTGGCCGCCGGAGAGGTCGCCGGGGCGCCGGTCGAGGAGGTCGGCGTCCAGCCCGACGTCGGCGAGGACCTTGCGCAGGGCGGTGTGCCGGTCGCCGGGCGGCGCCGCGGCGGGGTGGGTGCGCCAGGCCTCCCCGACGATCCCGGCGACGGTCATGCGCGGGTTGAGGGACGACCGGGGGTCCTGGAAGACCATCTGGATCGCGCGGCGTTGCCCGGCCGTGCGACGGTGCGCGGGGCCGAGCGGCTGCCCGTCGAACGTGATCGTGCCGGCCGCCGGTTTCTGCAGCCCGACGACACACCGGGCGACGGTCGTCTTCCCCGACCCGGACTCGCCGACGATGGCAAGGGTTTCCTCGGGCGCGACACGCAGGCTGACCCCGTCGACGGCCCGCAGCGCGTGCCGCCGCCGACCGAAACTGACGTGGAGATCGGCGATCTCAAGCACGGGGCACCTCCGACGCGACCATCCGGCACCTCGACGAGCGCCCGTGCCCTGAAAGGCGCGTTCGAGACATGGCCGGTGCCATGAAAGGCGCTTTCGGGACGTTGAGCGTCCTGAACGCGCCTTTCAGGGCACGGCCAGTGTCCTGAAAGCGCCTTTCAGGGCGGAGGGCGGGGCCGAGCGACGGCCAAGGCCTACGCACCCCGCGCCCGCGCCAGCACCCCCGCCCTGAAAGGCGCGTTCGAGACATGTCCGGTGCCATGAAAGGCGCTTTCGGGACGTTGAGCGTCCTGAACGCGCCTTTCAGGGCACGGCCAGTGTCCTGAAAGCGCCTTTCAGGGCGGAGGGCGGGGCGGGCGGGGTCGGGGGCGGGGGCGTGCCTTTCGCGGCGGTCCGCTCCGCACGCGGCAGCTCTGCCTTCACGCATCGATGATCTCCTCCGCGAAATGGCACGCGCTCCAGCGGCCCGGCTCGATCTCCCGCACCTCCGGTGTCTCCGCCGCACAACGGGACCGGACCAACGGGCAACGAGGGTGGAACACGCACCCGGGCGGCCGGTTCGCCGGGGTCGCCGGGGCGCCCGGTAGCGGGTGGGCCAGCGCCGTCCGCGTCCGCACCGCCGGCACGCTTGCCACCAGCGCCCGGGTGTAAGGATGCGCCGGACGGCGGAGAACCACACCCGCGGGACCGCGCTCGGCGACCCGGCCCGCGTACATCACCACCACCTGGTCGGCCACGTGGTTGATCACCCGCAGGTCGTGGCTCACCAGCAGCATCGCCAGGCCGCGGTCCTGCTGGATCGACCGCAGCAAACGCAGGATCCGCGCCTGGACCGTCACGTCCAGCGCCGTCGTCGGCTCGTCCGCCAGCAGCAGCGACGGGTCGCCGGCCAGCGCCAGGGCGATCATGGCCCGCTGGCGCAGGCCACCCGAGAACTGGTGCGGGTACGACCGCATCCGGCGGGCCGGGTCCGGCACCCCGGCCCGGTCCAGCAGGTCGACCACTGCGCGGCGGACCTCCGCGCGCGGCCTGCCCTCACGGCGGAGGATCTCGCCCACCTGGCGTTCGATGGTCTGTCCGGGGTTCAGCGCGGCCAGCGGGTCCTGGAAGATCATCGCGATCTCGTGTCCGCGGACCCGCCGGCGCCGCGCGGCACCCGCCGTCAGCAGGTCCTCGCCGCGCCACCACAGGGCCCCGCCGGCCGACGCGCCGGACGGCAGGAGCCCGATCACCGCCAGCGCGGTCATCGTCTTCCCGCTGCCCGACTCGCCGATCAGCCCCACGGTCTGCCCGGCCGGCACGTCGAACGACACACCGTCCACGATCCGCGCGCCGGCCAGGTCCACCGTCAGCCCGGCGACCGACAGCGGGGCGAGGTCCACCACCTGCGTCATGACGCGGCGTACGAGACCGCGGCGAAGTCCGGCAGGCCGCTCGGGTCCGGCTGGAACCCCCGCAGCTTGCTGTTCCACGCGTACGCGATCCCGACCGACATCGGGTACATCCCGACCGCGTCCCGCCAGATGATGTCGCTCGCCTTGCCGTACAGGGAAACCCGCTCCTTCCGGTCCTTCGCGGCACCCGCGTCGGCCAGCAGCGAGTCCAGCGACGGGTTGCAGTAGCCGTTGCGCTTGGCCGCGCACGGGTACAGCCGCCCGAGGTTGCTCGCCGCGTCGAACGTCGGCGTGGTCAGCTGCTGGAAGTTGATGTCCCAGTTCAGCGCCAGCAGGTCCTGCGTGAACACCGCCTGCTCCTTCTCCAGCACGTCCACCTGCACGCCGATCTCCGCCAGGTCGGACGCCACGGCCTGGATGAACGGCCGGAACTCCGCGTTCGCGAACTGCAGCCGCAGTTTCCTCCCGAAGTCGAACCCGGCCGCCTGCAACGCCTTCTTCGCGGCGTCCGGGTCGTACTTCACCGGCTTCTGCGCGACGTGACCCAGCACGTTCGGCGCTACGGGCGCGTCGGCGAGCTTCCCGGTCTCCGGGTACAGCGACCTGATGATCGTCTCGAAGTCGACGGCCTGCCAGATCGCGCGGCGCACCTTCGCGTCGGTCAGGATCGACGAGTTGAACCACATCGTGAACACCGCGGTGCTGGGCACCGACTCGACCGTCAGGCCGCTGTCGCCGCGCAGCCCGGACAGCTGGTCGTCGGGGATGCCCCACACGACGTCGGCCTCGCCGGTGCGCAGCGCGGTCAGCCGGGACGCCAGCTCGGGGATCGTCCTGATCACGACCTTGTCCAGCTTGGCCGCGGTGCCGGTGTACCTGTCGTTGCGCACCAGCTCGAGCACCTCGCCGGGCGTGAACTTCCCGACGGTGAACGGCCCGGAACCCACCGGCCTGGTGAAGAACGCCGCGTCGTCGGGCGCGACGCCGGACGGGATCACGAAGAACAGCGTGAGCTTGCCCGGGATGGCCGCGTCCGGCTTCGGCGCCGTGAGCACGACCTCGGTGTCGGACGCCGCGGTCATCGTGTCGCCGGTGAAGTTCGCCGCGCCGGTGCCGTTGATCTTCATCAGCCGGTTGAACGAGTCGACGACGTCCTGCGCGGTCAGCGGAGAACCGTCCGAGAACGTCACCCCGGAACGCAGGGTGAAGTGCCATTCCGAGGCGTCCGCGCCGGGTGCCCACTTCATCGCCAGGTCGCCGACCAGCTTGCCCGTGGCGTCGGTGCCGACCAGCCGGCTGAAGATCGCCTTGTCGGCCAGCTGGGTGCCGGTCGACGAGCCGCCGGTCAGCCCGTGCGGGTCGAGGCTCTCGATCGGGTACGTGCCGGCGACGGTCAGCTCGCCACCCGTAGCGGCCGCGGCGGGGTCGGTGTCGCCGCTGGTCACGGTCGAGCAGGCGGCCAGCACGGCAACCGCCGACAACGCCAGCAATTTGGGGAGTTGGGTCACGACTCTGTGCTCCTTCACGATGGGAGGCGTCCGCGGCCGTAGCGGGCCGTGAGCTGGTCGCCGAGGATCCCGACGCTGATGATCAGCAGGGAGAGGGCGATACCCGGCAGCGTCGAGATCCACCAGGCCGTCTCCAGGTACTGCTTGCCGTTCGCGATGGTCTGTCCCCACGACACCGCGCCGGACGGCAGCCCGATGCCGAGGAAGGACAGCCCCGCCTCGGCCAGCACCACGAGGGCGAACTCCAGCGTCGCCATCGCCACCACCGGCCCGGCCGCGAACGGCAGGACGTGCCGGCGGACGATCGACACGCGGGACACACCCAGCACACGTGCCGCGTCGACCCAGGCCCGCTCACGCAGCGACAGCGCGACCGCCCGTGTCACCCGGGCGAAGGACATCCACCCGACGGACGACAGCGCGATCACGACCACCAGCACGCTACGCTCGAAGGCGCCCGCGATGACGATCACGAGGATGATCCCCGGGAACGCCAGGAAGACGTCGACGACCCTCGCCAGCACCGCGTCGACCCAACCGCGGGCGTACCCGGCGATCACCCCGAGAGTCACACCGACCAGGCACGACACCAGCACGGTGCAGGCCGCGATGACCATCGACGTGCGGGCGCCGTAGATGATCTGCGCGAGCACGTCGCGGCCGAGGCCGTCGGTGCCGAGCAGCGCCGTGCCCGTGCTGGTGGCCGAGCCGGGTGGGCGCAGCCGGTCGGTGAGCGGGGTGTGCACCGGGTCGTAGTCGACGAGCAGCGGGCCGAAAACCGCGACCAGCACGAAGAAGCCGACGACGACGGCGGGGAGGTTCCCGGTCCCCCGCCGGCGGGCCAGGGGGACGTGGTCGGGCAGGACGGTGGCGGTCACGACGCGCTCTCCAGCCGGATGCGGGGGTCGAGCAGCGGGTAGACCAGGTCGGCGACGAGGTTGAGCACCATCACCACCACGGCGATCAGCAGCGTCGCCGCCTGCACGACCGCGTAGTCGCGGTTGGCCACGGCGTCCACGACCAGCGAGCCGAGTCCCGGCCAGGCGAACACGTTCTCCACGATCACCACGCCACCCATGAGCCCGCCGACATGCGCGCCGATGACCGTCACGACCGGGACCAGCGAGTTGCGCAGCACGTGCCCGAGCAGGACCTGCCGCTCGGTCAGCCCCTTGGACCGGGCGGTCTGCACGTACTGCTCGTCCATCGACTCGGCGACGCTGCTGCGCGTCACCCGCGCGACGATCGCGACGAACGGCAGGGACAGCGTGACCGCGGGCAGCACGAGGTGCGCCGGGGTGCCGACGCCGGAGCTGGGCAGCAGCCGCAGGCCGAGCGAGAACAGCAGGGTCAGCATGATCCCCACCCAGAACGTGGGGAACGACTGCAGCGCGATCGTCGCGGCCGACACGACCCGGTCCAGCCGGCCGCCCGGCCGGCCGCCGGCGACCACGCCGAGGACCAGCCCGAGCACCACGGCGATCGTGGTGGCCGTCAGTGTCAGGTCGACGGTGGCGGGCAGCCGGTCGAGCACGGCGTCCATCGCGGGCCGGCCGAGCCGCGCCGACTCGCCGAAGTCGAACCGCACGGCGTCGCCGAGATAACCGAGGTACTGCACGAACATCGGCCGGTCCAGGCCCAGCGTGGCGGTCAGCTGCCGGACCTGCTCCGGGCTCGCGTCCGGGCCGAGCAGGACCTGCGCGGGGTCACCCGGCGCGACCCGCACGATCACGAAGATCAGCGTGGCGGCACCCCACAGCACGAACACGCCGATCAGGAGCCGGCGAACGATCATCCTGGTCATGTCGGGAGCCACACCCGCATCGCGTGCCGGCCGCGGTTGGCCCACGCGTAGTACGGCACGAGCGTGAGCCGCGCCGGGCTTCGGGTCGGCTCGACTGTCCCCAATGGACGGTAGGGGACGTCGTTCCGTTGCTGGACAACCCATCCGGGTGCGTGTAGCACGGTGACGCCGCCGAGGAGGTCGGGGCGGTGCTCGGCGGTGATCTCGCCGGCCGGGTCGAGGGCGAGGTCGTCGAGGACCACGCCGGGCTCCTGGTCCGGTTGCTCCAGCGCGTACACGAGCGGGCCGCGGGCGACCGTGACGCAGCCGCGCACGGCGTCCACCCGGTGGCCGGCCACGAGCAGGCGGGCCGGCATGGGCAGGTCGAGGACCACGGACTCGCCTGCCCGGACGGTTTTCCTGGCGTACTCCCCCGCGGTGACCGGTACACCATCCACAGTGGACTCATGCGTCCAGGACGGGATTCGCAGCGCCAGTGTCACGTCCCGGTCCGGGGTGAGGGTGACGCGGCCGTCCCACGGGTAGTCGGTCTCGACGGTCACCGTCAGGTCGCCCGTGTGGATCGTGCCCGGGGCGTACAGGTGGAGCTGTAGTTCCCGCTCGGTGCCGGTCGCGACGTGGGCGGGCAGGCTGGCGAGGGTGCGCATCACGTTGGGCGGGCAGCACGAGACGTTGAACCACGGCCGCCGGCCGTGCGCCGGGGACCGCTGCGCGTCCGGTCGTGCATCCGTGCGCCGGTGCAACGTGTTGGCGTAGAAGAAATCCGTGCCGTTCAGTGAGACGCCGGGGAGGATGGCGTTGTACAGCAGGTGTTCCACCTGGTCGGCGTACCGGGGTTCGCCGGTGGCGAGCAGCAGCCGCCACGCCCACTGCAGCGCGCCGATCGCGGCGCACGTCTCGCCGTAGGAGCGGTCCGCCGGCAGCTCGTGGGCGTCGCCGAACGCCTCGCCGTCCCACCGCGAGCCGACGCTGCCGGTGACGTACTGCTTGTCCCGGACCATCGCGTCGAACTGGCGGCGCACGGCCGCCAGCAGCTCGACGTCGCCGTCCTCGATCGCCACATCCGTTGCCCCGGCGGCGAAGTAGACCGCGCGGACGGCGTGCCCGTCGACCGTCTCGGCCTTGCGCACCGGCACCTGGTCGACGTAGCGACCCGGGTCGCCGCCGGGTCCCGGGCCGCCGTCGGGTGGGGTGGCGTGGCCGTGGCCGCGGGTGTCGACGAAGTGCCGGGCCAGGTCGAGGTACCGGGACTCGCCGGTCTCGCGGTACAGCTCGACGAGCGCCATCTCGACGCCGGGATGGCCGTCCAGCTCGGACCGCCCGTCCGGGCCGAACGTGTCGGCGAGGTGGTCGGCGAACCTGGTGGCCACGTCGAGCAGACCGCGTTCGCCGGTCGCCCGCGCGGCCGCGACGGCGGCCTGGAACAGGTGGCCGGCGCAGTAGTGCTCGTGACTGGTGCCGAGGTGGGTGTACCGCTCCTCGCCGCGCACGACCGAGTTCAGGTAGCCGTCGGCGCACTGGGCCTTCGCGATGACCGCGGTCAGCTCACGAAGGTCGTCGAGCAGGGAACCGTCCCACGCCACGGCTTCGAGCCACTTGTACACGTCGGAGTCGCGAAAGGACAGTCCTGTTGGGATGCCTGCGGCCGCGCCGGCGGCGATGCGGAGGTTGGCGATGCTGCCGACCTCGGTGAGCCGCCGCCGGCCGACCGGGAGCGCTGCCCGGTTGGCTTCCCTGCGGTCGCCCCAGAAACCCGTGAGACTGACCGCGTCGGCCGGCAGCGGGCGCAGTTCGGTGTGCGCGCGGGGCAGGACGGGACTCACCGCGGCCTCCGGCGGAACCGCACGGCGTCCGCGATCACGACGCCGGTCGGCGAGCTGGTCAGGTCGACGTACCCGGCCAGCCCGGCCGTGAACTGATACGTACCAACAGAAACCCATTCGCCACCCCGGTTCTCCGGCACGCCCCGGACCTGCTGGTTCACCGGGACGAGCGTCGAACCGTCCGCGTGGTGCGCGGTGTAGGGGGCGTCGGTCGCCCGGTTGGGGTCGGCCGTGTACGAGACCAGGACCTCGTAGGAGTCGTCGCCGGGGATGGCCGGCCGGTACCGCACCGCGGCCGCGTCGACCGGCCCCTTGGACTGGGTGAGGTAGTTGCTGCCGTAGTAGCCGGGCACGCCGGTGCTGCTCTTCCACGTGCCCGCGAGGACCTCGTAGCCCAGCTCACCGGTGTCGATGGTGATCTCCTCGCGGATGTCCGCGGCGGCCCGCGCGGTCACGATGCTCAGCTCGTCGACCGAGATCAGCTGCCCGCCGCGGCGGCCGGCGCCGGCCAGGGTGAACCGCAGCGTGTGCCGGCCGGCACGCAGCCGCAGCCGGTCCAGCTGGACGACGTCGTACCCGTCGACCTGCTGGGCGCTCGTGTCGATGGCGGACACGCGTGGGGCGTGACCGTCCACGGTGACCGCGACCAGACCGCCGGCCATGGGCCGGAAGTACCGCAGCCACAGCTCGTACTCGCCGCTGCGGCCGACCGTGAAGGGGTACTCGAGGAAGTCGCCGGCAGCGGCCGGGGTGAACACCGCGCGGGCGCCGTCCCGGGCGAGGACCTCACGCACCACCTCGACCGTGCCCGCCGAGTTCCGCCCGTGACGGGCCAGGTCGACCGTGCGCTCGCTCAGCCGCGGGCCGCCGTGCGTGCTGTCCCGGCCCTGGGTCAGCCACTCGACGTTGAACCGCGCGGCGGCCACGCGCCGGGGCGCGCTCGGGATGTCGCCCTCGCAGCCGTACAGCAGGATGATCGTGCCGTCGGACAGGTGGGCGAGGTCGCTGTAGTAGCCGCGCAGCGGGTTGACGACGCGCCGGTAGCGGAACGAGTAACCCTCGTCGTAGCTGATGGCGACGGTCATGTTCCAGCGCATCGGCGAGTCCGGGTAGCTGAACAGCACCCGGTCGACGTCGCGGCTGCGTGGTCCGCCGGACAGCCGGGTGAGGCTCGCGTCGACGGCGTTGAACTCACCGGTCGCACCGTCCAGAGCAGGCACCGCCCAGGTCAGTCCCCCGTCGGTGCTGACGGACACGCCACGCTGCTTGTTGCCGCCCGCGCCGTAGCGGCCGTTGATCACGACCGTGCCGTCCGCGCGCTGCACCAGCCGCGCCTCACCCAGTGTGGGGCCGACGCCGAGCGGCACCGCGCCGCCCGCCCGCCAGGTGCGCCCGTGGTCGTCACTGTACAAAGAGGACACGCCGGGGTTGCGCTGGTCCGCCGGCACGCCGGTGATGATCGTGCGGTGTGAGACCGACAGCAGCAGCCGGCCGGTGTCGAGCTGGATGCCGTGCCCGGGGCCCGGGCCGTGCAGTGCCCAGCCGTAGTCGAAGTGGTCGAACAGCCCGGAGAGCGACGCCGGCTCGCCCCAGGTGACGCCGCCGTCCGTGCTGGAGATGACGTACAGCTCGCCGGTGTCGCCGGAGCAGGTGGTGTTCTCCGGGTACCGCACGGACAGCATGTAGAACAGGAAGACCTCCCCCGTGACGCGGTCGACGACGAACGTCGGGTTGCCCCAGGAGGGGCCGTCCGGCGCGGAGGGCACGACGGTCTGCGACGGCGTCCAGGTCCGGCCGCCGTCGGTGCTGCGGCGGATGAGCAGGGCCCGCGGGCCGGCGTCGCAGACCTCGTACCGGCCCTCGGTGGCGGCGATGACCGTGTCGTCCGGGAGCACGCACAGACCGTGCACGTGGTAGTTGACGAGTGGGCCCTCGAGGGCGTCCCACAGGGTGGCCTCGTCGAAGAAGGGCGCGGTGGTGGCGCCGGCCGTGCGTGGCAGGGCGACGACGGCGGCGCCCGCCGCGAGCCCGACGGTGAACGTTCTCCTGCTGACGGGGTTCATGGGATAGCTCCTCAGCGTCGAGGTGCCGGGCCGATCGAGTCGCCGGGCACGAAGGTGCAGGGCAGCGTGACCTGACGGGGTGGCCCGTCGGGGTCTTCGAGCAGGTCGACCAGGAGCCGGACGGCCGTGCGGGCCATCTCCTCGCGGGGCAGGGCGTAACGCGTCCAGTCCCGCAGGTCCGGGGTCCAGGCCGGCGGGTCGCCGAGCAGGGCGATCGAGCAGTCGGCGGGGAACCGGTCGCCGAGCCCGTCGAGCGCGGTGACCAGGCGGTTGTCCTCACTGGGTTCGACGAGGATGGCGGTGACGCCGTCGGCCACCCGGCGGTCGACGAACGCGGGTGTGAGGTCGGCCGGGTCGGCCAGGACCTGGACCAGCCCGTCGCCGACCACCTGGTGGTAGCCGGCCTCGCGGTCGCGGGTCGGCTCGGCGTCGCCGTCCGCGCGCAGGTACAGGATCTTCTCGTGGCCGAGGTTCGCCAGCTCGGCCGTCAGCTCGCGGGTGGCGGTGACGTAGTCGGCGCCCACATAGGACAGTTCGGCGCCGTCCAGCTCGCGCCGGCCGATGAAGACGAAGGGGAAGTCCTCCCGCACCAGCTCGGCCAGCTCCTCGCGGCGGACGTTGCGGCCGAGGAGCACGCACCCGTCGGCCAGCTTGAGCCGGTTGACGCCGCCGGAGTAGATGGCCCGGTCGCCCGCGGTGACGGAGCTGAACAGCAGGAGGTCGTAGCCCTGGCGGGCGGTCTCCTCCTCGACGCCGAGCAGGAACGGGAAGTAGAAGTCGCGCTGGTCGGTCGGGAAGACGGGTTCGAAGGTGTACAGGCCGAGCAGGTGGTTGCGGCCCCGCTTGAGACTGCGGGCGGCGACGTTGACGGCGTAGCCCAGCTCGTTGGCGGCGTCCAGCACGGCCTGCCTGGTCTGCTCGGCGATCTGGTCGCTCGCCGCCCCACCGGACAGCACCAGCGACACGGTCGCCTGCGAGACACCGGCATACCGGGCGATGTCCACCTGGGTGGGCCTGCGCCGCCGGGGAGGGGCCACGTCGCCTCGCTCTCTAATACGTATTAGAAGATCGGCACAGATGCTAACCACCGCGGCGGTGGAACGTCAACGGGCTGGTGCGGGCCGGCCCTACGACCGGCCCGCACCCGGCTCAGTGCAGCGGCAGCGCCTTCTTGGCGTCGATCCAGGTGCTCTCGTCGTGCGGGTCAGCCGGGGTGATGGACAGGGCGATCCGCTTCAACTCGTCCGCCGAGAACCCCTTGCCCTCCAGCTTCACGGAGAACCGCCCGAGGTTGACCACCACTGTCACGACGCCGGTCTTCGTGTCCTGAGCCACCGACGGCTCGCCGACCGGAGGCGGGGCGGGGGGATCCACGAACCAGAAGTCGATCCAGCCCGGGCCGTTCGTCAGGCGGAAAGCCGCGTAGATGCTGTTCGGGCCCGAGCTCATGTCAGCCGGGAAGTCCCGGGTTGGGTAAAGCCCGGCGGGCAGGTGACCGACCTGGAACGGCAGCAGGAGCGGAGTGGTCCGGTCGAACCGGACGGCCGCGGCGATGCGCAGTACGGTCTCGCGGACATCGGCCGGCCGCTCGGCCCCCGGCGCATAGGGCTCGTACCGCACCATGGCCCAGGAGTCCGGTGCGTACTCCCACGCGACCCCGGGTACGCCCGGCGACGGGTCGTCGGGGTAGGTGAGGGCGGGAGTGTAGAAGCCCGTCATGTCGTTCACCTGGACCGGTTCCCCGGCCTTTCCGGCGGACGGGAAATAGCCGCCGGTCGGGAACACGTCGACCTGATACGCGTATGGCCGGTCCGAGCCGTCCTCGTCGGTGTCGATCAGCGCGCTGGAGGCGCCGACGAAGAACGCGTACTGGAAGTCCACCTTGAGACCAGTGTTCTCGTCCACGGCGAACGGGAATTCCAGGGGGTCGAACTGCCCGGCCGTCGGCTGCGTGGCCGGTCGAGTCCCCGACGGGTCGGCCAGGTTCCCGACCAGCATGGATCCACCCGCCACGACGGCCGCGACCGCAGCGGCGGCGGCTACGCCGACCACGCGGCGCCGGACCGTCCGCTGCCGCCTGGCCCGCGCCAGGGCCGCGAGGACGCCGGTGGCGCCGGGTGCTTCGTGTTCGAGCGCGCCGAGCGTGGCGCGCAGATCTTCCTCGGTGTACATCAGCAGTGCTCCTTGACGGGCGCCTGCCCCAGCTCGACGCGAAGCGCGGCAAGGGCTCTGGACGCGTAACCGCGTACGGTGCCGGCCCCGCAGCCGAGCACCTCCGCGATCTCGGTGTCGGACATTCCCGCGTAGTAGCGCAACACGAGCACGGCGCGCTGCCGCCGAGGCAGCTTGTCCAGCTCGACGCGCAACGCGTCCCGTTCGGCGTGAACAGCCGCGTGGTCGGAGACGGGGTCGAGGCCGACGGGTGGGTCGGAGTGCGGTGTCACGCGACCCCACCGCCGCCGCCAGGACAGGTACTCGTTGACGATCATCCGGCGGACGTAGTGCTCGGGCGAGTCGAGCGCGCCGATCTTCGCCCACCGTCCGTACACCCGCAGCAGGACCTCCTGGACGACGTCCTCGGCCAGCCCGCGGTCCCCCGTGAGCACCACCGCGAAACGCAACAACCTGGGCAGGCTGTCAGCGGTGAACTCCTCGAACGCCACGCGAACCCCCCGTTTCCGAACCATCTCACCACCTACACGCGACTGCCCCCGGATTTGTTGTGCGAACGCGGCAACGTCGAAGAGGCCAGCCGCCCGCCGGCCGCCGTACGGTCGGGGCCATGCCGATCACCCAGCAGCGGTGGGACACCGCGCGAGCCGCGGTCGCGGCCGGTGGTGAGCGGTTCGCCGAGCTGGTGGCGGCGAGCGACGGGCGGTCGATGGCCACCGCGGACTGGTCGGTGGCCGACACCGTCGCGCACGTGGCCGCCATCGCGTCCATGTACACACGCCTCGTGCGGTTCGACGAGCCCGCCATCCCGGCACTCCAGGACCAGGTGCTGGCGACCACTGTGGACACCGTGGCCGACCTGAACGCGCGCGTGCTCGCACTGGTCGACGAGCGCGACCCGGCGACGCTGGTGACCCGGCTGCGCAGCGACATCGACGACATCCTGCGGACCACCGCGGACGCCGACCCCACGACGCCGGTGACCTGGCTCGGGGACGCGAAGGTCCCGGTCTGCGGCGTGCTCGCCCACCTCGTCAACGAGTTGCACATCCACGGCCGCGACATCGCCCGCGCCGCGAGGAAACCGTGGCCCGTCCCGCCGGCGGAGGCCGGGCTGTTCTTCGAGACGTTCTTCGTCGAGGCGCTGCGGTACGGCATCGGACGCCTGCTGGACAACGACGAACCGCCGAGTGCGCGCCGGATCGCGGTGGCCTTCCGGTCGCGGCACACCACGCCGGTGACCATCGTGCTGCGGGACGGGCAGGTGTCGGTCGAGGAACCGGGCGGGCCGGTCGACGCGTGGGTACGCTTCGACCCGGTGGCCCTCAACCTGATGCTGTTCCACCGGATCAGCAGGACGCGTGCCGCGCTCACCGGCAAGGTCGCCGTGTGGGGTCGCCGGCCCTGGCTGTTGCCCACCTTCCTGAGGACGGTGCGTTGCCCGTGAACACCCTCACCACCCGCCGGCGGACGCTGCTGCCGGTCGTCGTCAGCGCGATTTCCGGTGTCCTGCTCGCCGTTCTGTGGTCCTACGAGTTCGTGGACCAGGTCATCGGCGCGAACGTGGCCGACTCGCTGCTCGGCACCGACGCGGCCGGCTCCTCTATCGCGAGTACTTCGGCGGGGCTCGTGTTCGCGTTCGTCTCCGGGCTCGCGGGGACGTTCACCGCGTGCAACATCGCGATGGCCGCGTCGGTCGGGCCGTTGAGCCAGGCCGCCCAGACCGGCAACGGTGTCCTGCTCCGCCCGCTCGGCTGGTTCACGCTCGGGATGGTCGGCGTCTCGGCCGTCTACGGCGCGGTCGGCGTCCTGCTCGGGGACCGGTTGCCGCAGCTGTCGAGCGCGGAGGTCGACGGCATGCCGGTGCGGCTCATCCAGTCGTCGGTGGTGTTCGGGATCGTCGGGCTGGCGCTGCTGTACCTCGGGCTCGCGGCCGCCGGGGTCGTGCGGGACGTGTTCGCCGACCGGCCGACGGCGCGGGTCGTCGTGCTCGGCGCGCTGGTCGGCGCGTTCCTGATCGGACGGCCGTACCCGATGTTCGTCAAGCTCTTCCACTCGGCCGCGGAGTCCGGCAACCCACTCTACGGGGCCGGCGCGTTCGTGCTCCAGTCGGTCGGGAACATCGCGTTGATGGCCGTGCTGCTCGGCGTGCTCGTGCTGGGCACCCGCGGCCGGTTCCTCCGCTGGCTCGCCGCGAGCCCCCGGCGCACCACGATGATCAGCGCGACGCTCCTGGTCGCGCTCGGCGTGTTCCTCGTCGTCTACTGGGACATCCGGGTGCCGGCGAAGTTCGGCGTCGGCTGGTTCCCCGTCATGCCCTACAACTGACCGTACTGCGATTTCAGTAACCGAGGTGACAGCAGGCGCACGACGACGGGACGCCGCGACCGGACGAGCCTTGGCCCGTGGCTGTTCTCCTTCATCGGTTGGGTTCCTGGTCGTTCCGGCGGCGCTGGTACGTCGTCGCGGTGTGGTTGGCCGTGCTGGCCGGGGTCGGCTTCGCGGCGGGCACCGCCGCGGAGCTGCCCGACGAGTCGCGGTCGGCGCCCGGGATCGAGGCGCAGCAGGCGTTCGACCTTGTCCAGCAACGGTTTCCGGGCACGGCCGCCAACGCCGAGACGGCGACCGCCCGGGTCGTGTTCGTCGCGCCCGCCCACGAAAAGGTCACCGACGGCGGGCACCGGGCCGTCATCGAGCGGTTCGTCGGCGAGGTCGCGCACGGCGGCGAGGTCGGGGGCGTCGTCAACCCGTTCCAGGCGCGGGGCGTGAGTGCCGACGGGTCCACGGCCTACGCGACCGTCGCCTACACCGCCACGGCGGACGACCTCGGCGACGCCGCCCGGCGGCAGCTCCAGGACGCCGTCGACCAGGCGCGGGCGGCCGGGCTGACCGTCGAGGTCGGTGGGCCCGTGCTGGCCGGGCCGCCCCAGGTCGGCGGGGTCAGCGAGATCGTCGGGGTCGTGCTCGCCGCGCTGGTGCTGCTGGTCACGTTCGGCTCGGTGGTGGCGGCGGGGTTGCCGTTGCTGACCGCGCTGCTCGGCGTCGGCATCAGCATGCTCGCGATCCTCGCCGTCGGCGCGACCTTCGGATTGTCGAGCAACAGCGGCACGCTCGCCACCATGCTCGGGCTGGCGGTCGGCATCGACTACGCCCTGTTCGTGGTCTCCCGCTACCGCGAGGAACGGGGCCGCGGGAACACGGGCCCGCAGGCCGCGGGGCTGGCCGTGGGCACCGCCGGCTCGGCGGTGGTCTTCGCGGGGCTCACCGTCGTCATCGCGCTGACCGGGCTCACGGCGATCGGCAACCCGGCGGCCGGCCGGATGGGACTGGCCGCCGCCGGGGCCGTCGTGGTGGCGGTGCTCATCGCGTTGACCCTGGTGCCCGCGCTGCTGGGGTTCTGGCCGAACGTCGTGCTCGCCCGCCGGGCCCGTGCCGGGGAGAACGCCGGCAGCCGCTGGGCGCGGTTCGTCCTGCGCCGTCCCGTGCCCGTGCTCGCCGGCGCGGTCGCCGTGCTGGTGCTGGTGGCGCTGCCGGTGCCGCAGCTGCGGTTGGGCATGCCCGGCGACGAGGCGAAGTCCACGGCCACCACCGAGCGGCGGGCCTACGACGCGCTCGCGTCGGCGTTCGGGCCCGGCTTCAACGGCCCGCTCACGATCGTGGTGGACGCGCGAGACGCGGACGACCCGATGCGGGCGGCGCAGGCGGTCGCGGACGCGGTCGGCCGCACCCCGGGCGTGGTGTCGGTGTCCCCGCCCCGGTTCAACCCGGCCGGCGACACCGCGCTGTTCACCGCCACCCCGGCCACGGCACCCACCGACGAGCGCACGAAGGACCTCGTGCGGCTCATCCGCGACGAACGGCCGGCGGTCGGGGTGCCGTTCCTGGTCACCGGCACCACCGCGGTGAACATCGACGTCGCGGACCGGGTGCCGGGCGCGCTCATCCCCTACCTCGCGATCGTGCTGGGGCTGGCGTTCCTGCTCCTGCTGGTGGTCTTCCGGTCGCTGCTGGTGCCGCTCAAGGCCGTCCTCGGGTTCCTGCTGTCCGTGCTCGCGTCGCTGGGTGCGGTCGTGGCGGTGTTCCAGTGGGGTTGGGGCGCCGAGGTGATCGGGCTGGAGCAGACCGGCCCGATCATCAGCATGATGCCGATCGTGTTGGTGGGCATCGTGTTCGGGCTCGCCATGGACTACGAGGTGTTCCTGGTCTCGCGGACGCGGGAGGCGCACACCCGCGGCGAGCCGGCCCGGCAGGCGGTGGTCACCGGCTTCCGGCACAGCGCCCGGGTCGTGGTGGCGGCCGCGCTGATCATGATCGCGGTGTTCGCCGGGTTCGTCGGCGCCGACCTGCCGATGATCAAGATGATCGGCTTCAGCCTCGCGGCCGCGGTCCTGCTCGACGCGTTCGTCGTCCGGATGGCCCTCGTGCCCGCGGTGCTGGCGTTGCTCGGCGAGCGGGCCTGGCGGCTGCCGCGATGGCTGGACCGGCTGCTGCCGCACGTCGACGTGGAAGGACGGGCCCTGCACCATGAGACACGTGACGAGGATCAGCTGGCGCCGGTACGCGACTGACCACCCCCGTGTCGTGGACGCGGCGCTGATCGTGCTGCTGCTGTTGAGCGTGGCCGGTCCCGCCACGCTCAACAGCCACCTGCCGGCCGTGGACCTCGGCTGGCGGACGGCGTTCCCACTGGCCGCGGCGGCGGCGGTGGCGCTGCTGTGGCGGCGCGAACATCCCCGTGCGGTGGTGGCGTTCGCCGCGCTGTGCGTCGGCGCCGCGGCGGGCGTCGGTTACCTGATCACGCCGGTGAACCTGGCGCCGCTGATGATCGCGCTGTACGAGCTGGCCGTGCGGCTGCCCCGTCCGGTCACGCGCCGGTACTGCCTCGCGGCCGTGGCGTTGCTGGTCGCGGCGTCGCTGGCCGGCAACCGGTACGGGTACCCGTGGGTGCTGGTGGTGCTCAACCCGGTGCTGTTCCTGCTGCTCCCGGTGGTGCTCGGCGCGGCGGTGCGGGCTCGGGCGCGGTACCGGGAGGAGGACGCCCGGCACCGGGTCGCCGAGGAACGGGTGCGCATCGCGCGTGAGCTGCACGACGTCGTCGCCCACCACCTGGCGCTGGCCAACGCCCAGGCCGGTACCGCGGCGTTCCTGTCGCGCACCCGGCCTGACCAGGTCCAGCGGATCCTCGGCGAGCTGTCCGGCACCACGTCCGCGGCGCTGCGCGAGCTGAAGGCCACGGTCGGTCTGCTGCGGCACCCCGACGACAACGCGTCCCCGCTGGAACCGGCACCCGGCCTGCGGCGCCTGCCGGACCTGGTCACCACGTTCGCGTCCGCGCTGACGGTCGAGGTGGACGTCGTCGGTGAGGAGCGCCCCCTGTCCCCGGACGTCGACCTGACCGCCTACCGGATCGTGCAGGAGGCGCTGACGAACGTCACCAAGCACGCCGTCCGCGCCCAGGCCGCCGTGCGACTGTCCTACGGGGCGCAGCTGACCATCACCGTCACCAACCCCGCCGCCGGCGGGCCGGTGAACCCCGGCTTCGGCCTGCTCGGCATGCGGGAACGGGCCGCGTCGGTGGGTGGCCGCCTCTCCGCCGGCCTGTCGTCGGGAGTGTTCACCGTGACCGCGGAACTGCCGCTGCCATGACGATCAGCGTTCTCCTGGCCGACGACCAGGCACTGCTGCGCACGACGTTCCGGATGCTGATCGAGGCCAACCCCGACCTGGCCGTGGTGGCCGAGGCCGCCGACGGCGACGAGGCGGTCGCGCTGACCCGCACCCACCACCCGACCGTGGTGCTGATGGACATCCGCATGCCCGGCACGAACGGCCTGGCCGCGACCCAGGCGATCTGCGCGGACCCTGCCCTGTCCGCGACCCGGGTCCTGATCCTGACGACCTTCGAGACCGACGCGTACGTCGCCCAGGCCCTCCGCGCTGGAGCAAGCGGTTTCCTGGGCAAGGACACCTCGGCCGACGGCCTCCTGGCGGGCATCCGCACGGTCGCGGCGGGGGACGCGTTGCTGTCCCCCACGGCCACCCGGTCCCTGATCACCCGGTTCCTGGCGACCCCGGAACCGGCGCCCACCCAGCGGTTGGCCGCGCTCACGGCCCGGGAACGGGAGGTCATGGTGCTGGCCGCCGAGGGCTGGTCCAACGCGGAGATCGCCGAGCGGCTCGTCGTCAGCCCGCTGACCGTCCGCACCCACGTCCAACGCGCCATGACCAAGCTCCACGCCCGCGACCGCGCACAACTGGTGGTCATCGCCTACCAGTCCGGCCTCGTGCGAGCGCCGTCCGCGCACCGACAGGATTGACGGTAGGAGGATGCCGGGAAAATATCGTGACGGACAATTCGCGGTCACAGGTTCGCTCAAGGCGCCAGCTCTCCACGCCTGGGGTAAGATTCCACACAATGTGACCGAAGTCGTCGTTCCACAGCTACTGTCTAGGACCAAAATGATCAGCGGTACGGTGGTAAGTCGATCTTCTCACTCCGTTGATATACCGCTGTTCGATGCAGTGGGATGTATCTGCCTGTGGGAAGATAGACTACTCCTGCTCCGGCGAGCACAAGATCGCTCGTATCCCGGCGTTTGGGGGCTTCCCAGCGGCAAGGTCGACCAGGGCGAGACTCGGGACCGGGCAGTGCTTCGGGAAGTTTATGAGGAGACCGGTCTACTGAGGTCCGCAGCGAATATCAATCATGTTGCCGATTTCCACGTCAAGAACGCAGACTTCACCTTTCTCTATGCGGTCTTCTCCACAACGTTCAGCACCCAGCCTACCGTTTCGTTGAACACAGCAGAGCACATCGAGTACCAATGGTTCCTCTTCGACGAAACGAAGCGAATCGACCTCGTCCCAGGTACAAGAGAGTGTCTGGACGCGGTACGACTGAAGATCCTCCCTCCGAAGCAGTTGCATCTGTTCTCAATTGACGACCACCTTCTCGCGGACGCACTATACGCCGAGCAAGAGCAGATGGAAGAGCAGATCGCTCCACACGTCGTCGCCATGGGTAGATCGACGTGCGCAGCCCCTATCGTCGTCATGGGTCCTCCAGCGGCCGGCAAGACGACGGCAATCAGAAACATACTGGAGGTCCGGCCGGAAATTTCCTATCACCACTACGACGTGATGAAGGACGAAGACACCAGGCAGTACCTATACCTCACACGCTTTCTTAGCGGAGATAGGTCATTTGCTTTTCTGTGCCAAATGGAAGCACTTGCATCCAGGTATTGGCATGCACATTCCACACAAGCCGACCTACCCCTGATTGACGAATGGATATTCAGCACGCTCGCCTACTCGAAGGCGTTGCGATACAACAAGAGCTTGCTGGATTATGAATTCCAAACTTTCTACATGACATATCTCGCCTATTTGCAGTGGTCACCTCCGCCGGGGTTGGTGATTAATCTAACCGCAAGACCGGAAGTCCTTCGTCGGCGCGTAGAACGCCGAGGGCGCCGCCTTGAGCACACATCGCACGACCTGAGATATCTGGAAGTACTAGTTCGCGCATTTGATGAAGTTGCAGATGAAGTGGGAACCAGATTCAAAGTGGAACGGATAGACAGCTCATCCATGACGGAATCCGCAGTTCTCGAACTTCTTCTGAGGATGATAGATGATTACAGATCTCAGTCAACTTAGCGGCGAGAGGATAACATTCTGGTCGCGCGGAAACGCGCCAACGCAACAAGCTTTCAACATCTCCGATGCAGAGGTCATCCTTCACTTCAAGGCGCTCTATCTACTGTCTGATCGGGTAATCGCGGCGGCATCCTTCTACTTCGAATCCGATACCACCAGGCGTGTCGCTCGGGAGATGCGGCACCTACTCAACGGAAGCGATCTTCTGTTCTTCGTCAACGAAGAAGTTGAGAATTTCACAGAGCACGGCATGCAGAAAGTGAAGAAGAGTCCGGAGGGAATGGATGCCTATGCAGACAAAGAGCAAGTTCGCGAACTCGGAGCACAACTGGATTCGACGAGCAGCATTTTGCATCGTCCCGATGTCGATATCAGCGGTCAGATCATTGATCTATGGGCCAACGACCTAACTAGTGACAAACTGGGCACGCTTGGTGAAATCGTAAGCCGACTGGAGTCCTCGTCGGCGACAACAGGAGCGTGGCAGACCCTTTTCGCCATGGTAGCCGAGAATCGAGACGGCGACTTCGTCTGGGAGTACGTAGCCCCGTTTCTCCGCGCCGCCGACTGCCCCGCCTGGGCAATGCGCGCCACTCGCCGACGGTTGATTCAACTCTACACAGAAGCTACTGCTCGCACCTTGTCTGTCAGACTCGACGCTCCCGACTACTCGGCCTACGCCAAGCTCACCGCCTCATCGGAGTTTGACACAGGCCTCTTTCTCCATTGCCTCGATGCATTGAGACTCGTGGCACAGTTGCAGGAATGCTCTCCAGACGATCTCAGTATCTTGAAGCGATCTGTAGGCTGGAGAGTCTTTCATTCATTCTACGTGGATCTCGTCCGGCTAGCGGCGCGGTCGCGCAGGGATATGTACGACCTAACTCCGGTGATACAACGACTGGAGAGTTCCATAATCGCAAACCCACCCTCCGCAATGATAACCAGAGGTCAGTTCATTGAAGCGTTCACAGCGATGCTACAGGTGGTTCGTCGCCGTCGGTCCGATCGTGGCTACCGAAAGCTCGCAGATCGCTTTCTGAGCATCATTGAAGCGTTTGGCGACGGTGCGTTCCACATGTTTGAGGAAGCTCTTGACAGCATATGCAACCGAAACATCATATCGAACGAACCTACAGCTTGCTTAAGAGAGAGCAAGAACATGAGCCTCCGTAGTTTTATCGTTCACGGCCTTGACAGACAGCTTCTACTTGAACTGAAGGACTACATCCAAAACCATCTAGGCTGGCCAGAACCAACTGTGCTGATCCAGCAGCCGAACCTTGGCCTAACCGTAATCGAGAAATTCGAGAAGTATGCATCGAGCATCGACATTGTGTTCGTTCTGATCAGTCCAGAGGATCTTGGCGAAGGCGGGCGTAGTGTTCGGGCGCGGCAGAACGTCGTCTTCGAACTAGGCTTCTTTGTAGGCAAGTTCGGCCGGGCGAGCGGTCGCGTCGTTCTCCTGGGACGTGGCGAGCTGGAAATCCCTTCAGACCTCCACGGCGTGACATATGTGGACATCTCCAACGGTGTAGTAGCGGCGGGCGAGCATATCCGGCGAGAGGTCTCAGCACTGCGACCGGCGTGAACTCAGCGTTCGATGTGTGGTAGCAGTCATGAGGCAAGATCTCGGACCAGCACACCCCCTACGTTCCGTGCTCATGTTCGATACCCACACTCGCTCGAAGCGGACCATTGTCGCGTTGACACAGGGTTGGCACACGACCGGTTCTCAGGTTCTGCGGACAGTCCAGATCTCTACGGTGGCGTGCGGTGTGCTGCCCGGGCCGTCCGCCGACCTTCCTCGACGATGTGGCACTGGACTGACCACTCGGGGTGTGCGCCCCGCCGGGGTGGGTAGTCGGGGGGGACGACAGTCCTGCCGACAGAGGGAGTCGCTGATGAGCGCCGCTAGTGAGCGCGGGCTTGCGGTTGTTACCGGAGCGTCCAGGGGGATCGGGTACGAGTTGGCCAAGCAGTTCGCCCGGCATGACTTCGACCTCGTGATCGCCGCCGAGAACGCGGGGATCACCGAGGCCGCGCGGGAGTTGGCCACGCTCGGGGCGCATGTGACGCCGGTCCAGGTGGATCTGTCCACTGCGGACGGGGTGCACAAGCTCTACAACACCGCCATCGCCTCGGGGCGGGCCGTGGACGCGGTTGCGATCAACGCCGGGGTCGGGGTCGGTGGGCCGTTCGCGGAGACCGCTCTCGAGGACGATCTGCGGCTGGTTGACCTGAACGTGCGGTCGGCCGTGCATCTCGCCAAGCTCGTGACGCAGGACATGGTCGGTCGCCGCGCCGGGCGGGTGTTGTTCACCTCCTCGATCGCGGCTACCCAGCCGGGGCCGTTTCAGGCGACCTACAACGCGTCCAAGTCGTTTCTGTTGTCGTTCTCCGAGGCTCTGCGGGAGGAGTTGAAGGACACCGGGGTCACCGTGACCGCCCTCATGCCGGGGCCTACCGAGACCGACTTCTTCGACCGGGCCGGCATCACGGACACCAAGCTGGGACAGGCGAAGAAGGACGACCCCGCCCTGGTGGCCAAGCACGGCTTCGACGCGCTGATGAGCGGCAAGGACCACGTCGTGGCCGGCTCGGTGACGAACAAGGTGACGGCCGCCGCCGCCAAGGTCCTGCCCGAGAGCGCCAAGGCGTCCGTGCACCGCAGGATGTCCGAGCCGGGGTCCGGCGAGTAGGTCAGGGACCGCCCACCAGCGCGAGTGCCTGGCCGGCGCCGGCCGCGACCAGGTCGGGGCGGCCACGCGGCGGCCCCGGCGTGCGGTAGTGGACGGACAGCACCCCGGTGACCTCGCCACCCACGCCGAACAGCGGGTACGAATGGACGGACCGGGAACCGGCGGCCCGGAGCACCTCCAGGCTCGGCTCGCCGGCGAAGATCGGGCTGAGGGTGATGTCGTCGACGAGCACCGGCCGGCGGCCGGCCAGGGCACGGCCGCACGAGCAGCCCGGCTGGCCGCGGGCGACGGTTTCGAAGAAGGTCAGGAACTCCTCGGTGAAACCGTGCTGGCCCGCGATCTCCAGCGTCCCGGTGCGTGGGTCGTGGACCTGGAGGTCGCACATGTCCGCCCCGCCGGCCATCGCGGCGGTCACGATGGCCGCGATCACCGCCGGCCGGTCCGCGACCGCCAGGAAGTCCTCGTCGAGAAAGGCAGCCGTGTCCCGGCCGGCGCGGTGCCACAGGGCCCGCAGCAGCCTGCGGCGGGTGTCCCGCAGCTCGGCATCGATCAGGGTCTGCTGGTAGCTCGCGAGGATGCGGACGCTCTCCCGCTCCGCGTGCAACCGGTCGGCACGCGCGAGTTCGAGCGCCCGCCTCGCCCGCTCAACCTGGTCGAGGGGCTCGCCCATGCCCCAGACAATACGCCCATCCGGCGGATCAGAGGATCTGGATCCGCTGGAGGTGCCGGGACGAGTCGCCGCGGAACGCGTTGCGGCCGTGCAGCAGCGCCTGGTTGTCCACCACGACGATGTCGCCGTCGCGCCACTCGTGTGCGTAGCAGACCTCCGGGTCGTGCAGCCGGGCGCCCAGGTCGGCCAGGAACGCCGCCTCGTCCTCTTCGGACAGTCCGGGGACCGTGGCCCACACCGGGTTCTGGTAGCGCTCCGGGTCGAGCGGCTCGTTGTAGCGGATGGTCGGCTCGCCCGTCACGGAGTGCTTCGACAGCAGCGGCTTGACGATCTCGCCGCCGTAGTGCTTCAGCTTCTCCGTGCGGTACGTGACCTCGGTGTTCGCCCAGCGCCCGGCGAGGTCCTCCCCCGCCCGGCGGAGCACCTCGGTGGTGTCGGAGAACACCGTCTCCCCGCCACCGCCGGCCTTCGGCGCCCGCACGCACTGGAACAGGAAGAACCGCGGATCGGCGCGGGCGAACGCGCCGTCCCAGTGGAACGGCACGTCCGACCGGCTGAACAGGTAGTTCTTCGGGTCCTCCTCGATCACCAGGTCGAGCACGGCGCCGAAGTCCCAGGTGAGGACCTCACCCCAGCTCTCCCCGTAGGCGACGAGGTCCTCGGTGTCCAGCAGGGGGATCCCGCGCAGCACCAGCACCTTCGACGCGACCGTCCACTCCTCGAGGGTGGCCGGCGCGAGGTCCCGCAGGTCGGCCCCAGCCCCGGTCACCACCCGCCCGAACGGCTGGAGGTCGACGTGCTCGGCCAGTTCCTTCGCCACGGTCATGAGGCGTTCTCCTCCGGTAGGGCGTGCGGCTTGACGTAGTGGCTCGGGCGGCCGTGCCGAAAGACCAGCGAGGCGTTCGCGCTCTCGGCCTGGCTGCGCTTCATGAGCGTGACCGTCTGCCCGTCGTCGACGAGCACGCCGTGCCACGGGGTGAGCCAGTTGTCCTTGGTGCGGATGAGGTGGAAGCCGATCTTGCCGGCGTGGCTGTGCTGCGGGTGGATCGACAGGCGCAGCGAGTCCGGGAAGATGTCGCCGACCAGGTCGCCCCAGGCGCGGCTGCGCTGGATCATCTGGTAGGCGAGGTCCTTGCACTGCTTGCTGACCTGCGACCGGCTGACGCCCGGCGTCAGCGGCACGTGGTCCTCGACCATGAACCGGTGCATCCCGTTGAACATCGCGCGGGCCTGCAGGTCGCTGCGCACCTCCTCGCGGAGCCCGTCCAGGGGGATGCCGTAGCGCTCCACGAGCAGCGCCCGCATCTCGTCGTAGGAGTCGAGGCCGAACGCGTCGTCCAGCGCGTACAGCCCGATCGACTCGGTGCCGAGCGTGTCGATGATGCGCTGCAGCTCGTCCCGGTAGGCGGTCACGTCCTCGTCGGGGATGCCGAGGAGGTCGGAGAAGACGTGTCCGTCCGAGCAGATCAGGATCCGCGCGCCGGGTTCGTAAACGTGGCTGACCAGCTCGCAGAACGTCTGCAGGAACTCGACGGAGACCCGCTCACCGAGGTCGGGAAGGGAGCCGAGCACCTTTCCGGGATTGCGTGACTTCGCCGGGAAGGCGGGCAGCAGGAAATGCACCGGCGCACCGGCGTCGATGAAGCGGCGCACCCGCTCCTCGTGCACCGCATAGCAGTCGGCGCACGGCTGGTCGCCACACGGGTCCTCCGGATCCGCGAGCCTGCGGAACCGGAAAGTAAGCTCGAGGATCTGCTTGGCCAGTTCGTCCCCGGGCCGACCGACTGGCTCTTCAACGGCATGGGTCATTGGTTCGGTCCGATCGCAAGTGGGTTCGTGTGTTTTTCACGTTCGTGCCGTGAAAAACCGTAACCAGGGACCTTTGCAACTCACATGTGGCGCGATTTAATTTCACACACCTCGCGCCCACTCCCCCGCTTCCAGGGGGTGAAAGGTGGGCGCCCACCTGCGCCGATGGGGTGGACCTGGCGTGGCGTGCCCGCGCCGCGCCGGTCGACGGTCCTAGCGTGACGTGACATGGGCAACCGTTACGCGTCGGCCGCATACCGGGAACTGGGCGCCATGCTGCGCGTCGTGCGGAAGGCGGCCGGCCTCAGCGCGGAGGAGCTGGCGCGCCGGCTGGGCTGGCCGCTGACCACCATCTCACGCATGGAGAACGGCCGGCGGACGTCGACCACCACGGACGTGATCCAGTACGCGGTCATGTGCGGGGCGAAGGTGCCGGACGTGAAGCCGCTCGTGGAGTTCACCAGGGTGGCCGAGCACAAGCAGGGCTACTACCTCTCGGACAAGCGGATCGGCGGCTCGCTCCAGTCGCTGATCTTCCACGAGGCCGCGGCGGAACACTCCATCATCTATGAGCCACAGGTGATCCACGGGTTGCTGCAGACGCCCGCCTATGCCCGCGCGCTCATGACCGCCATCAACACCGATGCCGACGAGGACTGGGTGGCGGGCGTGGTGCGCACCCGGATGGAGCGGCGACGGATCCTGTCCATGCCGGATCCCGCCCGGTTCACCTTCTACATCCACGAGAACGCGCTGCGGCTCCAGGTCGGCACGGACGAGATCATGCACGAGCAGTTGCTACACCTCGTGCTCACGACCGCACTGGACAACATCGCGGTGCGGGTCGTGTCTGGTGGGGCGCGGTCCGCGTTCGGCGGGGCGTTTCACCTGATGGAGTTCCACGAGCACCGCCCCATCGTGTACCTGGACTACCTGGGCGGTAGTGGCTTGATCCTCGAAGACCCCGATCACGTGAACAACTACAGGGAGCTTGTTCCCAAGCTCGCTGAAGTCGCTATGAGTGAGGGACAATCTCGGGAGTGTGCGGCCGCACTGGCCGACGAGTACGACCGAGGGAGTCAACGTCGTGTCGCAAACGTCGTGGCGGAAGAGCAGCTACAGCGGCGGGTCGGGGTCGAGCTGCGTGGAGGTGGCGATCCATCGACTCCCATCTATGAGTGACGGCGTCCTGATCCGCGACTCCAAGAACCCCACCGGCCCTATCCTCACGGTCTCCACCACCGCGTGGAGCCACCTCCTGCGGCGGCCCGGCACAACTCCGTAACCTGTCCGTCGTGGCCGACCTGCCGACCGACCCGAAGCTCGCGGAGCCGTTCCCGACCGCCGAGGAGTACACCGCCGCGGTCGAGGAGATCCGTGCCGCGGCGATGGCGTACTACTCCGGTCCCGAGCTGCGGATGGACGACGCCGACTACGACGCGCTCCTCGCCAGGGTGGCGGCGACCGAGGCGGTGGCGCCCGACTGGCGCGTCCCGGCATCACCGACGGAGACCGTCGCGGCGGGCGTCCCGATCGGCGGCGACGTCGTGCACTCGACGCCGATGCTGGGGCTGGACAACGTGTTCGGCGAGGAGGACCTGCGGAAGTGGGCCGCCCGCCTGGACAAGCTCATCGGCCGGCAGGCTTCCGGCTACACGGTCGAACCCAAGATCGACGGCCTGGCGATCGCCGCCCGCTACGAGAACGGCGAGCTGGTGCTGGTCGCCACCCGCGGCGACGGCGTGGCCGGGGAGAACGTCACACGCATCGCCCGCCGCGCGGTCGGGCTGCCGGCGCGGCTGGCGGAGCCGGTGACCGTGGAGGTGCGTGGCGAGGTCTACATGACCGAGGCGGACTTCGCGGTGGCCAACGAGATGCGCGTCGCACACGGCGAGCCGGTGTTCGCCCATCCCCGCAGCGCCGCCGCCGGCACGCTGCGGGCCGACCAGCGGGCGTACGCGGCGCCGCTGTCGTTCCTCGCGTACGCGGTGTCGGGCCTGTCCGGCCGGCACTCCGCGATGATGGAAACGCTTGCGGGGCTGGGCGTGGCGACCACGGACATGGTCGTGTGCGGCACCATCGAGGAGGTGCTGGCCGCGATCGAGCGGGTGACCGAGCAGCGCCTGACGCTGGGGTATGGTGTGGACGGCGCCGTGGTCAAGGCCGACGATCCGGCCGACCGGGACGCGGCCGGCTCGTCGAGCCGCGCGCCGCGCTGGGGCATCTCGTACAAGTTTCCCGTGGACACCAGGACGACCAGGCTCCTCGGCATCGACGTCCAGGTGGGACGGACCGGCGTGATCACCCCGGTCGCGACGCTCGAGCCGGTGGTGATCAGCGGCGTCACGGTGGTGTCCGCGACCCTGCACAACTTCGGCGACCTGGTGCGGCGCAACGTCCGGGTCGGCGACACGGTGTTCGTGCGCCGCGCGGGTGACGTGATCCCCGAGATCACCGGCGCGAAGCTGGACGAGCGGCCGGCGGACTCGGTCGAGTTCGAGCCGCCCACGTCGTGCCCGCGGTGCGGAGGCGAGATCGACCGGACGCAGAAGCGCTGGCGGTGCGTGCAGGGCCGGGTGTGCGGCGCCGCGCAGACGCTGCACTACTGGGCCACCCGCGACGCGATGGACATCGAGCACCTGGGCGACAAGATCATCGACCAGGTGGTGGCGGCCGGGTTGGTGACCGATCCGGCGGACCTGTACGACCTGGACGTGCCGACGCTGCTGCCGCTGGACCGGATGGGCGAGGTGTCGGCGGGCAAGGTGGTGGCCAGCATCCAGGGATCGAAGGGGCGGCCGCTGTCCAAGGTGCTGACCGCGCTGGGGATGCGGATGGCCGGGCGGGCGATGTGCCGCCGGCTGGCGGCCACGTTCGGGACGATGGAGGCGCTGCTGGCCGCGTCGGTCGAGGAGTTGCAGCGGGTGGACGGCGTCGGGCCGGAGCGCGCCGCGACCATCGCGCTCGAGCTGGCCGACTACCGTCCGGTGATCGAGAAGCTGATGGCCCGCGGCGTGAACATGACCGAGCCGGTGTCCGCGGCCGAGCCCGCCGAGGACCTGCCGCTGCGCAAACCCGACGGCAGCCCGATGAAGGTCGTCGTGACCGGCGCGATCCCCGGCCTGACCCGCGACGAGGGCAACGCGGCCGTGGAACGGTTGGGCGGCAAGCCAAGCGGCTCGGTGTCGGCGAAGACCGACCTGGTGGTGGTCGGCGAGGGCGCCGGCTCGAAGGCGACCAAGGCGGAACAGCTCGGCGTGCGGATCATGCCGGCGCAGGAGTTCGCCGACCTGCTGGCCGCGCAGCCCTAACCCAGCCGCCGAGGCCGAACGCGTGGAGCGCCACCTCGACTGAGTGATCGGAATTCAATCTTGTTCCACTCACGGAAAGATCGGCTATGATATCCGCGTCAAGTCCCAGCGCCCGGCTGCACTGAACGGCTTAAGCAAATTATTCTGTTCGGCCGAGAAATTAGACGTATCTGTTGGCGTAACGGTTTGACGCGCGTTCTTTCGGGCTGGTTCCGACGCGTTGCCGGCGACCCGTTCGACCATGTCGCAACCCCTTCACCTGCGGCGAAGCTGGCGTCGCCTCTTGTTGGCAATCACTCGAAGGAAGGTATTTTTGATGACCGGTCCGATCACGCAGGCCGCCCCGCAGCAGGCCGTTGCCCCGCTCGCCCTTTGGATGACGGAGGTGAACAGGTTCACCGCGGTGGTCCTGCTCGCCGCCAGGGACGCGGTGCGGCACCTGAACCAGCGCGTCAGCAACTATCTGGAAATGAACACCGCCGGTTTGGACGCGCTCACACAGGCGTGCGCCAACACGCAGACCAACCTGGGCCTGCGGCTGGCGCGGCTGGACGAGACGTGGCAGGCCGTGCAGCAACAGGGCAACGTCTCGCCGGGGGACGCGGCGCTCAACCAGCGGGTGCACCAGGTGTACCGCTCCGCCGACGCCGTGCTCTTCGCGCTCCAGATGTTCTTCTGGAGCGTCAACCTCGACGACGCGAGCGTGCACGGCCTGACGCGGAAGGCCCAGGACGACGTGGCGACGCAGCCCGGCCGACCGGTCTCCCTCGCACTACCCGACCCGTGGCGGGCCGCGCCGCAGCAGATGACGCCGAACATCATGGTGCGGGAGATCCTGATCAGCGGCGTGGGGATGCGGGTGGCCACGAACGTGATCCAGGCCGACATCGACACGTTCGCCTCGCTCGCGGGCTAATCACCAAGCGGGCCGGTGGCGGTTCGCCTCCCTCGCTGGCTAATCACGAAACGGACCGGTGGCGAGGGAGGCATCCCCACCTCGCCACCGCCGGGCCTCGGCAAGCACACGCAGGGTCCGGGCCTCGCCGAGCCGGTACCCGGTCTCCCGATGCACCGCCAACGCCTCCTCGGCAACAGACGCGGCCCGCGCTGGATCGCCGCCCGCCAGCACAGCGGCGGCGAGCGCCGTGCCGGCCAGCCCCTCGATCATCCGGTGGTCGGCGTCCCGGGCCCGCGTCAGCGCGTCCGCCGCCAGGCGTTCGGCCTCCGCGCTCGCACCCAGCCGGGTGTGGGCGCACGCCTGGCCGATGAGCGCCTCCATCCGGGCCGCGCCGTTGCCGATCTCGGTGGCCACGGCCAGTGCCTCGCCGTGCCTCGACAGGGCCGCCGCCGGGTCGGGCTCGACCTGGCCGAGGGTGTTGAGCGCCGCCGACTCGATGCGGCGGTTGCCCGTCTCCCGGGCCAGGCGCAGCGCCTCCACGGCCGCGTCCCGCGCCTGTTCGGCACGGCCGGCGTCCGCGTGCACGCCCGCCAGGCTGTCCAGCACGCTGGCCTGCCCGGTGCGGTCGTCGATCTCCTGGAACACCCCCAGCGCGGCCCGCAGGTGCTCCGCCGCGCCCGTCAGGTCACCCAGATAGCGCCGCGTGTTGCCGAGGCACTGGGTGACCATCGCGTTCGTGCCCGGTGAGCTGGCCTCCTCGCCGAGCGCCGACGCCTGGGCGAACAGCCGCGCGGCGCTCGCGAGCCGGCCCAGCACGGCGTGTACGACGCCGAGGTTCATGAGGTCGATGACCTGCTTGCGCCGGCTGCCGATGCGCACGTTGATCTCGAGCGCCGAGGAGAAGCAGTCCGCCGCCCGGCGCAGCTCCCCCGCTTCGCGGTAAACCAGGCCGAGGTTGCCCAGCGCCGTCGACTCGCCCTCGACCCAGCCCGCCCGCGCGGCCAGGTTCCGGGCCGCGGTGTAGTGCTCGACGGCCAGCGGGTACCGCGTGAGGTACAGGTACGCCTCGCCGAACTGCAGGTGCGCCGCGGCCGCGGTGTCGTCGTCCTCGGCGGCCGCCAGCGCGGTCTCGGCCATGTCGAGCCACTGCGGGCCCAGCCCGCGTCCCGGGAAGTAGCCACGCAACGCGTCCGCGAGCAGGCACGCCGTGCGCCGCCGCCCGCCGCGCGCGGCCTGGTGCACGGCCGCGGTCAGGTTGGGCAGCTCGGCGTCCAGCCAGGCCAGGGCGTCCGCCGTGCCGGTGAAGACCTCCCCGGACGACGGCAGCGGCAGCCGGACCCGGTGCGGGAACAGGACACGCGCCGCCGCGTCGGCGTGCCGCAGGTAGAAGTCATACAGGCGAGGGGTCACGGCCGCGGACTCCTTCGCCGTCACCCGAGCGGCGGCGTACAGGCGGAGCAGGTCGTGGCACTGGTACCGGCCCGGCACGTGCTCGCGGACCAGGTGCGCCGTGGCCAGCCCGGCCAGCTCGGCCGCCGCCTCCCCCACGGAGGTCCCGCACAGCGTCGCCGCGACGGCTGGGGTGAGGTCGGGGCCCGGCACCAGGCCCAGCCTGCGGAACAGGAGGCGCGCGCGGGGCGCGAGCGCGCGGTAGGACAGGTCGAAGGCGGCGCCGACGGCCGTGCGCGGGTCCTCCGGGATCACCAGCTCGCCCAGCCGGTTGCCCTCCGCCAGCTCACGCGCGTACTCCTCGACCGGCTGGGCCGGCCGGGCAGCGAGGCGGGCACCGGCGATCCGCAGCGCCAGCGGCAGGTGGTCGCACAGCCGCGCCAGCTCGGCGGCCGCGTCCGGCTCGCGGGCCAGGCGTTCCGCGCCCACCATGCGGCCGAGCAGGGCCAGCGACTCGGCCGGGGCCAGCACGTCGAGGCGCAGCGGCCACGCCCCGTCGAGTGCGGCGAGGCCACGCAGGTCGTCCCGGCTGGTGACCAGGACCGCGCAGGTCGGCGACCCTGGCAGCAGCGGGCGCACCTGCTCGGCGGAACCCGCGTTGTCCAGCACGACGAGGACCCGCCGGCCGGCCAGCAGCGAGCGGAACGCCAGCATCGCCTCCTCCTCGTCCACCGGGACCTGCGCGGGCGGCAGGCCGAGGGCGCGGAGGAACCGGGTGAGCGCGTCGATCGGCGGCATCGGCTCGTCGACGTCGTAGCCGCGCAGGTTCACGTGCAGCTGGCCGTCGGGGTACCGGGCCGCCAGCGCGTGTCCACAGTGGACGGCCAGGGCGCTCTTGCCGACCCCGGCCGGCCCGGAGATCACCGCGACGGGCATGGCGGAGCCACTGTCGCTGAGCATCTCGGTCAGCCGGCGTACCTCGGCGGCGCGGCCGGTGAACCCCGCCAGCGCGGCGGGCAGGTGTGCGGGCACCACCACCGTGGCGTCCGGGTTGAGGGCGGCGTCCTTGCGCAGGATCGCGACCTCCAGGGCGGCCAGCTCCGGGCCCGGGTCGATGCCCAGGTCGTCGGCGAGCCGCAGCCGGGTGCGCCGGCACACCTCCAGCGCGTCGCCGACGCGGCCGCAGCGGTAGAGGGCCAGCGCCAGCTGGCCGGCGGTCCGCTCCCGCGTCGGGTGCACGGCGAGGTGGCTCGTCAGGTACTCCACGAGGTCGCGGTGCAGGCCCAGCCGCAGCCGCACGTCCGCCAGCTCCTCGACGGCCTGCAGGCGGGCCTCCTCCAGGTTCCCGCACAGCTCGCGGCGCACGTCGTCGGTCGTCACCCCGTCCAGGGCGGGCCCGCGCCACAGCCGCAGCGCCTCGTCGTACCGGCTCGCCGCCAGCTCGTCGGCCGGCGCCGCCCGCGCCTCGGCCAGCAACGCCGTGAACCGGTGCGCGTCGACCACCGCCGGGTCGATCCGCAGCGTGTAGCCCGAGCCGGTGCTGTCCAGCGCGACGTCCGTGCCGCTCAGCACCTGGCGCAGGCGGGAGATCCGGCCGTGGATGGCCGTGCGTGCCGTGGCCGGCGGCGAGTCCGGCCAGGTCAGATCCACCAGGCGCGCGGTGCTCAGCGGGCGGTTGGCCTCGAGGAGCAGGGCCGCCAGCACCAGCCGCTGCTTACGCGGTCCGAGGTCGAGCGGTGTGCCGGCCAGCCGCCCCTCCACCGGTCCCAGCAGTCCGAACTCGATCCCCACAGGAACGAATGTAGCCGACGTGAGACATCTTGCGCCGGACTGTCACAGAACTGCCGCCGGTTGGGCCACCACGGTCGGCTGGGTACGGGCAACCACCACCGGGCAGCCGCCGCGGCGGATGACGTGCCGGCTGACCGAGCCGAACAGGCCGGCCGCGAACCGGCCGTGACCTCGGGAGCCGAGCACCAGCAGCGCCGCGCCGCGGGACGCGGCGGCGAGCACGTGCCGGGGATCGCCGGTGGTGACCTCGGTCGTGACGTCGACCGTCGGGTACAGCGCGCCGAACGCGGCGTGCAGCAAGGCCTGGACGGTGCCGACGGCCCGGTCGAGCTCGCGGGTCACGCAGCGCACGATGGTCAGCGTCCGGCCGGTGCGCTGCGCCGCGGCGTACGCGTAGGCGAGCGCGGCCTGCGAGGTGGCGGACTCGTCGAGCGCCACCACGACGGGGGCGGACGCTGGCGTCGTCCACCCCCGTCGTGGCACGACCACCAGCGGGCACGGCGCGGTGGCGACCAGGTCCCCAGGCACGGAACCGTTGAAGGCCTCGGTGAACGGGCTCGCGTCGTCGGCGCCGACCACCAGCAGGTCCGCGCCGCGTGCCTCGGTCCGCAGGACGGCCGCCGGCGTGCCGGGGACCAGCTGGGCGGTGACGGACAGCCCCGGCCAGCCGGTCGCCAGCCGGCCGGACAGCTCGGCGAGCCGGTCCGCGGTGCCGTCCGGGTGACGGTCGGGGCTCGCCGTCACCAGCCGCAGTGCCGCGTGCCGGGTGCTCGCCTCCTCGGCCGCCCAGTTCACGACCGCCTGTCCATCCATTGTGGACACACCGGCGACGACGGTGCTCGTACTCATGGCAAGGCTCCTGGAAGTTGCTTCCCCAAGGAAAGCTGTTCGGCGCCGCTCCTGCCAGAGCACCACAGCCCTTCGGGCAAGGGACCAAAGACCCTGCGCCGCCCCTACGATGGCGAGCCATGACCGAGTTCTGGGACGCCGAGGCCGCCACGTTCGACGAGGAGCCCGACCACGGGATGCGCGACCCGGCCGTCCGCGCGGCGTGGCGGGACCTGCTGCTCCCGCTGCTGCCTGCGGCGCCCGCCGACGTCGCCGACCTCGGCTGCGGCACCGGCACCGTGGCCGTCCTGCTGGCCGAGGCCGGACACCGGGTCCGCGGGCTGGACCTGTCCGGCGGGATGCTCGCCGTCGCCCGCGGCAAGGCGGCGACGGCGGGGGTGCGCGTCGAGTTCGCGCAGGGGGACGCCTCGGTTCCCCCGTACCCGGCCGGCTCGTGCGACGTGGTGCTGGTCCGGCACGTGCTGTGGGCCCTGCCCGACCCCGACGCGGCCCTCGCCAACTGGGTGCGCCTGCTCCGGCCGGACGGGCGGCTCGTGCTGGTGGAGGGGCACTGGTTCACCGGCGCCGGGCTGACGGCGGCCGCGTGCGAGACCCTGGTGCGCCGGCACCGCACGTCGAGCGTCGTCCGGCGCCTGGACGACCCCGCGCTGTGGGGGCGGGCCATCGAGGACGAGCGGTACGTGCTGGTCAGCTAACGCTTGATGAGTGGCGCGTCCCGGGACAGCTCCCGGAACCCGACGCCGTGGTACAGCGCACGTGCCCCCGGATGTCCCGGCGCGCCCAGGCAGGCGACCGTGGCGTGCGTGGCGCCGGCCGCCCGCGCCAGCCGCATCCCGTGCAGGAGCATCGCCCGCGCGAGCCCCCGGCGCCGGTAGTCCCGGTGCGTGCCGACCGGCTCGAACTCGACGGTCTTGTTCGCCTCGTCGAGCCACATGATCGTCGAGGACGCCATCGTGCCGTCCGGCGCCTCGACCAGGATGTGCAGGTCGCCGCGGTACCCCGCCGTCCGGCGGACGTCCTCGTAGGCCTCGGCCGTGTACGGGCTGGGCGCCCAGGCGTCCACATGGGCCTGGACCGCGGCCGCCGGCCCGGCCTCGCCGGCGGTGCGGAACCGGAACCCCGGCGGCAGCACCGCCGCCGCCACGTCGGTGAGGTCCCGCTCGTTGAGCTGGGTCCAGGACCCGGTGTCGCCCAGCGCGGCCGGGTCGGTCGCATAGCCGTGCGCCGCCCAGCGTGCCAGGGCGAACTCGTCGGCGGCGCCCGCCAGCACCGTGCGCTCGAGGCCCGCGGCCGTGGCGTCGTACCAGTCGATCACCTCGTCGACCAGCTCGGCGTGGTCGGGATGGACCTGGTGCGCCAGGTAGGCGCCGGCGATGTCTCTTGTCGACCCGTCACTTCGCCGCACCCGGTGCGGCAGCTGGGCCCAGCCCCACGCCACCAGGTCCTGGCCCGCGAACCACAGCCGGCGCCGCCAGCTCGCGCCGTCGGCGGCGTGGCCCTTGCCCCAGTTCCAGGCCAACTCACCGAACGAGGCGTCGCTGTTCACCAGGTCCGGGCGGGCGGCGGTGACACGCTGCGCCAGCCCCTGCATGAGCCGCACGTCCGCGGCGGTCAGGAGATCGTCGTTGGTCACGGCGTGCCACTGTGTCAGGCTCCGGTGGAACCGTCGATCCGTTTCCGCCGCGCAGCGGTGTCACACATCGCAGCTGAGCTGGGCGTTGGCCCAGTCGGCGTGGTCGAAGTTCTTGCCGTCGCCGGCGTCGGTCACGCGCAGGGTGAGCATTCGGGCACCCCGCACGTCCGCGGTGAGCGGCAGCGCGGGCCCGGGCCGGACCACGCCGCTGTCGAACACCACCGCGTCGTCGGCCAGGACCTGGAACACGACCGAGCCGGGCTGGGTGACCTCGTCGTCGACCCCGACCAGCGACGTGAGCGAGGTGCACCGGCCGCCGAGGTAGATCCGGACCTCCGCGGTGGCGTGCGTACCGAGACCCTTCTCGTAGGTCACGCCGCCGATCGTCATCGGGTTGCCGTCGCCGGCGTCGGCCTCGCCGACCGAGCGGTCCCGCTCCACCGGGCCCCAGCCGTTGGTCTCGGCGGCGAACTCGAGGTCGCTCAGGTACGGCGTGCCGGTCAGCGGAGGTGGCGGCACGAACACCCGCGCGGCCTCCTCGACGTGCACCCGCCGCGACCACAACCCCGACGGGGCCCGGAACTCGGCGAACACCGGCACGTCGGCGTACCCCGTCGACTGTCCCACCTGGACGGTCCAGCGGCCGGTGACCGACTCCCCCGCACCGACCCGGCCGCGCGTGACCACCGGGCCGCGCACCGACCAGCCGGCCGGCGCGGCGGCGGTGAGCCGGAGGTCGCGGGCCGTGCCGGCCGCGACCGTGAAGGTGCCGGTGACCTCGAACGTCGACCCCGGGGGCGCGTCGAGCGTGCTGGGCGCCACCGACACCGAGGTGGCCGGCACCGCGGGCTGGGGTCGCTCACACGTCCCCCGGCACAGGATGGCCGTGAAGCCGCCGTTGGCCGGCACGTCCACCGACAGGGAGTCCGCGGCACGCACCCGCTGCCGGGACCACACGACGTCGCCGCGTTCGGTCGAGGAGCCGGCGCGCACCAGCTCCAGCGTCCACGCGCCGCCGCCGAGGAAACGCAGCGGGGCGGTCACCGTGCGGGCCGGGCCGGCGGAGACGGCGCCGAGGAACCAGCGGTCGCCGGCGCGCCGCGCGAGGACCGCGCCGCTGTCGGGATGCCCTGCCACGTAACGGGTCTCGTCCCAGCCCGACGGTAGCTGGTTCAGGAACCGCAGCGCCTGTGGGTACCGCTCGTAGGCCTCCGGCTTGTCGGCGAAGTGGGTCCACCCCGACTCGTACACCACCGGCAGCGCGAGCTCGTGCGCGACGGTGGCCTCGTGCGTGCCGACGTCGAGCGAGACCGGCGTGTAGTCCATCGAGCCGACCACGTTGCGGGTGAACGCCTGCACCGGGTTGTTCGCCGCGGGCGGGAAGTTCTCCGCACCCCGGACGGCCTCCATGCTCATCAGGTGCGGCCAGGTGCGGGCGAGCCCGTGCGGGATGGTCGAGCCGTGGAAGTTCACCATCAGGTGCAGCTCGGCGGTCTTCGCGAGGACCGCGTCGTACCACTGGTAGCGGGCCTGCGTGTCCGACTCCATGAAGTCGAGCTTCACGCCGCGCACGCCCCAGCTCTTCACCAGTGGCAGCAACGTGTTCCGCTCCTCCTCGGTGTCGAAACGGGTCCAGTGGAACCAGAGGATCACCTCGACGCCGCGAGCGCGGGCGTAGCGGACGAGCGCCGGCACCCAGTCCGCGCTCCAGCCTTCGTCGACGAGCACGGCGGACCAGCCGTTGCGTGCCGCGAAGTCGACGAAGTCCTTCTGCCGCTGGAAGTCCGACGGGCTGGAGTGCTCCGACAGCCACGACCACGCGACCTTGCCGGTGTGGATCCACGAGGTGTCGGTGAACTTCGCCGGGGACGCGAGGTCGTCGACGAGCGTGGACTCGGTGACCCGCGCGAGATCGCCGAGGATCGCGGTGCGCCACGGGGTGCGCCGGGCCGTGACCCGGTCGTCCGCGAGCACCACCCGATAGGTGCCGGCTTCGTGGCGCAGCCTGCTGCCCGAGTACCGTCCGTCCACATCGGACTCGGTGAGCAGCGCGAACGTGTCGCCGACCTGGAACAGCGACGGGTGGCCGTAGTCGCCGGCCGGGGCGCCGCCCGCGGTGGTCGCGAGGCGGTTGGCCTCGTACCAGGCGTTGTAGGGCAGCAGCCAGGCCGGCGCGTCGGCGGGCAGCGTGAACGCCGACGCCTCGCCGGTGATCACGGCGTCCTCGGGCAGCTCGTAGCGGTAGGCGACCCCGTCGGGCGCGACCCGCACCACGACGTCGAGCCGGGCGCCGCCGTCGCCGGTGAACGACAGGCGCCGCTCGGTCATCCTGGTCGCCCGGTCCCGGCGCTTGCCGGTGGTCATCGTGTAGTGCTCGACGACGGTTCTGGTCCTGGAGCCGGTGAAACGCAGGTTGCCGGACAGGTCCGCGCCCTCGGTGCGCAGGCCGAGCGGGGCCGGGGCGAGGATCTGCCGGCCGCGGCGGTCCACTGCCAGCGTCAGGCCGTCCGGGCCGAGGCGCACCTCGGCGGTGAGCTCATGGCCGGCGACCGTCCAGCTCGTGGGCGGGGCCGCGGTCGCGACCGGCGGGACGGTGCCGAGCAGAGCGGTGACGAGCAGGGCGGCGCTGAGGAGCCCAGCGAGCGCGAGACGGGACGACATCGGCCACCTTCTACGCTGTGTGAACTTCTGTGTGGTTCTGTTCAAGAAGTACTGGACGCTGTCCCGTTCTGACAAGACTTTTGCTTCAGTCGGTCGAAAGTTGGTCTGAATGGTGCATAAGTGCACCGATCGCGCGTTCCGCCGCCAGCAGCATCGCCGCGTGGGCGCTCCAGTCCGCCGGTGGTTCGGCCTGTGCCCACGGTTCGCGTCTGGCCAGTGCCGCCCGGCGGTCCCGCGTTCGGTGCAGTGCCGCGCGCAGGCCCGCCACGTCCGGCTCCCCCTGGTGGTTCTCCACCGCGCGGGCGATCTCGGCCAGCACCTCGGCGAACAGCTCGTGGAACACCCGGCCCGTGCGTGGGGCGGAGCGGTCCGGGGCGCTCGACGCCACGAGTGTCTCCGCGATGTGCTCGACCTGTTTGGCCACCTCGTAGAGCACCTCGAGCACATCGTCCTGTGTGGACAGTGGAGGCGATCTTCGCTTGGCGATGGCCCAGCGGGGGTTGAACCTCGTGCTCTCGCGGCCGTCCCGGGCGGCCTCCTCGGCGCGGCGCACCGCCGTCTCCAGTGCCCTGGCGTCACGCCGCCAGCGGATGGCGTCGCGTTGGTCCCACTCGTCGCGCAGGCCGCCGGCGATCGAGCGCAGCGTCTCCGCCAGCTCGGCACCCACGGCGGCCACCGCGTGCCGGCCGTCCCGCAGGTGCACCGGCGGGAGGACCAGCACGTTCACCGCCACGCCGACCACCGCGCCGAGCAGGCCCTCCCCGACGCGGAACACCAGGTAGCCGGCGTTGTCGGCGGTGCCGTAGGTGATCATGAGCAGCGCGATGACGCCGACCCAGATGCCGTCCGGCCCGAGCCGGTGCCAGCGGCCGACCACCATGCCGGCGAACACCGCGACCGCCAGCGCCACCGGCACCCACGGGACCGCGACCGTCACGACGAACGCGACCAACACCCCCAACACGGTCGCGAGCACCTGGCGCACCGCGTCGGCCAGCGAGCGGTACACCGTCCCACTCATGATCAGCACCGCGGCATAGGGCGCGATGAACGACTGCGGCTCGTGCACCTGCCGCGCGATCAACCAGGCGACGACCGCCGCCACGGCCATCTTGGCGGCCTGGACCAACCCTTCCCTGTTCCGCCGCGACAGCCGACGCACGAGACCGGCCATCACGTGGCCGGTCTCGTGTTCGCGTGGCGGACCGTCATGTGTCGCGGCCCGCGAGCGCGTCGCGCACGCGGTCGAGTGGTCATCTGCCCTCTTTCTCGTTCGGGATGATCGGCTACCCCGGCGGCGCGCGGTTATTCGCGCAGGTGTCACACGTTCCCCCGCGGGGTATCCCAGGCACACGAAGGGCCGTCCCCTTCGGGCACGAGGGGAGGTCGGCCGATGCGGCGTATCGGAAACCTGTTGCGACAGGTCGAGGCCCAGGAGCAGATGCTCGTCGTGGCGCTCGGGATGGTGCCCCGGCTCCTGCGGGACTCCGCGTGGCGACAGGTGAAGGCGACGCAGGGCGGCGGACTGGGTGTCCTGCTGGTACCGGGCTTCGGCTGCGGCGACCACACCCTCGCGCTGACGCGGACATGGCTGCGTGCCCGCGGCTACCGCCCGACCGGCGCGAGGATCGGGCTGAACGTCGGCTGTACCACCACCCTCGTGGACCGCATCGAGCGGCGGCTTGCCGAGCACGCCGAGAGGACCGGCCGCCGGGTCGTCCTGTTGGGACAGAGCCGCGGCGGCTGGCTGGCCCGGCTGGTCGCGGCCCGGCGGCCGGACCTGGTGCGCGGCTTGGTGATGGCCGGCAGCCCGGTACTCGACCCACTCGGTGCCAGCCCGAACGCCGTGCGCGTGGCCCGGCTGCTCGCCCGACTGTCCACTGTGGGCATGCCGGGCCTGGTGGACGCGGACTGCTTCACCGGCCCCTGCTACCGGACCCACTCCACCGCGCTGACGGCCCCGCTGCCGGCGGGCATCCCGGCACTGGCCGTGTACTCCCGGCTGGACCGCATCGCGCCGTGGCACCTGTGCCAGGACCCCTACGCCGAATGCGTCGAGATCCGCAGCAGCCACACGGCCATGGCCCTGCACCCGGACTTCTACCGGACGGTCGAACCCCGCCTCGCCGACTGGGCCACCGCCGACTGACCGCGGGTTCACTCGTACGGCGGAGCAACCGGCGGGGCGACCGCACGTCGTTTCTTGCGAAAGATCCGGATGGCGCACGTTCGGGGGAGTGTGCGTGATGTTCCCTGGGGGACAACAAAGATGAACGTTCGAAGATTCGGTGTCCTGGCCGCGGTCGGGGCGATCATGCTGGCGGGGGCGGTCAACGCGGGGGCGGAGCCGGACGGGCGGCTCGACCCGGTGGCGGGGCGGGCCTCGGCGCCCCAGTTGAAGGCCGAGACGCCGCCGGCGCGGTACGTGCCGGTGACGCCGCGACGGGTGCTGGACACGCGGGACTACAACGGGCCGCTCGGTGCGGGCGGCACCGTCACGGTGGACATGACGGGGCGGATAGCCGACACCGCGACGGCCGTGGTGCTGAACGTGACGGCCACCGCGCCGACCGCCGCCACGTACATCACGGCCTACCCGTCGGACCAGCCGCGGCCCGTGGCGTCCAACCTGAACGTCGTGACCGGCGACACCCGGGCGAACGCGGTGACCGTCGCGTTGAGCGCGGACCGGCTCGTGACGTTCTACAACCAGTTCGGCAAGACCCACCTGGTCGTCGACCTGGCCGGGTACTACGCGACCGACCAGGGCGCCGGGTTCACCGCCGAGTACACCCCGCAGCGGGTGCTCGACACCCGGTACAGCGGGCCGGTCGGTGCCGGCGGCGTGGTGAACGCGCAGCTGAACCTGGCCTCGTGGGACCGGCCGACGGCCGCGGTCCTCAACGTGACCGCGGTGGACGCGAGCGCGAGCACCTTCGTGACGGCCTACACGCCCGGCACACCGCTGCCGCTGGCGTCGAGCCTGAACTCGGGACCGGGGCAGATCGTGCCGAACCAGGTCACCGTGCCGCTCAACAACGGTCGAGCGGTGAGCCTGTACAACAAGAACGGTTACGTGCACCTCGTCGTGGACGTGATCGGCTACTACCGCAACGGTTCCGGCAGCGACTTCGTCGCGATCACGCCCGTCCGGTTCATGGACACCCGACCGGACGGCGGCCTGTACCCGGACAGTGACGGCATCTCGCTGACCGGGTGGGGTCCGGACATCGACGCCGTGGCGGCCAACCTGACCGGCACCAACCCGACCGCCAACCAGTACGTCTCTGTCTGGCCGGGCGGGGCCCCGCGCCCGAACTCGTCGAACCTGAACCTCGTGTACGGGCAGACGGCGGCCAACGCGGTCACCGTCGGCGTCGGCTACGAGAACGTGGTCGAGGACTACGCGGTGAACTTCGTCAACAACGCCGGTTACGTCGACCTGATCTTCGACGTCGCCGGGTTCTTCGTCGCACCCGAGTAGGAAACGTCGCCCGGACGGGGGATCCCCCGTCCGGGCTTCGCCTACTGGTCGGCCGAGGCCAGGCCTGGTGGCGCCGCCGCGAGGGCCGCGTTGATGGCGTCGACCAGGGCCCGCGCGCCCTCCTCGGTCAGCTCGACCGCGACCCGCGCCGCCGGGCCAGCGTCCAGGTCGCTGAAGTCGATGTTCACGGTGTGCGCGAACGGCGCGTGCACCGGGTGGTCGACGTACACCTGCGCGCTGGTCAACCCGAACCAGCCGGCGGCGCCCTTGCCGCTGCCGTCGATCGTGATCCGCTCGGTCTGGTAGGTGCACATGGCGCTCCCCCTCTCAGTTCAGTGTGCGGCCGAAGAAGTCCCAGATCTTCAGCCAGCCGTCCACGGCGGCCTCCGGCCGGTAGCTCGGCCGGTCCACGGCGAAGAACGCGTGCCCGGCGCCGTCGTAGCTGTGGAACTCGTGCGGCTTGCCGAGCCGGGTCAGCTCGTCGTCGAGCTTCGCGACCTGCTCGGGGCCGGGATACCTGTCCTCCTTGCCGAACAGGCCGAGCATCGGGCACGACAGCCCGGGCGCGAGGTGCAGGATCGGCTGCAGCGCCTTGGGAATGCCCTCCGGCGCGTCCTCCACAATGAACGCGCCATAGCAGTCCACCGCGGCGTCGAGCTGGAGCGAGCACGCGGCCAGGAACGCGTGCCGGCCGCCGGAACAGTGGCCGATCACGCCGATCTTCCCGTTCGCGCCGTCCAGCGCCTTCAGGTAGCTCGCGGCGCCGTCGACGTCGCCCACCAGCCGCTCGTCCGGCACCCCGCCCCGGGCCCGCACGAACGCCGACGCGTCGTCCGGGCTCGCGCCGGGGGCCTCGCGGGCGTACAGGTTGGGGCACAGGGCGGCGTAGCCGTGGACCGCGAAGGTCCGGACCATCTGCTTGGTGGCCTCGTCGTAGCCGGGCATGTGGTGGATCACGACCACGCCGCCGCGCGGTCCGCCGTCGAGCGGGCGGGCCAGGTAGGCCTCGATCTCGTCCCCACCGTGTCCGGTCATCGTGACCGTTTCGGCCCTGATCGCGTCACTCATCGCGAAATGTCGCCTCCTGTAACGGTTTCCTGCCACCACCCTAGGCCAGTGCCCGGCCTGCGCTCGCTGGCGCCGTTCCCCGCCGCCCTCGCCCCGGGCGCGAGGCCGCCGTGCCCTGAAAGGCGCGTTCAGGACGCTCAGCCCCAGATCCGCACGGTGCGCCCGCCCTGAAAGGCGCGTTCAGGACACCGGCCTTGCCATGAAAGGCGCGTTCAGGACGTTGAGCGTCCCGAACGCGCCGTTCAGGACATCGCCGATGTCTCGAACGCGCCTTTCAGGGCACGGCCAATGTCCTCAACGCGCCTTTCAGGGCATGGCGCCATGTCTCGAAAGCGCCTTTCAGGGCGGCGGGGCGGCCACAGAGGACTACCCGCACACCAGCTCGTGCATCGGCGACCACAGGGGTGTGCACTTCCCGATCGGGGCGGCGGGGTCCTGGTCGTGGGTCGCGGTCCACAGGGCTACCACCGCGACGAGGAGGCCGGCGGTCACCAGCGCACCGAGTGCCTGGACGAGCCGCCGCCCGCGGCGGGTCTGGCGCCAGCCGGCTTCCTGGGCCGTGCTGGCGTCCAGGAACTCGCGTTCCGACGGGGTGGACAGCGCCGGCCAGTCGTCCCGTTCGGCGAGGGTGTTCGCGGCCGCCAGGCGGGTGCCACGGTAGAGGCTGCCGGGGTCCCGGTCGTGGGCCTCCCAGGCCGCCGCGGCGCTGGTGAGGTCGCGGTGGACGTGCAGGCTCTCGCCGTCCGCGTCCAGCCACTCCCGCAGGCGGGGCCACGCGTCGGTCAGTGCCTCGTGCGCGAGCTCCACGAACGAGTCGCCGACCACGACGAGTCTCGCGGCGGCCAGGGCGTCGACCACCGCCGCGGTCTCGGTCGGGTCGCCGACGGCGAGCACCTCGGACAGCGGGGCACGGCGGCGCGGGTCGTGCTCGCCGCCACGCACCAGCCGTGGCAGCACGCCGCGGGCCGCCACCTGGGCGTGCGGCGCCAGCGTGGTGTAGACCTGTTCCGCCGTGGCGGCGATCGAACCCGTCAGGCCGCCGGCGGCGCGGTACCCGGCGAGCGTCAGGCGGCCGCCCTCTCGCCGGCGCCAGGTCTCCAGCAGGGCCTGCGACAGCCACGGCAACGCGCCCGCCTGGCCGGGCACCTCGGTCAACGCCACGGACACCAGGTCGGGATCCACCCTGAGCCCGCGCCGGGCCGCCGGCTCCTCGACCGCGCGGCGCAGCTCGGCGCCGGTCATCGGGCCCACGTGCACCCGCTCGCCGGGCAGCGGCAGGTCCGCGCACCGGTCGTGGAAGTCGGCGCGGCAGGCGAACACCACCCGCGCCCCGGTCTCGGCGAGCGCGGCCACGAACCGGTTCCGCTCGCCGGCGTCCCGGCAGAGCGTGAAGACCTCCTCGAACTGGTCCACGACCACCAGGCCGGTGCCGTCGCCGACCCGGTTCGCCAGCTCACGCACGGGATGCGCGGTGGGGGTCAGCACCACCGCCGGCCACGGCGCCGCCGGGACCAGCCCGGCCAGCAGCAACGACGACTTCCCGCAGCCCGACGGGCCGAACACGCCCACGGCCCACTGCCTGCTCAGGCGGTCGACCAGCTCCGCGACGAGCGCCTCACGGCCGAAGAACCGTTCCGCGTCCGCCGGCTGGTACGCCGCCAGCCCCAGGTACGGCGGGCTGTCGTCCCTGCCGGGCACGCCCACCTCCGCGGCGACCGCACGCCACCGCTCCTCCCACGCCTCGGCGTCCCCGTCGCAGGCCCTGACGTAGGCCATCGTGACGGCCAGGGACGGCAGCTGGTCGCCCCCGGCCGCCTCGGACAACGCGGTCGACGAGAAGTGCGCGCGCCGCGACAGCTGCCGGTAGCTCGGCGAACCGGCCTTCTCCCGCAGCCTGCGCAGCTCCCACGCGAACCGTTGGACCTGGCCCGCGTCCGGGTCCAACGGGCGTTCCGGTCTACCCATCCGACAACCCCCAGATTGATCCGCGTTGGTTGTCCACCAGGCGAACAACCTGCTGGACAACCCACAGAAGACTAAGCCTTGACGGGTGAACGAGGTTCACGACCATTCACACTCTAGGAGCACTCATGGACATCCAGCACAGGCGCGGGCCACGGCGTCGCACGGTGCTCGCCGCGGCGGTGGCCGTCGGGCTGTTCGTGCCGCTGACGGCGGCCGCGGCGGAGCCGGAGACGGAGGCCGGCGACGCACGCGGCACGGCACTGGTCTGCGGCCCGAGCCCGCTGCCGGCGCCGGCGGGAACCACCTCGGACGTCGTCGGCGGTGACGTGACCGGCCGGTACCTGGTCGGCAATGTCAGATACGCGGACCGGTCGGCGGGCGCGCTGTGGCGGGACGGCGTGTTCGCCGAGATCGACGCCTCCTCGATCCCCAACGTCCAGGTCAACTACCACGACGTCAACCGCCACGGGGTGGTGGTCGGTGAGCGCATGACCGACTACAGCAGCTTCCACACCGACGCGTTCACCTACCAGGACGGGAAGTTCACGTTCCTGCCGGCGTTGCGCCCCGGTGACTCGACCGAGGCGGTCGGCATCAACTCGCGCGGCGACGTGGTCGGCAACAGCATCGGCAACGGGAACGGCTGGCGCGCGGTCGTGTGGCCGGCCGACAGGCCCGGCACCGTGCGGGAGCTGCCGTTGCCGGCCGGGCAGACCAACGGCGCCCTGGCGCGGGGCATCGACGAGGACGGTTCCGTGGTCGGCGTCGTGTCGCCGTACCCGCCCGGCACGCCGTACCTGTGGCCGGCCAAGGGGGCGCCGCGCCCGCTGCCGCTGCCCGCCGGCAGCCCCGGCGGCGACCCGGTGGCCATCCAGGGCGGCATGGTCGCCGGCAACGTCTACGACCCGGCCTCGAACGCGTCCGTGCCGACGCTGTGGAACCTGCGCAACGGCGGTCTCACCCTGCACCGCAACGTGCAGGCCGGCGCGCTGTCCGTCAACAGCTGGGGCACCATCGGCGCCAGCGGCGCCATCGTGCACGCCGACGGCCGGGTGGCGGCGCTGGATCCGGAGGCTCTCGTGAACACGATCGCCGAGACCGGCGTCGGGGCGGGCACGACCGCCGAGCACAGTGGCCAGGCCACCCGCTGGCTCGGCTGCTGAACGAGAGAGGCGGACCCGCCGGCCTCGGCGGGTCCGCCTTCCGGTCAGGTCAGCGCGTACGCCCTGATGATCGTCTGGCGCTCGCGGTTGCCGTCGGGGTCGGTGATGCTCGACCGCAGCGACACGAACCGCGCCCCGGCCGGGTGGTCGACCACCGCCTGCCAGCCGCCGCGGGCGCGCTTGACCCGCGCCGCCTGCCAGGTCCCGCCGTCGTCGTAGGACACCTCGACGGTCGGGGTGCTCACCCGGCCGGCCTCGTCGCTTCCGTTGCGCTCCACGTACACCGGGATGGTGAACCGCCTCCCCGCGGGCGCCGCGTTGTGGTCGTCGAGGTCCGGGGCGAACCGGACCGCGAGCAACGGCAGGAGCGCGGGGTCCTCCTCCGACGCGTGCTCCGAGGCGAACGTCCACTCCGCACTGACCTGGGTGGACAGCCGGGCGTAGGCGGACCGGTCCGCCGTGGTGCGCACCGTGTACCGCGCGCGTTCCGGCCCGACCTCGAACAGTCCGAGGCCCACGCCCGGGTAGTCGCCGACGACCTGGCCGTCCCGCAGGAGCGTCGTCGAGCCTTCCCCGTTGGCGCTACCCGCCCGGCCCCGGCCCTGGTCGGTGAACAGCGGCAGGACGAACCTGAGCAGGTCACCACGGCGCGCGGCGAAGTACAGCGGGCCCTCCAGGCCGTTCGGCAGCGCGGGGCCGAACACGCCGGCGTTCCAGCGTTCCGTCGTCGTGCGGCCGAGCGGGAAGCTCCGCGGCCGGAGCTGGTCGACCACCGAGACGAAGTCGAACGTCGCCGGGTCGACCATCTCGATGAACTGGCCGTCCCACGGCACGTCCGGCGTGTAGTACTCGGTCAGCGCGCCGGGCAGCGGGATGACGAGGAAGTTCTCCCGGTAGCCGACCACGCCGGGCGTCGCCGCCGCGTGCCTCGAGCGCACCTTCGCGAGGCCCGAGTCGTGGAAGGTCCAGTCCAGGTTCCGCGGCACGGCGCCGTCCTCGGTGTGCCGGACGCTGTACAGGTACGGGCTGCCGTCGAAGGACGTGCCGTTCCACTCCGCCATGCGTGCCTCGGCGGAGAACGTGAACCGGCCGGGCTTCGCGGTGGTCGACGGCCGCAGCCGGACGGGTTCGAAGTCGCCCAGGAACGACGTGGTGCCGAACTCGCCCCATGCCGTCCGCATGGTGAACCGCCACCGCGCCGCGCCGACCCTGGCGTTCGGCTTGTCGACCGTGAAGCTGAGCGGCCGGGCCTGCCGCGCGTCGAGCACGACCTCGGTGTCACCGGTGACCACGAACGACGGCTCCAGGAAGTTGGCGCTGCGGAACCGGCCCTCGACGACCTCCATGCTGACGAAGGCCTCCAGAAAGAACTCCCCCTTCGGCACCCGCGCGACGACGGTGCCGGACGGGTCGTACCTCCCGTACCCGGCCGGGTGGTTGACGTCGGTGAACTGGTACCAGTACCGGTCCGTCGCCGCGCCGTTCTCGCCGATGGCGTGCACGGTCACGTCGTAGCTCTCGACCTCGCGGTGCACGGCGATCGGCGTGCGCACGGCCTGACCGTCGCCGGTCGCGGTGATCACGCCGCTGTACTCGCCGTCGGCCGCGTCGACCTTCGTGTCGGTCGTGACGGTCGCGCTCGCCTGCCCGCCGGC
>Ga0081539_10000483_pt1 | contig 84116 bp, 73 predicted proteins | sample TabmetS4T2R2_FD_71023 | JGI IMG/M metagenome (GOLD analysis project Ga0081539, IMG submission 71023) | Tabebuia heterophylla rhizosphere microbial communities from the University of Puerto Rico - S4T2R2 | ecosystem: Host-associated > Plants > Roots > Rhizosphere ...
GAGATAGGCCAACGCATAGCTGGGGTCGCGCGCAATCGCTTGCTGCAAATACCGAACGCCGTTATTGCTTCCTTCGCTGCTAAAGGACGCAACCGCATGGCGTCCCTTCAAATAGAGTTGATACGCCTCCACGTCCTCCGTCGGCTTCTGCTCGATCTTTTGATGCTCGCCGGCAGCCAGGGTGACCTGCAGCGCTTGGGCTACTATCTGCGCCACCTGGCTGCGGAGGGCAAAGATGTCCTGCAGCTCGCGGTCGTAGCTATCCGACCACAGATGGTAACCGTCGGCGGTGTTGATGAGCTGCGCGGTGATCCGCACTCGGTTGCCCACTTTGCTCACACTGCCTTCGAGCACGGCGTCGACGTGCAGTTGCACGCCGATACTTTCGATGGATTCGTTCTTGCCCTTGAACGCGAACGAAGAGGTGCGCGCTACCACGCGCAAGCCCGACACCTTGGACAGCGCCGAGATCAAGTCTTCGGTGATGCCGTCACTGAAATACTCATTCTCCTTGTCGGAACTCAGGTTGGCGAACGGTAGCACTGCGATAGACTTCCGGCCTGGCGATGACGTCACAGAGGGTGATGGTGTGCTCGGTATGTACGGCCCGCGTGCCGTTAACCACCAAACCAGCAGCACGGTGAGGATGCCGATGAGTGCAGCGATCCCGCCTACGCGCCGTGTCCGGTTCTTTGTGGCCTTTCTCACCGTAGTGCGTGGTAGCCGCGTTAGCGTTGCTTTTTCACTCGCCGCTGGCGCCGCGAAGGACGCCACGCCTTCGAGCCCGGCTTCGCGGATCTCCAATGCTTCGTCGAACCCTTTTAGCGTATAGCTGCCGTGTGTCCGCCAGTGGACTGGCTGTGCGAAAGCGTGGCTGTCGAGACGCTGCCGCGCGTTGTCGGCAACGGCGGAGGACATCAGTATCTGTCCGGGTCTCGCTAAGCTGGAGATGCGGGCGGCCAGATCGACGGCAAGCCCCTCGACGCGCGGATGCGCGCTATCACCGTCGGGGTTGGGTCGTTCACTCACTTCGCCCATGTGCAGGCCGATGCGTACGCCGGGGAGATCGGATTCATCGTAGTGCAGCTGCTGGAGCCGCAACGCGAACAGGACCGCAGCGCTGGGCGTCTCACAAGTAAGAAAGCAGCCGTCACCGGCCCAGTCGATGATGCGACCGCCGGACTCCGCCACCAGCCCCTGTACATGCGCCCGATGTCGAGCAATCAACTCGCCGACGGCCTGATCACCCCGCTGTGTCTTCAGCGCGGTCGAGTCCGCCAAGTCGGTGAAGATCAGCGTCAGAATCCGCGACGTGCCGCTGCCGTCAGTTCTGGTCGACACCTAGCCGATCTCCTTCGTTACCTGCCCCATGTAGTCCGATTGCACTGCTGGGCAAGCCAGCGATGACACTCAATCACGTAGTGTTCTCATCGAATCCATATCTTGTCGTAGCGTTCTACAGTCCCTCGCCTTGCTTCACCGCCTTCTCAACAATCGTACCTTGGAAAAAGTTGGGATTTGTCGAGGTCCAGAACTTCACGGCGTTAGTAAAGACCATGTCACGAAAATCCGCTTCACTTAGCAGTCCATCTTCGACGAGTTCATAGGCTTCATGCGCGGCGTCACTCATGTCAGGCACATCCCAATGCCCCAAGTCTGACCCATAGAGAGCATATAGTTGAGCGTTAAATGGCGAGCCTTTGGTATCAAAGGCCAGCGCGTTTAGTGGGTCGTCCCCTTCACAGCCAAAATAGAAACGCTGGGTAAAGATGTCGCGGATTTCTTCCGGGCTGGTGATTCCGCTCGGCTTCCATTCGTCGAGCAGGGCTGGGTCCTCACCACGAGACATAAAGATTTGGTAATTGCGTAGGATTTCCTCACCGCGTCTATCAACGAGTTTACCACCATAACTTCGTGTGAGGTCAAGAAACGTGTCACGGTCAACATTCGCCGGATTATATTTTTGCACCGCATCCCAGCTACGTTTGTCCCAATGAGAAAGCAGATCGCAATAAAGCTGACGCGCCCACGCCACACCACCTTCCATGAAGGCAAACGTCAACTGCGGAAACCGTTTCGGTACCCCGCCGAGAAACAACCCGCGACAAACCGCGTCTGCACTAGAGGCAAAGTTGCCGAGATGGTTATGCACATAGTTGGTTGGTGTTGCCCGGCTTCCCCACCCATAACCTACAGAATGGAAGGTCGGTGACACACCCAGTTCCACGCACTTTGCCCACACGGGGTCGTAGTCATGTTCACTATCGAGGCCATAGGTATCAAGCCAGTAGCTATAGCGTGCGGCTTCAGGTGAAATGCGCGCAGCCGCCTTAATTTGTCGACGCACGTAACTGGCCATCATCACCGCTCGTAATCCCAACGTGCGAACTGCATACTCCAACTCTTCAATAGCTTCTTGTGGGGTATGCATGGGAATCGTCGCCACCGGCAACAAGCGGTCGGTATAACCAGAGAACATCTCGGCCTTCATTTTGTTGACTGCCCGTGCCGCAGCGCGTCTGACTTCTTCGTCTGCGATCTGGACAATGAGCAACCCAATAGTTGGGTAGACGATAGAGAGGTCGAGTCCAAATTCGTCCATGCGCTCGTGGAACAGTTTAGGATAAAAGGCGGTAGCAAGATCCTTGGTGTTGCGTGCAGGAGACGCCCACCACGTGGGCCGCATACTTCTGCGTTCATGGCGCTCTTGCGGCGATAGCGTCCACCAACCGGCGTCAGCATAGCCGTCCAATGAAATGACTGGCAAGCGTTCGGCAACTGTTCGTCCGGCTTCGGCTTGCAGGTAATCGAAGAAGATCGGCCCCATTTCGACCTGATGACCGTCAGAATCGATGATCGGATGATTGACACGGGCACGAATTGCTGCAGACCGGGCGCTATGCGTCGCTGATGACATGGTTGACCCTCCTGTGTGTTCTTTTGCTTTGTATAAAGAAGAATCCCGGCAATTGCTATCTCTCTCCTCATGTCGGGGAGGTGTTTCTCCTTGACATCTGCATCCAGCCCGTCTATGCGTTTTATGTGGCCTAGAGGCGTAGTGAAGTGAATGCACACAGGACAACACAACCAAAAACCACGGCATGCGTAAGCGCAGCCACAGGAGGAAGGTTATGAGCGGCTATACCATTATTGATGTCGATACTCATGTCACTGAGTCACCAGACGTCTGGACCAAACGTGTTCCGGCCCACATGCGGGATTCCGTGCCTCGTCTTGATAAAGACGCGAAAGGACGCCTGTGGTGGTACCTCGGTGATCATCGCATTGCCAACCCAGGACTAACTGCCACCGCCGGTGTTGGAGACATGACGAGTTGGCCAAAGTCGTATGAAGAGATGCACCCTGGTGCCTACGATGCGAAAGCACGCCTCAAATACATGGACGAAATGGGCATCTGGGCGATGGTCATGTACCCCAATGTCGGTGGCTTCGGCAGTCAACAATTCCTCAAGTTGAAAGACCCCGAAATGATGATCGCCTGTGTACGGGCCTACAACGACTGGCAAACCGAATGGGCATCAGCTGATTCGCGTCGCTTGTTGCCAATCACCTCTACGCCGTTTTGGGATGTGCAAGAAGCCGTCAAAGAAGTCCGTCGCTGTGCCGCGATGGGACACCGTGGCATCCTCTTTACTGGTGAGCCACAATCGTTGGGACAACCCCTGATCGGCGATCCTCATTGGAACCCGCTATGGGAAGCCGCGGTCGACCTCGATCTGCCGATCAGCTTCCATATCGGTTCCGGCAATATGGAAGATGGACTGCAAGGGATGAAAATGAAGACCTATGGCCGCCTGGCTACGTTTACCGAACTATCAGTGAATGTGTTCCTGCGTAACGGCGTCCAGTTGAACGACCTGATCATGTCAGGAGTGTTAGCACGCTATCCTAAGATTAAGTTCGTCTCGGTAGAAAGCGGCATCGGCTGGATCCCGTTTGTGCTCGAAGCGCTGGATTACCAGTTCAAAGATAACCGCGTCCCTGAGGAACGGCCCGAGTTCACCATGCTGCCGTCAGAATACTTCGCGCGCAATGTCTACGCGTGCTACTGGTTCGAGCAGACCGCACCGCGTCGTCTGATCGATAAGGTAGGGATGGATAACATCCTCTTTGAAACCGACTTTCCCCACCCGACCTCGATCTATGGGGAGGAAGTGCACAGGCGCATCAAAGGCGGGCTCTCAGATTGCACTGAGGAAGTCCGCACGAAGATCCTGTGGAGTAACGGGCAGAAACTGTACAAAGTGGCCCAGCCTACCGCAGAAGACGAGGCGAAGCGACAAGCGGTGGTGGGGCATTAATTGCGAAGATTCCCCTGGCGATCAATTGCCAGGCTACAAAACGACGCTCCATGAATGAGGCTTAAGAGCCTATCCGAATAACTCTCACCCTTGTGGGCTTGCTGACTCTTAAAATCCCCCTCTCGGCTGCGCCTTCGCGGCCCCCTTTACCAAAGAGGGCCGCCAGACGCAGAGCGGCTGGCGGAGGGATTTTTACCCTCGAACTCTCCCTTACCGGGTCATTCGGATAGCCACTTGCTTTCTGCACTTCTTGCTTTGTCATAATCACGTTACATCTTCCCTACCATTAGATTTCCGCTTGCACGGGAATGACATTCCTTGGCTATCTTGGAAAACTTTCCTGACTGACGACTCGCCTTTCGCCCACCATGCCTGCTCCGCAGGCATTTCAGTTTTCAGAGTTCAGAGCAACAGAGTCCAGAGTGTCAGAGTCCAGAGTGTCAGAGTCCAGAGTGTCAGAGTCCAGAGTAAAAATCATCGACGCACGACAAGCCGAAAACCGGAGTAGTCGTATCGGAGGTACGGGTTGTCCCTGCTGCGGGCGGCGCAGCGAGCGCTCCTCTGACTGTACCAGTAGCTACCGCCGCGCAGCACGCGCAAAATCTCATCAGGAGCACCAAGCTGCTCTCGTCCGTCAGTTAGGTTGTAAGGGTATCGAAAGTCAGGCTTCTCACCATCCTTCCCCCACAAGCTCCGTGTCCACTCCCATACGTTCCCTGCCATGTCCTGGCACCCATATGGACTCGCGCCCTGCGGAAAACAGCCCACTGTACTAAGATGACCAATCTGCACCTCCATAGTGTTAGCATGATCTTCTCGCCAGTCGTTTCCCCACGGATAGACTCGTCCATCGGTCCCTCTAGCTGCCTTCTCCCATTCTGCTTCGCTGGGCAACGTCACTTGCCACCCTTCCTTGCGTAATAACGTCGCCAGTGGTTCGGGGGTCCCTTGCCATTTACACAAACACTCCGTGAGCCATCGACAATACGCCATCGCATCATGCCAGGTAACGCGCACCACCGGATGATTCGCCAGGCCAGACACGCTGGCTTCGTCAGCATGCTGATGCCTACTCGTTTCCACAAACGAATGAAACTGCGCCACCGTCACCGGATACCGGGCGATGTAGTAACTAGACAATGTCAGCGTATGCTCTGGAACTCCCTCGTCATACGCTTGCTCATCTCGTTTTTTGTCACTCCCCATCACAAATGGTCCTGCCGGAATTTCGATAAATCCCAACAGCGGCTCGTCGGGCAAAAACCAAGTATCAGCACGAAAACGCGGATCACCAAGGTAGGCTAACACATCACCTCCCTGGCATCGTTCTGAAGTCGAAAGCGTACCACCAAGCAGCACGACCAACTGCGAACGCAAGCGTTGCAGGTAATCAGCCCCACCGTTTGGACTACTGGTATCGCGCTCAATCGCCTTGCGTCCGGCAAGGACCGCCATCTGACCTGACCATAGCGTTGCTCGTTGAGTCTGTTGACTGTCTACACGCTGAGGTAACAAGTTGTAGGCCAGGTGTAATAACCGTCGGTCTCCATCACGCGTGTTGAAGAGCAATTCCTCGGCACTCAACTGCGCCACGAGGTTCCAGCGGTCACCTTCAGCAGCGCGGGCGTAAAATTGCTCGACGCGTTCTCTGTCCTCACCAATGAGCATATGACAGCCAGCCAGGTATTCCTGAAAGGTACGATGCGGGAAGCTATATTCTGCCGGTCGATCTGATTTTCCCCCTCGGCCCACCAATAATCCTGCGCGTTGATCAACATAGTTTAAGAAATCCCGCGCTTGATTGGCATCATCAAGATACTCCTCGAGAATTTCCCGCGCCCGGAGGCGCGAGAGGTCAGCCGCTTCATCGCCCTCACGGGGATTCTTGCTCCCGTGCGCTTCGTACGCCAGGCGTTCCATGACCGCACGGACACGGAGGTCATTACGCAGAAATTCGGCTAGTTCGTCGCGGCTGACGTAGCGATTTTGCCAACGCAGTAGCAAGACCTCGACCGCTTTGCTATACAACCGCACGCGTTCTTTCGGCAACCCTACGTCTTGCTGATGAATAAGTGCCATCGTCGTCAGCAACATTGGATTCTCAGCCAATTCATGCAGTTGTTGAGCAAGAGCTGCCTGCGCCAAGTCTTGCGCTTTATGCTCAGCTTGGGTGCTATCAACACGTCCGAGTTCTCTCTGTGCGGTATACCAAGCACGGGCAAAGTTCTCGATTTGCTCATCTGAAAAAGGCGCCAGCGTAAATACTTCAAATCCTGAGAGGACCACTTCGCCTTCATAGGATCGCTTGCGACAGGTTACAATTACACGGGGTGGAGCATAGCGAGCGACTGCGGCCAGCACTGAACGACGAACTATGGCACGCAAAGATGGGGGAACTTCGTCGAGCCCATCAAAGACGACCAGGCAGTGCTGCATCTCCAAACACCGACGAAGTTCATCGGCAAAATCTACACAGTCGAGTCCCGCCAAGTCGGCAACCATTTGTTCACACACTGCTTCGGCAAGTGCATCGTCATGTGTGGCTGGTGGAAGCGAATCAAGATTCACTTTCGTAAGGTGGAGCGCAAGGTCACGTAGCGTCACGAGTACTGGCAGCAGGTCAGTACTGACACCGGGAAGAGGGATTGCCAGCGCTTGTCTCGACACAATGATGTCGACAAAGCTCGTCTTGCCACTTCCGGGATCGCCCAACAAAACCATGTGCGGTGTCAGACGCAACGCCTCAAGCACCGGAAGAGGAGAGGATTCCTCTTCAGCTGCTAGTCGCCCCGCCACGACTGGTCTTTCCTCACTGGGTCTGTCAGGAACTTGTTGCTCCAAACGTCCTTTCAATTGCGACCAATTGGTGAACTCAGCGTCTCGGATCTTCTGAAGAACTTTTTCGGGCAATAAAAGCGTCGTGTTGAGATCAATATAGACCTGATCAAGTGTCAGCGCCTTCTGTGGGGCAGCGTCTCCTCCCATCGCGGCCAGCGGCAAGGCCCGACATCGGAGATTCAGCCGGGAAAGATAGCGCTGGCGGAGACCGGCCGTCCCTGTTCTTGGGTCACTGTGTCTCCCCTCGACAAAGGTGACCGTGCTATTTAGGAAAGCGTGACCATGCAGGTTTTGAACAGCCGCCCCTCCGGCTCCAGCGGCTATGCCACCATCGGTCGCTGCTGCACCTGACCCACTTTGAGAAACTGTGCCCTGATTACCTAACCGCTGTTGCAGTTCGGCGTTTTCCTTCAGGAGCTTCGCAATCAGTTCGTCTCGTTCGTCAGCCACAGTCGGTTCCCCCGTTTTCTGTCTAGACCGAAGTCATTACGACAATATCGCTTTGCGTAACCCCACCGTATTCCCATAGCGCACATGATTGATCCATCCTCGCACACTCACCATGAGGTCTTCCAGAGGCAACGTTTTGGTCTCGAACTCTTTGAGCAACTGTTGATAGCGGCGTTGGAAGTGGACGCCTTTGCGGCGTTTCAATCGTCGCCGTTGGGGGAAAATCACAAACCCGAGAAACGGAATGCCTTCAGTCACCGGATGCGGATGGGCTCCCGGATGAATCGTCAAACGCAGCGTTGCTAAGCGCTGATAGACGGCATCTTTCCACTGCCAGAGAGTTGTCTTATCCTTCGCAAACAACAGCATGTCATCGACGTAACGCACATAGCCAGGGCAACGCAAGGTGCGCGTCACGAAGTGATCAAACGTGTTGAGATAGACATTTCCCCAGAACTGACTCGTGAGGTTTCCAATCGGCAGCCCGCGCGGGCGGTTGACTGCAAAGAGATCATCACCTGGGAAATAGACCATCTGATATTCTTCCGTCAGTACGCCACGACCACTCGCCAGAATTTGCTCAACAAGCCACAGAACGTCACCGTCTGAGACTTTCCTGGCAAGGATCTCACGCAAGATTGCATGATCAATGCTCAGAAAGAACTGACGTACATCACACTGCAACACATACGTATAGCGCCGCGCTAACTGCTGGGCGCGCTCGATGGCGCGATGCGTCCCCTTGTCGATACGATTAGCATACGAATCGGCAATGAAGCTACGTTCAAAGAGTGGCTCAATGATATTACACAAAGCGTGATGCACCACACGGTCACGAAATGGCGCAGCAGAGATCAAGCGGCGCTTGGGCTCGTGAATGTAAAAGCTGGCGTAACGACCAGGGCGATAAGTATGGGCGCGCAGCTCTTTCTGTAATGTGATAAGGTGATCCTCAAGCCGATGTTCAAACGCCGCAACGGTTGGTTGACCGCGCTTCCCTTTGGCAGCACGTCGGTACGCCAACAGTAAATTCTCCCAAGAGGTCAGATTTTCGTACATGAAATAGCAAGGACCGGCTAGCCGTAGTCATAACATCAGTCACCGGTTGCGTATGAATTCCCTCTCCCACCGGGAGAGCTTGTCCTTCGCGTAGTCGGAGGAGGCTAGGGTGAGGGTATGGAATAATGAATACTACTCTTGCTCCCCCTCATCCTGACCTTCTCCCGCAGGGAGAAGGCACCTATGAACGCATTGCACCACAAGTGTCGCACTTTATGGCTGAGTCTTTTTCAGAGGGAAGGAGGGCAAACCCAAGAGTCACAATTCAAGTACCAAAATCTACATCCATAATATAACAAGGAGTTTGCCCCGCACCAGGAGTGTTACTCTTGGGTGCGGGACGGTTGCTATTTGCCCGGCCTGAGAGAGACCCCAGGCGCGACCAGGAACAGACTCCGCCATGTTTCGTCTCGATCCGAAAGAGCCAAAAACTCCGCCGGATAATTCTGACGCCGAAACGTGTACGCACGACAATCCGAAAACCGTTGTTGTCGTTACGGTTGTTCGGGTTGTTCCTGTTGCGGTAGGCGCAGCGAGCGTTCCTCTGATTGTTCCAGTAGCTACCGCCGCGCAGCACGCAGTGCCTTTGAGTCTGGCCCCGCAACCAAAACCCTAGCGGGTCCGTGTTGCCTTATTGTTCCGTGGCGTTCTTCCAGCCACCCAGGAGCCGGCCGATCTCGGTAACCATCGCAGCTACATGCTCATACTGTCGCGCCGAAAACCAGCCCCACTGAGTGATCAGTCGCAGATACACGCGCACGCGCGCTAATGCATCATCAGCTAACAGTAGTCGTTCCAAGCGTGCAGCGCCGTAGCGAAGATTGGCTTCCTCTAATCGTTCACGTAAATCGAACGCGGCGTCAAGCAAACGGCGCGTGACGGTCTGACGATGCGCACGTGGAAAATGATTGGTCGCTGGGACAAGCCACGTCAGAAAGTCATACGTCCGCGTGAAGATGACCATTTCTTTAGTGATTGGTTTCTGCACGTTTTGTGTGGTCATACGCAAATAACATTCATTCGCTTTGGCCCACCATACCTGCTCCGCAGGCATTTCAGTTTTCAGAGTTCAGAGCAACAGAGTCCAGAGTTTCAGAGATCAGAGGGCAGACATGGACGCACGACAATCCGACAACCGTAGCCGTCGTAACGGAAGTCCGGGTCGTCCCTGAAGCGGTCGGCGCAGCGAGCGTACCTCTGACCGTACCAGCAGCAACCGCCGCGCAGCACGCGCAAAATCTCGTCATCAGCCTCAAGCTGTTCTCGTCCATCATTCGGGTTGTAGGGATACTTGAACTCAAGCTTAAATGGCTCTTTCCCCCACAAACTCCGTGTCCATTCCCATACATTTCCCGCCATATCTATACACCTATACGGGCTGACTCCTTGCGGAAAACCGCCCACTGCACTCGGGCGGCCTATACCAGTCTCCTCAGTATTAGCTTTGGCCGCATCGAACTCATCACCCCACGGATAAATTCTTCTTTCGCTTCCTCGCGCCGCTTTTTCCCATTCGGCTTCACTTGGTAGGGTTACCTGCCACCCTTCCTTGCGCAGCAACGTCGCCAGCGGCTCCGGCGTCCCGTCCCATTCCCGCAACCGCTCCGTTAACCACTCACAGTACTTCCGTGCTTCATGCCAGGTAATCAAGACGACTGGATAATTAGCCGGACCAAGAAGGCTGTCACTCTCTTCGGGCTCATGCCCGCTGTGTTCAACAAATACGCGATATTGTGCCACCGTCACCGGATAACGACTGATGTAATAACCGGGCAAATCCAGCGTATGCTGCGGAACCTCATTGTCATGCGCTTGGGGATCAGTTCCCCTGTCGCTCCCCATTAGAAACGGCCCTGCCGGAATTTCGATAAACCCCAGCAATGGCTCATCTGGTAAGAACCACGCGTCAGTACGGAAACGGGGGTCACCGAGAACCGCGAGCGCATCCCCTGCCTGTGCCCGATCTATCGGCGGTAGTGCACTCTGAGTGAGCGTACATAGCAACCACTGGCGAAGTCGCTCGACTTTCACCTGATTGTGTTTGCTAATCTGCCCCAAGCTTTTGTTCTCTATTAACACTTGCGCCGCCAATAATGCCCCCCAGTATCCCTCCTCATTCTGCTCCAATTGTACAGGCGGATTGCGGAAGCAGAGCGCTTCGGCCAAAAGCCACGCATGGGAAGTTGCACCGCGCACGGCTTTTGCTCCAGCGAGCAGCGTGACTTCACGCCAGCGGTTGGGCTCGCTACGCAACAGGTCGGCGATGTTATCGGGGAAATCATCGCGTTCAGTAAGATGACAGGCAGCTAAATACTCTTGGAAGGTACGGTGTGGGAATGCGTAGATGCCTACGCCACGAGGCTCCAGGAGTCCCGCTCGATCACGCAGGTACTCCACCAAACGCTGCGGACGCACGTCAGGGTTAAGATTGAGTTTCATCAAGCCGCCAACCAAGGTGTCTTGGGCAATATCTGCGGTTCCCACCAAGTTTGGCTGCTCGCTATGCGCGGCAAAGGCTAAGCGGTTGAGAAACTGGCGCATCACTTTTTGGTCTACCTGAAGCCACTCATTGAGACTCGGCTGCTCGACTGCATACGAGCCGTCAGCCCGTCGCTGGTATTTTGCCCGCTCCCATTGATCGAGCAATAAATCAACCGCGTTAGCGTACAACTCTTCGCGTTGGTCGGGGAGCGTTCCTCCCCGCCACGCATGGAGTGACGCCATCAACGTCAGTAACAATGGACGGGTGGCCAGTTCGTGTAAGCGTGGGTTACGCTCAATTGCTTGATTCAGTACAGTCGCCCGCCCCTGGGCATCGGCATCGCTGAGTCTTCGTGCCTGGCCGACAAAGGCATACCAGCGTTCAACGAACCGGTGGATCTGCGCGGCTCCGAACGGCGTCAATGCCGTTTCGGCGAAATCTCGCAGTTTCCAATCTTGCTTTTGATACGCATAGGTACGGCTAGTGACTAAAATACGCACCTTGGGAAAAGCATCCGCAAACTGCTCGACGGCAGCTTTGACCTGTACGCGCCGATGGTCTGCTTCCGGCACTTCATCTAATCCATCAAGCAGTAACAGTCCGCCTTTCTCCAACAACTCTCGGCGCAAAGGCTCGGCATAGTCGCGAAGCGAGTCCGGAAGTTCCCTGATAATGAATCGCCACAAACCGTCGCGCTGATCTTGAGGTTCTGAATTATCGGCAGTAAGTCCGCGAGCGACAAATTCACGCAAAACGATGCGCACCGGCAACAACGGCCCATGGTCCCAAGGTTGGGGTTGTGACTTCTTCTGCCGCGGCGAGTCTTGCTCATCTTCAGGCACAGGGGTCAGCAAGGCTGCGAGGTTGGCGTCGCTACGTCCCAGAAGTTCTCCGGCCATAGACAACGCAACAAAGTTGACGAAGGTGCTTTTCCCACTGCCAGGATCACCTAGTAACGCCAAGCGCCGTTCGAGATTCAGCACAGCCACGGCGGACAAGTGTTGGACCTCACGGTCCAGCTTGAGATCACGATCTTTGCTGCTCTCCGAGCGTTGGGTCATCAACGCGGTGTATACTGCTGCAAGGTCGAGATCGCGGCGTGTTTCTTCGCGGATTGCATCAGGGTCAACCCCACTTAATGGCAGGCTCCGCACCTGACCAATGAGCCAATTGAGGTACGCCTCTCGCAAGGTGGCCGATGACGCGGAGTCTGACGATACACTGGCCGCACCAACAGTGACGTTTCCATAGATATTCCCGCCAATCGCAATACCCTTTTCTCCTACGCCAATAGCGCCCGGCCCGACGGCAATTCCACCACTGCCGGTGTTCTGGATAATCATCGATGGCGGAGAGGCCACGTCAGAACGATTCCCTGCAGAGGGTGCTTTCTTTTGTTGACGAATGAAGTTGGTAAGGTGGGTACGAACCAGTTTCTCGAATTCAGGTTCTCCCTCGTACGTCCATTGTAGTCCCTGTGAAGGAAAGCTCTCTCGGAACTCTAAAACCTTCCCCCATTGCTCAATGTCCTCTTTCGTTTTGGGTGCGTAGGGCTTCTGATTGAAATAGACCATGATCTGCGGGCGTTGCTGCTGTTGCCAAGCGTTGTAGGCGCGCAAAAACTCATGCTCAGTTCCAGACTTCGCATCCTTGGTGGGTGTCCCGAATCGTTTCCAAAAGATGCCGATGAGGATGTCACACTCTTCAATGTTTAGGATCGGGTCGATTAGCCCTTGTGGACCATCCGGATGAAAGCCTGGATAGGCATCCATTTCCCAGCACTTCAGTTCCAAGCGTAAGCCGCGATCGGCAGCAATACCTCGATTCAATTCGTCCAGCACCCCCGGTAATAAGTTACGTTCAGCCTGGACATCACTCGGCGACGCCACCACTATTCGGATCAGCTGCACATTTGGCACCTTCGTTCCCTCGTACTTTTTCTCACTGCCTGTGTTTAGTTTTCCTATCTTGTTTCATGCTCAAACAGACTGTGTGAAATTTTCATCTTTTGCCCACCATGCCTGCTCTGCAAGCATTTCAGTTTTCAGAATTCTGAGGAACAGAGAGCAGAGGGCAGACATGGACGTCCCACAATCCGAACACCGAGGTCGCCGGCGCAGGAGTTCGGGAAGAGCCCGTGGCGGGAGCTGTAATTCCTCGATAGATTCCACATTGCCCTCAGCCATCGCCACTCACTCCTTTTTCCCTGCACCACCAATTGTAATTGAGCCGTGGGAATCGCCTTTGACGGCCACTCCACCGGCACCTGCCGCGACACCACCCCGAGTCGCAACTCCACCTGAGCCAGTATTGAGGATTTGATCTCCTCGCTCTGGCTGTATAGTCGCTAAGAGTTGGGCGAGTTCTGTCATGAACCCAGGATCGTTCTCCAGAACTTTCTTGAGTTGGATGCGAAATGCCGTCTGATTGTCTTCATCGTTTGGTTGCGCCACCAAATCGATGGTGGCAGATTCAGCAGCAGGCTTGCCTTTGAACCTTCCGGTGATCGCCGTCCATACTTTTCCGACACCCGCCGGTAGCATTTCCCCAAGTTTCTCCGCTGTCTTTTCTCCCGCTTTGACAATATATGGGGCAAGTACAGTGACGGCCGTTGTGGCGACTGTTGCTGGGTCCATAGTGATTCTCCCTTCTCTGAGTAAAGCTGTTACTTATTGATGCTATAGCACTTTACGTTGCCGGAGGAGAAGGCATTAAACGGCTAGGGCACTTGCCGAAGAGCGATCTTTCGCGGAGTTTATCCTGCCTGCGCCAGTGCCGCAGGCACAGGTGAGCGAAGTCGAATGGGCGCAGGCCATCCCATAGATGAGATTCATCGAGAGCAATAGGAGGGATAAAGAACTTCGACTATCAGAGACTTTTTGAAGAACCAGTTCATCAAGTCATTGCGAGCGCGGCGACGCAATTATGGTGAGGAAACACAGCGACGAGATTGCTTCGTCGCTCCGCTTGTCCTCAGCGGAGCGTAGGGCTCCTCGCAATGACCTCTCACATCCTAAAGGGCTGACTTTTACGCTATCTCAAACAGCCCAGCCGCGCCCATGCCGCCGCCAACACACATAGTGACGACAACGTAGCGTGCGCCGCGCCGCTTGCCTTCGATCAATGCGTGGCCGACCATGCGCGTGCCGCTCATTCCATACGGATGACCGATCGAGATGGCACCGCCATTCACATTGAGTTTCTCACTGGCAATGCCGAGCCGATCACGGCAGTAAATTACTTGACAGGCAAACGCCTCATTCAGTTCCCACAGATCGATGTCTTCCATGCGCAAACCGTTGCGCTGGAGAAGTTTGGGAATGGCAAAGACCGGACCGATGCCCATTTCATCAGGCTCACAGCCAGCTACCGCTATACCACGATAGATGCCAAGCGGCTGCAGTCCGCGCTGTTCGGCTTGCTTTCGTTCCATCAGCACACATGCAGCCATTCCATCTGAGAGCTGGCTCGCGTTCCCAGCCGTAATAAACCCGCCCGGTCCTTTCACTGGCGGTAGTGCTGCCAAACCTGACAACGTCGTGCTTGGGCGGTTGCACTCGTCACGATCGATGGTGATTTCTTTGCGTGTCACCGCGTTGCTGTCCTTGTCCTGAAATACTTTCGTGACCGTCATCGGAATGATCTCGGCATCAAACCGTCCGGCCTGCTGCGCGTCAGCAGTGCGCTGCTGGCTCTGCAGCGAGTATTCATCTTGCGCCTCTCGCGAAATGTTATATCGTTTAGCGACGACTTCCGCAGTGTCAATCATCGCCATGTAGAGGTCAGGCGCATTTTTTAGAGCAATCGGGTCTTCCTTACGAAAGATGTTCTGGTGTTCGTTCTGTACAAGGCTGATCGACTCGACGCCACCGGCGAGCACGGTCTGCATGCCATCAACAATGATTTGCTTTGCCGCCATCGACACGCTCATTAAGCCGGAAGAACACTGGCGATCGATCGTCTGGCCAGAAATACTCACAGGGAGTCCGGCGGCAAGGGCGCATTGTCGGGCAACGTTGTACCCCTGCGTTCCTTCCTGAAGCGCGGCCCCCATAACAAGATCGTCGATCTCTCCAGGTTCAACTTTCGCACGTTCTAACGCGGCCTTGATGACCGGTGCCGCCATTGTTGGCGTGGTGGTATCGTTAAACGCTCCGCGATACGATTTGCCGATCGGGGTACGGGCAGTAGATACGATGACAGCTTCTCTCATACAGAACTCCTCTCTTGGGTTTCAATAGAATTTAATCCCTCACCTGCTTTTTCGCCCAGCCTTCAGTATATGGGGTTAACAACTTAATCTGTAGGTTCACCTTTTTGAACTTCCACTCTCCATTCTCTTTGGCGAGTTCAGTGTCGTACGTGCCACCAATCCACGTCGCTTCGGGCTCTTTGGTTTGCGCCTTTGGCATATTTGCCGTTTCCCATAGATACCAAAACGCTTGCGCAGTTTTACCATCATCAGCAATCTTAATCGCTGGGGAGACCATATAGTGAAGCGTCCAACCGATGAAGCTGCCACTGCTTTTCAAGAACTCATAGATTGCTTGCTTGCCTTCGTAACGACCAAAGCGCTCACCTGCATCCCATACTGCATCATCGGCAAAGAGCGGCATCAGGATATCGGTGTTGTTGTGCTGATCGGCCCCTTGCGCATAGCGAACGATCATCCACTTGATTGCTTCGATGTCTTCGAGGCGTTGGATGCGGGTGACAAGATTATCATGAGTTTCAAGCTGTTGGCTCATGGAAACTCCCTTTTTACTACGTAACGCGCAATACGTAACATGTGATTCGTGATGCGTGTTACGTGCGTCGTACCGTTACTACCGCGCACTTTCCGCCCGCAGCGTCGGCATAATATGCTTCACAAACAGTTCTTGAGTTTTGAGCGCTTGCCAGCGTTGCGTTCCGCCATAATGACTCATGATAATCAATTCGTCGAAGCGGTGCTCATGCCACAGTTCCAAGAGCTGGTGCCCGACTTTTTTTGGTGTGCCAACTAACACAATCCCAGCATCGATCAATTCTTTTACCGAAAGTTTACGAAGATTAGGAAAATCATCTGCCGCGTAAAATGCATAGCCAGCATCAGCGAGTCGTCTTTTCTCAGCCTCGGTGTGTCGAGCCAGCGAATCCATCGGCGACACATTGAAGTCGACAAAATTTCGCACTGGCTGTTCTGCTTCACGCAAGGCTGTCGTTTCATCCTCGTCGAGATAGATAGCTTTAATCCAACCTAATGTTGGCATCGTTCCGGCTGTGCGGCAGGCCTCTCGGTATTGTCGCGCGGGTTCGGCAAAGACAAAGTTGGGAGCTGGCCCCCCAACACATACGCCCCAACTATTTTCTGCTGCACGCTTAAACCACTTGGCACTCGTTCCCACCTGGAAGATCTTCGGGGTTTTCTGGATTGGGCGTGGGACAACCGCAAGGTCTTTCACTTTGTAGTATTTGCCGTTGTAGGAAAATCGCTCTTCAGTCCACGCTTTCACAATGATATCGAGCGCTTCGCTGTAGCGTTCCTGGTTCTCCTCTAGCACGATGTTCGCTGGCTCGTTGAGCCAGGCATGTCCACGACCGACGCCAATATCGAGACGCCCGTTAGTGAGAATATCGGCTTCGGTAAGTTCCCCTGCCAAAATCATGGGGTTGTGTAGTGGCAGGGTATGACACAGGGTGCGAAAGCGAATATGCCGTGTGCGTTGGGCAATCGTACAGAACAATGCGAGTGGATTCGGATTCACCGCAAACTTCTCGAAGAACGGGTGTTCCAACGTACAAAAAACATCGAAGCCATTTTGATCAATATGCTCGGCCAGCGCGACAATGTCCCAAATTAACTCAGCGTGATTTCGTCTAGGTGGGCCTTGGATTTCTGTGTAGGTTCCGAAACGTAGCGGTTGTGACATGGTCTCTCTTTTCCTTCGTAGGAAAAATTACTATTTCTGTAATCTTCAGCCAGCCTTTTGTCCTGGACGTTTCTGTATTCCGCGATGATAGGTACTCGCGAGTTTACGCCATTCGACAATACACATGTCTGGCTTAAACAAGCGCTCCTTGGTCCACCCGTCTCCGTCGGTGTAAGCATCTTCGAGCGCCTCTCGTGCCCAAACGTCGTCATCGTTAAACCCCCGCAAGGCGATGTCTTCCCAGTACGAAACTACTTGTGACCGAAAGGTGGCGACCTCGTTCGCGTCGTCGACTTTTTTACCCAGCACTTGCCAATACGCGTGAGTTTTTTCATCAATCGGCACGTACCACTCAAACTGCGTGATCCCAGGGGTAGGGAAATTTTCTACCCTCAGTACGCCAGGCATCCAAATCGACACACTTGAGGCAACAGGCTCCCCCTGCGGCTTCAGGGTGGCCGCTACCGTCACCTGGTCAATTGCCGCCTCAAAGACCGGAAGATAGTTACTCGCGAACTTATCAATGATACCTTTTGGTCCCTGGCCATTCACAAGCTCCATGCTCTGCTTACTGGTCGGCACCAAACCTAAGGGGAGAAGTGCACCTGTCGTATGGATGAATCGAGAGTTACGGTGAATATAAATATGTGTGATATCAAAGCCATTCTCAGCCCCAAACCTCCAGTTACTTTTCACTTCACGGCGAATACCTCCCGTCGCAAGGTCTGCGGCTAAAAATCCCGGCGGCACATCGTCTTCGAGATCAGGGAGATTCGGCAGAAGGGCGTCTCCAACAAAAACGAAGATCATGCCGTGCGTCTCTCGCACCGGATACGTTTTGATCGCCATTTTGCCGACTAACGAACAACCCGGCTCGGTCAACACCGCCACTAACTTGCCGTCACGGAAATCGTAGGTAAACCCGTGATACCAGCACGTCACCGTCTCTTTAGTGTAACATTCGATTTTCGCGGAGAGAGGAACGCGGCGATGGGCACAGCGGTCCGCCAAGGCGAAGACACGCTCGTCTATACGGCGTAGGAGGATGCGCTCACCCAATAGCTTTACGGATTTGGGTTCATCACCCACGAGATCACGGCTGAATAGTGCCGGATACCAATGGTTGCAAAAGCCGAGGGTTGCTTCTACATACGGACGCCACGATTGCTTGAGCTGCTGATGGCGAGCGGGATCATCCAGAAAGGCTTCGACCTCACGTTGCTGGGCTTCCACGTCTGTCACTGCCATGCCCTGTCCTGTCGCATTTTCTTTCATAAACTGTTTACTCCACGCGGTCACCATGAACAGCCCTCATCCGCGTATCCTCAAAACTGTCCGGCACCCAGGGATTGCTCCCATAGCATTCAACATAGGGCGCGACTTCGGCAAGGGAAAACGTTAAATACAGTAACCGTTGGGCCTCCGGTGGCAGAGCATCCAGCGTAAACTGATTGAGGTAATCGAGGACAGCGTCCATGCGAGGGAGTAACGTATCATACAGCTCACGAATCTCGGCCGGGGTGCTCACTCTCCGACGGGCTTCGCGTTGGTTCTGGGTTGCGAGTGACCATTTTTCGGCAAGGAGATCGAGAGTAGCAAATGAGGTTGGTAACAGCGAATAGTTCCGGCAACTTTCTAAAGAGTGAAACATAACCGATTTCCTCACAGATTATTCACCAAGTTATCCCCGAACCTTGTCTCTGGGTGCCCCCGGAGTTTATCCTGAGCTTACCGAAGGGCTCAGGTCAGGCTTGTCGAAGGGGGTGGCCAGGGTTTTAGGTTGTAGGAGATTCATAGATGAAGGCTATACCTTCCGTTTTCTATTTTTCTTGCCTGTCGGCTTTTTCTTATAAAAGCCCACGTAATCCTCTAACACTTTATAGGAGTGTCGCACGAGGACTTCTTGCTCTTGAAAGATGAAGTATTTCTTTATGCCAGACGATAGCGCCTGCTGGGTTGCCTCCATCGTTCCAGTATCTTCCAACCATGCGCTGCGTAAGACAACATTATTGAACTCCTGCGCAAAACGTTCGCCCGGTGTCCGTGCCGCCGGCCAATACGCTTTTCCTTCCCACAGCGTTCGATCAACCGCTAATGGCCAAAACTGATGCGTGAACCACATCCCAGGGAGAATATGTAACAATAAGTTAGGGAAAATACCGGCAATATCGAAAGCAAATTCTGGGGTACGATTGGGATTGACCCCTGGCGGGAGTTGATCCATCATTGCCGTTCGCTTGGTCACAGATTCACCAAACCGATACGCCAACGCCGCCACCGGACTCGGCTTATGGTCTGGATTGCCGTAGACGACGCAGGATCGGTGCGGCCCGTAAAAATTAACCTCCGGCAAATGACACATCGGGTTATTTTTGCCGGTGAAGGTGTCGGGATACGAACGTCCGTGAACATAATTGACGTGATACGCCTCAGAGAAGGCATCAAGGGCAATCTTCCAGTTACATTTGAGTTCAGTGCGGTAGAAATAGTTGGCAGTCATCTGATCGTAGGGAAAACCACTGAGCCGCCTGCCTTGTTCACCAAGGTACTCAGTCAATGTCTGCATCAGCTTGGGGTTGACGTTAATAAAGATAAATCCTTCCCAGACTTCGGTCGCGACCGGAACCAATCCATGCTTACTTTTTCTGAAGTTATTGAACATTTCTTCATCCGGTACGTTTACCAACTCACCGTTGGTGTTGTACGTCCAGCCATGAAACTTGCAGGAAAAGTAGCCGCGACACGAACCACTGGCATCCCACACTAACTTATTGCCACGATGCGAACAGATATTATGGAAAGCCCGCACAGCCTCGTCTTTCCCGCGTGCGACAATGACCGAGGTATTAGCCGCAGGCACGTCTTTCATGAAATAATCACCGGCATTGGGAATTTCCTCGACACGACCAACGTAGAGCCACACCTTCTTAAAGACGCGCTCACATTCGAGCTCAAAGTATTCGGGTGAGATGCACGGCTCAGTCGGTACCGGCTCAGTGCCAAGGTCAGGATAGGCTAACGACCAGCGTTTATTGACATCAGGCTGTACTGCCGCCATCGCGATTCCTCCGATTTGGGGGTTCCCTCTGTATTCACTACGGAACGGATCTGGTCAATTCCCACTTACGTAGGGTTCAAGGTTCAAAGTTTCAGGTTCTAGGTCTTTAGAGATCACGTATTAGGTTTTCCTTTTCGCCGTTTCCCCTTTTCGCCTTTTTCCCCATGCTTCACAAAGCTCCTATTTCTTCGTCGCTGCCCCTCCTCGGGCCCGCGCTAGTGCTTGTGCGGCTGCATCTTTCCACCCTTGCCGTTCATACAACCTAGCAAGCTGTTGCAGTGTATCAAGTGTCGCTGGGTCTTGTGGTGGCAACGCCGTCTCTTGAATATGCAATGCCTTCTCGTTGGCATTCACTGCCTCGGCCATTTTTCCTTGGGACAGGTAAAATGATGCGAGAGTTTTCAGGTTGAGTGCGAGATTGGGATGCTGCGCTCCGAGCGAAGCTTCGACTTGCGCAACGGCCTGCTCATAGAGTGGGACAATTGCCTCGTATTGCTGGGTATCATCCAGCAACGACGCTAAACCGCTCATCGTCGTTGCCAGATTATTGAGACTCACAGCAGTATCTTTCTGCCCAGGCGCAAGCGCTTTGGTCTCAATAGTGAGAGCCTGCATATAGCGTTGACGTGACGCATCAAAGTCCTTCGCATCTTTGAGGAACAAGGCAAACTGATTCAGCATTGTCGCCACATTGGGATGTTCTTTGCCAAGTGCATTTTCCATCACACTCACAGACCGTTCAAAGAGTGGCCGTGCGGTCGTGAGTTTTCCTTCCTGATGATACGCCGACGCGAGATTATTGAGTCCGACGGCGACGTTCGGGTGGTTAGGACCGTATGCAGCTTCGGTAATCTTGAGGGCGCGCTCATAGAGCGGACGGGAACGAGCGACGGCGCCACCTTCGCGAATCGCCAGCGCCATGTTGTTTAAGCAAGTTGCAACCGCCGGATGGTTAGGACCATAGTTTTTCTCATCGATCGCCAATGCGCGTCGATAAATCTTCTCCGCACCAACGTAGTCGTGGACCTGATATTGCAGCGAGGCAAGGTTATTCAGGCTCGTCGCGACCATCGGGTGGGATTTGCCATAGGCTTTTTCGTAAATACTGATCGCTCGCTCGAACATAGGTCGTGCGGCACCGAACTTAGCGCTTTGATACAGCGCCGACGCAAGATTATTGTAACTCTCAGCGACATCAGGATGTGTCGGTCCAAGTTTGTCTTGGCGAATTTGCAAAGCGCGCGTCTGCAGGTCTTGCGCTTTTTTGTAGTTACCAGTGTCTTTTTCCAACAGCCCAAGCGAAGTCAGCGTTGTTGCCGTAGCCAGGTGCTCAGCACCGTAAGTTTTCTCTTCGATGACAAGCGCACGCTCTAATAAGGGTCGTGCAGCAATGTAATCCCCGGATTCACGGTGAAATTCGGCCAAGTTGGTTAGACTCACCGCCACAGCCGGATGCTCACTGCCAAATGCAGTCTCGTTGATCTTGAGGGCACGCTCGAACAATGGCCGTGCAGCGGCATAGTCTTTAGTCTCCTGGAGCAGCATAGCCAGGTTGGTCAGGCTACGTGCCACACTAGGGTGGTCGGGGCCAAGCTTTGTTTCCTCGATCTTGACTGCTCGTTCAAATAATAAGTGTGCTTCCGGGTATTGCGTGTCCTTTTGCAGGATCAAAGCCAGATTATTGAGGCTTTGTGCTACCAAGGGATGTTCCGGCCCGGCAGCTTTTTCACTTAGTGTGAGTAATTCTCGTGCCGGTGGGATCGCTTCTTTATAGCGACCTTTTTGGAAGAAAGTTTGTGCTTTAGTGGCGAGTTGTTTGAGTTGTTCAGGAGTAACGTCAGCGGCAGAGACAAAGGAAACAAAGAAGCAGAGTATGAATGAGGTCGACCAGAGGAACGGACGTTGTTGGAGAGGCGTAAATCTCACTGTGGTTCACCCTCGTCTAGTGTGTTCGGCATGAAGTTATAAGTTCAGTGTCACCTTGGCCCCCTCTCCCCTCGTGGGAGAGGGGATTAGGGAACCAAACCTGGTGGTGTTCTGCACGGCCACTCGAAGTAGGGTTCTCTCTCCCCGCTGTGGGAGAGACAGAGAGAGGGGGCATAAGGAGTCTCGCCCGCAAATGAAAAGGGCAGACTTTGCAGCCTGCCCTTGGTAAACCGAACGCGAGACAAGAGACCTATGCACCTTGTTGGTATTGCCTATCGATGCAATTCAGTGAGGCGGTTGAGGTCGTACAGTTTGGTGATGAAGTCGACCGAGAAGTCAGGAAGACCACCACCGTACTCACGCCACAGGTTGCCGCGGCCATTCTGAATGTCGACGGTATCAACGTTTCTCCAGTGCACTGCGGCGCGGCCGTGATTCATGTCAACATAGCGCTTCGCGTCATCGCTCCATGCATAGCCCCACTGCCAAAGTTTCCACAGCTTACCTTTGCGGTCGAAGGCTACCATGGTCCACCCTTCCCAGGTCTCTGGGTCGATGCTCATGAACACACTAGCATATGGATGACGTGGGTCTTTCGGCAGACGTTCGAGGATCATCATCCTGCGGACCTGCCACACGTCATTGTTTAACCACCCGTCCGGACCACCATAGCGTACGCCGTCATCATCCCACTTGGTCTTGGCATGCACGACGAGCATGTCTTTGTAACCATGGAACTTCCAGTTCCATTCGAGCGGACGACCAGAGAAGCTGTAGAAATCTTCTAGAGTATGTTCAGTACCCATGAGCGAATCAGACTTCGTTTCGGCAGAAATACGACGCACACGACGGAGGCTTGGGACATACGCCCAACCATCATCAGTACGCCGTGGGTCGTCATAACGAGCAACGATGAAAGCGGTACCACGAACATCGAATGGCGAAAAGAAGCCAGTGAACTCTTTCCAGTACACTTCAGAGGCATCAGCCATGCCAGGGAGTTGATAATTGCTCTTCTCGAACATCGGCAGGTGAGAATAATAGGCGCGATGATAGAAGCAGCCGAGACTGCGCTCGAACTTGCCGCCACCACCATAGATGGCCTTGGTGTCGTATTTCCAGTCTTCCGGCTTAATCGGGTACTCAGTCCCGCGCCAGCTCTCAGGGGGCATTTCCGGCTCAGGAGCAACGTGGTCTCCGCCAAAACGCAACCAGGTGGTCAGCGCATTGCGGACGTGATACCCACGCCAGTACCAGCGTTTGTCGTAATTCCACGCAGCTTTGATGCCAGCTTTAGGGTCACTCTCCTTGATGTCGTCGTTGGCAAAGGGATAGCCACAGACGTAATTTTCTAACGCGTCGTCAGCGGCCAACTTCACTTGCTTCTGATACTTTTCATTACAATCAAGCACCATCTTGTGAGGCTTCACATGATAGGTGTCAACGACTTCCATCTTGAGGTCTTTCCACTTCACATATTGTTCGAAGTAGCCGGGCATCATGAATGGCTTGACTTTTTCGAGGTCAGCGTTGGTCAAGGTGTCGCCAGGCTTAAATGCGGGTTTGGCATCTTTATATTGCTTAAACCAATCGTAAAACGTTTGCTGCGTGTAGGTCGTGGCATCGCCACTCTGGGCTTGTGCCCACGCCTCGGTCTGCCCGACGAGCAAACCACACGCCGCGAGCAGTGATACGGCAATACGCTTCATACACCCTCCTATGGCGGAAATTTTGCGGACAATTTTCGCGATAAAGACCCTTATTAACAATAATCCAGAAGCAGGTATTTTTGTTCCACTAAGGGTGGGGCATCGTACGCCCCACCCTTAGCCTTTCCTTACCAGCGGTATCGGACGCGACCCCAGAACTCGTCCATTTGGTTGCGCTCTGAGCCGCCGGCTTGCATATGCCCAATACCGAACCCGCTTTCGCTGAATGGCCGTTTGTCAGTCGTGAACGCTGCAAAGGTGCTGAGATCGTGTTCCTTACGGACACCAAGAAACGCTGTTACTCCGAGCTGAACTGACCAGTTATTGGTAATCAGATACTCTACGTTTCCACCCGTCGTCCCGTCTGTACCGGTCGTGCCATACGCACCAAAGATCAAGAACACCAATTGGTCACGCATGAACTGGTTCTGCACGAAGAAGGTGAGTATCAGGTTGTCATTCGACCCGTTGGGGTTGCCATAGCGACCAGCATGCGCATCGGGAAGATGCGTGCCGAACACTTGCATACTGAGGAAGAAGCTACGGTTGGGATTTAGCCAGCGAATAAACGTCGGACGATCAATACCAATCACATAGCGGTAGATGTTGGTATTCGCCAAGAGATCAGGCTTGGTAGTGTCGGAGACCAACGCATTCGCCGTCCACGATACTTCTGAACGAATCACAAAGCCAGTGGCCGGTTCAAACCAGTCGACCGAGAGACCAAGGGTATTTTGCTTGTGATATTTGGCCGTGAGTGAGCCACCAAAACCGCAGCCGTTCAGGTACGGGGCCCCACGGAATTCTGGGTGCCGGGCAACTCGCGCTGCCACCGCAGGAGCGGCTCGCATATTGATGTGCTTCGGTTTCACGTTAATACGGACTGGACCAAACGCCGAGGTTACGGTTTCACCACCAATTCCCATAGGATTCTTGGGATCGACCGCAGGTAACACTTCGTTACAACCAGGCACATCGAAGACGTTAATCCGATCCCAGCCAAAGGCGGCCACGTCTTGGAAGGCAAACCAGTCAGTCAGCTGAACTCGGAAGTTGCCAATGGTGGCTTCCCAACGCGTCCCGATACCCGAGTTGCCAAGATTCCACGCTGGAGCACGGTTCTTGTAGAGCGCCATATTGACATCATTACGACCGGGGAATAGCGCTTGACCAAAGAGATCATTACCAAAAGCGAAGGCATCGATTGTCCGGCCAAAGCCGATCGCCCATGGCTGAGAGGAGTTACCAAAACCGAGCGACGTGTAACGGTCGAAGACCCAGACGATACTTCCCGCTAGATCTTTGAACAGTCCAACCTGACCAAAGCGGTGCTCGAATAGTGCCGACCACAACGGGATGCGTGTATCGTCAAACAGGTCGATGAAAAAATGTTCACCGAAGTTGACCGGGTTCACGATATCCTGCAGGCGGAAGAAATCGGCTTTCCCCCACACATGCTGCTGTTTCCCGATACGCAGCCAGTTGCGACCACCAAAAGCATCGAAGAACAAGTCAGCATAGGCCTCACGTACGGGATAGTAGAGGTCAAAGTTCGTGTCTCGCAGCATCCCCCAACGTAAATCGTTCTGGCTCTGGTCAAGGCCAAAATACGCACGCGGTCGCGAGTCTTTGAGACGACCAGGAACGCGATACTTTGACCCAGGGACGATATTGTAAGGAAAGATCGCATTATCGATGGGCCAGAATTCGGCGAATTTATGGGGATTAAAGCCGAACGCCGTCAGCAGTCCCTTGTTGGTTTTCGGAAATCGGGTGCGACCAGAAACCGCAATCGTGTCGTTATCGCGACCGTTCCCGAAGCGATCACTAATATCGTAGATCGATTCGTACTCCGGTCGTAACTCAATAAAATACTCAAAGCGGTTAAACACATCTTGCATCACACGCAACGGGCCGGACAACTGGACACTGGCACGATAGCGCGAAGTCGCAACGTGATAGTCCTCAGCAAAGGTGTCGTTGCGCAGAATAGTAAAGTTGTCGACATAGCCGTGGACAGCCATATCGTTTAAGCTCGCCCACAATCCCGGCGGTCCATCAGCTCTCGCTTGCGTTGTTACCAAGGACAAACCGAACGCGAGCGCGGTTACCCAGAATCGTACCTTTTTCTCCTTCTCCCTAAATACCCCCTGCATAGAAATACCTCCTTCCGTTCCTCATTCCTAAGCTATCAGCTCTCGGCTGTCAGCGTTCAGCTACACTAAGAAGAGAACGATCACCATTTGTTTGGCTGAATGCGGATTGCTGATAACTGAAAGCTTGTTTTCAATGCGATGGTTGCACCTGTGCCCGCGCTCGTACCGGCTTTGGCTCTTCGACCGGTACGCCTTCTCCCTGGGCGAACTTCGGTCTGAAGACCGCAAACAGTGCCGGTGTCAATGTCAAAGCAGAAAGCCAGTGCGTAACCAACAGAATGGCCAGAAGAATCGCCATCTCCGCCGAGAACCGTAGGCTCGACATGAAATACCAGGGAATAATGCCGGCGATCATGGTTGTGGCTGTAAAGGTCACCGCCATACCGGTCGTCGAAATTGCCCGTTTGATCCCCTGAATCATATCACCCCCGGCCAGCGGCACTTCACGACGCACCCGGTCAACGACATAGAGAATATAGTCCACACCAATGCCCATACCGACTGCGGTCACCGGTAGTGAGTTAATGTTCATACCGATTTTCATGAACGAGATATACATATAGCTGGCGACACCAGCAGCAACCAGCGCTACCATCACCATGTTGGCGGCAGCAAACGAGCCGTAACTGAACAGCACCAAAAGATAGACCGTGAGAATAACCAACAAAGTCGCTTCTTCTTCAGAACGAGCAATCTCTTCGTTGAGCGCAGCCGTTGTTCCCACAAACCCACCGGCTAGACGCATTTTCACTCCCTGTAACGGATGTTCGCTAATGAATTTCTTTGACCGCGCAATCGCTTCGCGGACCGTATCACCCGTCGCATCCTTATAGAAGACCACAAACTGTCCGTTCTTATAGACCAGATCGGTGTACTCTAAAATGACACCAGAGATCGGCGCTGACGCTTCATAGACGAAGATCAGGTTTCCCGTGGTTGCCAAATCAGCCGGGATCACCTGCCACCGTGGGTCATTGTAATGATACAAACGGTTGAGTCCACGGGTGAGGGAATACAATTCTCGCGTATCACCAGCTTCCTCCTGCTGGAGCATATAGCGCCGCATCTCTTCGATCGTCGCCAACACATAAGGTTCCTTCAGGATATGGTCACGTTCGCCCTCCAGATACACCACTAACTGATTCGCCCCGGCAAAATGCTTGTTGATCTCCTTCACAGAAATATTGTAGTGCGAGTCATGCCATAGCAACGGTGACCCGGCCTCTTGCTCTCCGATCGGAATCGTTAACGCAGTGTGAATACCAAAGGTGATAATAACAGCCGCGACGCCAAGAATGACCCAGCGAGCAACTTTTCCGGTTGTTAGACGCCCAAGAAACGCAAGTGTCGTTGCCATCCAGTGGGGGACAAAATGCTCTGTTCGTTTCGGGGTTGGGAAATACGAGAGAAGAATGGGCATGGTGTGAGTGATGCACCACAAATTCGCTAGTGCCCAGAAGCTTCCAGTGAAATAGGCGAGTTTTTGAATCAGCGGGATAGTCGCAACGGCCAACACCAAAATTCCTCCCGCATCACTGATCACGCCAGTAAAACCCGGCAAGAACAGTTCATTCATACAGGTGAAGGCCGAACGCTCCTGATCTTTCGTCACTTCCAGTTCTTCAAAATAGCGCTCGATCATCTGCACGCCATGACTAACAGCACGTGCAGTAATCAACAACGGAATAACGAGGATCAACGGGTCGAGGTTCGCTCCCCACCAGCCGATCCATCCCATTCCCCAGATTGCCTGGATCGAGGCACCAATGAGAGGGACGACCACACCATAGACGCGACGGAAATAGACAATCAACGCTAAGACGACAAAGATGCCAGTAAAAGCAAAGATCGTGAACAGCTCGTTGGTGTAGTACCATACCCACCCTTTGAGGGCTGGTTCACCAGCGATGTACAGCTTCGTGTTCCCATCTTTCTCTATTTCTTCGCGAATGCGCGTCAGTTCACGCTGAATTTCCCGATAATCAAGACGGTCTTCGTTGAACCCAGCCAGGATCAGTGCAGCTTTGCCATCAGATGAGAGATATTTGTTCAACACGATGTCGTTATTGAACATCTCGAATTTTAGGGCTTCGAGTTCTTTAGGATCAGTCGGCACTTCTACTGGCAGCACTGGATACGACCGCACCATACCGCCAGGCAATGTTTTGATATTACGGATCTTTACATGCGAAAGGGACGCGACCTGGTTATGGTCAACCCCATTAATCTTGTCGACTTCGTCAGTAATGTAGCGAATTTTGGTGAGTGAGTCGGGATTAAAAATATCACCCTTCTCAACTTGCATTACCAAGGTGACGATATTGGCCCCACCGAAGGTTTCACGATGCTGGTTATAGGCTTTGATATATTCGTGGCCCTGGGGCAGCAGGTCAGCAAACTGGCTATACATTTCGACTTTACGCGCCTGCCAGGCCCAAAAAACAGTAAGGGCCGCAATCACCAGGAGTACCCAAGGACGATTCCGCCACAGAAAACGAACGTAGGCTTCACAAATACGATCAGTTAAACTCTTTTGTTGTGTCTCATGATGTTTTTCAGCTACCATGCCGTCTCCTCAGCAAGAGAGCAATAGTCTCGCTCCGTTGCTTACGCCGCTTTACCCATCAGGGAACCAGCTTGTTCGAGGATGTTTTTATCAAATTCTTTCCAGGTCTTGCCACCATCCTGAGTAACCAGGATCGTGCCCTTCCCTCCACACGCAAGACCAAAACCACTCTCTTTTGAGAAGGCCGAGTCACGGAGCCACGTTAACACATGTTCACGCACGTCTTGACTATTACTCCATTTTTGCCCGTCGAAGGTGGCCATCGTCCCAAGGATACCCGTGGCAACGTCCCCATGTTGGGCTCCGGCTGGAGTGATGGACAATAAGGTATTGAAGCTGCCACTTGGCACGTTGGTCCAGGTTGCCCCGCCATCACTGGTAGTGAGTAAAATTCCACTTTCGCCGGTGACGAAGCCTTCCTTGTTGTTTTTGAACGCGACCGACACCAAGAATAAGTCTTCCAGGTAGAGTTGCGGCACGCGCTGCTTAATCGCGTCTTCTTCACTCAGCTCTGGCCGGGTGTATTTAGGCAGGTTCAATACATTCTTCTGTTCTTGCCAGGTATCTCCGCCATCGCCGGAATGGAGAATCGTCCCAAATTCGCCCACTACCCAACCTTCGGCATCGTTGGCAAAAGAGATCCCATTAAGCGTTACGTCTTTATTAAGGGATTTATCTTCCCAGGTTTTGCCACCATCCTGCGAACGAATGATCGTTCCTCCTGGTCCAGCGGCCCACAGTTTCTGCGGATCAGCACCTCGGGTGAGGGAAAAGATATGCGGCGGACCTGGGCGCCATTCGTTCACTGGCAGTTCAACCTTCACTAGCTCCCAATTCTTTCCCCCATTGCTAGTTCTCGCAATCAAGCCATCTTGTCCAACCACAATACCGGTTTGGGCATCAGTAAAGTCAATGTTATAGAGGGCTTTCTCGATATACGCATCCTTCCCAAGCTCAGTCGGAATCACTCGGACTTTCGCTCCCTTGTCAGTGAAATGGAGAACCGTCCCACGATTACCAACCACCCAAGCGTTGTTGTCGTCAAGGACATAGACTCCGTAATAGTCTTCACGGTCAGGAAAAATAGAAGCTTTGGCTGGACCAGCAGCATTTAGCTGATCAACAATCTCTTTATCCGCACCACCGCGTTCACAACTAGGAAGATAGACCAAAGAAAATAATGCGAGTGCTATTGCGTTCCAGCGCTGCAGTATTGATACCGATCGCGTCAAGAGTTCCTCCTTAAAGATATTGGGTTGCCCTCTTATGCTCTTCCCTATAGAGCGTCAAGAGACCTGAAAACCGCTGTCAGCTTGCAGCAGTCGGCTTGCCGCTTGCAAAATCTCTTAAAATACTTTGACATTTTGACTGATCACTCGAGAGCTGAACCGCTGACTGCTCCTCACTTGTAGCGAATTGCCAAGCCGACAATTTGAAACGCATACTCCGCAGTGCTGGTATAATCTCGGATGTTACTGTACCCGAGATGGGTTGTAGATACTTCGTCAGCAAACTCGCCCTCTTGCTTTTTCTGCACAATCACAGCTTGTGCCCCAATCGCACACGCTTCTCGATGCAGAGCCTCGTCCATCTCGGCTTGATCTGTTCCTGGATTACCGTAGGTTTTGACCTGCGCGATCACCTCGTAGGGTTCGCTTGGCGCGGTTTTGAGGACAGGAATGTTGCATTCCTGAGAAGAGAATTGCACCGGTAACTCACCTACTTGCTCGGTTAAGACAAGAGGCTTAGTGGGACGGTTCGGGCACGCCGAAAGGAGTAGAACGAGGAGAACAAAAATACCAATAGGGAACAGGCGTTGATTCGACATCATTCCCTATGCCTTGCCCATCGGCAAGAATGTCTGTTTGTAGAGTACGAAAAGTACATCTCTATTTAGATCCCGTATCAGTTAGCACATATAGGCTAGTTCTGCTACTGCCCGAATACGAACTGCGAGGAAGCAGATTCTGCGGTGGCGGTGACTCAGGCGCGGCGTGTCGCATTGCCGGCGTATCGGCGTTTGGTTCAATCTGCGGTGGTCGTTCTATCTGTTCAGGCGTCGGCAACCGGGTAGGAACAACTGCAGAGGTCTGCTGGTAGTAAGAGCGCGCCTCGTTCAGCCATTTCAGCAAATTGGCGCGGCGAGTTTCGTAGTCAGGGTGGGCAGCCAGAAATTCTGGGGGTTTCGCAGGGTCTCCTCCATACTGTACACGGTCCCACACATCGAGTGCGACGGCAGGGTCATACCCTGCTTTTGCCGCTAGCAGCAACCCAAGGTAATCCGCCTCTTCTTCTTGCACTCTGCCAAAAGGTAAAATCAACCCTAAGCTCGTTCCCAGACTGTAGGCTTGGTTCACAATACTTGGGGCAAATGATGTACCCATGGTGCCGAGTTCCATCAATACATCTCGTGTCGCCTTCTCACCTTGATGACGAGCAAGGGCATGTGCCATCGCATGCGCCATGACGATTGCTAAGCCGGCTTCGTCCTGCACAACTGGAAAGAGGCCGGTACAAACGCCGACCTTGCCACCAGGTAGCACCCACACGTTCACTGACTCCGGCGCATCAATAACGACAAACTCCCACAGATAATTGGTCTTGGCAGCGACCCGCGCGAGCCGCTGCCCAACGGTTCGCACTATCTGATCCGCCTGCGGATCGTAATTGACAATAATCTTGTCCAGCAGTTGGCGATATTGTACCTCTGCCAGTGATAGCTCCTCTTGCTCATTGGTAAAGATAAACTGACGGCGTTGTGTGGGAGACGTGGTTGTACAAGAAGTCGAAATTGACACCAACAAAAGGAGCCCGAGGTAACTCCATCGTTCGATGCGAAAACCGGAGTCGCTGAGTCTGAGGAAACGCATCGGAACCTCTCAAAGGAAGAAAACGGAAAACGTAAAGAGTAACCACTTTTCCTCCCACCTTACGTTTTACGCTTTACATCGGCCCTTGCACCCTACCATCGTGAGTGATTCAACTGCCACATCAGTCTTCCTTGAGGAGGCTAGCTATGTCAACCATCGCCGCCACGACACTGACCACAGAGACTGTCCCTGTCTTAGCGCAGCATCGCTTCGACGAGAATCGTCTTAGTCAGTATTTGCAGGCCCATATTGAAGGACTCAAAACTCCACTCACAGTGACACAGACCCAAGGTGGCATGTCGAACCCGACCTTCATCCTCACCGATGGTGCAGGCAGGCGTTACGTCATGCGTAAGAAACCACCGGGCAAGCTGTTGCCTTCGGCTCATGCAGTTGATCGTGAGTTTCGGGTGATTTCTGCGTTGCAACACACGAAAGTACCGGTCGCAAAAGCCTATGTCCTGTGCCAAGACCCGTCGATTGTCGGGACAGATTTCTACATCATGGACTTTATCGAGGGTCGTGTATTCCGTTTGCAAACCTTGCCGGATCTCTCACCTGCTGAACGTCGGCAGATTTATGAAGGGATGGTGGATACGCTGGCGAAGTTACATGCGGTCGATTTTCGTGCGGTCGGGCTCGAAGATTATGGTCGTGTGGGCGGGTATCTGGCTCGCCAAGTCACGCGTTGGTCGCAACAATATGAAGCCAGTAAAACTGATGACCTACCAGCGATGGACCAGCTGATGAAGTGGCTCCCAGGTCACATTCCCAATGACAGCGAGACAACCATTGCACACGGCGATTTTCGCTTAGAGAATCTCATTTTTCATCCGACCGAGCCACGTGTGTTAGCAGTGATTGATTGGGAACTCAGTACGCTTGGCGCACCGCTCTCTGACCTCGCTTACAACTGCATTCCTTATTATGTCGCTGACCCCACGCGCGGAGATATTACCAACCTCAACGCCAGTTACGGTATTCCTTCCGAGCAGGAGATGGTCGCCCGCTATTGCGTCCAGGGCGGACGCAAAGGAACTGCAGACTGGAAGTTTAACATGGTGCTGTCGCTTTTTCGTCTTGCCGCGATTTCACAAGGAGTGTACAAACGCGGCTTGGAAGGAAACGCCGCCTCGCCAGAGGCGATCTTACGGCGCGATCGCTGTCGCGTGTTAGCAGAGACGGCGTGGAGCTTGGTAGAAAAAGGGCTCTGAGCTACTGCTTTTTTTGTTCCTGCATAATCGCGTGACAGTCAGTGTTATCCCGACTACAGCCAAGGATTTTGTATTCTCCAGTACTTTCGCACGCCCAGCGCCCCATCTTGCGCTCGGGTTGAACATTACGGTCGAGTCCGCAATCCCAAGTGTTGTCAGATTGCTGTACGCAGACACTTATTTGAATAGGATGATCGCAGATATTCTGGGCAACTACGAGTAGAGACATATCGCCACAAGCGCTTTTGCGCTGCACATCGATCACACGGGCACATTGTTTGTCAAACTCTGGGTCACCACTAAAAGTGCGGGAGGCGGAAAACAGGATCATTCCCACAGTTAACCCAAGGCTAAGACTCCATGCTTTTCTCATATTCCCCTTTCTCCTTATGTCCTTCCGTACTACAGAGTGTACTCATGTCTTGAGTCTAATTAGCTGCTCCCGTGTGCCCTATTACGAGCGGCCTTGTTCATGGCACGTGCAACTCAAAAATGCAAGGGTTAGTGGGCTATAATCCGTCGTCGTTGTCACCTAATGTTTCGACGGTATAATTTATATTCTATAAGGAGCATCAGTGGAATTTATCAAAGACTTTATTGGTCTCTTCTTACATCTCGATGCACATCTACAAACTGTGATCCAGACCTATGGGACCTGGACGTATTTCATTCTCTTTCTCATCGTCTTTTGTGAAACAGGTCTGGTGGTCACGCCGATTCTTCCGGGTGATTCGTTATTGTTTGCCGCTGGTGCGTTCGCAGCCAGTGGCTCACTTGACCTCAAATGGTTGCTGATTCTTCTCGTCGCTGCGGCTGTTCTCGGTGACGCCGTTAACTATGCTGTCGGTCACTTCATGGGGCCAAAAGTATTTTCACAACCAGATAGTCGTTTTCTCAAGAAAGAATATCTTGATCGCACCCACCAGTTTTATGAGAAGTACGGCGGCAAGACGATTATCATCGCCCGTTTCGTACCGATAGTCCGCACCTTCGCGCCATTTGTCGCCGGTGTCGGCGGCATGACCTATGCCAAGTTCGCTAGTTACAACGTCATCGGTGGATTGTTGTGGGTGAGCGTCTGTGAGTTAGCCGGTTATGCGTTTGGTAACATTCCGGTCGTGAAAGAGAATTTCACGTTGGTCATTCTTGGCATCATCTTCGTTTCGATCTTGCCAGGGATCATTGAATATCTACGGCAGCGTTCTGGTCCTCCTGCGACAGAAGCATAATCAACGCAGGGACGTAACAGGTTACGCCCCTGTCATGAAGTTCAGCCAGGCTGTCGAAATTTTCGTGTCTATCTACTACCCCACCCCCATGGCTTGTAACCAACGTTAGATGCTGTTGATATATTCTCCAACAGCCGTTGCACAAGCGAAACCGTACTTCGACACGCTCAGCGCGTACGGGAAAATCGCCGCACTTGTAGCCCATCCTCCGTTCACCCTGAGCCCTGAGCTTGTCGAAGGGTCGAAGGGTGAAGTGGGAATTTTTCAACAGCTTCTTCGCAACTACGCAGGCACCTCATAGCCGTTAACGAGCTGTTCTTTTGCTTGCTTTTCTATTGGTTGCGTTTCCATGTTCACTGCTTGTGCTGACGTGAGGTTCGTGTTCGATTCACTCTTGGCCTTAGCCGCCGCTTGGCTGGTCTCGCGTGGAGCGACCAGACCTTGTAACTTCGTCAACACCGTTTGTCCTCGCGTTTTCGCACTCCCTGTTTGGCGATGAAATCCTTCCGTCAAGGCAGCCAGGCTGTCTCGAACAATCTTCACGACAACCAGCACTACTGCCATCAGCAAATCCAGTACCCTGAGCAGCAGGTAGACGAGCGCAAGCCCCATTCCGCTCACAGCAGCTAATCCAGCCAGTACTGTAGAAAAAAAAGTGTCGACACTCAGAAATGCGAAGAGGGCTCCGATAAACAGCAACACGGCCAGCAAGACCAAGATGATGGTCTGAAAATCTCGGATCGACGCGTTTGTTTCCATTACGGCAACGTCGGGTTGGTTCATGCCTAAGATCAAATCGCGATACCAGGCCATGACCCCACCAACTGTAATTGACAGCAGGCAACACAACACGGCGACACTCAGAAAAAAGGACCGCGCCCGCTGTATGCGCGCAAAATGTGTCGTGTAGGTCCCTCCGAGAAGGTCTGCGATAATCAAGCCAAATTCAGTCGCCAGCAAAATCGTACTGTATGCGAGTAACCGGTCAGACCCGGCAAAGGCCTCGCCGCTGCAGGTTCCGCCAAACATCGGGCAGAGTGTCGCCCAGGTAAATTGCAATTCGCAAACTGTGAAAACAGCGAAGAAAGCGATCATCGTAACTGCCCCGGCATTTTGGGCGACCGTGTGAGTGAGAGACAGTTGACCTTCGGCTGTCACCAGTTGTCCGCTCCAGTGGAATGTACGCCGCATCCAGTTGCTTAACACCGAGAAGCTCTTGTTGATGTGCTCCTGAATCACGGGAAGCATCTGTTCCAAGATTTTTAACGTCAGTGGGAACAGTAAGATCGCGAGGCTGATGATGACGATAGGGTTGTTGAAAAAATTGGACTCCATGATGGTTCCTCCTTATGGATGTGAGTGGCAACTTGATACGCACTTATTTGGCTGTGGTGAGCAGGCTGCCAGTGATTGATGGCTGGATGAAAATGGCGCTATCGATTGGCCCGTCCGGTTGTAGTGTCTGCACGGCGGCGCCCCATGTAGCCAGACGTTCGCTAAAAGTCGAAAGGCGCTGTGCAACCTCCTTGGGATTGCCGTTTTTGACCAGCCGCACTATCACCTGCGTCTGCGCCAATCCTGGGAGTTGGCTGGGCAATGTGGTGCCGACCGTGTCAATCAAGTCACTGTAAATGACAATCACGCGTTGACTCTGCGGGTACGCGCTGAGTACATCCGAAGCTGCGGCGACCGCACCCCATACGTCGGTGTGGTTCGCTCGTACTGGGGTAAGGTTTTCTACTGCAACGGCAAGACGCTCACGCGCGTCATCCACACAGTGGAGAAGCGCCTTGCGCCGCTGTTCCGCCATCAGGCAGCGCGGATCGAAAGGCGGACATTGTAAAGGAAGAGATTCCTCTGGGATGACGGCACTGAGCACCTGCTCTTCATCAGGATACGACTGCCCAGAAATGAAACGAACAAACACTCGCGTCGCCGGCGCAACACGTCGCAGCAGACGACTCGCTTCCGCGCGAATCTCGTCCCACTGATCTCGCGTGCCGCGACGGAGGGACAACGACCGGTCCAGGATGAATAAGACGACTTGGCGGGGATACTTCTCCAGAGACTCAGAACACGAGAGAGAGGAAGGAGACACATGCGCGTTTGTCTGTCGCGCCTGCGCCTGGGGTTCTTTACACCCAGCGGCAAGGAGAAAACACCCCGCGATGCTGAAGACCGCCAACCTGTGGCTCACATACTCTTGCATAGATCACCTCCTGCTTGGTAATCGCAATGAGCATGCAGAGTCTGACATACGCCGCGTTTATGTCAGATTTGCCAAACCCTTCACGATTACCTACCTACGATGGCACTATGGTTTCACAAACAGTTGACCGTGCGCGGCCATTTGCGCTATCACGGCACGAACGAGGAGAGGTAGCCTCTCGTGAAAAAGGAGCTGACTCGTGACCGAGACTGAACTCCACCAGGCAGTGCAACAGTGGCAGAACGGGGACAAACCAGCGTGCTGGCACGTCAGTGAGTGGTTCCGGCAGCGGCAGTCTCCAGCGGCGGTCAGATTCGTCTATGAATTACTCGATCCTCACGTAGAGGACGATGATCGCATGCAACAAGCCAAGGATATTGCCAGCGACGCCTTTTGGGCAGCGATGGAAGAGTTGGATCTGAAAGTAAGCGGCGGAAAGTTGCTTCTCACACCAATCGGACGCCAGCGCTTAGTGAAGAATGAGAAGCGGGATCTTTTCCTCGGCCTGGTCTCCGGACGCGAGCTGTCCGCACGCGAGCCCTTGCAATGGCGGGGCCTGGAGAGCTTTGCCGCGCTGTTGTGGCGGATATGGTTACTGCGCTGTCAGGATGGCTTGCGCAAGACTATTCCTCGTGGGGAGCATGTCCGCATTGGTTCGACCCCGACGTGTGCAGAAGGCGAGCGAACCGGTATTGCTGAGGAAGAGGTAAAGGGTGATGCGCCTGATGGCGAAATGGTCGCACTGAGCAAAGAAAACCTCCAGGCGTTTCTCGCTGCGCTCCAACAATTCACCCAGCAATTGTACCAAAAGAAGCAACCATCCCTGGCGGATATTGGAGAGGCGCTGTTACGCTACGCCCGCGAGCAACTGCGCGCTCTGTCTGTGGACGCCCGCGCTCCCGTCACACAGGCAGCCGATGCCTGGGAATTTGTCCAAGACAGTTTGAAACTCGATCAAGACGTGGCATACCAACGTAAGAGTCGATTTCTGAAAGCCGTGAAAGCCTCGCCCCAGGCATCGGTACTCTTGGAGCACAGCCAAAAACCCAAGCGCAGCAAAGGATGAATGATATGGAAAGACCACAGCCAGCCGAATCCGCGGACTGCGCCCAGGCACGAACCCAGTTCGCCCAGTTTCTGTCCGGCACGCTCGACGCAGACCGTCGCGAGCGCGTGCGTGTGCATGTGCTGAGTTGCCGTGCGTGTACGCTTGCTTTTGGGCAGACAACCACGGAGTCGATGACGCCGGAACTGACGGCAAAATTTTCGCGTTCCATGCCGCGCCCGCCTCAGGCCGTACTCACGGCATTAGGCATACGACAGGCACGAGAAGAGACAATGTGGACGAACCTGCAAGCCCTGGCCGCTGGATCAAGCGCTCGGGCGAAAGTCGAATGGGAGAAGCTGCGCACCGCCATGCTGGAATGGTTACAGGACCTGCTCTCTGCGCCACAGCTTGCCGTTGCGGAACGTGGACACACTCAGTGGAGTCAACAGCTTGAAATACCGGTTGTCGATGCAGCCAGGCAACCGCTCGGACGTACGGTGCGCTGTGAAATCCTGCAACCACCGGCCGTGACCAAGAGCGGAGAGTTTGTCTGCCTTCTGCGCACCAGTGAACCAGGTCTTACCTCACTGCGCTGCACGGTCATCATTGCTGAAGAGACGAAGGTCGCTTTCACCGGCGAGTGGGTGCAGGCAGCGCCGCAGCGGCGGATAGTGATGATTAAAGCCTCCGGGCTGCCTACACCGACAGAAGCTGTGGTGCTTCCTATCCGCAGTGTGGAGTTCGAGGTTATGTAGTTTTGTAGGGTGCCCTATGCGCACCGAAGAAAGGAATCAAGCAGCCATGCCTTCCCCCGACCCACAGGCTCAACAGCAATTCGACCAACTCAACCAACAGGTCATGCAACTCTATGAAGAGGGACAGTACGCCCAGGCCCTAGACTCAGCTACGCAATCCCTTGAATTAGCACGCACCAACTTTGGCGAAGACCATCCCGACACCGCCGCTAGTCTCAACAACCTGGCGATGCTATACAAGGCGCTGGGGGACTATGCGGCGGCCTTACCCCTCTATCAGCGAGCGTTGGCGATTTGCGAGCAGGTGCTGGGCCCTTCCCATCCCAACACCGCCATCAGTCTCAACAACCTGGCGGGGCTATACAAGGCGCTGGGGGACTATGCGGCGGCCTTACCCCTCTATCAGCGAGCGTTGGCGATTTGCGAGCAGGTGCTCGGCCCTTCCCATCCCAACACCGCCACCGGTCTCAACACCCTGGCGGTGCTGTACCAGTCGCTGGGAGACTATGCGGCGGCCTTACCCCTCTATCAGCGAGCGTTGGCGATTTACGAGCAGGTGCTGGGCCCTTCCCATCCCAACACCGCCATCAGTCTCAACAACCTGGCGGCGCTGTGCGCTCCCCTTGCTCGGCCCGTCGAAGCGTTGGATCTCATGCAGCGGGCCATCACTCTTCGTGATGGCTTGATCGGACAGATCTTTGCGATCACGTCTGACAGTCAACGGAGCGCGTATCTCAAAACCTTCGCGTGGGAATTAGACGTATTTTTGTCATTGGTGTTCCAGTATCGTTCGTCTGATGTCGCCGCTGTGCATGCAGCGCTGGAGCTGATCTTACGCCGTAAAGCGATTGGAGCGGAAGCGCAAGCTGCTCAACATCAAGCGCTGTTCAGTGGGCAATATCCCCACCTCGCCCCCAAGCTGCAACAAGTGCAAACCCTACGCGAGCAACTCATTCGCAAACGTTTGAACAGCTCAGGGCCGGAAGGGCTGGACGCATACACAGCGCTGCTAGCCGAATGGGAGGCACGGAAAGATCGCCTGGAAGCGGAGCTGGCACGAGATATCCCTGAGATGAACCTGGAGCAGCGGCTGCGTAACGTCGATCGTGCAGCATTGGCCCGCGTCATGCCTCTCGGCGTGGCGTTAGTCGAGGTGGTGCGTTTCCATCTCTATGATTTCACCGCCGTGCCCGCGCGTGGCGAGCGCACCTGGCAAGCGGCTCGGTATTTGGCGTTCGTGGTTCCAGCCAACGAACCTGACAACGTCCACATGGTGGACCTGGGCGCAGCCGAAGAAATTGACACGCTGGTCGAGGCATTTCGCGATTCGCTGATTCGCTCCGGCTCAGGTCGAATTGGGACGCAGCAACAGCCCCTGCTGACACAAGCACAGGACAGCGGGCGCGATTTACGCGTGGCGGTGTTCGACCCCTTGCGCGCGGCGTTGAACGGTTGCACGCATCTGTTGCTCTCGCCAGACGGCGGGCTGACGCGTTTGCCGTTCGAGGTGTTGCCGGTGGGCAATGAGCAGTTATTGATGGACGCCTATCGCATCAGTTACCTCAGCACCGGACGCGACGTACTGCGCTTCGACGCCCAGTCTTCCGGTCGTCCGACTATGCCGGTGGTCGCTGCCGATCCAGATTTCAACTTGATAGTGGATGAACAATCCCCGTATTCCGTTTCACTTCATCCAGGCTACGAGGCGCATAGTACTAGCCGTCACGCACGAGACTTGGACCGGACGCGCATGGGATTTGCGCGTCTGCCAGGCACGCGCCTTGAGGGCGAACGCATCGCCACCAGGCTCGGGGTTGAGCCGTGGTTCGACCACACCGCTCTGGAGACGCGCCTCAAATCCTGCCAGTCGCCGCGCATTTTGCACCTGGCCACTCACGGCCATTTTCTCAGCGATCAGGAATATGACCTCAACAAAACCTTGCACACGCTAGGGTTACCGGGTTGGCAGGGTGGAAGTGGGGCGGATCGTTTCAGCGGACCGGGACTCGAAAATCCCATGCTGCGCTCGATGCTGGCGTTGGCAGGCGCCAATACCTGGCTCAAGGACCAGCCGCTGCCGCCCGAGGCGGAGGATGGTCTGCTGACCGCCGAAGATGTGAGCGGGCTCAATCTGCTCAGCACCGACCTGGTGGTTCTCTCTGCTTGTGAGACCGGATTGGGCAGTGTCCGTACCGGTGAAGGCGTGTTCGGCTTGCGGCGCGCCTTCATGCTCGCGGGCGCCAAGACGCTGGTGATGAGTCTCTGGAAAGTGCCTGACCTGGCTACCGCCGTGCTCATGGACCAATTTTATGAGCAGCTCTTGACTCACAAACTGTCACGCGATGAAGCACTACGGGCAGCACAGCGTTACACGCGGGACGTGACGGTAGGACAACTGAAAAGCGGCGGCTGGCTAAACACGGAAACTATTGAGCGGTTGGCTGGAGGTCGGGAGAAGAGCAAGGAAGAGTTGCAGCACCTGGCGCAACAGCCGGACGAGCATCGGCCGTTCAGTCATCCTTACTACTGGGGCGCATTCATTTTGCAAGGCGACCCACGGCCGTTGCCGGAGGTGGCTGAGTCTTGAAGACAAAGATTGCCACGCTCCTCGCAGTCGCTCGCAATGACAAACGTGGGGCCAGCGAGAAAGAAGAGAGGTGTCATTGCGAAGAGTTGTAAACGACGAAGCAATCTCTGCAAAAAACAAAGATTGCTTCACTTCGTTCGCAATGACAAACATAGAGGACAGGTATAGACAATGAGCAAGCAGTATTGCGTGTACATTATGACCAATAAACACCATACGGTGCTCTATACCGGCGTCACCGGCAACCTGCAGAAAAGAATCTATGAACACAAAGAGAAACTGGTTGAGGGATTTACGAAACGCTATCGCGTCACCAAGCTCGTCTATTATGAAGTCTATGAGGAAGTCCATAGCGCCATCACCAGAGAGAAGCAGATCAAGGCAGGATCCAGGCAGAAGAAGATCGAGATGATCGAAGGCATGAACAAAGAATGGAGAGATTTGTACGAAGCGTTGTGAAAGGTAGGCTGTCATTGCGAGGAGCGGTACGCGACGAAGCAATCTCTGCAGAAGACAAAGATTGCCACGCTCCTTGCAGTCGTTCGCAATGACAGAGAGGTCATCACCGAATCTCCCACACCCAGGCTGCAGCCGACGGGCGCGACTCTCGTACGCGACGGCGCAGTTCTGCGAAGGCGCCGGGGGCCTCAGGCTGAATATGCGTATCCGCTACCTCGACCTTGGCTTCGACACCGCCACGATAGGTCAAGCGATAGCGCTGCATCTGCTCTTTGCTTTCGATTATCCGTCCTTGTGGGGTCGCTCGTTCATTGATCTGTATGGCGCAGGTCACTTCGCCTTCTTCCTGGCGACGCACGCCACCCACGTACTCCGGCGTTACCATCTGCGCGAGGCGATGCTGGTACAGCAGATAGTGTAACCCGTTGGGATTGACTTTTTTGAACGCGAGCAACTGCGCGAGTTCGATCAGGCGAAAGTCGCTCAACAACTGCTGGTAGTCTCGTGGCGGCTGTGGGGTCGTGAACAAGTGCGAGACATGCTGAGCAAACATCTGCGCCTGCGGAACTGCCTGTGCCGCGCCAGTGCGGTGTCCAACGCGGTCAAGAAACTCCTGTTCGGTAAGCAATTGCACGCCAATCGGATTGACAATGAGGATCAGCCCATCCTCTTCAACAAAACGCGGCGTGGCGTCGGGGTAGCGCGCACAGAACCAGAAGCGATGGACGGACTCCATTTGCCGTGTGCTGTTACCGCTGCAAATGGGAGACGCGGTACGCAGGAGTTCATAGGTGCCGGTGATGTCGCTTGAAAGTGCCATAATACCGGCGCTGACCTTTTTCAAATCGTAGTCAATAGCAACCTGGCGTTGCGCCATGCGGGTTGTGCGCGGCATTCCGAAAACGCTGACCTGTTGGATAGCCCAGGGATCTCGTCCATTCCCAGGCTGAGGATCAATCGACACCCCGAGCGGAGCGCCAGCGTATGCGGCTTCAGTCTGAAACGTGTTGCGCGAGACAGTAGCAATATCGTCCAGATGCAATAACGGACTTGTTGGGTTATGATCGCCCAACACGATCACTTCGCCATTCGGCTCTAGCATAAGGCCGCGTAGTCGGTTCACGCCGCCGAGCGTGACCAGCGTGTCGGGCAACGCGAGCTGCTGGCGTTCTGCCGCTTGTTGCAAGGCAGTAAGCGAAAGTGCCAGCGTAGGAGTAACGGCTGGTACCACGAGCTTTCCTGCGTGAGTGTCGTCGTTGATCACAGAGTAGCGCACGGTCGCGTCAGCTCGTACCCGTTTGCAAGCCACTGCCGTTGTCAGGCTCATGGCGCTAAGCACGAGCATGACGAGTGTCTGTCGTCGTGTGAGCGCTTTGTCGTTGTGTGGTTGTGCTTTCATCGTTGACCTCCTTCACTGCGTCCAAAGGCGTTGTTATCAACCTTGACCTGCCCCCAAATCCCACCCACGTCAGGAACGGAAGCCGACGAAGGGGCTTTTGCGGCAATGGGAAGGTTTTGTTGGACGGGTTGACTTGCGAGACGTGGTAGAGCAAGGCGAAGCCGCTCGTAGTGCGCCGCGTCAGCATTAAGCCGAGCGAGGTCTGTGCGGCTGAATCCACTCTGATCGAGAAGCTCTTTGCCAAACATCTGCTCAATCGTTTGCACTTGGCGATTGTGATGCACATTATTTTCTTGCAGCGTGCGCCAGCTCGCTTCCAAGAGCAGCGGCTGACCATGAATCTGTGCCCAGGTTCTTGCAAACCACCCTTTGCTGGTATCACGAACGACTTTTGCGACAGTGCTGCCGAAACTTTGGCTCACTTCGGCAACCTTCAAGTTGCCAGCGGAACCTACGAGGCCAAGTGCGCCCCAGGCTGCACTATTGACGGCGTCCAGATAAAGCGTGAGGGTTTCGAGATCGACCGAGCCAGAGCCAACATGACGCGCCACTGCCGTCACGCCGTCCACGGCACCAAAGGTCGGGACCACCAAACGAGATCCTCCGTATCTCCGGAGGCTTTCTTGCAACTGCGGCAAGAGATAATCGACTCCGACCCGTGCGGTTTCTTCAAGAACATACGAGCGTACGAGGGTGAATTCTTCACGGCTCGTTGCGCCCATGTCCTGCTCCAAAGCTTTGACAAAGCCATACACGGTATCCGCATGCCCGAGGACATTTTGCAGACGCTCGTTACCAGGACTCACAAACCACTGCGCGACGTTGTTATTCGTCTTCGCCGCCAGATCAAACTGACGCAACGCTCCGGCGGTGGACTTGACGATGGCAACGACGTTTTCGAGCGGCTCACGCAACTCCGCAATCCGTTCCTCGGTGTCAGGATTCACGGGTGAGCGACTTGGGGAAGGTCGCACGCCCAAGATGAGATCAGCGCCGCATTGGTGAGCTTGACGCTGCGCACGCTCGGAGTCCGCCGCACCAGCAAGACGGACGACATTCTCCGCGCCAAGTTGCACCGTCATGCGTTGTTCCATCAGGTCCGCCGCTGGCCCTTCACCAGCAACGACTACCCGCTTCGCGCTGTGTGCCATCTCGGTCATGATCCTCGCCTCGGCAAGTAGTTGTCCTGCTGATTTTTTCGCTGTCGCCACGGTCCACCAATTCGCTACTTGCGCCATATCGGTGGCCTCAGCCGCCCGCGCTCTCATGGTTCGCTGGATGTCTCCGTACGCTTTTTCGTAGAGCAAGCTGGCGCCCAGATTCTGCATCGAATGTCGCGCCAACTTATCCGCCGTCCATTCTTTCACAGAGAGTGATGTCAGCAGTGGGGCGTCCAACGGCGCAATACCTGCCGTGCCAGGCATCGGCTCTACTTCATACTCGACACCAAAATGCTTGCCCCCAAGGACAGCACGTGTCAGGTTATGCACTGGGTCGTCACGCATAGTGATGTGGGTGATCTGCCGACTCGCGGCGGCAAGCAAAGGTGCAGCAATGTCGCGAACGGTTTCTGTCCCCAGCGCTGCGGCATTGAAGAGCACGGCTTTCAGACCAGTTTTCAGCGCGACATACTGAGCAAGAGCGCCACCCAAAGAGTGACCAATAATGGCCAACGACATCTTCGCATCTTTATCTTTGGCTTCGACGAAGCGCATGGCGACTTGCAAGGCTTCCTGGTATTGATCCGCTGGAATGGCAACACTAGGGATGGAAATTCCAGTTCCGGGAATCCCTTTACGCAATGCCTGGTCAGCATTGGTTAACCAATCTTTAAGATCCTGCGTACCAGCAAAGGCCAACACTCGCTCCCGGGTCCCGTTTGGCCCCTGCCGTTCGTAGAGACCCCACTGCAACCCGCTCAACGTCGCATCCCGTTCGAGGAGTTTCCAACCTTCTGGCAGTGGTGGTGCATGCCGATCTGCATAGACAGCCTCGCTTAACTGGGCGTAGTCGATGATTTTTCCCAGATCGGCGCGAGGGATGTCCTGTGATAAGCCGGGTGTAGGCAGATAGACGAGGGAAAACAGAACCCCTGCGACGATAACTGAGAGTATTGGTCTGGGTTTCATAGCGTTCCTCCTTACACAGGAATCGCAATGAAAGACTCAGCTCTGACATGAGAGAGCAGAAGTTCCGGCGCTCTACTGTACCTTTCTCCACACTAACGATTTTACCGGGGATTATTGAATTTCTGCGGCAGCGGCCGTCTCCTCCCGCGACAGAACAGTAGGGACGAAGAGAATACCTACCCTTACATGCTCACTTGCACCTCCTCATTGCATTCTTCTTATGGTATTCTTTTGGGGTGCGGTTCCAAGAGTTGGAAGCAGAGTGGGATGAGGACAACGTCGAGCACATCGCCCGACATGGTGTATTACCAGAGGAAGTTGAAGAAGTTGTATACGAAGATTGCTACCCCTCTTGGATAGTCCGTGGTAAGCGTCGTGAGGTCAAGGAGACCCGCTGGACTATATTTGGCCAAACCTGTGCTGGGCGTTATTTGATCGCAGTCATCGCTCCTTATCCTCAAAGAGGAGTCTGGCGGGCTGTAACTGTCCGAGACATGGAACACCATACTCGACGGAGATATCGACAATGGCGCGGCGATTAACTACCGAACAAAAGCGATCCCTCGAGAAAGAAGCGGAAGTTTGGGATCAACTTTCCGACCAAGACTTCGCCCAGTTGTTCGACGAAGGGCAACCAGTTAAACAGCACATCCGACGACCACCACCCAAGACGCTGACGATCAACCTTGACGAGAAAACTTTGAACCTCCTCAAACGTGTCGCTCGGCAAAAACAGATTGGCTACACTCATCTCGCAGCTATGTGGATTGCTGAACGGCTCGGACGGGAGCGACAACCGAGTGGTGAACTAAGCTAGAATCTGAAGCCCTTCATTCTTGAGAAAGTTGCCTCAGACAGAACAAAAGAGCTGTTGGTTAGGGTAGCGCAAACACTAATAGTTCGTCACCCGGTTTATTACCAAACATGGGTGTTCCACCCGATGCCACGGCAACGTATTGCGTGCCATCGACTTCATAGCTGATCGGTGGCGCGTTGATCCCAGCCTCGGTGGGGAATTGCCATAAAAGATCTCCTGTCTTGGCGTCGAACGCATCTAGCCCTCCGCTGCCTTCGCCAACAAAGACGAGACCTCCTTTGGTCGCAACAACTCCGCCAATCAACGGCTTCCCAGTTTTCTTCTGCCACACAATCTTTCCGGTGCGCGTATCGATTGCACTCAGGGTCCCCCAGCGCGGCTCATCAGTCATGGTCGCTGTAGTGTAATGTTGCACCGGCTGTCCATCTTCACCAGGAGTTTCTTTGACGGTGTACAGCGTCGGCATATGCACGGCAGCGACATACACCATGCCAGTACTTGCATCATATGACACTGGCGACCACGAGGCTCCACCGCCAGCGCCAGGCGCGATACGCACGCCTTCTTTGGTCGGTGGCGTAAAGATGTTTTCTTGTGGTACAAAGGCTTCTGACTTGTAGTAGAACGCTCCAGTTTTGCGATCGTTTACATAGAACCAACCGGTTTTGCTGGCTTGACCAACGACCTGCATCTTCTTGCCGTCTACTTCGGTATCGAACAGCACTGGCGGGCTAGCAACATCATAGCCCCACAAATCGTGAGGCACTTGTTGATAATGCCAACGGAGCTTTCCGGTTTCGACATCCAACGCGACAAGCGACACGGTGTAGAGATTATCCCCAGGACGAGTGAGGCCATCCATCTGGGGGGAAGGATTGCCAACTCCTAAGAATAATAACCCTAAGTGAGGGTCGAGCGCCGGAGTTGTCCAGGTTGAACCACCGCCGGTTTTCCAAGTATCGGAGTACTTGGCAAACGTGGCTTTTTCTGCGGCGATATCTCGATGTAACGGCGCACCATCAAGCGTTGCTGTATGCCATTCCCCTTCCCAGCCTTTGTCTGGCACCGTATACCAGCGCCACACTTCTTTCCCTGTTTCGACATCGAACGCAGCCAGAAAACCACGAAGACCATAGTCTCCGGCCATGCCAACCACCGCGCCGAGCTGCGGGTTGCCCGTCTTGCCTTCGAGGTGCAAGCCATAGCCAGCACCGGTAATGCCAACGATGACTTTGCCTTTGTACACCAGCGGCGCCATATTCGCGCCGGCGCCACTCGCCCCGGTCACCTCTGCTTGCCGCAATGGATCTGACGCAGACAGGGCTTTGGTAGTTTCTGCCTTTCCCGCGTTCGGTGTAGCGAGTGTCACATTCCACACGAGCTTGCCGGTCTTTTGATCTAACGCCACGAGACCAGCATCGGCGGTCGCCATGAAGACCTTACCATAGCCTAGCGCCGCACCACGGTTTGCCACACCACAGCAAAGAGTTTTGGTCTTGTACGTATGCTCATAACGCCACAACTGTTTACCGGTTTTCGCATCGAGTGCAACCACATGATTCTTCGGCGTAGTGATATACATTACGCCATCAGCAACCAGCGGTGTGGTTTGAAATGCGTCTTTGATGCCGGTTTGGAATTTCCACCGTAACGCCAAAGACTTCACATTCTGTATGTTTATCTGCTCTAAGGCAATGAAACGATGGTTGGCGTAACCATGGCCAGGACTCAGCCAGTTCTTGCTATCCTGGTCGGCGGCAAGCAGTCGAGCACTATCGACCGCTGATGAAGACTGACTCCATGCCACTGCACCAAAGAATACGCCCGTAGCCAATACGATAACGCGAAAGAGAATCGTCATGATCGTTGCTGTAGCATGAGAGGAGGAAGAAGCAAAGCGATCGACCATTACTTGACCAGAAATAGGCCCCTCCCAAAAGCCAGAGACTTGCGGTATCGTAAGGTCCTATCTGCGATTAAAGAATCTATAGTTTCCCGCGCAAAAGGGAGGTTAGCTATGAAGATCTCTATGTTCCACTTGATGCCCTACCGGGATCTCCCGGCAGACTTTGAGCAGCGGTATCACTCCGTGTGGGTCGATCCACCGTGGAACGAACTCGGAGACGCAAAGAAAGTCGGCCAGTATTACAACTGGACGTTAGATGAGCTGATCTACGCCGCCAAATGCGGCATGGATGGCATCTGCGTCAACGAACATCATCAGAATGCATATGGATTCATGCCTAATCCTAATCTCATGGGCTCAGTGCTCGCCCGGGCAACCAACGGCATGGATGTCGCCGTGGTGCAAATGGGCTCGACGTTGCCTACCACCAACCCGCCGACTCGTGTCGCCGAAGAATACGGCATGATTGACACGATTAGTGGTGGTCGCCTCGTCGCGGGTATGCCACTCGGCACGGCAATGGATGCCACGCTCTGCGCCGGTATTACACCCATCGAACAACGCGAGCGCTACTACGAGGCGCATGACTTAATCCTGAAAGCCTGGACGGCTCCTGACATCTTTGCGTGGAACGGCAAGTATTATCAGTTGCCGATGGTCAACGTCTGGCCACGGCCGATTCAGCAACCCCACCCGCCAGTGTGGGTCCCTGGTCTTGGCAGTCTCAGCACCTGGGAATTTGCTGCGCAACATAACCATTGCTACTGCTTCCTCAGCTACTACGGTCCGGTCGTGGGTCGCGGTGTTATGGACGGCTTCTGGCAATTTATCAACCAACGTGGCATTGAGCCGAATCCATATCGTGCAGGTTTTCTCCAGCTTGTGGCTGTCGCCGAGACCGACGCGCTCGCCGAAAAACTCTACGAAGAACACATCCGCTACTTCTATAACAAATCGTTACACATCCCCGGTGAGTTTTTCTTCCCGCCCGGGCACCAGGACTACCGCAGCTTAGAGAACAGCGTCCGTAAGGGCCTGCTCAAGAGCCAATTCGAGCAACTCGAAGCAATTCCTAACTACAAGTTCAAAGATTTTGTCGACAAACAGCTAGTGCTGGCTGGCAGCCCGGCAACTGTCCGCGACTTGCTGAAGAAGGCGGCACAAGATCTACGCGTCGGCAATTTAATGGTCCTCTTACACATCGGGTCCATGCCGCATGAGCTGACACTGCAAAACATCGATCTTTTCACCAAGGAAGTCATGCCCCAGCTGCACGACATGTGGGATGACAAGTGGGAAAATAAATGGTGGCCGGAAAGTCTGCGTGCCAAACGTCAGGTCTCACTGGCAGCGCTATAAGGAGAGCAGGAATGGCGGCAGTACAAGAACGAACCGTTAGTGTGTGGGAAAACAAGATCAAGCCGAAAGTTCAGGTTGCCGGCAACGGTCCGCCGATCGTATTCCTACACGGCGCGTATGGCCTCACCTGGGACCCATTCTTGGACGAGTTGGCAAAGACCTTCACCGTCTATGCGCCTGAACATCCGGGCACCACGTGGGGCGATCCTGACGGCATCAAACCGCTGGATAATCTGTGGGATCTCGTACTGTATTACGACGAGCTGTTTGACCAACTCAAGCTTGATTCACCGGCAGTGATTGGCCATTCGTTCGGCGGGATGGTGGCGGCGGAGATTGCTGCATCCTATCCACGTCGAGTGAGCAAACTCGTTCTCCTGTGTCCGATCGGTCTGTGGCGAGACGACACGCCAGTAAAAAACTGGATGATCATGCCGCTAGAGGAAGTCGCCAAAGCCGCGTTCTATGATCCTGCCGGACCGGTTGCGAAGCAGATGCTGACACCCCCTGAGGACGAGAAGGCCCAGCAAGACGCACAGATTCGCCTGACCTGGGCACTGGCGTGCACCGGGAAGTTCATCTGGCCAATCCCAGACAAAGGATTGAAGAAACGAATTCATCGTATTAAATCACCGACACTGCTTGTGTGGGGTAAGTATGACAAACTCGTGCCTCCACTCTACGCGCAAGAATTTGCTACTCGTATTGGGGGCTCGCGTATCGAGCTGTTCGACCAGGCCGCGCACGTGCCGCAGCTCGAACAGCTTGGCAAAGTCTCCACTGCCGTGCGCGATTTCATTAAGTTGTAAGTTTGTAGAGGGTGTACAGCTGTGCGCCCTTTATTTTTCAGGGGAATCCAGTAAGGCAGGGGGCAGAAGCGCAGCGTTGCCGATCCTCTGGAACCTTTTGCTCTAGTCCCTATCACCGCCGCCCTTGTCGAGAGGTCGTTCGTCTTCTGCCCCGCCCTTCTCCATTCTGACTTTTTGAGTTCTGCTCGGGCGTGCGTTGCTGTTCTTGCCAACTGCCTCGACTCGTTCCGACAAAATCAATGAAGCCTCGCTCTACATTCACTTCGACAAGCTGCACACGTACGCGATCACCGACATCAAAACGTTCGTAGCCGCGAACTACTTTTCCTTCCACCGGCGGATCAAGCACACGCACCCAGGTGCCCTTCTCTGAAACTCCAGTTATCACTCCATCAAACTGCTGGCCAATACTCGATTCCAATAACAGCGCGGCAGCGGACTTGCGTACTTGGCGCTCAATCTTATTGGCATCATCCTCTTGTTCGGTACAGTGCTTGGCGAGTTCGTGCAGTTCGTCAGTGCTGTACGGACAAGGTTGACCGACAATCGCGGCTTTCAACAACCGCTGCGTAATCAGGTCAGGATAGCGGCGATTGGGTGCGGTCGAATGGGCATAGTCGCGGACGGCTAAGCCAAAATGGCCGATTGGTTCTTCTCCGGGCAATTCAACGGCATACTCTCCCGAACCCATCAGTTTCACCACTGACAGTGAGAGATCAGGAAAGCGTAACGGGTCGACTTCTTGGCGTTGCTGCAAAAACGCTTCGAGTGCAGCACTATCCGGCTGCGCGGGAAGCTGTTCTCCCAGTTCCGCAGCCAGAGCAACAATACGTTCCCAGCGTTGCGGAGCCTGCAAGACGCGCCGAAACGTAGGAAAATTCTTGCTTACCAGATAGCGGGTGGTGACACCGTTGGCCGTGACCATGAAGTTCTCGATCAAGGCTTTCGCGCGATTACGCTTTTCCGCCGCCAGTTGGCTCAGTTCGTCATTATGAAACACCGGACGAGCCTCGATCGTCTCAAGATTGAGTGCTCCCTGCTGATAACGAAGTTGCTGCAGCTGTTGGGCGACACGCTCCTGCACACGAATTTGTTCGGCTAAACCAGGTACCGCTGCGATGCGTTCCGGCATCGGACCATCCTCATCGAGCCACGCGGCGACACTGTTATAGGCTAACTTGGCGTGATTACGGACATATGCGCGATAGACAGTTGCGCTCGTCAGCTCACCACCCGCGGCAATCACCATCTCCGCTACGATTGCTAAGCGATCGACATCAGGATTAAGTGAAGTCAGATCCGTGGACAGCTTTTCCGGTAACATGGGGAAAATTTGCGCCGGCGTGTAGACTGAGGTCGTATTCTGTCGCGCGTGCACATCAAGCGCCGAACCTTTGGGCACAAGCGCATCGACATCAGCGATCGCCACGAAAATCTTGACAGCCCCATCTGGGAGGAGTTGGGCTACAGATAGTTGATCAAGATCGCGTGAGTCGTCGTTATCGATCGAGCACCACAACAACGAGCGGAGGTCACGAATAGCGACATCAGTTGTAGCGGCCGCTTGGGTTAAGTGCCGAGTTTCGGCGAGAGCTGCATCCGAGAATTCTGGAAAGAAACCGCGCTCGATCATTGCGCGCCGGGCAATAGCTTGTAACCGTACGCGGTGCGACTGAAGGGGCTGTGACATGGGTATATCCTTTCGCCCCTGTCCTTTATCGTACCTACGCTATGAGCACAAAGCCCATGCTGCCTGCGATGATAGACACGCCGGCCATATGCTCCTTTTGATATAGAGGGGCAAGCAAAGATCGGCAAAGAAGCCCGGACAGTATTGGGCTTATGTGCCAGTGCAACGAGAAGCCACGGGTAGCGCGCTACCCGTGGTAGTCAAATCCAGATTACAGTCACGCCCTACGCATTCTTCTCTGGTGCGAAGAACACTAACGTGCGGGTCTCGATACTTTCCCGCGGCGGCGCGTCGGGCGGTGTTGTCGGGTCGTCAAATGAAGAGTGGGCGGTAAAGCGGGCCCGTCCATCAGAGGCCGAATCGAACCCTTTGAGAAACAGCACTTCATTTCTCTGCATGTGCGGGAAATAAAACCATCGGTGATTAGGATTGTAGGCAACCGAGTATACTTCGCCAACGCGATCATGGTAGATCAAATCGGTCGGAACAAAATCTTGCAGGGTCATGCTTTGTGCATCACACACTGCGAGGGGATTTGATTGCACCGGACCTGCAATCGGTCGCCAGACGTTGATCTGCATAAACCGGTACTGCAGAAGCCGTTCTGCCTCCTCACCTCCAACCAAGTCTCGCACTCGCTGTGGCCCAGACTTAAAAGTATAATCATTGTGCGCCATCATCACCGGCAGGTTTGCGTTGCTTTCCTTCCGCTGTGCTTTCGTCGCGCAGCGCACGTTGTGGTCGAACACTACGACCTTGGTCGCGCCAGTGGCCTCTTTCACAAGCTGCTCGACCTCTGGATAATATACCCTCTGGACTTCTTTCTCGTCATAGAAGTCCACGACTTTGGTTTCATGTTGCCTCAGCATAAAGCCCTGAGCGTCCAAGGTAAGTTCCTGGTCAACCGCACGACCATTGATAATTGACGTCGGATAGCGGGAATAATTGCCAGACCGTCGTGGTATCCCGGCTGGCGGCTCATACATATAGTTCGCCGGTCTCTCGTCCTTGCTCACCAAGTAATTCATCGACGTTGCAATCTGTTTTAATTCTTCCATCGTGCGCCCATCCTTCGTTTGTGCCTTCGTGCAAACAACTACAATGATCGGCTTCGTGTGTACAGATAGTTTGTAGAGAAGACAGGATTTTCTTCAGAAAAAAGGCAGCCACACTAGGCTGCCCTCAGAAAGCGGCACAGACATGGTGTTTGGCTAAAATGTGTCTAAAAACTGTGGAGACAAGTCATTGCGAGCAGAGCGAAGCAATCTTTGCCCGGAAATGAGATTGCTTCGTCGCTGAAGCCTAGCCTAAACGGAGCATAGTGAAGGCGAAGGGACTCCTCACAATGACATGTACTTTCCGATTTACAGGCACGCTCTACGCCAAAAAGCGCTGCACCCGCTCAACAAATGTCGCGGTCTGTTCGATCTCTGGCCGATGTCCGCAATTATCTAACAGGACCAGATCGGACCCCGGGATAGATTCATTAAAAACACGCGAGGCACTGACCGGCACGACTTTGTCCTGCTTGCCCCAGATAATCATTGTCGGCAGACCGACAACGTTTTCGAGGAGATTCGGAAGGCTCGGATTAAACATGTACGGCTGCCAGGCGATACGTGCGGTCTCTGCACGAGCGTCTTCCCATTCTTCGAATTGTTCCGGCGTCTGCTCACCACCGTAGAGTTTGGCAAATTCAGGATTATTTTCGACGCTGTTGACACTGGCATCGACATAGGCCCGTGCGGTCACGACAAACATATCAGCAATGTCACCTTGGGGCGGACGGATACCGGTTGGCGCGACTAATACCATCTTGCGGAACTGTTTGGCGTCGCACGCGGCCATCTCCGCCGCGATCCAGCCGCCCATCGAAAAGCCGATCACATCAACCGGCGACCATCCTTGCTCACGAATCACCCGGGCATAAAAACCTGCGAGATCGCGGATATTGCGTATCCATTCAACCCGGGGCGTTTTCCCGAAGCCGGGATGTTGCGGAATGATCACTGTGCGTGAACGTGCGAGTTCGCCGTGCCAACGCAACCACCCCGGATGGCCCACTTCTTCGTGTAGAACGAGAAGCGGTTTTCCGTTACCTCCTTGAATGCACGTCAATTCGGTCCCAGCAACTTTGGCTGTTACTTCTTTCCATTCTTGTGCCATAGTCTTCTCTCCCTCCTTCCGGTCTATTGGATTTTTCTGGAGCCGCAGCAACTTCCGGCAAGAGGAAATTACCGTCTCCTATTCTGAACCCTCACTCATAGCGGAACCAGCCGACACTGATACCACGGGCTATAGCACCCATGCAACCTCTTGGCTTCGCAATTGGAAGAAGAGTTTGCTAAGAACAGGCGACGACAAAATCGCAAGATGAGGAGGGAGACATGGGACCATTGCACGGACTGCGTATCATTGAGTTGTTTTGCATCGGACCAGGGCCGTTTGCTGGCATGTTGTTATCCGATATGGGCGCAGACATTCTGCGTATTGATCGCCCACAAGAACCACAATTAGGCTATCCGGATCACAAATATCGTACGCTGTGGCGTAATCGACGCGCCGTGCAACTTGATCTTGCCAATCCCGCCGGAGTCGAAACATTACTCCACTTAGTCGAACAAGCCGATGGGTTGATCGAAGGCTATCGTCCAGGTGTCGCGGAGCGACTTGGAGTCGGCCCGGATGTCTGTCTCAAACGCAACCCACGTTTAGTATACGGCCGCATGACCGGCTGGGGACAAGACGGACCATTAGCAAAACAAGCAGGCTTTGACATCAATTACATCTCACTCACCGGGCTCCTCAGCGCTGTCGGTCCGGCAGAGAAACCTGTGCCGCCATTGATTGCGGCTGGTGACTTCGGAGGCGGTGGCGTATTCCTCGCCATGGGGATGCTCGCCGCGCTCTGGGAAGTGCAGCGCTCGGGTCGTGGGCAAGTGGTTGATGCAAGCATTGTCGACGGCGCGGCTAACTTGATGGCTTATGTCTATGGCGGACTTGCCGGTGGTGCGTGGCAAAACCGCCGTGCGTCAAACACGGTGGATGGGGGTCATTGGCGTTATAGTGTGTACGAGTGCAGCGACGACAAATTCGTTTCGGTCGCCGCCATGATGGACCCATTCCTCAAAATCCTTTTTGAGAAGCTCGGACTCAATCCGAGCGATTTCCCGGAACCGAACAGTCGGAAAAACTGGCCGGCGTATCGAGAACGGTTGGCAGCGATCTTTCGGACACGACCGCGAGATGAGTGGGTCGCGTTGTTCGCCGGTACGGATGGTTGTGTCGCGCCGGTGCTGGACCTCGAAGAAGCGCCACGACACCCGCATAATCAGGCCCGTGGCACCTTTGTCGAGCGGGAAGGCGTGTTGCAGCCAGCTCCGGCGCCGCGCTTTAGTCGCACCCCCTCGGAGATTCGTCGTCGCCCGCCCGCAAATGGAGCAGATACAGAACCAGCCTTACAAGATTGGGGATTCACAAACGGAGAGGTAAGAGATCTGCGCAAGCGGGGAGCGTTCGGGTGATACCTTGATTAACCTCACCCGTACTCACTTCGTTTGTACTGCCTTCTCCCTGACCAAGCATAGGCGTTAAGTTGAGCTGCAAGGTCATTGCGAGCGAAGCGAAGCAATCTTTGTTTTTATAGGAGATTGCTTCGTTGCAAATACTCCTCTCTAGTCAATAATGTCTCAACTGTCCTCTTTCCGCCACTGAATACCCCCTTCATCAAGTGGCTCCTCCACTGCATTTCGTAGCCACGCAGCGTCAAAACCTTTTTGCGATGATGCTTCGATACGGATCACAACTTGTCCGTCATCAGATTTTTCGGCAAGATTTGCAATGGCAGGGAATGCTTTGAACACTTGATCTCTGGTCGCCGTAAAACTTAGCTTCATGATACGGTTAGTTTGCGAGCTAGACACTGGAGGAGTAGGCGTTCCTGGCAGGTTAGGTTTTGGAGCAGTGAGATCATTAGAAAGGGATTCTTCGTTTACTCGCACCGGGGACGACACAGACGTTGGGTTAGGTTGTCCCGTTTCTTCCGGCATCGCGGGTGGCAGGATTAGGAAGCCGGAGTCTAAATCGATCTCATCCTCAGAGAGAGTACGATTAAGAATGACTTTGTCGCGCGCAACTTGATACCGCCCATCAGAGCCAAGTGTTGGAGTAACCCTACTCGTGTACCCAAAAGAACCATCAGCAATTCCGCGTGCGAGTCCTTTCTGGAGGGCTACCGCAGCCTGAAGACGTGGAGGTTCTAAGAAAGCATAGAACGCCTCTAGGACATCGCTCGTCTTGACGCTCAATCGTGCCGCCTCACCAGGAGTAACAGAGTCTCCGAGTCGCAAACGCTCAACAATTTTGCGCGGTGTCACTGTACTGTGGACTTTCGGTGTACCAGTCGCGGTGAGTAACTCCATCATGCGCTCGTGGATGCCAGTGGCCTGCAGAGGCCGACCGCCAATCTCGACCCGTTCAATTTCGAGGTTCCCATCCTCGACCCGTGGCAGCCACACCGCCGTATAGAGCGCACGGAACGCCGATTCACTCGCCGCTTCTTCTGTGCGGCGGCGTTCTCGCAATTGGTCGAGTTGGTCTTTTGAGAGACGCAGTTGCTGCCTCTTGTTCTCGACTCGCTCGATAGTGAGAAGATAGCGGACGGCGCGGCGGAGGGCTTCAATCTGCCGCTTCTCAGGAATTGCTAACCCGAGCCCATTCCGATATTTGCGTGGGCGGTCACCGTATTTTGCCAGAAATTCTTTGGCCATCCGCTCCTGTTCAGTTTTGTTTTCTCCCGCAAACTCCAACGGTAAATATCCCAGCAGAAATGTGGGGTCTTCATCTGGCAAGTCCTGAGATTTAACTGGCCACACGATGGCTGCACGATATCCCGCAAGCCGCTGAGTGAGCAGTTCTTTGATGCGGCCCTTCAATTCTTCGGGTTGCCGGGCAACCTCGTTTTCCGCGTCTTCAATGAGTTTTGTGACGTTCGGATCTTTTTTGAAGCAGTAACGAATTCCGTCGTAGTGGAGGTATAAACAGGCAGTACGAAGTTCAGAGAGAACAGCAGTGGCGGTAATGTTGTCGAGATCGGGACCGACACAAGCGGTGAGAAGTTCCGTCTCGGTTACTCCAGGCGGAAGGGTTTCATTTTCCCCGCTTCCCTCTCGTCGTAATCCGCCAAAGGAGTAAAGCAAAATCGCCGTTGCTAGTCGCGTCGCTGGCCTCACACTTGCCAACGCAGGGTTGTCACGAGCGAGGCGTTCATCAATACGTTTTACCCGTGCGTTTGGTCCTTCAATATCCGCGGTAATCACTGGATCATAGTCGTTTTGAACTCCTAGCTCCTTAAGCATTTTGAGGCGAACTTCAACGTCTTTGAGCGGAGCTTCTCCTGGCCCGAGAAACGGTTGGGCGCCACCATTTTTCTTGAGCGAAGAGAGACAAGAAGCCAGAAAGCGCAGGGCTCCACGGGTGCGCTGAAAGCTTTCCACCGCCGTCCACCGCTCGCGCATAATGTCAATCAAAGCCGGGTGAAAGGGATACGCTGCCCGCATGCGATCACGTAAGCGCACGCCCTCTTCTTCAGCCTGTTGCCGAGCGACCGGCGTTTCTGCATACGCACGCTGCATCCCCGTTACGACTTCTTGGTATGCTGTTGCAACGGCACTGGCAGTTTCTTGATTTGGTTCAGTACCCAGCAGTCGCCGTTGCAGAATTGGTAAGATATCATCCCCGGTAACCGGCTCGCGCAATTGGTCCACACGCGCGGCGAGTTTATCCATCTCTTGTAACAGCGTGATGTTGCCGAGCGCTTCCCTGGCGCTCCATTGCAGCGAGTAGATCATTGCTGCGTTAGTACTGTTGGCTATTTCAACAGTTAGGCTTTGGAAGAAGTCTTTAGTTTGTCGTTGGAGGGTAGAGTCGAGCACGGCGACCGCAGCCGCTCGCTCCATATATTTCAGTACTTCATCGAGTAATAAAAGAACAGGACGGCCATGCGCGCCGACAGTAAGTAGCTGCTTGATGACATCGCCACCGGGAGCTACTCGGTCGCGATCGTGTCCGGCGACTAACGCGAATGCTTTTTCACCATTGAGCTGCCAGGCGAGCCACCCCCACATGGTTTGGATTTGCTGCCCTTTATCAATAGTGTTTCCCATCACGGGCGTCAAATTTTTCGCCATCGAACACGGCAACCGCCACCTCGCCAGGATCGGCAAAACTCCTGCCTTCAGGAATTACATTGAGTACGCTGCGTGAACGCGCGGCATGGAGTAAGGCGGCAAGCGTATGCGACTTTCCCCCACCAAACAGGGTCCGTAATTTTAGGACGCGATTGTAACCGCCTCTGCCATCAAGGGAGGCAAGAACTTCATCAAGGAGTTTACGGAGATCAGCCGTCAGATAGGTTGCGCGAAAGAATGCTTCTGGATCGCGATTCACGACTGGAACGTTCGGGTCTTTGGCAGCGATCGCACCAAGATCAATCGCAAACACCGCCTCTGTGAGGGCTTCTGATTCCACATCAGGATGCAGTTTGACAAGATCGGTCCAGGGGCGAAGCGTGTGGGTGCTCATTGCTCTTCCTCTTCCCAGCCTGGTGGTTCGTCTGGTTCGTGTTCCCGAATCCTACCAGGTTCAACGGTCCATAGCTTTCCCCGGATAGTTTTCTTCTGCAACTCTTCAACGAAAGCTTCTACCATCGCGCGCAGAAATGTCCATGAAACTTTTCCTGGCGGGCTGATGACGGCAATACCGGCCGTTTGATTGGGTGGATATCGGAGAACGTTGCTGAAGTCGCGATCCATTGTAACGAGAATGCGACCTTCAGCGACCGCTGTCTTCAGTACCCTTTCGTCAACTGCACCACGCAGGTTTTCTTCCTGTACGGTGTGGCAATCCAAGCCCCGTTGTTGGAAGACCCGCTGTATGGTGGGACCAAAGTTCTCGTCGAGTTTGAATTTCATTCGCTTGCCGTAACAGCAATCGGAATAAATCGCTCTCGGGCGGCTTCGGCACCATAGGCGATACACGCCAAGATATCCTCACGGGTGAGGTGTGGATATTCATCCAAAATAGTTTCAATGGAATCACCTGAAGCGAGAAAGTCCAATATCAGAGACACCCAGATCCGGGTTCCTTTAATGCATGGTTTTCCATGACAGATTTGAGGGTTAATGCTGATTCGCTCTTTCCAGTCCATTGTATTCATCCTCTTAATGACTCTTGTCGATCGTTGACGGCGTCATACACTACCCTCCCATGCCGGATCGCTTCTCGGTAGACTAACCCTGGCTGGTCAGCCACTTCCTGCAGACGTGTTTCTGGAATCACCAAAATATCCATTGGCATGAAAATTCCCCGTAACGCTCGCCGAATGCGCACACTTTCTTTGCGGCTGCTTTCGACCTCGTCTCCTGTCACCACCAGCATGTCCACATCACTGTGGATATCCGGTTTACCCGCGATAACGGAACCGAACAGAATCACCTTGCGTGGTTGTGCGACGCTGACGATCCGCTTGATAGCTGCGTCGATCTTTTCTGGTGTGATCGTCCAAGACGCTTGCATCGTTACCTCAGTTCAAACAACGGCATCGTGGAAGATTCTACCAACGTTCGCCAATTTGCAAGCAGTTTCCCTAATGCAGATTGTTCGGCGGTAGTGGTAGCTACCACAGCTTTTGTGGCTTCTTCTGACTTTCCCTTGAGGCCAGCTCCGGCTAACGCTTGCGCAACGAGGCGTAACCGCTCACGGTCTGGGCGAGTTTCTTCGAGGAATTTGCCAAGCGCGCGTGGTTCATTTTCCATGAGCCACAGCACGCGGTGCAGTACATCGATCAATGGTGCTGGCGTTCCCGCTTGAGTGTCAAGCAATCCTAACTTTTCGTCGTCTCCACGTTCAGTGAAGTCACGGAGACGGTACTTTGCTTTCTTTTTTTCGACTAATGCGCGGCTTCCTGATGACAGCCCTCCCTGTCCATCTAACTCAACCGGTTGGGCATAGGTGAAAACGATGGCTTCCCCGGCATCCAGTTCGACGGCTTTGTAAGTATAGCGCCACAGCACATAGAAACGGCTCGGACCATCCACAGCTGCGACACCAGAACGCGGCACGTCGAAAATTTTCTCCAGTAGCGTTTCAAGAACAACACCCTCAACCTCTGCAAGAAACTTTTCGGCTGGGACTTCCTCACCGTTGGCGTACTCGACGCGCTCAAAGCGAGTAAACGCACGTAAGCCAGCACCAACAGCGGCAATAACAAGATCAGCGCCAACGATACCCATTTCCCACAGCGTCTCTACTCGCTCACGGACAATACGCTCCAGCTCAGGACGTACATCGTCTTCGTAAGAACCTGTAGAAGCGTCCTCTCGCTTGTGAGCAACAAGGAAAATGCTAGAAGCAAGGGCGGCTGAATCCTGAGATACTAGTCTCCCGCTAAACTCTGTATCGAGTGGCCAGGCCTCTGTAACAGTAAAACCCGCTTTCCGAAGCGCATCTACAAGAGTTGACCAGCCAAGTGTAGTCTTATGTGCATACACCACAGTCAGAGGATGCCTTGGCTTAAGAACGCGGCTAGCCTCTTTAAGGGCAGCTAGCATCATTCCTTCGTAAGCAGAACTGGCCGCCTTCATATTGCTATCGAATCTTGATGACAGAGCTGTAGCTTCGTTCTTTTTGGGTGTTAATTCTGAGGAAAAATGCTCTGGATAGAGGTGACCTATTGACCGCTTTAACCAAACGTAAAAGAAGTCCGACAGATCTCCATAAGGGACATTGTCGTAATAAGGTGGGTCTGTAATGACTGCGTCGAACGTAGTATCAGGATACGCCAAGCGTAATGCAGAGCCCCGTTCAACAACAGTAGAGGGATAAAGGTTACTTGTGTCTCGAATAACGTGCACTACCCAATCAACTGCCTGAGCCATATCACCCGAAGCATCACCAAATGGGTTTGTCTCTGAGAAATCCCAGACGAAGGGTAAGGCCGGTCGTCCGAATGTTGATTGAGTCTTAGTATAGCTAGGGTCCCACCGACACATTGAGCTACTGCGGTCAGCCATGCGATCGACCACAATGGCCAAGTAGGTTGCGATGGCCTTTGAATAATCATCAGCAACACCACGTTGCCGCATTATTGCAAGAGCTCCTTTCACCGCTTCACACTGAACCAACAGTGACAGCAATTGCCGTGGGTGAAAAAGGTCTGCAAACTTGGAAATTCCATGTCGTGTAGGAGCAGAAAGCCCTCTTGCATTCGGCGAAGGCCTAACAGGGTTAATCAGTTCTTCAGGGAGAGAGAACCGAGACCGATCGAGAACGTCTTTGATACGGGTTTGAATTTTTTCGTTGGGCGGTAAAAGTTCGTCTGGAAGGTCAGGAGGAGCCAAAAAGATGGTTCCAGCTCCGCGGGTCTTCCTACAAATAACACCAATATGCTGGAAGCTAACTCTATTGGTAGCTCCCTGAGACTGCACATACTGACTGTCAGCGACAGTTCTGCAGAACAGGTACGTGGCGTTTCCTCCTTGCGAACCAGCTGCAGGATCAAATCCCAAACCGCATTCGGTCGTAGATTCGACCACTTCAAAACGTACTTGCTTCTCACCCTTGGGTGCGATCATCTTTAGCGCGACGTATTGATCCTTCTTTTTGCAAAGCCATGTCTGCTTCACCAGCGGAACAGTTGCCCCGCACGAAGGATTCTTACAGCGTACCGTGCGGGTCCACAGGTACGCAACCGGCGTGAGATATCCTGTTGGGGTTTCTACTGCGAGCCGTTGCTGCCCTGATTGCTCGAACCCGCGTCCTGACGTCTCTAACTGTGATTCACCAAGGATACGCCTCACTTTTGGCGCTTTAGGATCGGGAATCGGAGGATAGAGATCTCCGATTTCAGTCTTGACCTTCTTCAATACCCACTGTCCCCAATAGCGAACCTCTTCAGTGAGGCCAGCCCATGTCCCATCTTTGGCAGAGCCTTTGGCGGTGGGATCAGGTTTGCCGTATTTTTGCGGATAAACGAGGGTGCACAGCTCGATAATGTGAGCGACAGGGTTGAGGTCCAACGCGTAAGCTTCGCAACCAAGACGTAACGCTTCAAGTGGAATCGCCCCACCCCCGGCAAACATGTCGAGCACCTTCGGTCGTGGTGCACGGCCTTCAAGAATGTCATTAGCAGTGACATTTCCTCCATGCTCAGCGCTTAACCGCTGAGCATGCGCTTCCAGAATATGTTGCTGTGCTTCAGCAAGAGCTTTCGCATCACCAGGGTATTTGCACAACCGCTCGACAAACTTTGCAGCGTTTGCACGGCCCAAACTTGCACGCTTTTTTTCTGGGCCGTTAACAGATTGGAACTGAGTTGCTGGTACCAATGTGCCATACACCGCCGCTCGACATGCCACCAGCGGCCGCCGTGCCCACCAGAGATGCAACGTCGAAATGTGACCTTTCCGAGGCGACTTTTCCCGTGAGGCTTCAGCGCTGATCACCTGAATAGGGAGGTAATCCTCGATAAGGCGGCGGTCATCGCTGTTCATATCGTCTCTTTCACGCAGGAACCGCATTCTCTCGGACGTTGGCTAAAAAGGGAGTCTCTCCCTAGAGCCAATCGCGCTCACGCATGAACACCTGGCTAATACTCACCCTATGTTTTAAAGAAAGGTCCGCTCCAAGTTGCCCTGTTCGGTCGACCTCACCCCCATAATACGCGAAATCCTCAAGTACAACTAAGATGTCCACATCAGATTCTGCATCTGCTTCCCCACAGGCATACGAACCATAGAGATAGACACCACACAGACGGGAGCCGTAGATATGCTCTAACCCATCTCGGAATTCTTGTAAGAGTTGAGCGATACGATCTTTCACGTTTTCCTCCCTGCTTGCTGAATGGCCTGCGCCGGAATCTCGAAGACCCGTGACGTAACCACCTCCCGCTTGGCGTGATCCAGATGTACTGCTGGATTCTGAATCCGTACTAGCTCTGGCTGTTCAAGCGGGTTCCACACCACATACAACCAGTAGGTTTCAGCCAGCACTTGGGCTTTATACCATTCGTTGACAGTCAACTGTATGGGAGTATCCTGCGTATAGCCTTTGACTTCAACGCGCCGGACTTCAATCTCGCCGGTGTACTCATCAACCATACGGTGTGCGCGGATGTCAAAGCCAATTTTCTGCGCCCCTACCCGCTCGATATTGAGGCGTGGAAATCCGTCAGCAACCAAAGACTCAATGACAATATCCTCCGCCTTCAGTTCTTTCTGACGACGAAGGTCCGCGTCCATCTCACGTGCGAACGTGCCAATCTGCGTCTTCACGTCTCTATCAGGTACGAGTACCAATGCCGTAGCGACATGCCGAACCGGACCAGTACGCGCGATGGAGAGTCGATCAAGACCGGTGAGTCGCTCCGTTCGAGTTCGCTGCAGATCAGCAAGATCTTGCTCCGCCCTCTGGCGGGCTAATGCGACCTCGGGAGCTTCTCGTTCACGAGCCATCAGACCCATGACACGTTCTTGCGCCTTACGAATCGCGCATTGAAGGACTTGAGCAAATACTCGCGGCACACCGAGGAAAAATGTTCGCGTTCTTGCTGACAACGCGACCGGCATTCGAGTTGGTAGGTACTCTTCAAAAAGTCCGCTGCAGGCTGAAAATTGACGGGATCGAGCGTCTGAGGCGGATCTGCATGCGGTGGCAGGTCAAGAATAACGGCGCTCGGCACAATCTCAAAAACAGCAGGAGAGCCTGGTCTTTCCTCCTCGCGAACGGCGACGAGTTCCCCATACAATGGGACATCTTCGCCTTTCGTATTCTTGCCACGGATCGCAATTTCAAAGAAATGCAGACGATACGGAGCTGTTGCGAGTGGGTCGGTGTAGACAGCTGTTTGACCAATGAGGGACACGAGTTTCTCGTTGAGTTTTTCGTCTACTGCCGCATACAGCGGGTTGCCAGGGCCGGCTAAGACGGCATCGACATGGGCATCCTGTTCTAAGTGGTGTTTATGAAATGTGATCTTTCGATAGCTGGACTCCGGTTTGCCAAGCCGCTGGACGGAGTGAAGACGATCGGAGCGCAGTTCCGCTAACACATACTCGATGCGCCAGAGACCGTCAGCGCGCGGTTCGACCCGCAGCCCAACTTCTCGTGCGGCGTCAACAAACTGTGATTCTACATAGCGCGGCATCAGTCGTCGCTCTTCAATCTCCAGGTTACGCGCCTGGAACCCGCTAAAATCGACATTCGCTCGCGCCAGCGCGATCCCGGTGGCTTCCTCGTATTGTTTCAATCGTTCCGGATCGATACGGTCAATTTGATCGATATACTCCTCCAGCCGGCGTGGATCGTACACCACTTCGCGGAGCATCTCCGGCAGATTCACATCGTTTAAAGACAGCACTTCACCAATGACATCGAAAACGCGCCCAGCCAAAGCATCTCGCATTTGGTCGAGTTTTTCGAGGAGACGATGAAGAATCCTGCCCTCAATAATAGGCTCTCCTTCTTCAGAGTCAGTCGCAACGAAGTTGAAGACATGGACGTCACGTTCTTGACCGATGCGTGTGGATACGACCAAGGCGTTGTTCAAGACGTGTAGGATTCCATGGCATGTCGTAATTGATCATGAGGTGACAGAACTGCAGATTGATCCCCTCGCCTGCCGCCTCTGTAGCAATACAAATCTGTGCAGTCGTACGAAATTCTTCCTGGGCGCGTTTACGCTCATGAGGGTTGAGGCCGCCGTGAATCTCGCAGGTTGAATAGCCCCACTTCATCATATGTTCGCGGACCGCGTTGAGCGTATCCCGATGTTCGGTAAAGATCAGCAGCTTGCCGCGTCCGTCTTTCAGTTCTGCAAACTGTGCTTCAGACAGATACTGTTTAAGGGCGGCAAGCTTGGAATCGGCTCCTAACTCGCGCACTCGCCGCGCTTGTTCCAACAGGTCTTTGAGGACCGCGACCTCTCGCTGCAAATGATCAAGTTCAAGCGCGGCAGTGTATTCGTCAACCAAGGCATCGCGTGCCGCATCATCAAGGTCATCTTCCTCTTGTTCGGCATCCAGTAGCTTTCCTTGTAAGGCGGCCAATCTACGGGCTCGCTGGGACGGCGTCATACCTGCCAGCTCTTCGAGGAGATCTTGCTGTTTCTGCAGCCGTCGTTTGAGTGATTCGTGAATGGCGCGAATGGAGCTGGCTAAGCGCCGTTGGAGGACCGTACGCGCCAGCGCGGCGCTGGATCGCCGTTGCCCGCTTTGTTGCGGGAGGAACTCGTTAATGTAGTTAGTGACCGCCTTGTAGAGTAGATACTCGTCACTATTGAGGCAGAAGCTGACGGTATGGGCGTGACGATCCGGAAAAAGGCGTTGTCCGTTGAGATCGCGCAGATCCTCTTTCAGACGGCGGAGCGCCCATGGACAATCCGTCCCAAGCTGAAAGACATTTTTCCTAATGGCAGCAGCTTGTCGCCCAACCCTGTGCGGTTCAGGGAAGAGATCCGGATCAAGCAAGCGCAAGAAATGAGCGAATCGGTCTTCATCTCCGTGATGCGGGGTTGCTGTTAGCAAGACGACATGATCAGCCTGAACCGTCAGGCGTTTAGCCAGTTGGTAGCGTTTGGTTTCTGAAGGCTCGTCGGAGCGGCCCGTTTGCGACTTGGTGCAGGCAGAGCACTTGTGCGCTTCATCGATAATGACCAAATCCCACTGTTGCTGCCAGACGCGCTCGCGTACGTCGTCCTGCTTGGCATAATCGAGTGACGCAACGACTTGCGAGGACCGTTGCCAGGGATTCACCAGTTGTTGTTGATCAACTGCGGCAAAGATAATGTCGAATGGCTCACCAAACCAGCGCAACATTTCATCCTGCCATTGAATGGTTAGTGGTGCCGGGCAGAGAATCAGCACACGTTCAATGGCCTCGCGCAACTTGAGTTCTTTGATCAGCAGGCCTGCCATGATGGTTTTCCCTGCGCCCGGATCATCGGCTAGGAGAAACCGTAAGCGGGGTTGGGGCAGCATGCGTTGATAGACTGCTTCGACCTGATGTGGCAACGTCCGAATTCCAGAGAGACTTACGGCAAATTGCCTGTCATGCGCATAGGCCAAGCGAATGCGCGCCGATTCGATCAACAATCGAAGGCGTTCAGCATCAACGGGCTGGGTCATGGTCTGGGGTGTGGTAGTGACCGCGAATAACGCTGTCGCTTCGGCGACGGAGATAACGGCTTCGTCAAGACTTCCATCTGGAAGCCGTACGCGACACTCGTACCCTCCCGAACCGTTTTCGCCAAGCGCACGTGCATCTTCCAAAATCACTGGGACATCAAAGTGTCCTGGTAAGTTGACTCGTTGTCCAATGGGTAACGACAGCCCTGCGTTCGGCATACGATACTTTTCCTACCTCATTCAGCTATGGGTAGAGTCTTCAATCCCTCCTCTATTTCAGCGTAATCTTTTGGCAAAAGTCAAAACTCAAGGAGACAAGACAGTAGCAAAGAGTTCATAAGAGATGATGGCAGACGGCTAGCGTGGGAATAACGAGCTATTTTCACGCCAACTCCTCCAGCAACGCTCGCGCATCCTTAAGGTCAGGCGTATCGAAACCTTCGGTAAACCAGCGACAAATGTCCGATAACAGTTCGTGAGCTTCTTTCCGTTTCCCTTGCTGTTGCCATAATCGTGCGAGACTCATTGTCGCCCGCAATTCAGGGGTCTTTGCTTGTAGCTGGCGAGCAACTGCTATCGCTTCGTGGAAACATCCTTCTGCCTCAGCTGCTTTTCCCGGATAGTCCGACTGCAACACTAATCCTCCTTTTACCAAATACAGGGAACTTTCCCACCCGCGCTCTCCGCTCTGTTGCATAAACATGCACGCCTCAGTCACCATCTGTAATCCTTCGTTGATCCGTCCCACCATCCCGTACATGCCAGCCAACATCACGAGATTGCGTGCTCGGACAAGGTCGGCCCCGGCAGCTTGATACATCTTTATCCCTCGGCACAGCTTCGCCATCCCAATCTCAGGTTGTCCGAGATTGGCGAGGGCAATGCCAAGATTACACATTCCTAACGCTCCCCAAAAAACGAGGCCCTGCTCCTGCGCCAGACTGACTCCAGCTTCAGCATACGCCAGTGCCGCGGCCCATTCGCGGCGTGTGTTATGAAAGTTGGCAGCAAAACTCAGAGCCAAGCCAAGCGTGTTCGCATGTCCGAATTCCCGGGCAAGCGCCACTGCCTCTTCACTGCGTGTTCGCGCTCGGTCGTTATACCCGAGCGCCCATAAACTCCACGACGCGAAGCTGCGACAGACAACCCCGGGGTCCTGTCCAGACATGAATGCAAGCGTACGGTCGTGTTGGAGATCGTAGAGGGAAATCGCTTGTTCTAAGTGACGCAACGCCAGGGGAAACTCGCCAAAAAAATTAAGATATTCCCTAACATGCGGTGTGCTTCAAGCAGGAATGTCGGTTCCCCAATGTTTTCCCCGAGTCGCAGACACTGCTCTGCGAGGGTGCGGGCCGTGTGCAGCTTTCCACGCACCAGATAAAACGCGAACAAGCCACCCAACACATGAAAGAGTTGCGGGGTCCCACCCATATGTCGGCAGAGCTCGCGAGCGCGAGCATAGGCACTCTCCACCTCCGGTGCGGCATACCCTTTGGTTGCCATCAGCGGCACCCCCAGTGCGGTTTGCAGCGCCAATTCGAGCTGCACGCGCGCATCATTATCCGGAAGTTCGGGGAGGAGTGCTAACGCCCGCTTGAGGTGACTGATGGCTTCAGCATTTGCCGATCGCTGGATAGCGCCCTGCCCGCTCTTGTGCCAATACGGCACTGCCTGCGCACTCAGGCCGGCCTCAGTGTAATGATGGGCTAGCAATTCGGGCTCAGCTTCTTTTGTTTCGGGAAACTGCGCTTCAAGCGCATACGCAATCTGCTGGTGATACTGTTGTCGCTTACTTTTCAGCAGTGATTGATACGCCGCATCCTGGATCAGCGCATGCTTAAAAACATATTGTGACCCTTGCCCGATGCCGCGTGGGTATAAGACTTCGGTGCGCACGAGCTTCTCTAACGCTTGACGGAGGCTGGGCTCATCAAGCGGAGAAACGGCTTTGATCAATTCATAGGAGAATTCTCTTCCACAGGTCGCCCCAAGCTGCGCCACTTCTCGCGCGGCTCCCAGCCGATCGAGTCGGGCAATCAAGGAGTCGTGCACAGTTACCGGAATTGCCAAAGGCGGTAAGGGCCCAGTCAAAACATAGGCGCCCTGATGTTCTTGTAACAAACCGGATTCTAGGATCATCTTCGTCGACTCTTCTACAAAGAGTGGCACCCCGTCAGTTTTTATCACTATCTGTTCGACAACCTCGTCCGGTAGCTTCTTCCCACGCACGACTTTCGCAATCATGGTCTCGCTGTCTTTGCTCATGAAGCGACTCAAGGTCAGCGGGCGTAAGTGAGAACGTGTGGGCCAGGGAGGAACAAACTCCGGACGAAACGTCAGCACGACCAAGAGTCGGGCAGCGACAACGTGTTCGATGAGGTGGCCGAGCCACTCGAGCGTTGACGGATCAGCCCAATGCAGATCTTCCCACACGGTCAGCACGGGCTTGTGTCGTGTCAACGAGAAAAACCAAGACACGATCACTTGCAACAGTTTTTCTCGCTGCCGCTGCGGTGTGAGCGTCGAGTAGGCACTGGTCGGAAAAGGAAGTGACAACAGATTTGCAACCACCGGGACCGCATCTTCAAGGTGTGCACGTGTCATGACCCGTTCGAGTTTCTGCCGTTTGGCTTCGTTGGTCTCTTCTCGACTAAACTGCAATGAACGTTGGATGTAATCAATCACTGGGTAGAACGCACTCTGCTGGTGATAGGGCGAACAGTGCGTCTCGATACAAATACTCTGTTCGCGCAATTGTTCTTTCAGTTCTTGTATGAGTCGCGACTTCCCGATTCCGGCTTCTCCACTCAACAGCATCATGTGTCCACGGCCTTCTTGCACTTCTTCCCAGCGTTTCAGCAGCAGATTGCTCTCTTCTTCTCTGCCGATAAACCGATGACTCGATCGCCCGATGAGCCAATGACCCGATGCTTCAATTCCTCCATCCAGGTTGACTGATGTCGTTGAAGTGAGAAGAATGCCTGTCATTCGTGAACTTGCAATAGAGGGGAGAACCTGATGGCTCGTATAGGGGTTGCATTTGCAGGAGGACTGTCGCCGTCTGAAATCGTCGACTGTGTCAAACTCGCCGAAGACCTCGGCTACGAATCCGCCTGGGTCGCGGAGGGGCACGGCGGGGATCAATTTTCTATCCTCACAGCATGTGCGGTGCAGACGAAGCGCATTTTGCTAGGCACGAGTATCAGCAGCATTTTTGTTCGGAGTGCGCCAACGATCGCCATGGCAGCAGCATGTGTTGATTACTTCTCCAACCAGCGCATGATCCTGGGTCTCGGATCGAGTCACAAAGTGCAAGTTGAGCCCGAGCATGGCATTGCGTATGCGAAACCTGAACAACGCATAAAAGAGACCGTCTCAATTATTCGCACGCTCCTACGGGACGGAGTCGTGTCGCACAAAGGTGAAACGATCGCGATCGAGAATTTTGACTTATGGTTTGCACCGATCCGCCGTGAAATTCCCATCTATATCTCAGCCGTGTTTCCCCGCATGCTGGAAATCTGTGGCGAACTCGCGCAAGGTGCAATGCTGGTCTGGAGCACCACGGATTCTGGCCGCAAGGCACTGGAACATGTCGCGGCCGGCGCGCGTCGAGCCAACCGTCGCGTTGAGGACGTCGACATTGTCTCATTGTTGTCTTGTAGTGTCTCTGACAGTCGCAAAGAGGCAATCGACCGGTTACGGCCTGCCGCCGCGTTCTATGCCGGATTCTTCCCTCGCTACAATCGGCTCATGGCCGAAAGCGGTTTTCCTAAAGAAGCTGAAGCGATTCGGACAGCCTGGCAAAAGGGCGACCGCGAAGGTGCAGCCAAGCTCGTTCCTGATGCAATGGTACAAGCACTTGGCATCGCCGGGACGGCACGCGAATGCCGCGACCGGGTCGAGACGTATCGGCAATCCGGGATTAAATTACCGATCATTTTTCCGGTTGGCGGCGGACCAGACGGAAAACAGAAAGTGATGGAGGCGATTCGGGCGTGTGCACCGTAGGAAGGAAATAGTCAGTAGAAAAAGGCTATGGGCTTCAGGCTGTAGGCTATAGAGAAAAACAGAAAAATGCCGGTGAAGCGGAGAAACGGTAAATCGGTAAAGGGAAAACAACACGCAACACGCAACACGTAGATGGAGGACGTATGAAAAATCTACAAGTTTCTAAAGCCGAGATGCTCAAACGTACAGCACGGTTTACTGAGTTACGCTCAAGCCAGCAAGCATTTATCGACAGTAAAATCCCCGGTCATGAGCGCGAGATTTTTAATGTCATTGGCCGCGGAGTAACAGAAGACACGACGCTAAATCCGGCGATCACCGACGCGCGCGATTTCAACCTGACGTACATCCGAGCTGAGCCAGGTAAAGGCGCCGCGTTACATGCACATACGACAGTCGAGGTGTTTGTCGCGCTTTCGGGCGAATGGGGAATTTATTGGGGTGATGATGGTGAGCAAGAAATTATCCTCAAACAGTGGGACACTGTCTCCGTCCCACCAGGAGTGATGCGCGGCTTTCGCAATGCGGGGAAAGAGTCTGCACTGCTGATGGCGATCCTCGGCGGCACTGATGCCGGGCACGTCAGTTGGACACCAAAGGTCCTTGAACAAGCACGGGCCACTGGGTTAAAACTTGATGAGCAGGGGAATTTGATACAATAATGAGGCTACGAGATAATGAACACTCTAAACTCGTCACCCTGAGTGAAACGAAACCTGTCCTGCCTGCGCCAGTGCCGCAGGCACAGGTGAGTCTGTCGAAGGGGGGCTCTCGGCAAGGTAGACGTGCGCACAACGCACGTCTACCACTCCTAGACTCTTAGACTTCTCGACTCCCAGACGCTTCCCTATTCCTTATTCCGCCTTTATCATTTCCGCTCGCCCCCACAAAAAATTCAGCGCTGTCGCACCATTCTTGCTCGTCACTGTGTGTGTGCACCCATTGGGGCGGTAACTGAGGTTCCCGGTTGTCACTTCCCCGGCTTCATCCGCATTCGCCCCCTCGATGACAAAGATCAACTCGTCTCCGACGTGGCGATGAAGCGGCAAGACTGCCCCCGGTTCAAATCGCCCCAAGGCAACACGTCGTTCGCTGGCTTGATCATGCCAGATCGTCTTGAGCCGAATACCCGGACGTGCTTCCGTCCAAGGAATATCACTAATAGTGAAAATCTGCGAACCAGGCGCATTGCCTCTCTCCTTGATTGGTTCAATCCCGCCGGTAATCACGGCTAACACCGTTGCTCCGGTTTTAGTCGATACAGTATGCACGCACCCGTCAGGCCGATAGCCCATACTGCCAGGAGTGATCGTGCCAGACTCATCTGACAACGCACCTTCGATCACGTACACGAACTCATCACCAACGTGACGATGGAGCGGCAACTGCATGCCCGGTTCGATCTTGCTGATGAGCGCCCGACGCTTGGTAGCTTCATCGGCCCACAGCTGTTTCATACGGACACCAGGTTGCATCTCCTGCCATTCGCGGTCGTGGACGGTAATTAATTGTGATAGCGGACTCGTAGCCATATGACGTTCCTCCTTATTTTGATGTTTTGCTCAGCTTCATTCCAAACCGTAAGCAGGTGGCGATGCGGTGGCGCGCCTCGTTAGGTGGCATCTTCATCCATTCAGTTTCGGTCGTCGGGCGAAAATGTAAGCCCGTCGGCTCTGATGCTCAACGTCAGGATACGGTTCTCGCTCGATAATCTCCTCAATAGCAAAGCCTGCCTCCCGGAGATAGCTTGCCACCTCCTCAGAACGAAAAAAGAAAAAGTCCACGCAGACCTTCTGCTCCCACCACTCATCCAGATGAATCGTGTCGTCGCCGATATGAAAAGCTAGCAGCAATATCCCACCTGGTCGCAGCACTCTCCAGAGCTCGCGCAACGCTGGTGCCACGTCACTACGAGGGATGTGAATAATAGAGTAAAAGGCTGCAATACCCGCCCATGCTCCGTCGGATACCTCCAGCCTCATCATGTCGCCCTGGCGAAACTCCACACCCGGAGTCAAGCGATGGGCTCGCTCCACCATTGCCGGTGACAAATCGATACCACAAACCTCAACCCCACGATCCTTTAGATAGCGAGCAATATGGCCAGGGCCGCAACCCATGTCGCACGTTGGGCCGAGACCACGCACGCTCGCAGCAAATCGATCGAGCAATTGTCGGTCAAGCGGCTTGTGTTGCAACTCCTCGAAGATGCGTCGGACGTATTCATCAGCGACGAGATCGTAGCTCGTCTGCAACTCCTTGCGTGTGTGAGCATCCATATAAGGAAAGGGTATTCGCTCTACTGCCGTGATGTGACTCACTTTTTCTTGGGCAGTGATTTTTCAGTGTGTCCTATGGCAGGCTTATGACCAAGCTTTTCGATGATCACTCGACCCTTGATTGCATCTCGGAACTTTGTGCCAGATTTGCTCACCCTGACTTTATCATCAGAGGAACTGCTTTTACCGCCGCCGAATATTGAATTAAGCTGTCCCATTGAACTCCCTCCAAATCACGGAAGATATGTCTAGCGCCTCTGCGCACCACGAGCGGCCACATCGCGCCCATTCAGGTTTAGCAGCATCCCAACGTGGCCGCGATGCGGGGGCGTGCGTGGTTAGGTGGCTACTCCTCCCCGAAGAGTCGCCGTCGAGCTGTTTCGCTCACTGCTACTGCTGGCCCCAGCCCATACAGGTCAGGCATGCGCGTTCCGTCCTGGGCAAGTAAGGCAAAGGCTCGGGTGCGGCGCGCCCCTGCCGCTGGGCCGATCTCCAGGAAGAGATCGGCAAACCAAGTCTCCACCGTGTGGATGACCTGATAGAAGCGGTCGTGTTCTTCTACATAGGTATGTCCAGCATCGTCCCAATCGTTGTGGTGTAGAAGCTGATCGCGCAGCACTCGCACGTCCCGCACTGTACACGAGAGCCCTTGGCCCCAAGTAGGGTCATTGGTCGCGGCGGCATCTCCCACTAACGCTACCCCTGCTCGGTACGGATGCTCTACCCAGGTATTGGCCCCTTCAAATGTTGCCAACGGGCCAATGGGTTTTGCTGTGGCATAAAACGCGGCTGGTATCCCCGCTCGCACCGACTCCTCAATGAAACGAGGAATGTCCTTTGCCCCTTGGAGGCGGAACTGCGCGTCCTTGTGATAGCCGAGATATGCCCGAACCCGACCACGCCCTAAATTCCCCAGAAAGGCCAGCTGACCGATGGTCGGATTCATCACCGCATAGAGCGCATCGACAGGAGCCGGAATCTGCTCAAAGAGCGCGCCAGCGAACAGCAACCGCTCGGGGTCGCGTTGGCTGGAAAAGTCCGCCCACTTGCGCACCAGAGAAGCTCGTCCGTCAGCCCCTACGACCAACCGCGTGCGCTGCTCTTCTCTTCGTCCCTCGTGCTCAATGGTCACAGTCGGCGGCACTCCCGGCTTTACCTCTCGGACAACGGCACCCCGCTGCACTTCTGCTCCCGCCGCCGCCGCCGCTTGGAGCAGCACCTCCTGCACTCCGGATGGTAAAAAGTCAGAAAAGGAGAATGGTGCGGAGTCGTCGCCGCGTAATCTCGGTGCTCGATCCGTTCCGATCCTAGATAGGTATCCCAACACGGCACTACGTAGCCGCAGGACTCTCGCAGCAGGTCATAGACGCCGAGGGCCTGGCTCTCTGCTACGCCCCACGGATGCATATTCTCCCCGCGCACCCGGTCCTCGAACTGAGTCTCTCGCTCTACGATCAGTACCCGTGCGCCATGTTCGGCCATTGCCTTGGCCAGGGCCGAGCCACCTAACCTACAGTGATGATGTCATAGCTACTGCTTGCCATGAGCTCCCCCTCTTTGTCGTCACGAGATTTTATTGCCCTTCAAATAATGCCTCTGTATCTCAGTGGGCTGAAGAAACATCTAACGCCGATTGAACGTCACAACATGTTCCCATTAGCAGAAACATGTTGCTATTACGAGAAACAAGTTTCCATATCTAGAAACTGCCGGGTTGTTACATATACCAACAATGAGGTTGCTATAGATAGAAACTTTACAAACATTGATAACAGCCTTTCTATAAACTCTATAAACCTTTTGTGTCAATGACTCGATCTTGTAAGCAGGAGGCCATGCCATGCTTATAACGTACTTCTCACAACCATCGCGGTCGGTTCCATCGACTTTCGTGCTGTTTGGTTGACCACCTACTGAGGAACTTCCAGTCTCATTGAGCTCTTTTATACGACCGACGTTGACGCTGACTGCCCGAGCCTCCATAATTCCCCACTCTTGCGGTAGGAACTCGTCCAGAGAGAAAGATCGCAATTATGCCTTTGAAACTCGGGGTTGACGTTGGCGGTACTTTTACTGACCTGATTTTAGTCGACGAAGACAATGGGCGAATGGTGCGGGCAAAAACTCCATCCACACCAACGGATCAATCGGTTGGCGTGTTAAATGGTATCGAGAAAATATGTCGCTTGGCTAATGTCGCTCCGAGTGAGATTTCTCACATCATGCATGGGACGACTATCGCTACCAATGCTGTTCTGGAAGGCAAAGGAGCAAAGGTCGGCCTAATCACCACCGAGGGGTTTAAGCAAATCCTGCACCTCGCGCGCTCGTGGACACCCGGACCATTGGCTGGTTGGATCATCATGGTCAAACCCGACCCTCCGGCAGCGATCGAGAACACTCGCGAGGCCAAAGAACGTATCGATACACGCGGTAATGTGGTCAAACCGCTCGACGAAGAGGCGCTGCGCAAAGATCTGCAAGATCTCGTTGCCCGCGGCGTCGAGGCCATCACGGTCTCGCTGATTAACTCATATACAAACCCAACGCACGAGAAACGCATTAAGGCCATCGCGCAAGAGATGTTCCCGACACTACCAGTGACAGCGTCAGCAGAAGTCCTACCAGAGTTTCGCGAATACGAACGCGCCTTGACCGCAGTGATGAATTCCTACGTGCGGCCAAAAGTTTCGCTCTACATGAAAAACTTTGCCGACCAACTTGCGGCCCACGGACTCAAAGCCGATGTCAACATCTTGCGCTCTGATGCCGGCCTCATGACCCTCCGCATGGCCCAAGAACGACCGGTTTACGGTGTAATGTCTGGTCCGGCCGGCGGTGTCGCAGGAGCGTTGGTCATCGCTACGAAAGCGGGCTTCCCCAACATTCTGACCCTGGACATGGGTGGGACCTCGACTGATGTCGCGCTCTGTCAGGACGGGACGCAGTCGATCGCTCGTGAGACCACGTTAGGCTACTTTCCGATTAAGGTCCCGTCCGTCGATGTGCGAAGTATTGGCGCGGGAGGTGGCTCGATCGCGCACGTGCCGAAAATTACTAACGCACTGCGTGTTGGCCCGCAGAGCGCTGGTGCCGACCCCGGCCCCGCGTGTTATGGCAAAGGTGGGACAGAAGCAACCGTCACCGATGCAAACGTGGTGTTAGGTCATCTCCCACCCAGACTGTTAGGTGGAGAGATGTCGCTTGATGAAGAAGCTGCGAAAGAAGCAGTGGAACGTGTCGGCAAGAAAATCGGCTTGGATGTCTACCGTGCTGCCCAAGGCATTCTCGACATCGTCAATGAGAACATGCACGGCGCACTACGTCTCGTCTCTGTGCAACGTGGCTATGATCCCCGCAACTTCGCGCTGGTCGCGTTTGGCGGTGCAGGCCCGCTACAGGCTAACGCCGTCGCGAAGCTGATTGGCTCCTATCCGATCATTGTTCCTCCGGCTCCTGGCATTCTGTGCGCAACTGGTGATGTCGGTTGTGATTATCGTGAGGAGTTTGCTCGTACGGTGCTACGCACTCTTGATAAGATCACAGGCCCTGAAGTCGTCAAAATCCTGCAAGACTTGGGCGAAGAGGCAACAGGTTGGCTCGAACGCGAAGGGATTCCACGCCGCCAGCAGCAAGTGTTCTATAATGCCGATATGCGTTACTTCCGCCAGGGATATGAGCTACCGATCGCTGCCACACTGGATGATCTGCAAACACACGGCACTGCGATTCTGGCAAATAAATTCCATGCTCTGCATGAGCAGCTTTACCGTTTCCGTCTGGACGCTGAATGTGAAATTGTCAACCTGCGCGCAGTCGCGTTAGGGAAAGGCGCTTCACTCAAACTCGCTGAAGCAGAGATTGACACTGCGTCGCCACAGCATGCACGGACCGACGAACACCAAGTGTACTTTGACGGACAATTCCTCGCCACATCGATTTATGATCGCACCAAGTTACGCCCTGGTAACCAGATGAAAGGACCGGCTATTATCACGGAAATGGATTCGACGACGGTTGTGTTGCCGGGCTTTACTGGCGAGGTCGATCGCTACTTTAATATTTTGCTTCGTCCAGGAACATAACGAAGCAATTAAGAATGAAAAATGAAAAGGTGAGAATTATATACCTGACTCTCGACAGATTATGGTTCCAATTTTTAATTCTTTATTACCTGAAAGGGAGCCGCCATGCGTGACGTGAAAATCGCCAAGATCCCCAATATCGCAGTTGATCCGGTTACGCTCGATATTATCGAAAGCGCGCTCAAGAACTACCGTTACGAAATGGACGCGGTGCTCTACCGTACTGCCATGTCACCGGTGATTCGTGAACAGCATGACGAATTCCCGATGATCTGTGACCCGAACGGACGCATGGTGGTTGGACAGTTCGGCTCATACATCCGCGAGATGATGAATAGCTTTGATCGTCCACTGTATCCCGGTGATGTCATTCTGCTGAATGACCCGTACCTGTGCGGCGGGGCGATTTCCCATATCAACGATTTTTTGGTGCTAATGCCAGTGTTCGATAATGATGAACTGATCGGCTGGGTGTCAATGTTCGGCCATCAAATGGACGTCGGCGGCCCCCTTCCCGGCTCGTTCCCAACTAATGCAACTTCGATCTTCGGCGAAGGCTTACGAATTCCCCCGGTCAAACTGTTTGAGAAGGGTAAGCTCAATGATGATGTGCTGAACCTCATTCTCAACAATGTGCGTATTCCGGTGATGAATCGCTCTGACCTGATGGGGATTGTCGCCGGTTGTAAAACAGCCGAACAGCGAGTGATAGAACTGTGCCAGCGTTTTGGACGCGACACGTATCTTGCCGCCTGCCAAGCGCTGCTGGACCGCACCTATCGGGCGGTGCAGACCCTAATCCAGCGCAACATCTCGACCGAGCCGCAATCGTTTGAAGACTATGTCGATGATGACGGGCTCGGCAACGGTCCGTTCAAGATGAGACTCACTATTTGGCGTGAAGGTGAAAAAGCGGTATTTGACTGGACCGGCACTGACCCGCAAGCGTTGGGGCCGATTAACTTCTACTTGAACGAAGGCATGTTCAAGATGTTCATCGGTGTTTACCTGATCATGGTTTACGACCCGCAGATTCTCTTTAATGATGGTTTCTATCCGTTGATCGAAGCGCGCTTGCCGGATGGCTCGCTCCTGCATCCGAAGTTTCCTGCGGCACTTGGTTGCCGCACGCACGCTCTGGCACGACTATTCGATGTCATGAGTGGCTGCCTGGGACAGAAGAGCCCTGAGTTGACCACCGCTGCCGGTTACGGCACAAGTCCACACTTGCTCTACAGTGGGACTGATAAAGAGGGCAAGTTCTTCTTCATCATGGAAATCAGCTACGGTGGTATTCCGGGCCGTCCGATCGATGACGGCATGGATGGTCATTCGTGGTGGCCGTTATTCACTAATATCCCAACTGAATATCTGGAGAATTTTTGCCCCATGCGTGTTGATCGTTATGCTTCAGTGATCGATTCCGGCGGTGCCGGTTTGCATCGCGGCGGCAACGGCATCGACAAGTGGTACACTTTCCTTGAGCCTGGTGAAGTGGCGATTCATGACGACCGCTGGCTCACACCACCGTGGGGAATTCTCGGTGGGAAGCCGGGCATGCGTTCGACGAAGATTCTGGTTAAAGCCGATGGCACGCGCACAGTGCTGCCATCGAAATGCGATCAGGTCAAAGTTGCACCCGGGGATCAATTGATCTTCCAAACCGCCGGTGGTGGTGGCTGGGGCGATCCCTTGCAGCGTGTGGCAGAAAAAGTACGAGTGGATGTTGCGCGAGAGTTGGTCTCACTGGAAAAAGCCCGGCACGATTACGGCGTCGTCATCAAGGCCAACACTCTGCAGGTAGATGAGGCCGCAACTCGCACGTTACGAGAAAAGATGACCAAAGAGCGAGGAGCGGTACAAACATTTGATTTCGGCCCGCCGCTGCAACAACTGTTGGCTCACTGCAAAGAGGAGACCGGCCTCGAACCGCCCGTACCACCAAAGTTGCCCGCCGGCTGGGCAACGAACGGGGTGAAGAAGCAGGCGGCATAGTAAACCATGAAACGTGATGCGTGGTGCTGACCATGTACTACGCATCACGTAACACGCAACACGGACATCGCTTCCTCCTCATGTTGCTAGCGCTACCCTTGTTTCTTCTCCTCACTTCCTGTCATGATCAATCGCCACAGAATGGCCATCAGCTGATCGCCGCGGCCGTCCGCAATTTGCTCGATAAATCGTATGCGGGAATCGAGTATCCAGCGTATCGTGAGGGCTTGAAAGGTGTAGAAATGGTCATGGCCCAGCAACTTGAATTCACGCCACCACCTCTCCGCCCCAGAGCCGAAGAGATGCTTTCCTATTTGCGGACCGCCGAAGAAATACTACGCTGGCAAGCCGAGTCTGGTAAATCACAAACAGTTAATACGAAACTCGTCGCCTCCTGGATTGATCGGCACCCGTTTCTTCGTGCCGCGGTTGGCGCACAAACCAATAGTGCCTTTGACGTCGGAACCGCGCTTATCTTGCTGTGGGATAAAACCAACGCCCTCTTGCCAAGTTTTCAGGTGAAGAGTCGCCCGCTGTAAAAAAGCTGTCAGCCATTAGCTTTCAGCTTCTGAGGGAATCTTGTAGCTATCTTTTTTGATTGACCACTGAAGGCTAATCGCTGAGGGCTTCTTTTACCGGCTGACGGCTGAGAGCTAATTGCTGAACGCTAACTTCAGTCTTGCTCCTCTCCATTTCACCGTTTCGCCTTTTCCCCTTTTCCCCCTTCCGTTTTTGAGAGTGGATTCAACAGCGCATCCGACTCCTGTTTGACCTTGATGGCAAGATCGCGACGACCAGCTACAAGATATTTGCGCATCGACATATCGAAAGCCTTTTTCGCCTCTTCTGGCTTCCCTTGATAAAAATAGGCGACGCCGAGCCCAGCATAGGCTTCTGCGTTGTTCGAGTTATTTTCCAGTACGGCGTTGAAGGCAGGAACTGCTTGCTCGTATTGCTTCTGCGTGTTGTACCCTTGCCCGAGACGGAGTTGCGCAGTGGCATTCTTGGGCTCAGCAGTGACCGCGTCCTGGTACGCCTGCAGCGCGTCGGCTCCGCGTCCAGCTTCCTCATACGCTTGTCCTAACTCCATGTGTGCTGTCACCGACCCTGGATCAACTTTCACTGCCTCTTGCAGCTCCTGAATCGCCTCTTGCAATTGGTGCTGTTGCCGATAGTTGGCACCATGAGTGATATAAAATTCACTCACGCCTTTTCGCGCTTCGATATGATTGGGATTCACTTGCAACGCCGCACGGAATTCTTGCATCGCACCTTCGGCATTCCCTAATTTGCTAGAGAGTACGCCGATACGGTAATGCGCCTCAGCGGCCTGCTCAGGTTGTTCCTTGATCGCTCGTTGATACTCAGCTGTCGCCGGGCCGTACAACGTTCGGTCTTCCAATTCACGCCCTCTGGCCATGTGATCTTCGGCTACGGCGGTATCGATCGACAGCAACAAAAACAACAGTCCACTCCATCGCACCAAGCAATGAAAAACACGGGAGGTTTTCGTCATACGGGGAATCATAATCCGATTTCTTCCTCTGGCCAGCGTGAAAGGGTCGTTTTTTCTCCTGTATTTTACCTTCTCCATTCTGTATTCTCCATTGCCAAAGCTCCCTTGTCTCACCATTGCACCACAGCTACACTCACGGCCAGTGTCACAACCTGCCCGATCTCTCTCATTACAAACTGCGCAACCGCAAACTGTCACACCTCCCACAGCTCCGGAAAAGCTGTTTACCCGTGACTTTCTGTTGGTGTGTCTCAGTACCTTTCTGTTTTCAGGCAGCATGTTCCTGCTGTTCGCCGTCTTACCTTTGTTTATCGTCCAAGAGTTGCATGGCGCAGAGTCACAAGTCGGCCTGATTATGGGGACATTCGCGGTCTCTGCAGTGCTCAGTCGCCCGTTGTCAGGACGCCTGGTGGATACGTGGAGTCGCAAATCCTGTTTAACCCTTGGCGCCCTGCTTTATGTCATTTTTCCTGCGCTCTATACACAAGCCACATCAGTTCCAGTCATGATGGGGTTACGCTTTTTTCATGGAATCGGCATTGCCATTTATACCACTGCGGGCAGCGTCTTTATTGCTGATCTTGCCCCGCCGGCGCGGCGCGGTGAGGCGATGGGCTATTACGGCATGGCAATGAATTTGTCCATGGCGATTGGTCCCGCGTTAGGTATCGCTCTTGCTGGATGGTTGGGATTCACAGGTCTCTTCTGGACGTCCGCCGGTCTTGCGCTGGGCTGCTTGTTATTGGTGCAACTGGTCCATGACCCGCACCAGTCTCGCGTGCACACTGATCAATCTGCGGCCGTCCGTCCGGCGCTCTTTAGCCGTGTCGCTTTGTTTCCGGGCTTCATTTCTATGTGCATGACCATGACCTTTGGGGCAATCGTGTCGTTTCTTCCTTTGTTTGTCCGCGATCATCATCTTGGCAACGCGGGCCTCTTTTTTACTGTCTACTCGATCGTCGTTGTTGCTCTGCGTCCACTCTCTGGTCGACTGTCTGATCGTTTCGGTCGCTCCGCCGTGATTACCCCAGGCATGTTTTTTCTCGCTATATCAATGATGGTCTTGGCCAACACGACCTCGATGGCCGGGCTGGTGTGGACTGCAATTTTGCAAGGGATTGGTTTTGGTGCTGTCCATCCTGCTATTATGGCGTGGATTGTTGATCGTTCTACGATTCATGATCGCGGTCCGGCGCTCGCGACAGTAATGATGGCCTTTGATATTGGGGTAGGACTAAGCGCTATTGGTCTTGGACAGGTACTGCAACACACTGACTTTGCCACGATGTATCTCTGTGCCGGAGGTATCGCCCTCGTCGGGACAATAGCGGTGGCGGTGAGCGCGGTGAAGGAACGGGCAACAACCCATCACTAACCACTGGGTATTAACTTAGTGTGCGGTGCATGAACTGTGCAGCAGATTCCCGGCTTCGTCATTCCGGGCAAGGCTGCACCGCATGACTGACATAGAAAAATCCCTACGACAGAAGCCGCCACGCAATTACTGCGTGGGCCCCTTAGCTGTTTCGGCCTGGCTTGCCTCATCACCCCCGCGGAAACACACGGGCATAGTCATACACGCGTTCATCAAAAAGAATGTCTCTCGCTGTGACAGGACGACTGAAGACAATCCCCTCTAACGACGTACAGCGACTCAGCGCCACATATGTTTGACCATGAGCAAACGCGCCACGGCCGAGATCAATGAACACTTTGTCGAACGTTTGCCCTTGACTCTTGTGAATGGTGATCGCCCAGGCCAGACGAAGCGGGTACTGCGTAAAAGAGCCGATCACTTCCTCTTCGATCTGGTTGGTGTCGCGATGGTAACGGTATTGCATACTCTCCCACGTCTCTGGCTCCACGTCATACGCACTGCCGCCAATCTCCACGCTGACTTTTTTCTCGGTAAGCGCGCGGACGCGGCCTAGAGTGCCATTGACCCAGCGTTTCTCAGGATCATTCTTTAACAGCATCACTTGCGCCCCGGGTTTTAACTCCAGCAAGGATTCGGTGGGATAGATCGACGGATCAAAGAGGCCAGTCACGACAGCTGGATAGACATAGGCCTTGGCGTTGATCTGTTCCAGCATTGATCGGTTCTTGCGATATGCGGCTTCGTTGGTTGCCGTTAAGGTGATGAAGGATGAATCAAGCAGTGAGTTACCCGGGTGCTGTACGCGAGTGTTCAAGAGCGAGAATAGTGCGGCATCAAGGTCGTGTTCGCGAATCCTATTGAGGATACAGATGAAAGCGTCGTCGCGCTGGCGATAGATGGAGGTCAGTTCGATCGAGGAGGGCTGGAGCTCGTGAAACACCTTAGCGGAAAAGAAGTATGGACTACCGTAGTGCTCATTAAAGAACGCTTGCATTTCCCCTTCTCGGACAATCGGCGGTAGTTGGAATAAATCGCCACAAAGAACGAGCTGCACACCACCGAACGGCGTGGTCATATTATCGCGCTGCAGTCGTAATGCCCTATCGATGCCATCCATCACATCCGCCCGGACCATCGATACTTCATCGATGATCAGCATCTGCAGCTTCTCGAACAGTTTGGCGTTCTTGTGGCGACGAATACTATGTGGGTCGAGGAGCGTTGGCGGAAAGCGAAAGAAGGAGTGAATCGTTTGTCCGCCGACATTGAGAGCTGCGACGCCGGTTGGTGCGAGGATGGCCGTGCCCTTAGTTGTCGCCTCGCGCAGATAATGCAAGAAGGTCGATTTCCCAGTTCCAGCTTTGCCTGTGATAAAGACACTCTGCCCTTGTCGTTCGATCACATCGAGAGCATGCTGAAACTCAGGGGAGATTTCGATCCGTTTCAGATCACGGACCCGTGCACCGACGCTGCGGAACCTGGGAGTGCGAGTACCACGACGGCTGTTGCGGTAAGTGTTGTTGTGAGATGCTGACATATAGGTCACATACAACGCTTTTCCCTCATGTGCGACCTCCTCTCATACGTGGCTGTAGAACCGACAGTCATAACGAAACGGGCCATTTCGGTGGTATTGTGGTGTTAGCATGTGGTAAGACGCGAGCATGGAGACACCAACGTCGGTCGGAATGACCGGACGGGTGATATTATTCAGATCAGCAACCGACGTGATCCAGCCTGGAAGTCTCCCTTCTAAGATTCCCGAATATTAGCATGATTAATTATGAATACCGAGGCGCGGCTTTTGCAAAAATATTGGGTGGTAGGAGTCAGGCGGGGAGAAGAATGTTTATTACGCCATGCGGACGCGCTTTGCTTCCGTACCGATTGTGAGTGTTTGGGGATCACGATTCTCGGGATGGATTTCTATAGACAGGAAAGCGCGGACGCCTTGAGCTCTTGGCCACGGCGGATCATTCGTCGCTGAGTAGACAGCCGAATGCGGCTGAGCGTAATGTCGGCGCGGCGTTTGCTTCAGGCGCACCCGCCGAATGGCGTAACGTGGGTGTCATTTATCATAGAGCAGTGAGGCGCCCGATCGAACCGCACGGCTTGAAACCTTCGATGCTGCTTTAGGCCATCGTACTGCCTCTTGGTCGGCTGCAGTGGCGGCCCCAGCAACTCTCACCTTCTCTACTATACGGCAAGCCTACGAATATCTCGCCAGCCATACGCAACCTCCGTGAGCCGCGCTGTTCCAATCGTAATTTCCTGCGCGGCCACGTACTGCCCGCCCAACGCTTCGTAAAAGGCACGGGAGGGATTGTCGGCCAACACCCAGACTAGCATAGACGATAGGCCATGTCGTAATAATCCGTTGACCACTGCCCGTGTTAGCTGCTGGCCCACCCCTTGGCGCTGATACGCTGCCAAAAGGTAAATCGCGTAGAGTTCTCCTGTGTAGAGCGGATTGCCTGTTCGTTCCGGTCCACTATGAGCAAATCCGATGACTTCTCCTGCGGTTGCCTCTGCCACATACATAGCCGCGGTGTCACTCAAAGTGGAGAAGTATTGTCCCCAGATCCGCCCTTGTTGCTCATAAGAGAGACTTGCCAAATAGTCGGTAGGTACGATGCCCGCATAGGTCGTGCGCCAACTGTCCACCTGGACTCGGCTGAGAGCGGGTATATCGGCAGAGTTCGCTTCGCGGATGATCATTTGATCCTCTCTTCTTCCGTTATCTCTCGAAGTGAATTTTCTCTTCTCACTCCTGCTAGTAGCTTTGTGAGGTATTCAACGAGTAGTAAACTCTTCCAGCAGCGCTTTGGCCTCTTTGAGGTCCGCCGTAGCAAAACCTTCGGTAAACCAGCCGTAAACCTCGGACAACAGTTTGTGAGTCCGTCGGATCTGTGATGTGATTCGTGTTGCGTGGTATATGTTGCGTAATCCTGGATTTGGCGTTGCCGCAGGCGAACTAGGCTCATCGTCACCCGCAGCTCCCAGAATTTGGCTTGCTGGCGTTGGACGACGGCAATGGCTTTGAGAAAACATGCCTCCGCCTCCTGCTCCACCTCCGCTTGGGCACTGGAGGTTAAGGGCTGGAGACTAGGAATCTTGCCCTTGTGTCTGTCACTTTTTGATTCTTTTATTTTTAATTCTACATCATTCATTTTTAATTGCTGCAGTGTCAGCTCTCCCTTGAGCCGATACAACTCGACTTCGTAGAAGCATTCCCCAGTGCGCTCAACAACCTGTAACGCTTCAGCCGACAACCGCAGTCCCTCCTCGGGCTGGCCCGCATTCCCTGTCGCTTTTGCGAGCACAGTAAGAAAAAAAGCGCGCAGCAGTTCAGCCCCAAAGGTACTCGTCATCAAGGTCGAACTCCTGCTTCAACGCCCGATAAGAAACTCGTCCCTCACGTTGGAACAACGTAATAACCTGCTCGACTACTTCGTAGAATCTCATTATCCCACCTTTTCTCGATTGTTACGCTTCTTGTACTCTCACTCATACGTCTTTGCGCGGAGTAGACCACAGGATAAGTAATCAATCTTGAGCAAATTCTGAGATTTTCCTGAAGATGCCTCAGCTCTCTTGTCGCAACCGCACAGTTGGGGTGAGCACAATTGTCGTGGTGCCGATTTGATGATAGGCACCCCGCCATCATGCAGGACCAAACGCCGCCGCCCGGAATTAGTCCAGAAGATTGGG